>Ga0105091_10001091_pt1 | contig 11715 bp, 7 predicted proteins | sample PPLLak1March2015_FD_87022 | JGI IMG/M metagenome (GOLD analysis project Ga0105091, IMG submission 87022) | Freshwater sediment microbial communities from Prairie Pothole Lake near Jamestown, North Dakota, USA - PPLs Lake P7 Core (1) Depth... | ecosystem: Environmental > Aquatic > Freshwater >... | reverse complement strand
CGTCCTTGTCAAGAAACATAAGACCCCTACGCATGCCTGCTTCATCAAGGGTGTATTCAAATGCATCAACCCCCTGAGATTTCACCGGCTGATTGTCTTTGTCGAAAAAAGTTTTGATCTGCTTATTCCCAGTATAGGTATATACAACCTTAGCAGCTCGTCCCATGCCCGAATAACCGAGCAATACATCGCCCCGCACATATTCCACAGAAACCAGCCTGCCCGACTCATCATAGGTAAACTTATATGAGTTGATGTTCCTGGCTTCATCCGGTGTGAGTTTATGCCTTCCCCTTTCAATATCAAAGGGGGTTTCGCTGAACTGCAGGCCACGGTAATATTCAACACCCGTTTTCTTAGCCAGTCCCTGTGTTGAAGATTTGCATCCGGTAATAAGAACGGACAAAAGCAAGATGACAGGAAATATGCGAAAGGATTGTGTAATTTTCATGATTGTACTTTTATTGTTTTATAAATGCAAAGATATTATACTTCCACATATATCCATACATGGATCAAGCGAATTAACACCTGAATATCCTGCTTCACCGCAGCAACCTGCGTTAACCACTGAGTAAACCTGACCAGTCTACTCTTTGACAATTTCAATTTCCATGGCTTTCCCTGAAACTTCTGCAGTTTTCACATCAATAAAGCCATGTTTAACAGATATAAAGGGCTTACCCTTTTTCAGACCGGCCAAACCAAAACCTGTTTCTGTCGCAATAAAGCAACTGAAACTATTCCCGATCCTGGAATCGATCAACAGCTTCTTATCCACTGCATCGTACTGCAATCCGGTCAGACCCTGTATCAGGCCGTAACTTGACATGGCCCTGCCATACCAGTGCCCGCATTCATATTCATTGAACGGGTTACGGATGCGGCCATCATAGCGGCTCCGGCAAACCCGGACTATCTCAAGTCCTTCTTTCACGTGTCCTTCAAGCAGAAGGTGCGAGGCCACCTGATATTCAATTCCTGTCCATACTTCATTGCTGTACACAAAAGGCAATGAGGGTTGTCCCCCTTTAGGCCACGAACATAGAATTAAACCGCCTTCTTTTCCATAGGCATATCCTGCTCTTTGGGGATTTACATGATCGGAAAGATCTGCTTTAAGGTTGTATTTGTAAACCGAAAGCAGGTGACTCCGGAGAGCTTCGTTATCAATTATGTTATCCAGACCACACATCTGTCCGACCCAGAAACCCAGGACGCCATCACTCAGACACCCTGTTCCGTATTGATATTTAGGACCTTCCTCCTTCAGGATTTCCAATGCTTCACTTGAATAACTGATACCAAGGCTTTTCTGTGCGAGCTCTACCGGATTTTTTGCGTTCAGCCCTTCCCATTTGACTTTTTGTATAAAATATTCACCATTGTATAAAGATCCCTCCATTTGTTTTTTTGCTTTGTCCAGCAAATCTTTATATGTTGCTGCCTCTTCACCCATTTCGCCGGACAGTTTTATGAAGGCCGTGAGGGCACCCATGTAAAATCCGGTGCACAAAGGATCCGGTCCCCAGAATTCGATATCGTATGTATTGTGATGTGGTTCTTCGATTGTGCCATTGTGTCTCGGATCCCATTGCCGAATGCAAAAGTCCATGGAACTTTTTACTGCGGGCCAGATTTTCCGGAGCCAATCCCTGTCTCCTGAAATCCTCCATTCACGGTATACTTTCATGATGCCTCCCAACTGACCATCAGCTGCTGCATGAAAATCGTGGTTTGTTCTCCGGATGGGCAGATTTGCCCTGAAAGTTTGATGTCCGCTGGTATCCTGATCCACAAGGTATTCAGTCTCGCGGAGGGACCTTTCAAGGCTGGGGAACAAGTGCGATAGGGCCTGCGCATAATTCCAAACATGTGTGCAGGATCCGTTGCAGCATCCGCTTTGATCATGACAGCCTTCCCATGCCCACAGTCTTCCATCTTTCTGCCGCAGAACGGTGGGCGATTTAAGAATTGTCAGGTTGGCCGATACGGCCTCAAGTACCTCCGGAGGAAGATCCGAATTATAGAATGTGGTGGAAAAAAGTTCCGATTTTCCCCTGAGATCAGAGTACCGGGCACGCCAGTATTTAGCGACTTCCCTAACATCCTTGAATTTCCCGGCATACCAGGGTTCATAAAATGTCGAGGCCATTCCTGGGGGGCAACAGGAAGATCCGGGAGCACAGGCTGCTTTCTCCGCGATAACCGGTGTCTTGCTGTCATCGGGTCCTGATCCGGCTTTCAGATCTGAATGCGGCACATGCCAGGCCAGTAGTATTTTTATTGTTTTCGATTCATGGGATTTTAATTTCAGGGGAACATATACCGTTGCCCCGGCTGCCCCTTCCGTTGCAGGACTAGATGGTGTATTACCATTTTCAATGTTTTTCCATAACAGGGTGCGCCCGTCGAACCACCCGCCCCTGAACCAGCAATAATCCACCACGGCACCCGGTTCATCGGTAAAAATAGCAAACTGTCCCTTGTATTGGGGTTTATTCGGAAAACAGGGTTGTTCAAGTATGAATCCGTTGTCCATTTGCATGATGGAATCCTTCCCGACATATTGACCACCCCACTCGCTTTGAACCTGGACGCGCATGAAATTTTCCGAGCTGAAGGAAAAAACCGCTTCCATATCTTTCCCGGTAGTATTGCTGAATGTATATTCCAGGCCGCTTACCGGTAAACTTGAATTATCCCCGTCCCCGGGAATGAAAGGACTCCATCCTGTGATGCCAACTTCTACCGGCATATCCGGATCCGTCAGGCTGACTTTGCCAAAAGGAAACCTGGCCTGAAAGGCAGCTCTCTCAAACCTGGGACATCCATATACACTTGAACCGTTTCCTGTTCCAGGGTTTCCAAATATTTTCCAGGACTGAACCGGACCCTCAAGTATTTTTGCCGCGTTTTTCAATCCTTTTACAGAGAGGGCAGCGAACATGAATGGGGCATTATTCACATCAGGTTTGTTCCTGACCGAAACATGTGAAAAGGAACCATTTCCTTCCAGGCATACCATGCCCGCACCGATGCCCCCCATTGGGAAGGCAATCCGGTTCAGGTTTTCTCCGGTATATTCATCGTTAAAATCTCTTGCCTTTTGGCCGTAATTGTGATGCATGTTTTTGGAACAAGCCGCAAATACTAAGATCATCAGGCATATCAGTGACCCTGGATTTCTCATTTTCATGGTTTTATTTGTTTGACTAATTTTAGATTAAATATTAAATTTAAAATTTTTAATAAACCAAAATACATTGACCATGAAAAAACACTGCGTTTTTATAACAGTATTCTTATTAATTTCCATTTTGTCATTCAGCCAGGCACAGTTTAACGGACTTGACATGAGCATGGGCAATATCTACAGATTGTCAAATGCCCAGACACGTTCGATAAGTCCCGAGAACTTCACAGGTGAAAAAGGAAAGGGTGGTATTGCAAATCCTGTGGACAAGGATAAGCCCAACCAGGCCAATGCCTTTAATGCAGCCCGGGATCTGGGACAGGGATGGAAGGTCAATCCGTATATACGAATCCAACCGGGTGAAACATTTACCCTTGCCGAAATCAATGGCCCGGGTGCCATCCAGCATATCTGGATGACTCCCACAGGGAACTGGCGTTTTTCAATTATCCGCATTTATTGGGATGATGAGACGGAACCTTCCGTGGAGTGCCCTATCGGCGATTTCTTTTGCATGGGATGGGGAGAATATGCGCCCTTAAGTTCACTGGCTGTTTGTGTAAATCCCGGAAGTGCTTTTAATTGTTACTGGCCCATGCCATTCCGGAAAAAGTGCAGGATAACCATGGAAAATGTAAATGATGCCGATGCCATGACGGTTTATTACCAGATCGATTATACCTTAACTGAAGTCCCGGCTGATGCAGGGTATTTTCATGCCCAGTTCAGGCGGTCCAATCCAAATGCCGGATCCGTTTACACCATTGTGGATGGAATAAAGGGGAAGGGACAGTTTGTTGGGGTTTACCTCGCATGGGGTGTAAACAACAATGGATGGTGGGGAGAAGGAGAGATCAAATTCTTTATGGATGGCGATTCAAAGTTTCCGACCATTTGCGGAACCGGAACGGAAGACTACTTTTGCGGTTCCTATAATTTCGACAGGAACGGTAAATATACCGAGTTCTGTTCACCCTATTCGGGTCTGGTGCAGGTAATACGACCTGATGGAACTTATAAATCACAGCAACGTTTCGGACTTTACCGGTGGCATGTTATGGATCCGATCCGGTTCGAAAAAGACCTGAAAGTCACCATCCAGGATCTCGGCTGGCACCAGGGTGGAAGGTACCTCCCACAGGAGTCCGACATATCTTCTGTGTGTTTCTGGTACCAGGCCAATCCCCATGCGGCCTATCCGAAAATTCCGGGGTGGAGAGAACTGGAGGTGAATTAAAAAAGCAGGGTGAAGGTGGTTTCTTTTCCGGGAACGGAATGAACACGAATGCCGCCGCCATGGAGTTTCATGATCTCACGTGAAAGGCTGAGCCCGATACCGCTTCCCTCTTCCCTCGTGGTATAGAACGGTACGAAAACTGAATCGAGCAATTCGGGCGGAATACCTTTTCCATTGTCTGTAACAAGTATCCGGATCTGGTCCTCCATCTGAAATGCAGATATTTTGATCCTTTTTTGAGGGGTTTCCGTGAGAGCCTGAAGGGCATTGCGAATAAGGTTGATCAGGATCTGGCTCACCAGCCTTTCATCGGCATGCAAGGTAAGATTAGGCGGCGCTACCAATATTTCCACTTCTGCCTTGTTCTTCCGGAATTCTTCATGCATGATCATTTCGATCTGAGACAGGAAAGCACCGATCGGAATCAGGCTTAATACGGGCTGTGGCAAATGATTGATGGCATGGTAGTTCTCCACAAAGGATGCCAGTCCCCTGCTGCGCTTGCGGATAGCCTGCATTCCCTCGTACACGCGGTTCAGTGTATCACTGTCAATTTCAGAAATATCCCGCAGTTTTCCTTTTTTTTCCAGCATCTGGATTATTCCTGAGGAGGTAAGGGTAACGGGGCTGACGGAGTTCATGATTTCATGCGTGAGAATCCTGATAAGTTTTTGCCATGCCTCAACTTCATTTAATTCTATTTCATATTTGATATCCTGTAAAGATATGATACGGTACATTTCTTCATCGATCCTGAAAATGCTGCATCGGACTGACAACTGCACCAGTTCATTGTGAATGACAACCCTGATCAGTTCTTTGCTGTTGGGGGACATTTGCAGGATCGAACCTGCAAGTCCGGTTTTTAATTTGTCCAGATCTTCCAGTGTGTTTACCTGACCCGTTTCCACCATCCTCTGTGCCGCACGGTTGCTGAAACGCACAAGACCATCCTGACCCACAACCAGCAAACCTACACCGATATGGTTCAGGGCATTCAGGTAAAAGAATTTTTCCTTTTCGACCGAACCGCGGAAATGGCGGAATTCCAAAAGAAGCTTCTCAAAGGAAGCATATAAGGATGAGAATTTTTCTTTTTTTTTCGGAGTATGAAATGTAACGGTCCCGTCCTGGAAACGGAAGGCATCAAAAAACCGCGTCAGATCGCGATTGGTTCTGTTTATGAAGTAAATGATATAGACAATTTCAACAATGGTCAGAACAGCCAGATTAATACTGGTTATAACCATGTGAGGTTTAAAAAATGTCCAGACAAGGACAAATAAAGTACAACCGAGCAAAACCTCCAAAAGAACGACTCGTATTAAAAACCGACTATAGGCCATACCGTCTGATTTTTTCATACAGTGTAGACCGGTTTATTCCCAGTGATTTGGAGGCCTGGCTCAGGTTCCCCCTGTGCTTCTCAATTGCTAGTGAAATAATTTGTTTTTCGTTTTCTTCGAGGTTGAGACTATTGCTCTCCGGTAACAGGTTTTTCCTGCTATTAAATAGAAAATCATTGGCAGTAAGTTCATCTTCCCCTGAAAGGATCACGGCTTTTTCGATTGCATGCTGCAATTCACGTACATTTCCAGGCCATGAATGTGATATGAGCTTTTGCATCGCCTGTGAATTCAGCCGGCATATTTTTTTTGCATACTTGTAGCTGTACTTTTTCAAAAAGTATTCGATGAGTTCAGGAATGTCTTCCTTTCTTTCGCGGAGCGGCGGAAGTTCGATCTGAATCGTATTGATCCGGTAAAGAAGATCCTGTCGGAACATACCCTCTTCCACCATGGAGAACAGATTCTTGTTGGTGGCACAGATCAGCCTAATGTTAATGGGGATTCTTTTCACAGAGCCGATCGGGGTAAACTCGCGGTTTTGTAATACCGACAATATTTTGGCCTGCATGGGCAAAGAAAGATTGCCGATCTCATCAAGAAAAACAGTCCCCCCGTCAGCCACCTCCAAATGTCCTGTCTTATTCTCAAAAGCATCCGTAAATGAACCTTTCCTGTGCCCAAACAATTCACTTTCGAAAAGGGTTTCCGGCAGGGATGCCAGATCAACTGTTACGAAAATTTCTGAATTCCTGGCTGAATTCAGATGTATCTGTCGGGCTGCAATCTCTTTTCCTGTACCGTTCTCACCGAGTATCAGAATGTTTGCGTCAGTTGCGGCAACCTTGTCAATTGTCTGGAAAACCTGCCGTATGGCGGGGGATCTGCCCCGGCAGACCTCGGTATCCCGGATGATCCTTTCCTCCAGGTGTTTAGTCTTGTTTTTCAGGGATCTGATTTCCAAACGGGATTCCCTTATTTTCAGCGCGTTGAAAAAGGAGGACAGGATCCGTTCCTCATCCCACGATTTCTGGATAAAATCAGTGGCTCCCTCCCTGATGGCCTTTACTGCCAGTTCAATATCTCCAAACCCGGTTATTAATACCACTGTGGCCGAAGGATCAAATTCCAGGATCCGCTTCATCCAGTATAGTCCTTCATTACCACTGTTCACTCCTGCTGCAAAATTCATGTCGAGCAGGATAAGATCAAAGGTGCTCTGCTGAAGTATACCGGGAATCAGGTTTGGATTGCGCAGTGTTATGATCTCTCCGGCATGGGGGGACAGGAATAGTTTCAGGCCTTCCAGCAATTCTTTGTTATCATCGACAATCAGAATACGGGGTTTTTGTTTCATGATCCGTAATGAATCCGCTCAAATCAAATATCTGCAAATTTGACGAGAAATCCGACAACAGTGTTTAATTTTCCGACAACCTGAACCAGGGAATGTGTCATAAATACCATATAAATAGCAAGATACGTTATTGGCATGAATAATGGAAATTGGTTTGAAAATCAATCTCACCATGTTTATTAATTATTTCCGCACTGCTTTCCGAAATATCTTGCGGCATAAGGCATATTCCATAATTATTGTGTTGGGTTTGACAATTGGAGTAGCCACTTTCGGACTGATTCTCCAGTATGTCAACCATGAACTTTCCTGTGACCGGTTCAATGAGCATTTCAGATCAACCTACCGCCTGGAGCATGGTGAATGGGCACTTAACGGAACTGCATACGGACCTGAAATTGCCGCCCAATTCCCGGAAATAATATCATCGAGCCGTGTATCCGTGTGGGAAGGAGCAGCGGTAACCATAAAAAAAGGCAACGATCTCCTGAAACTGGAAAACATGATCTATGCGGACTCCGGTTTCTTTAAAGTATTTTCAATGCGGTTTATTAAAGGGAACCCTGAGCATTCATTGGACTTGCCCAATTCGATCGTTCTCACGGAAAGCACGGCAAAGAAAATTTTTGGGAATGAAGATCCGATGAATAAGTCCTTTATGGTGAATAACAAAGTGACATTGACGGTAACCGGGATTATCCGGGACGTTAACAGGTTTCATTTAAAGGTAAATGCAATATCTTCATTTGTAACGCTCATGGAATACTATGACAGACCTGGTTTCCTTACCCAGCATGACATGTGGAATTACTACACATATTTTACACTGAAAGAAAACGCCGATCCGGATTTCCTTGCAAATAAGATCAACGGTTTTTATAAAGGCCGGCACATTTGGCAGGAAATGGAGCCGGATTTTTTATTGCGGCCTCTGGGGGATTTATATTTTACCCATGTCAAGATTGATATGCCACAGACAAGAGCCAACCGCCGCATGCTCCTGTATTATTTGTTAATCGGTATTATTGTCCTGGCAATTGCCTGCGTGAATTTCATCAATCTTACCATTGCCAGGGCAACGACTCGTTCGCGTGAGATTGGCGTCCGCAAAGTAATGGGAGCCAAGAGAAACAACCTGTTGACCCAATTCCTCGGAGAATCAATTATTTACGCCTTTATCGCCACTGAGTTTTCACTTGTCCTTATGGATATTTTGCAGCCGGGTTTTAATAGCCTTGTACAAAGAAATTTGAGCTTGTTTTTATTGGATTGGCCATGGATCGTATTCCTGGTACTTGTTCTGCCAATATTGATTGGTTTAATTGCGGGGATCTACCCGGCCTTTTATCTTACGCGGTTTAAGCCGGTAATAACCCTGAAAAATGAGAAAACGCGGGGCAGGGGGTCTCTCTTTTTCAGAAGGATCCTTATTGTTGGTCAGTTCACCATTTCGATCGTCCTGATCATTGCAACCCTTACCGTACACAAACAGCTCGGATTCCTGCAAAACACAGACCTGGGTTTTACAAGGGAAAATATCATCAATATTAACCTCAATGCTTCCCTTCAGAAGCACCTGGAATTGTTCAGGTCAGAATTACTTCGTGACGCTAATATCAAAGCGGTTTCCTGGTCAACCCAGTCTATGGAAAGCATAACCCAGCAGAATTCCATCCTTATCGGGGAGGAAAGAAAGCAGTATACTTTCCTGGGAATGGATTCTGAGTTTCTGCCCCTTATGGATGTGAAAATCAAGGAAGGAAGAGTTTTCCAGCCGAACAGTCCTGCTGATTCCGGCAAAGTCATACTGAATGAGGAAGCCGTAAATTACTTTGGCCTGAAGGAACCTGTAACCGGACAATTTCTGGGAACAGGTCCTGACCGGTATGAAATTATTGGGGTAGTAAGGAATTTTCACTATAATTCGCTTCGCAGTCCAATCGGGCCATTGGTAATGGCACTGCAGGGGGATTGGCTTTTTGCAGCGAACATAAAGGTTAATGCAATGAATTTTGCCGGATCAATCCAAAATATGAAGAAAATTTGGAATTCTCTTTGCCCGGAATATCTTTTTGAATACAGGTTCCTTGATAAAAGCTATGAAAAGCTATATAGCAGTGAATTGAATTTTGGCAAGCTTTGCCTTTATCTTGCCCTGCTGGCCATCTTTATTGCATCCATCGGATTGCTCGGACTTTCCTCCTTCCTTGCGGAGCAGAGGATCAAGGAAATAGGTGTCCGCAAAGCTATGGGTGATTCAACCCGGGGAATTATCCGTCTGTTTTCCGCGGAATTTTTAAAATGGGTTTTACTATCAGGCATTATAGCAATTCCTGTGGCATTGTATATTATGAATACCTGGCTTAATGGATTTGCTTACAGGGTAAAAGTTGACGGCTATATTCTGGCCGGATCCTGCTTAATTGCCATGCTTATTGCATTATGCACAGTTATGGGACAAACCTATAAAATTGCCTCCCGTAATCCCGTTGAAGCTTTGCGGTATGAATAGTATTATTCTGAACCCTTAGCATCGTCCCAAATTTTACATTTCGTATCCGATCATTTCATGCATGCCTTTTTCACGTATATTTGCGCGAAAATTTCAAGAAAGGAATGCCATTACTTCCCGATTTTTCTGACAGGCGGACGCTTGAGAAATATTCATCCTCTGTTTCCCTGTCAGACATGGAGATATATATTTTCCCGGAATTGCTCTATCCGTTAGTGATTGCCAATATTATGAGCCCGATCATCTGGTCGTGGCGCGAAGATCCATGGTTCAATGATATTTTGAAAAAATCTTTTGTATACAAAATAAACCGGATCAAGCAATTCATCATGGATCATTACGTGTTCAACCTCGACCTGGAAACATGGGGACTTACCACCAAGGATAAGGAGAAGGCACGTTTCGGAAGTTTTTTAGATATGGATATTTTAAAGCAATCCAATGCGTTGTTTGGATACGAAGGCGACAAGTATTATTTTGACATCGATATCCGGCGTCATTTTGGCCTGGATGCATACACTTCGGATGTGATCCCGTACTGGAAAACCGAGACTATTGAAGCCATGACCGGGTTTCAGTATAAGGACGCCTGTATGGGCGGAGCCGGTGAATGTGTTTCATTTACAACTTTATATGCTGCGGCCTTGTTCGTGATCGGCCGTATTCCGCTGGAAAATATTTTTTTGATCGGTACACCACTGCATTCCCAGAATTTTATCAATCTGGGTGATGGGGTTCTGACCAACAACCGGCGGATCGTCACCAAACGAATGTGGTTCAATGGTACTTCAATGTCTGCCAAAGCAAGGAGGGCACTTGAAAATGAAAAAATTACCATTGTTTCCCATATCTCCGGATATATACACCACCTGTTCGAAACGGCTACCATCAACAGAAATGATTATCTCCAGTTCAGCCAGAAACTGAAAGGGTTTCTCACAATCGAACTCACACCGGCCGTTTTCATAAATTTCCTGCGGTATCATATGAGTTTTAAAAAGTGCTTTCAATACAGGCATTTTTTAAATGGTCATAACTACTATATCCCCCTGGAAACCTTATTTGAATATGAGCATCATTCACGCAACAGCTTTTCCGAACCTACGCGCGATGCCCTGATGGAAGAAATTGATGATGAGGAGTTCAGCCATTCACCCATTCGCAGCAGGATTGTGCTTCAGGATGCGGAAGGATACCTGGAAGATTGCAAAGGTGAGCCAATTGATTGCGTAAGGAAAAAATTCCTGGAACACACGAGAAAATCGGACTGCAGCCAGGAAGAAAATATAACCAGGCTCTTTTCTGAATTGTCAGCATTCCTGAATGTACAACCACAACTGCCTGATCCCGGAAAAAAATACCTTCCGGATGAAGTTCTGGACATATCCCCGGTAATGAACCGGCAGGAAATAATGGATCTCATTGCCGAAAAGGCTGAAAGTAGCGAGGTGGCTCTTCTTTCCCTGTATACTTTCAGGCAAATGGACAAGATCCACTGGAAACCATTTATAAAGGCAGCCCTTGAGCGAAATCCGGTTTCAGTTGAAAATCTGGCCGGAAAGGATGTCGAAGCGGTTTACCAGTTGATATCAGAAATGCCCGATATTTCAATATATGATGGACCGAGGCTTGCCCAACCTGATGAGGTGTGGAATTTCAGACGCGGGGATGGTGTGGAAAAGGCTTTGCTGTTGGCAAATTATCTTTATCTGGGAAAACAGGAAAAAGATCTTTACCTTAATATTGAAAAGGAAAGCGTTGTATTGGAAGCAGGGGGTATGAAGTTTTTTTTCACATCAACAAAGAATCTGGTGAAGAAATTAAATCTGGCAGAGCAGGTTTTAGGCCAATGATTTCGATTGGTTGATTATATTCATTTATATTTCGTCCCTGACGGGACGTGGGTCTGCGGGTTAACGGTTTTCTACCGATATGATTTCCCTATGGGACAATTGAAAAAGGAAATCAAGAATAGCCACCGGGTTATGGGGATCAACCAATTGTCCAAACAGGTCCCTTTAGGGATCACATATCGGTAGAAAAAAGCCAGGTGCGGATCCAATATGT
>Ga0105091_10001090_pt1 | contig 11717 bp, 10 predicted proteins | sample PPLLak1March2015_FD_87022 | JGI IMG/M metagenome (GOLD analysis project Ga0105091, IMG submission 87022) | Freshwater sediment microbial communities from Prairie Pothole Lake near Jamestown, North Dakota, USA - PPLs Lake P7 Core (1) Depth... | ecosystem: Environmental > Aquatic > Freshwater >... | reverse complement strand
CTATGAGAAACCAAACCACTCGCCAAATGATAATTTTTCAAGAAATTACCCCGCTCCCTGGGGTACCCCATTTTAACAAGAAATTACCCCGGCTATCAAATTCTGAATCCTATCATTTCCATAATCAGCTACGTAGACATTACCTTGCGAGTCAACATCTAAACTTTCTAGACTTGCAAACTGTCCATCAGCCTCTCCTTCGCTGCCTCAGGAGTTTAAGAACGTACCATTAGTTGAAAATTTCTGAACATCATAATTTTCCGTATTCAGAGCGTAGACAAAACCACCAATCGGATCCACGGCGATACCATGCAGATGAGTGAACTGACCGTCACCAGTGCCTTCACTTCCAAACACGATTATAAAATCGCCTTCGCTAGAAAATTTCTGGATTCTGTGATTATCCTTGTCCGATACGTAGAAGTTTCCTGCAAAGTCAACGTCTACACTCTGTAGATTATCAAATTCTCCTTGCAGCTCTCCACTAACTCCTATAACTTCAGAGTCCCATTCTCTGAAGATTTCTGGAGACGATGATTGTCATAATCGGGAACAATAACAAAACTTTCTCCCAATGGAACAACATCATTTTGGCCATCGAATTGTCCCGGTTCATCGCCCTGAATTCCTCATTTTGTAACAAACCCATGCCCTAATGAACTTGCTGCCTGAGCAAGAGCTTTGTAATGAATAGTTGGAATCACGATTACGAAACTCAGTGTTGAAACAGCAAACAGCAAATAAGTATGCGATCGCATGATAAGCTTATGTTGACATCTCAGATCCTAAAGGAGACTGAAGAATACGACTCATATTCACCCTTAAATCTAAGATAATTGTTCAATTTAAATTTAATACGTATATCGGGCGTCCTTGATAAGCGGATACACTTATTAGCATTGTCAAAGGAGGAATACTTTGATTTTCCATGAAAGGTGGACTCTACGATAATCTGCAAGTACTAATGCTTGGATCTGCTCTGATGATGCTTTTCGCTGCCTCCTTCTTCGACGTGAATGCTAGCACCAATGACACGAGTGCAGTGACCATTGCCAAAGCCGGTGATTTAGGCAATCCATTTTATGAACAGCATTATGAAGGAACATTGGGGAAGCCTGAATTATTTAACCAGAGTCTCACAGGAAACTTTACAGGTGAAGGGATACTAAATGGGAATTTGAATGTAAGCGCGGATGTGAATTTTGAACGGACATTTAGAGATAACAATACCACATTTCTTCACGGAAATGCTGAGCTCATAGCTGAAAATGGGGATACTGCAGGATATAATTTCTATGCATTTACTAATTACAATTCTGATGGTACTTCACAAGGAAGTGGCACGGCAATCTTTAATGATGGAGCGACGGGTGAACTATCCTTTCTAAGCAATACCATAGGAATATACAAGAATTTTGTTGATAGCAGCGGAAATGGTACATTCCTGATGTGGCAGTGGAAGTAAGTAACACCTCAGTTCGGGTTATAGGATATGCCGGGGTCTAAGGTATGCTAAAAAGGGGATTTAGCTTTGAGAAGGGATATACTTATCAGTCAAAACTGGGACCTGTAACCCTAATTAGGGTTAACTCTAATATAGTACGTTACGCCGGTTGCAAAATTTGTGCTACATCTAGTGGTACATCGAGTAACACTCCTTTGAAGCAAACTTCAAGACTATCCACCAGCCATCGGAGATTGCCTCAGTCCTACCTGGAGGTAGCCCAGCTGGATTGTCTTCGGTAAGCTGCAATTTGAAAAAAAGGACTGCAATCTATATTGTTTAAGATTAGCTGGGTACGTTCATCCTTCAGCAAAAGATACTGTACTTCAATATTAAACCGTCTATTCCGCAATGAACTAAACTTTAGTTTGTATGATGCTAGAGCGAAAGTCTGCGGATTTCCTCTTTTTCTTGGGGAGACCCGGTATTGTATAAATCTATATGCCTAAACTTTTCTAGATGCATTAACCTCTCATGATTCGTTTCAAAGGTTGAACCACATACATAGCAACTATAGCCGTGCGGTATCGATGGATACACATTCTGCTTCATGTTAGGCCCATTGCCATTTTGAATATTGCTGCTTCTCTTCATCGTGATACGAGTAAATAGCCCCATCCTATGGTCACCCACAATATCACGTATCGACATCTTAAGGTTCATAATAATATGAACAAAACTCGTATAAAAGCATGTAACATTGGATCCAACGATTATTTCGGTGCTAAATATATATGATATATCCAAATATGTTGAAATTTATAATGACGTTTGTATCAATCTTTAGCCGAAAGGATTTTTGCATTGGCGTGCTCTCTTGTTCCTGTTCATACGTGTACACATGGCAAAGTAGAGTTTAGCAGAACGATTTGCGAAGCAATGGAGCTTGTAGGAACTAGTCAGAGCCAAATGCTGGCTCAGAGTGACACTAATCCACACATGTTTTTAATTCAACCGTTTGCGCCAAGTGATGAATTCAATTTAAATGTCCTACTGTTCAAAGTCAGAATACTACCTGCTTTACATAACAAGACACTTATTAGATACTTTCTGCTATTATATAATACGAATATGGACTTTGACAAATTATGCAAGGATATTCTTGGTCTGGACTCGAAGGTAAGGTTTGCAGGTGTGTGTGATGATTCGGGTGGGATAAAGTATGGTGGGCAGCGCGAAGGAATTACGAATCTTTTGTCTCCGGATGAAACCAGAAGATCAAATTTGCAGGCCATGGCCAGATGGGCCTTAAGGAGCTCTCTATCTTCAAAAATCGGTAAAGGAAAATATGCAATGTCAGAATATCAGAAAATTAAACGAATAACGTTTCCTTTGGAACAAAACCATTTACTTTTGGTTACTACCGAGGTTGATGCAGATCACAATAAGATAATAAAGGACGTTCTCACGATGGTTAGGTGACGTAGATTTTGGTTTGAGATCATTTTATATAATTAAATGAGTATATATAGTATATGCCAGAAGTAATCCATAATTGGGATAGGCTGGTACTAAAAGGAGTCCGCTCCAGCGACAACGAAGATATGGGAAATATTATTGCAATTGTTAAGGATTCTCTTTTTTTGATGACAGGGAGACATGTCTTTAAGATACCAAAGTCATTCGTACAGGGATATAATGGGAGCGAGGTCTCCTTAAATGTCCAGGCAGTTGAGGTATTAAAACTAGAGCTAACCTAGACTCAATCATCATATCGCTATTCCTAGGTCTGTTATCGTTTGCTTTATTGTTACTTGGTTAAAGTAGTTCCGTTGGAGTCGTTTTTTTTTGAGTAGTAGAGGGTTGTACTTCTAAGGTTGTAGCAGACGGTATTTACATATTAACTGAACCATTTATGAAAGGCACCCAGACTAAACGAGCAGCCATAAACGAAGATGAATGCTGTCTTTTTGACGTATTTCAGGAAAAATGTCTACCAAGTCAGATTACTGATGAATGTCCTGAAGATTTTGGAACACATGAAGATGGTTATTGATTCTTATGCTTTTTAAATCTATGAAGAACGATCTTCCAGTTACAGATTTTCAGGGCTCACACTTAAAATGCAAGACAATATCGTGAGCCATCAGATCTCAAGAATGTCTTTACATGAAACACATTCCTTGATTGTTTAACTTACTTACTGATAGTTATTATTCATTTTCTTATAAGGAAAATGTGAGCTTTCAACCCCATTTATGGGGGTTCATTTGGTTGTAAGGCTTCATATGAATTCAGTGGCTAAATAGAGTAATTGGGCCTGAGTACTACCAGGCAACTCAACCGGATAACGAATGACTTTGGGGTATCGGTTTAACCCCAAATCATGTCCAGAACAGGATTAGTAAAGTCCCATTTGTTGACAATCATGTAGGGAAGACAATTGATTAGTTAACATGGAGCAGCTACTCCTCTTTTGTGCTACTAGCTAGGTGATGAAGATCTTTCTTCTTTCTTAACTTCCTTAAATACAACCTCCAGATATTTTCTTAATTCATCCTGGTCCAGCTCAACTCCTACTTCTCTTTCTGTTTCAATATTTTCTTGACTTTGAATAATCCTTGTTACTGTTTTTTGAATTTCCTTTTCCATTTCTGCATGACCTATTAATTGCAGCATCTTCGATTCAACGGCGTGTTTGTATATGGATTTACGTAAATTATTATTCACTGACACAAGTTTTGCTGAATTGTAAATCCCTACCAGCACCATGTATGCCGCAGTATTCAGTATGGTTAACGTTGGGATTCCAAAAGGAGGAAATGGGGTTGTTTGCTGAATGGTACCCTGATTTGCTGCAAATATGAAAAATATACCCCATCCCGAAATAAGCATACATGTTTTAATCTTTTTTTCGTAGCTTACTGTTCTTGCAGTATTCCAGAATGCTATTCCAAATATCAAGCCGCCAATAGGCTTGCTTAAAGAAAGGAATGCCACTAGTATAATCGAAAAAGTTACTGGGTCCGATTCCAGAAAAGGACCTAAAGTACTACCTAATATAGGCTGATAAAAATAAGTAATAATAAAATAGACAAGCGGTATAAGCACTATAACCCAGTATGTTATGGCATTGAGTACATTCTCTCTGTAACTAGTCATTAATATTGCCGTCGTAAGCCATATGCCAATAAAAGACGTAAATGAAGAGATCCTATAAATTAAATCTAACAGCACATGCCTGCCGCCAGATATATCTCCTCCGCCACCTACATACACTCCGATTTGATCTGGTCGATCAGCAACCTTTACACTTGCAATGGCGGCTGTCATGATCAAATTAAATGCTATCAACGACATTGACATTAAATATAGGAAAATAATGAATTTGTGAGTTGACTTATACCATGACATAAACATCAATGAAAGATAGATTATGAATCCAGCCGCTATACCATAACTTAATATAATTATGGCAATAGTTAAGAAAGAACTATATTGATTGTAATAGTACAATTGAAAGATCATAGTTACTATTAATGCTCCTAATACAGAAAGTGAGATTAGCGATATTCTAACCTGTATTCGATTGTGCAATTGGTTCGTTTTAAATGAATTCCATACCTGCTTCAATAATAGGGCCTGAAGAAGTAAACAAATTAAGGCCTCACCGGAGAATAACAAGATTTTCATTTGATTGGGAACGAAATCTTTGTCTATAATTTCATATACCTTCACAAATGAGGTGTCAATCAGTATAATTGCTATTAAGGCCAACACTATACACAAAAATCTCCTATGACTGAATGATACTTCAAGCCCCGATTGCAAACTTGACTATGAATACCAGCAACAGGCCAAACATAATCTTTTTGTATTAGAGTGAATTAGAAATCGATTAAATATTGAACAAAGTAGTCCGTTTAGGTTCGATTCCACTCTTGCTTATATTGGTGGTCTATTCTACGTTAGCACCAGCCACAGCTTCAAGTTCATTGAGTATTTTTCCACCGGATAGTGAACCTTATGGTCTAACATATGATGAACATGCACAAAACTTCTGGAAATGGCTGCTATCAATACCAGCAAGTGAGAGTATTATGGACGATACTAAAGGGGACAAGTGTACTGTCGGCCAAACCAATGCTAATTCGTCGGTTTTCTATTTAGGTCCAGGAGAAGGCAAAATTGAGAGGACGTGTACTGTTCCAGTTGGCAAAGGTCTTCTCATTCCAGTAATGGAGGTGGAACAGTCCGATAAAGAAATCCCAGGTGCATCAGTTGAGGTTTTGACGAATGCTGCAAAGCAAGACCAAGACAGCGTTACCAGTCTGTACTTAAAGATAGATAATGAGGAATATACTTATAACGATCTTCTTAAATATAGAATTCAGCCCACAGAACCATTTCAGGTCATATTTCCTGATAACGGAATATTTGGGGTAGTGGAGGGTGGACCATCTCAAGTTGTAGCTGATGGGTGGTACATAATATCTGAGCCACTTACACCAGGCAATCATACCGTTCACTTTAGATCAAGCCTGAGCTGTCCAGACGTAGGTTGTATAGAACCAGCTTTCGCAATGGATGTGAAATACAATATCATCGCAAAATAGGTTATTTCATATGGCAACGTCAGATCTCAATCATGTATTAACAAGAAACGCTTTCCTTTATTATCATAATCTGGTTACCCATATTATTGCTCTATTTTATATGTATAAATTACCACCTGAAACAGGTCACTATGAAAAGGTTGATTGAAAGATTCAAAGAATATGAAGCTAATCGCTTCCTAATCATTTGAGGCTTGCCAACTTTCTCAATTGCTATAATTACAGCTGGTATTACAATGTATGCAGTCTGAAATACTTCTGTAAGGGAAGAGGGGTGCGGTGAGGTAACCGTTCCGAATGTTTAAAACGAACTATAATAGGGTTGAAGGATTGAAGCAATAACAGAATGTCCCACAGAAGATCGGGCCGGTTTAGATATTGTGATAATAGTAAACCAATTTCAGTAGTAGCGAAATAATCATCATGGATAGATTTGTTCGCCTGTATATCTGTCAATAATTAATATTGCTTTGGTAGGACATGTTTGTGCTGCATCTAGTATATCATCGAAGGTTCCAGCAGTTTCTGATTCAACTCTTGCCTTAGGATTTATCCTTTTGTTTTTCTCCACTACAAATATCCCAGGGGCAAGAGTCTCACAGCTGCCAAAGGCCATGCATAAAGAAGGCTCAACGATTATATGAAATCGACCTTTCGGAGTATCACTGGGGCCGGTAGCTACTGTTCCGTCTGTTCTAAACTTTACAGATTGCGCATAATCATTTTTATCATCTACACTTTCATACTTTGAATAACTATTATTGTTAGTGAAATTCACAGAATAAGCATCATTATTATTATCATTCCTGTTATGCGTGACAGAATCAGTTGGAGCTTTATTTTGTTTATCCTTATTATCTTCATTACTTTTCTCGGATTCGCCTGATGCTATATTGTTATATTTCAAATTTGCCTGGTCATACTGTTCTCTCTTATCCTTATCTGAAAGAACTTCAAAGGCAGCATTAATCCTCTTTGTCATATCAACAGAAACATTAGAACCATTCCTATCAGGATGATATTTTCTCGCTAAACGCCTATATGCTCTCTTGATTTCTTGATAACTTGCATGCTCAGATACACCAAGTACTGCATAATAGCGCTTGCTGTCCAATATAGTTACAGATAAGGATAGCCTGATATATACATGATTTGAATATTATGCTATTGGTCTAATTTTGATAGTTTACATAAAATTGTATCGTGTTACAGCTTTTGATCCACTAATGCCTAATACCGGACATAAAAGGAGCTTTATAATAAAAGCCAGTGGTATCTAATGAGGAATTTATATTATTTATTGATCTGAAAAATGATAGAGGCTAGAGAATGTGTTCTATTGCCTTCTGTATATCTCCAGCATCAATTATGTCTCCAGCCATCATTGCTTCAAGCAATCTTAGAACTATTAGCTCACCTGTTGCCCCAGCAATTGTTTGAGGAACAATGACACATACATCGTCCACGATTACAGTCACTTCATTGTCATTAGCTCCGCTCCAATCTTTAGGTATGCCGATATAGTAATAATTTGAATCAGACTTGCTTAAATCTTGATATAAAATTTCGACCATTAGTTCAATTGATTTTAGGTTGCTTAAATTCTTAACCCTTCATCCTAAGTATTTTTGTTGCTAATACCGGGACACCTGTGTTCTTGAGATATGAATCAATGATATCTCGGGCATTTACAAATATTATTTTCGGTTATGCTGGCGATGTGTTAACATATGAAATCTATCTCAATTATGAAGTTATGGCGTAGTTGCGAAAAAGAGATGATCCAGATGACGTATATAGAAATGATATCTTTATACATAAACTTCATGAGAATATGGTCAAATTAAGGACGGTTCCAGTGGGGAGTGATAAATTACTCTTTTTGAGCTCTTTGGTTGGAAGGCAGTTTCCAGAGGACGCTAGAGACGGCGAAAACTGTCCATATGTCCTTCACTGATATTTCTGCAACTTTCAAAAAAGTAACAGGCGACAGCAGTTATGACAAATCTACAAGTTCTCCTTTTTCTTTCTTATTTAATGATATTGCTTACAGACAATAATTATGCGTATCATTCCAAAATAATTGGTACAACAATAATACCTATCTTGAGATCAATTCAAGATAGGCGATCAGTTCTAGACAATCAACACGCAATTTTGAAACCATTATTAGAGATACAACCAGTGATCCGGCAAGAATCTAACTGAAATATTCATGCCCATTTTGAATATGTCGTATAGCATATCTTACTTAAAACTTTAATTGCTGTGAATCAGGAGATCTAGCAATTTTGGCTGGTTGTACTCCCCACTTATTTCCTTTCAGGAATTACCTTTAGTATTATTATGCATGAAGACCTATAGAGGTATTCATTTACTGACTATAGTCATAATATTATGAAGTCAAAGACCTTCTTTCGTTGCCGGTGCGGCACAGTACTACTTCCAATCATAACTTAACCGAGCATTCTTTTTGAGATATAATCGTGTAGTTGGAAATCTGACATATCCTTTTTTGCGGCAGCCAGATTTTTTGAATCTTCTCCTACCGTGTACCTGAAAAAACACTGAGAGGACATTGATGCATTCTTGACAGCTTCAATGATCTTCTTCGAGACCATTGTTGGAGAGGGCGCGTTCTTCATTAGGGGATAGTAGTGAGATAGAAATGCGTCTATTGTTTTAGAATAATATGAAAACGAACCGTTCTTACCCGCCGCCATAGTACGCTTTGTCTTTTCTTTGGCTTTACTTGGAAATCTAATGTTTGGTACGAAATTTGTATTGATGACACCAGGTTCTATCAGAATCACCTTGATCCCGTACGGTTGAAGTTCATATGATATTGATTCGCTCAGTCCCTCCAATGCGAATTTTGAACTTGAGTATATGCATTCACCAGGTATTCCTACCACCCCTGCAATTGAGGTAATATTTACGATAGTCCCGCTTCTTTGCTTCCTCATTGTTGGTAAGACTTCTTTGATGACTCTTACTGCTCCGAAGTAATTCGTCTCAAATTGTTTCTTTATCTCCTCAGTAGACATAACTTCTAAAGCGCCAAACAAGCCGTATCCTGCATTATTTACTAAAATATCAATCCTGTTCACATTATCAACTATTTTTAGTACTGTTTCTCTTACGGAATCTTCATTATTTACATCCATTCCTAGGATAGTTAGCGGAAGATTTTCTTCTTTAGCTATTCTATTAACGGTATCACCTTTTTGAGGTGCCCGCATCCTAGCAAATGTGTGAATCCCGCTACGCGAAAGAGCCAGTGACGTTTCAAATCCTATTCCAGTTGAGCTGCCTGTAACCAAAGCAACACCTCCTCTTTTTACCATTTTACTTCTAGAAGTTGCAGAAATGAAGGATATATTTCTAGTGATATTGGGCAGAACCTGCTTTCAAAGCTACCTAAATGCGTAGTGATATACTAGCAAAAAAGCGTTGTCGACCTTCATTAAATGAAGGATACTAGGCCGTTATAGAATATCATCAGTAGTAACGTTAGTCGTTGTAAGATTAAAGCGATTCGTCTACATGGGGCAATTTGCGATCGAGAACAAATCTTAGATATTCATTTTAACTGCATTTGAAGCAGAGCCGTATCACTACGACCCTTTATAATATCCGAAAATGATGGAATCCCGAATTATCTCCGAAGCATTTCCACTGCCAAATATATCCTTGCTATAATTTTTCTCCAACGATGAGCTTGGCTGAAGAATAAGGTCTACTATCTTATCCTTCTTGAAGGAACAAAGTTTATTCCATCCTCCTTGTAAAGTTTCTATCCATTCAGTGCTTTTTCTAATAGTGATGCATGGAATGGAGCAGAGATAGGCTTCTTTTTGAAGCCCACCTGAATCAGTAATCACTTTGTAGGATTCCTTCACAAGCCGGAGAAAGTCGATATAGCCTAATGGTTTAATTATCTTGACATTTTCTAAACCAACCAGTTTGTCGTATAGTCCGTACGTTTTGAGTATTTTCTCAGTTCTTGGATGTATCGGAAATACTATCTGCAATTGATGTCCATGGACATTGTGTTTGTTGGTGGAACTAGAACTGCCTATATTCGAAATCTTCGGCCCCACCAAAGCTGATGACGAGGACCGATCATGCGACTGCTTTTTTAAATCTTGAAATGATTCCACAATTGCTTTAAGGTTTGAGTATGAGCCAGTACTCTCAGCTCTATGCATTGTGAAGAGGATAAATTTTCTAGATTCTAAAGATAGTTCTTTCAAAATCACTGAATTTTTTGAGAATTTCCATGCTTCATTAATTACTTCAACTGAAATATCCCCAGAGTTAATGATTCTTCCCGCCGCATGTTCATTCTTCAGATTCGTCGCAGCTGTGCCAGTTGGAGCGAGCAGGAGATCACTCAAATGATCAGTTAGGATCCGATTTCGCTCTTCTGGCATCCTTCTGTCAAAACTCCTGAGACCAGCTTCTATGTGCGCAACTGGTATATTATTCACCGACGCTGCAAAGGCACCCGCAAGAGTTGAATTTGTATCTCCGTACACAACGACTAAATCAGGTTTTGATGCAACACCTCCATTACCATCACCCTCACTTTTCCCAAATCCCAACTCCGCCTCCACCCCTATTATCATCTTGCCTATCTGTTCACCAGGGCTTGTCGAACCAACTCCAAGATTGATATCGGGCCTCGGGATCTGGAGCTCTTTGAAGAAAATATCCGACATTTCATAGTCATAGTGCTGGCCTGTGTGGATGATTATGTGATCGCAATACGGTGATAGCGATTTATGAACTGGAGCTAATTTTACAAAGTTAGGCCTAGCGCCGACCACCGACACAATTTTCATTTCAAGGACCTTAAGGGGTTCAAGTCCGTACGCTGGCTGCAGACCCAGTGACTTGACATATTAATATCATACAATCGGTTCTAAAGGGAAAAGGAACGATGGTCACAGGTAAGTGAATTCCGAGTCTGGCTCTTTCCATAGTCCAAGTCTGTTATGCAACCAAGGATAAAAATTATAGTTCTCATCAAAATGTTTCTTTAGGATATTTATCACTTTAGGAGAGACCTGACCTGGTTCCCCATAGATCTTCTTCTTCCTTTTGTTGCTGTACAGAGGAATCTTGTCTTGGTCGACTCGCTTCACTATCTCTACTATCCACTCAGGACTTACCGGAGGAGCGAGGACATTTCCTTGTGCTTCAAATATTGTCTCCGGTCTATCCGTGTTGAGTCTAACTGTGACTGAATTAACCCTAGGAAAATAAAGTAGCTCTTCCTGCATGGAACCTGAATCGGTGAGTTCCAACCAACAGCGTCCGCTGTCTAGAAATTCTATAACATGGCCATATTCCTTCCATAGAGGAGTTTGAATAAAGGAACGTGGATATTCCCTTTGAAGCATGTCTAGTAAGTCAGTTAGTCCATACCTGTCTAGGGCATGTTGCGTAGCGGTAAGCTTGATCAGAATCACTCTATAACCTGCCTTGACCAACTCTATCAGGCTCTTGACTATGACTGAGAATCTAGAGGGAGTGAGATTTTCTCTTCGATGAATATCAACTCTTATCCATTCGTCGCGTATTGTCGGAGCACCATTCAAAGAGGACGTCAAAGCAATCTCAGATAATAATTCTGGATATAATTCAAATAT
>Ga0105091_10001089_pt1 | contig 11719 bp, 11 predicted proteins | sample PPLLak1March2015_FD_87022 | JGI IMG/M metagenome (GOLD analysis project Ga0105091, IMG submission 87022) | Freshwater sediment microbial communities from Prairie Pothole Lake near Jamestown, North Dakota, USA - PPLs Lake P7 Core (1) Depth... | ecosystem: Environmental > Aquatic > Freshwater >... | reverse complement strand
TATTGCCAAGGCAATGGAAGACGCCGTTGATGAAGCTGCGAAAACGGTGAAGAGTATCCGATGGGCAGAATTGGGCAGGGTAACTCTAAAGATAGAAAATCAAAAGGTAGAGGAATATCAGGCGGAAGTGAAAATCGGTTTCGAAGTAGAACGAGGGCACAAATAGTTCCATATATTATTGAGAAAAATCATCCTCAAGATTGAAAATAGCTCTCAAAGAATAGTCAGATTAGTAGGGCAATAATGGATTTCGTTTAGGGGAAGCGGAGGTTGATGTTATCCAAGAAACTGATGATTGATCCCCTGCTGAAAAATTGAAGTTCCAGTCAGGTTTATGATTGAGGTCTCAAACGAGTTCTGCCCGACTTCCCGCATTTCCTTGAATGGTCGATGATTAGTTTCGACTTTTAAAGCTTTTAAGGGACATTTATGAAATTATTATTCATATGTATAATAGAAATGATAATACTAGCAATACCAAATTATCACAATGGTTTCCCGCTCATAATGTTCAATTAAAGACGTACGCATGGATGGCTATGCCCTTACAAGGACTCCAATAAGCGGTTCAACACCCAAAGACATATCAACAAGATTCATGGCGGCGGGGAGCCAGTAGACAGTAGAACAGGGGAAACTTTGGCCCAGAAAATGGCAGGAGCGTTGCATACCCTTGAATTTTCCAACATACAATCCGGTTACGTGATGCCTGATCCGAATGTGGTCATTGCAGGTCAACTAAAAGAACTATCTGATAATAGGACTGCCAACATTCAGGCGCAAATCCCTATGACTCCATTTGAAAATAATCAAGGTACACGAAATGTCCCAATGCCTACTACTTACAAGGGTTCTTATTCAATGCCATTTCTTGATGCCCAAGAAAAGAGGGTCAAAGAGCTTGGGTATGACGCTCCAAGGCTATCACAGAACTTATCTTTTTTGACTCAACCTGATAAAACAATGACTCCGTCGTTAGGAGGTGTCAAGTTTCCAGGTAGTATTGATTTGAATTTTAGAGATCCTTATAATATGAATCTAAATAATGTTATCCTAAACCCGTGGATCCAAAAATACCAAAGCAATTCTGATGTTGATTATGTAGATCAACTGGCCACTTATGACCCGGCGATGGCCTTATGGAAAGAAGGGAGAGACATTGCAAATCTATTTAAAAATGAATTGAATCCACGTCATTTAACATTTCAAAAGCCTTGGCGTAAATAGTTGAGACATGAATGTACTAATTCAATATAAACGAAGTGCAACCCGCAAAGGATCATGATTGAGAATAACCCATTCGATAAATTCATGGTGCATTCCCGATTTTTGCGGATTCTTATCTCTGCAAACCACATGGAAGATATTTTAAAATGACTTAATTTTCTTGCTTTAACATGTACTCAAATGTTCGAGGTTCAACAAGTAGCCTAGTACTCAAACCGGTTTGGACACTTCTTGACGGCTCGTGAGTATGGAAACTTTTTGAAATAGAACGTAGCATCAAAATGACTATTCAAAACTTGCTCATGACAACTTGCTCAGGACATATACTTCGACAAGGCTCTAAGAAGTTTTAATAGTTCCCACTCAAAGATCGAAGTACAATGTCTACTACTCCTGGGCGAGAACGCAAAATTCTATTAGAAAAATTAACTGAACGAGATGCCTCGATAAGGGGAAGATATCTCATTAGTGCATCGTCTTTAGACTCTCTTATTCGAGACATAATATCTTATCATTTTTGTCCACCTGGTCAAGACGAGAAGCGTGGACAATTCATTTCCCTCATCTTGGAGCAGCATATACAAAAATCACAATCCATTTCAGACATCCTAGAGAAGATAGTCACCTTGAACTACTCTGATCAACTAAGAAAGTACCCTGGTTTGTTCAAAGATTTACGAGGTATATCCGATTACACTCTTTGGCTTTCAGGTGCAATATTGGATACTTCTCATGCGCCCGAATTATCAGATCAAAATGATGTCATCAGGCTTTCATATTATGATCAAAATGGCGAAATGTGTCACAAGGATGTCAATCTAGAACAAATAGAAGAAAGAATTTCTGATTGTTCTAATCTCCATTTCGCACTTGAAGACATCCGCTCCGAAATTAGAGACAAAATTCTGACTGATGCCAGATAACCCATAATTTACAGTACATTCATTGAGCACTATTACTTATCGAAGAAAAATAATAACTTATGCGGTTAGATATAATTCTAATAAGTGCCTATGTTTAATCCAAATATTGCATCAAAGAAGTACTCTAATTGCTTCAAGTATCCTGTAACGCAGTACCAAAATGAATATGAGAATGTATTATATAATCATTTGGGATAGGTGATTGGAACCTAAAAGCATTCATCTTTTACTTGGAGAAACGTCTATCACCGTACGGATCGAGCTTTATAGTGGCGTTATGACCGAGAAGACCCTAACTGGAAAAAATTGCTATCTTGAACTATTGGAATTTTTGAGGCGGATTGATTCTACGAATAGGCTGCATGCTGAAATTAACATAGAATAACTCGCCCATATCACTACTTCTAGATCTGCGTAATCGTCGTTGATGTCAATTGGTACCCATGTCCCATTTCAATTGTAGGAGTGAGGAACCACCTATGGAAGTGAACTGTGAAAATCATCGTCCACAAAACTAAAAAATGTGACATATTTGGAACCTACGACAATTACCGACTTGAATCACGAATGTGCTGCGAATCAGCATATAAATGAATTTTCATGAGTACAAATTTCATATAGCTGAAATGCAACCATCGCTTATAACTTGTGAGGCAGCTATGAAAGTTTTAATCTCGGAAAAAATGTAATTCGGACAATGTGTTCACTTTGCGGATCACCAGTACAGCCTGCCAATTATATGGTTCATGTTGATATATGAGTCAAAGATACATATTAGATAGAAAGTGACGTGGAACATAATGCAAGGTTATCTTATGGTTTTTGGCAAGGATTATGGTACAATACAATGTTAAAGGGTATTATTCGCAAAGCTTCTGAGGCGAAGCCTAGTGAGAGATGGTGGCCATAAGCAAATGGATAAAAAGAAATCCGATGATTCCATAAAATATCATGGACCCCCAGCTGGAGGAGCGGATTCAAACGAACTCGTTGATCTGCAAACATTATCTACCCAGAGACAAGATCGACTAGTCAACGCCTTAAAGGAACGTTATCAGTATAACACTTCAATTAAACGGAGTCAGGACTTCCTTCGCAAACATGTCAGCTCCAAAGTTCCACTTGTTATTATGTACGCTGATCTAGTGGGCTCAACTAGAATGAGTATGACTCTACCGGCAGAAAAATTGGTTACAATTATCAGAGCATTCTCTCACGAACTTTCTACCGTGATTGAAAGCTATGAAGGATACGTATTAAAATACGTAGGTGATGCCGTTATAGCTTTTTTCCCGTACGGATTCAATAGATATCTAACGTGTGACAAATCAGTAGAATGTGGAAAATCAATGGTTAATGTGTTACGAGAGGGAATTAATCCCATCCTTAGTAAACTAGATTTCCCGGAGCTTTCTGTTAAGGTTGGCATAGACGAAGGAGAAAATGTAATTGTTCAGTACGGATATGATCAGAGCTCTCCGATTGATATACTTGGATATGGAATGAACGTGGCGGCAAAGATAACCTCTATAACGGAATCAAACAAAGTGTCTGTTGGAGAGAACGTATTCAAACTCTTGCATCCGAATCTTCAATCAGCGTATCATGAACTTGTTACCTCAGAAAGCGATTGGAAATATGTCAATGTTGAATCTGGTAAGCCATACAAAGTTTACACCTTAAATTAAGGAGCTAATTCTCAGATATGATTATTTCTCGATTCTTTCATCCAGGATCTATAAGTCTCTTAGCTCATAATACTTTAAGCATATGTGATCGCAGAAATGTTAGCAGGCACTTTCTCGAAAGTAATGAAATCTGAGTTAGATTATGCTATAGACTCAAAGCGGTTTTGAAATTGAATAACGCTTAGTTTGTTTGCGTTAGTACACTATCTTCTAGAATTCAATCAACCATAAGTCACAGTAATGTAGTGTCTATACTCCGTTCAAAGGTTAATTCTGTTCAGACTTCGTGTATCAGCTCCTTTAGATTTCTCTTTGGTTTTGGATGAAGCAACTTTAGCGGGTATCCTAAGCATAGGATAGACGATGGTACGTATTCAGTGGACAAAGCCTGTTTCACTTTCTCTTCGTCAATCATACCTATCCATATGGATCTCAATCCTAAAGCATGAGCGGCAAGCTGGGAGTATGCTGCGGCTAATGTAGCGTCTTGAAGTGAGAATTTCTGAAGAATAGCCTGAGGAAAGTTTAATTTGACTCTGGAAGGATTCATGCAAAACACTAATACTGCCGGGGAGTTGACGTAGGGTTGTTTGTTTGCGGCTTCAACCAGCTTTGTCTTAACTTCAGCGTCTTTTACATGATAGATTTCGAAGCCTTGGAATCCACCAGCTGTAGGGGCAGTGTCAGCGGCGGCAAAAATCATGTCCATTTTCCAGTCTTCAACTGGCCTGTCTTCAAATTTCCTCTGTGATCTTCTATTTAGCATAACGTTAAAGATGTTGGTTTGAAGGATATCATCAAAGTCCTGCTTCGATTCTTCTTCCAATTTTGGATATACCTTGTCATGTATCGTGTCTGTTTGGTACATTCTGGAAAGTATGTCTGATGGCTGCATTTACAATCTAATATCAAAACCCATACATAAAAGAATTGAGTTGATATGTTTGAACTGCTGCTGTTCTACGTAAATTGAGTTTATGAAAGTTGGCTGAAGTTGCATTCGTCTTAACAACTTGAATAGGCAAATTCCAAAGAGTTTACCTTGTACTCCAGTCAGGAATGGGCTATTGCAATTTAATACAGGGACGCTTAAAAAGAATATGGAGATAAGTTCTGAGTCCAATTTGCAACCTCCAAAGAATAGATTGCTTACAATGACACTAAATCAGGAATTCATCTTTTACCAGTAATCCAAAACTCTGAAATTCTTACGGTGTGTCGTTCGTTCTCCTTATGAGAATTTGCCGTCCATCGGTCATCAAAGACTAAATTACAATCCTCACACCAAGCGGTTATGCTTTTCCTACTTATATCAAATGCATTCAATGCTAGAACATATTATTGTCGCAATCCCTTATTTAGATATTCAGTGAGTATTAGATATTCGATATTGTTTTGAGTACATTACTCAGTCCATCTGCCTATCGTTGCATCCAGCTAGATTTTAGTAATTGTTTGTAATGTTACCCTAGACTCGAAAATTTCGCGAGACCATATCGAGTTAACACTGCTTATTCTAAATTGTCTAATTTTAGTACGAACAGTCAGGGATTGCACATACGAAACAAAATAGCCCTAAGTCTGTCATTTCAAAACAAAATAGCCCCATGTCTTTTTTTCGTAGGTGTAAAAGTAGCTATTATTGTTGCTTCATGTGAGAGCCGGTAGCATTCTTAGCGTCATTTAGGAGGCGCTACCTATAGGTAGGAAGTTCAGTATTGTTTACGTCTAATAGGTCCTAATTCATTTTTTTCTGGTAATCCATAACAGTCTTATCCATTAAGCATTCCTTTGCAGAAAAAGGTTCTGGATTATAAATCTGTGATGGGCAGCAGTTTTATATTTTAATGTGACCAAGTCAAAAACAACGTCTTAGATATTTTTCTCCGATTTATTCCAAGCCAAATTCATATTTGCACATTAGTATGCTTTGAACGCCTTCTATCTAGAAATACAATTATCGTTCCTCCAATGAGAGCTATAATCCCGTTGACCATTAAATTGATGCTAACTAATATTCCAAAGAATGCTAGTCCCGCATCGATACCAATACTTCTAAGTGATTCTTTGATTGCTGTTTGATTCATGTTCAGAGCAAAGTGGATAACGTCCTTTGTAGTAATATTTGATGGCATTGATTCGGCCAGGCCAACAAGTGCGTATAAGGAAGGTATCGCAATAGATGCGCTGACAACCAAAAAAATTCCCCCAAGTATTAGGATAACAAAACCCCTGCGCATTAACTTCATCCAACTATACCTTCTAGTTCTATATAGGTAGTTCGGCTTAAGGAAGGATCATTCTACAGCTGTTTCATACTGAGTCGGGAATTTTACAAAAATGATTAACCAATTATTATGAACCTTCTTGAAGGTAATTCCTCGCAGAATAACAATTTGTCGTACAAGAAGACAAATAGTGACCGCTGATTGATGACATTATTCAACTACATATCAGCCCTAGAAATTGATTTTCACAAGGAAACGCTGGTCGCCAAATTCCATGTGTTAGCCGCCAGACGTAATCTGTTTCCAAGCAATGTTCAATGGGCGGGTATGCCGCACACCTGTCTTGGCAAAGAGAAGTCAAATTGTTCCACTTATATCAGGAATTCAGGCAACACTGCATAGAAATCACCTGCATGACATTTATCTAAAATTTGTTGTAAATATCGATTGTCGCAGAGTATCGGTGTAACGATTGGATAGAGATTTCAGGAAGCCAAAGCTTTTTGGAACCGAAACACCCTTGCTTGAGTCTTGAAGCTCGCAAATTAACCTGCCGACAGGTCCTTCCGAGGAAAAGTTAGCTCTACTGATCACAACCTGTCTGATCATATCTTGGCTAGAGTTTTTTATTTTGCAGTATGGAATATAGTTAATCGAGGCCATAATGAAGATATTGGGCATGTCTCCCCGAACATCATTTTCTATATCTTCCCAGTCATCTAATATATCAAGCAACGCCTGATTGTAATGCAGAACTAAAGCAACATTTTCGTTAAAGCTTGGGAGCATTGCATCCAAAACTTTTGAATAGACCAGTAAGGCATCTGATGATTTTGATAAGATAAAATGCCTAATCTCATTATATGAGAATGTAGAATTATTTATCATTCGATATTTCACACTCCGTTCAAATTCCCAAAATGCTGAAAACTGTCCTAGCCAATAATCTATGGAGTAAATAAAATGTCCTGTGTTAGACTCGGATTGTAGAAATCCATCGATAGATTCTCGTACTTGCTTTGCGAGGAATGCATATTTCTCATTGCCTGTCTCATGGAATATATCCGATAGAAGGATAACCCTCGTTAAATACCTTACAATCCTGTATACCAGTAACGCCTCGGGTACATTTCCTGTATCGAAATAGGCAGCTATAAAGTAGGTTGGATCCTGCGTATTTTTATCAATGGCAGGAATTGATTTATGTAATTTCCGGTCGAAGCTTGCTAACAACGTACCTAATGACACCATCTGTTGGACAAATAGCTCAGTATCAATGTCAGTCGAGCTTAGTTCTCTGACCGACTTGGAAATGCTATCTAAATATAACTTATATTGAAATTCGCTGAGTTCAGAGGTGAATTCCATTATGTGGTAATACGGTTCTTGCAATCATCTCAAAATAATAAATATTTCGAAATAGTACCAAGATATACTACACTTAAGGATAAAATTATGTACGAGAAATTTCTTCGGCTTTAGTTTTGCTTCTTCTTAATGCAGTGCTGGGGGAAAGAGGGATCCTAGTATTGTGCTTGATCTTGAAATGTTAGCTCAATTACAAACCAATCGATATAGGAATTGGTATTAGTGTACTCCTAATGATTTTTAATGCTGGGCCTATCCATTTCTTTCAACGGCTTTTGTGCCACTTTTGCTTTCGAACTTCAAGAAATTGATGATAAAATAGTAAACCTTAATGGCTACATATGATCGTTATACATCATGTCTAGTACGCAACACAATACGATGGCTCGTAATTTCGTCGAAGAAATATTTAATGCCAGGAAAACTGAGTTGGCGAAGGATTTCGTTACACCTGACATAGTTTATCATGGCATGGCTGAAGAGGTCAAGAATATAGAGGAATTCAAAAAATGGGTGTCTGAAGATCTCTCCGCCTTTCCGGATATGAAGATCACAATAGTGGACAATTTTGGAGATCAAAATAAGATTGCGCTTAGGTGGACGCTTGAAGCTACGCATAAAGGCGATTTCGCAGACTTTCCCGCTACAAATAAGAAGTTTGAGACTCAAGGAGTCGAAATCTTACATTTCGAAGGGAATAAAATAAAGGAGGCGTGGACAGTATGCGACATGTCTCCATTGGTACAGTGATCTACAACTTCGAACGTACTCAAGTTATATTTTTTTGTGATTAACACATTAGTCGCGTTTCATTAAAGCGCTAACATAGCCGCATTTTCACTACAGACGTTACTGTCTTCGGACCTGTTGTCCTTATCCATTTCGGAGAACTTAGTGTTAAAGCGCATTTCCACCTCATTTCTGGTGAAAATGTCACCTAGGTTCAGCGAAGGCACGAAGAGATCTATATCGTTATACTATTTTCGAAATATTCACAAAGTCATGCAAACAGAGTTCATTCATGACAATGGAACTAGATGTCCCATTATGAAAAGGTAGAGCAATCCATTTCAACAGAATGTAGATAATTGATTTTTGAATTACTTAAAAAAATTTAGTGCCAATCAATTCAATCTAAAACTTGAATGGATCGCAATATCGTAGTCAAAGGACTCCTCGGCCACCTAGGCACCGTTCATAATTTACATCTTCGACAATAATTCCGCTTTTAGTTTCGCAAATTCTTCCTCAGATAATACCCCTTGTTTCTTAAGTTCGGCATACTTGAGTAGCTTCTGGGTGACATCTTCCTGTTGTGGTTGCTGTTGTTGCGGTTGTTGCTTTTGTTGTTGCAATGCTTCGATTTGTCTTTGCTGCGCTTCTATTTGTTGTTGTGCTTGTTGTTGTTGTTGTTGTGCTGCTTGTTCCTGTTGTTGCATCTCCGCTCCAGCACGCCGCCTTGCTACTCCTGCCCCTATGGCTGCTGATGCCCATCTTCCTCTCATAATCTTCAAGAAAGGACTGGAAGTTAATATACTTTCTGAAAGTGGAAGGCCATATCAATTTGGCAATCGATCAATACTTACGAATATTCTCATCCCCCATAAGGGATATAAGAATGACATACCCATCTATTGGGAAATTAGACAAAGCAGTATATCAGAGGCAGCATACCAGATTATCCGATTGGTTCTGGAATTTTTTCCGATTAGCCCAGAGGAAGGTTCTCTCTCTTTCCCAGGTTCTTCAAGAGCTGCGTTTAAGTCCAAATACCCCCAGTATCGCATTGTACAATTGTGAACCATCCTGTGCAAAGGTTACAATGTGGATGAATTTTATGGTACTTGCCAATTTGGTTCGAAATGAATTTAATTGACCTTTATCCATTCCATTAAATTTCTATACTCTCAGAAGTAGCCCCCCTCAAAAAGAAATTCTAGCAGGCATGTTACACGCCAAATCAATTAATATATTTTATCGCTTATAGCTTAAAAATAGAACAAGTCATCGAGATAGCCTCTCTTTCTAGATTTATTATTATAGTAGTAGTCATCATACTCTCCATTTCTATAATGGTATTGGTTATAGTGTTGGTCTTCGTAATTGCTTTGGATTTTGGCAATCTTGTCTAACTCGCCTCTATCTAGCCATACTCCTTTGCATAAAGGACAGTAATCAATATTGACTTCGTAATTTTGCATTTTTATGTTCATTTTGAATTGAACAATTTGGACATTGCATATCTGAACATTTATCGTCTCTTCTGTTATTATTTAAACATGGATCATTAAAATATCATTTGATAACGAAGTTATGAAAATTGTCGGCGTTTTATTCTTCGTCAGTATTGTAGTATTAATAATATACTAATGACCTTCTTATTTCCCCTTTTGTTTATAATTACCATAACGCCGATGTTAGATGGGTAAGAAATATGTTGTCTCCCCCCATTCTTTGGACGTAATATCAAAAATAGAGGAAATAAGAATAATGTTTCTATAATGTATGGTAATTTTCAGTCAATAATCCTAGTCAGCGTTTAGATGAAAAATGCGCAAGACCCTACGGACTTTATTGGTACGTACTTTCATACGGATAACATGGACTAGGTATTATCGGTATATAGAACCGTAAAGCATCTGACTGCACACATTCTTCTCTCTGATAAATTTTTTGAGTCGGGCAAAGTTGAATTCGCTACGATAGCGAAGAAGGTGCCCGCCCGTATAGATGAATCCCCACTCGACGGAAGCGATGATAATCATGTTCACTATTCTTTTGATTATTCATTAATTCAATTAGGGTTTTTGGGAATACAGATGTATAAATAATTCTACAAATGGTGAGATCAGGAATATTATTCTGGAAATTTCAGTTTCGTCAAGAGTATCAACAACTAAATTAATAAATAAGTTTCAGGAATCAATTTGGAACATCTGTATACTCTCCGAGCTGGCTGGCTTCCATACATTGAGAGAAACGACATCAACTAAGTAAATTCTCAAACATGGTCATATCATTAACGATTAAACTAGTCACTAGAGCACTAAACCACAGGTTATAATACCTATGCACTGCAGGCAACTTATTTCAGTTATCTCTGCTAAGAACCTGTTACCAGAGTTCACTAAAATCAAATATGAGTCCCTAAATAGGAACGTGGTAGCAACCATACTAGGGAGAGGAATTTTTCGTATCGGGATTTTGCTATTATTAGTATAGTAATCACATGATTGCAGTTTTTTCACGAGCAAGATGGTTTGATATAGACCGTTATGGAACTTACTGCCCTTGACATCAAAATTGACCATAACTATACTAGTTGCGATCGGGAAGCACGTGAATTTCTATCTCAGTTTAAATAGCACACTTAAGTTAGGATATCCTCGAATGTCTTCTAGATCAGATGATGATCCTGTAAAACGTTCATCCACTGAACGCTATTCTAGGGTTGCTTCCAATCTAGATTGGATGATTGTGTTGATACCAGCCTCTTCAATTTTTTTTGGTTTTCTCTTACATATTTCAATGAACCCTCCATCATACTTTCATTTTTCTGATAGCATAATTCTCTTGGCGGCACCATATGCAGTAGCAGTAGCAACAGTTATGTTCGTAGTGCCAGTTATCCACCATTCGACTCATTATCACCAGTTAGATGTAGAGAGATTTCTTTTGACAACGAAGGGGTATGCTATACTAGGTATTTTTTGCTTAATGGTTGCGATGTACTTAGGTCTAGGATTGGCGATGAATTCTAAGCTACCAATACAGATTGCATATGGTTTGGCTTCTTTGCCATTCATCTTTATTTTCCTTCTATTCTTCAAACAAACACACTAATACAGAACCAGAAAGTTAATAAAAGTTAGATTTCCTAGAGGTACAAAACAAAATCTTTCCTTATCGTGAGAATTTGGGCATAGCCACAACTCAGAATTATTTCAATTTTACACTGTAAAATTGATACTACACAAGTAGAGTGATTGCATTATTAGCTTGAAAAAATCAGTTGCTTTCGCTAGGAAAGCAAGAATTCACATTTATCACGGTTTATATTGTTATCAAATAATAGACACGGTATCCTCGAATGCCATCTCAAGCGGACGACGATCCCATAAAACGGTCTTCTACTGAGCCCTATGATAGAGTTGGTGCATCTTTGCGTTGGAGTCAAATATTAGGAGCAGCTTCTTCAATTTTTTTTGGTTTTCTCTTGAATATCGCAGTGAACACTCCATCATACTTTCATTTTTCTGATAGCATAATCCTCTTGACAGCACTA
>Ga0105091_10001088_pt1 | contig 11726 bp, 7 predicted proteins | sample PPLLak1March2015_FD_87022 | JGI IMG/M metagenome (GOLD analysis project Ga0105091, IMG submission 87022) | Freshwater sediment microbial communities from Prairie Pothole Lake near Jamestown, North Dakota, USA - PPLs Lake P7 Core (1) Depth... | ecosystem: Environmental > Aquatic > Freshwater >... | reverse complement strand
GGCGTTCGGGTCTTCGCCTTCGAAGGAGCGGGAGGACTGACCGCCGGCGCTTCCCACGAGACGAAGAACTCAGCCTGGGGCCTCGGGCTCGGCAACCTAAGCTACGTCGTGGACTGAAACGGCGTCAGGCTCGAGGACCACGCCGTCTCGTCGGTCGTGCACGGCACGCCGCGCGGGTGGTTCGAGCCGTACGGCTGGCGCGTCCACGGGACCGAGCAGGGGAGCGAGTGGGGACCGGTAACACGCGCCGTTCTCGAGGCGGTCCACGGCGACCCTGCGTCCGACCGGCCGGCGATGGTGTGGGTGAAGACCCGAAAGGGCCGCGAGTATCTCAAGTACGACAACAAGTCGCACGGCTCCCCCCACGGCGCGAACTCGGACCTCTACTGGCAGACGAAGAAGGCGTTCGCCGACAAGTACGGGGTCGTCTTCGACGGCTTCGGCGAGCCTCTGCCGAAGGGCCCGGAGGCCCAGCGCCGCCAGGTGGCGACGAACTACGAACGCGTGCTCGACGTCATGCGGAGGGACCGTTCCCTGGTCGATTGGCTGGCGAATCGGCTCGTCGAGATCGGCGATTCCGTTCCGGAGGAAATCCCCGGCTTCCGCCTCGACGAGAAACGGAACCCGTGCGAGGACCCGGAGCTTTTCGACGCCCGATCCTATCCCGCGGAGATGTGGGCGAAGCCGGGCGAGTCGAAGCCGAACCGGGCCGCGCTCGCGACGTGGGGGGCCTGGGTGAACACGACCGCGCGCCGGAAGCACGGGCGGCCGCTCTTCCTCGCCTTGAGCGCCGATCTTGCCGACTCGACCAACATCTCCGGGTTCGCGAAGGGTTTCGGCGGCGAAGAGGGGTGGGGCTGGTACCATCGGGAAAAGAACCCGGAGGGGACCCTCCTTCCGCAGGAGATCACCGAGTTCGCGAACGCGGGGATCTCGGTCGGTATCGCCACCGTCAACCTATCGAGTCGCCCGGAAGAGGCCTTCAACGGCTTCTATGCCGCCTGCTCGACCTACGTGTCGTTCTCGTACCTCAAGTACGGGCCGATGCGTCTCTTCAGTCAGCTCGCCCAGGACTGCGAGCTCCGGGTGGGGAAGGTGCTCTGGATCGCGGGGCATTCGGGGCCCGAGACGGCGGACGACTCCCGCACCCACTTCGGGGTCTTCGCGCCCGGCGTGACCGATCTCTTCCCGCGCGGGCGCGTCGTCAACCTCCATCCGTGGGAGCACAACGAGGTGCCGGTCCTCCTCGCGGAGGCGCTCCGCGGCCCGTGGCCGATCGTCGCGCTCCACCTGACGCGGCCTTCGGTGACGATCCCGGATCGCGCGGCGCTCGGGATCGCTTCCCACTTCGAGGCGGCGAAGGGGGCCTACGTCATCCGGCCCCATCGGGACGGGAAAAAGAAGATGGGGACGCTTCTCGTGCAAGGGACGACGACCACGGCGAACCTGATCCGCGTTCTGCCCGAGATCGACCGGGAAGGCTGGAACGTGAAGATCGTCGCGACCGTCTCGCGCGAGCTCTTCGATCGGCAGAGCGACGAGACCCGCGAGGCGATCCTCTCCGAGACCGACTGGTACGACTCCACCGTCGTCTCCAACCGGGGGCGTGCCCTGTCGCACGCCTGGCTCCCCCACAAGATCGCCGAAGAGTACGCGATCACCTCCGATTGGGACGACCGTTGGCGGACCGGCGGGACGGTCGAGGAGGCGTGCGAGGAGGCCCGGATCACCTCCGAGTGGATCCTGAAGGGGATCGAACGCTTCGTGCGCGAGCAGGGCAAGCGTCGCGGTCGCCTCGCCGATCTGGCCGAAGGGGCGCGGCGCGGCTAGCGGATCAGGACGAGCTTCGACGCCCGCCCTTCGCCGTTCGCGAACACCCTGGCGAAATAGACGCCGGAGGGGACCGCGCGGGACCCGCCGTCCGTACCGTCCCAGAGAAGCTCGAGCTCTCCCGCGGCGGCGCTCCCGTCGAAGAGGGTGCGCACGAGCCGCCCGCGCGCGTCGTACACGGCGGCCGTCAGCCGGCCGGCGGCCCCGATCCGCACGGGGATCGTCGTTTGAGGGTTGAAGGGATTGGGACGCCCCGGTAGGACGGAGAGCCCGGAGGGTGGAACGAGCCCGGCGACGCCGGTCGCCATCTCGTGCAGGAAGTGGAGGTTCTCGTCGTCCGGATCCCAATTCGTGACGAGCAGGTCGAGCTTCTCCGAATACACGTAATCGACCTCGACGCTCCCCGTCCCCGCGGGCGGCGCCGACGCCAGCGCGATCCAACCCTTCTCCAGATCGAAGCAGTAGGAGCCGTAGGGGAGGGGGACGCCGCCGACGCGCACGTCGAGGATCTCGCGCACCGGCTTCTCGTCGAGACAGAACGTCTTCGCGACGCCGTCGCCGTCTTTCGCCTCGCCGAGCACCGCCACCGACCCGCTGTTGTCCATGTCGCCCCAGATCACGCTCTCGACGACGAGACCCTTCGCCGGGTTCGAGAACTTCCAGGAGAAGGAGGGGACGGTTTCGAGCGCGCTCCCGAGGTTCTCGAAAACCACGACCGGTTCCCACCAGCCGCCGGAGGCGAGGTCGAGGTCGCCGTCGTGATCGCAGTCGCCGAACGTCACGGCGGAGTAGTACTGGCGGGCCGTCCCGCCGGAAGTCCAAGAGGGGGTCGTCTCGAACGTCCCCCCGAGGTTGCGATAGATCACGACATTCGAGGGGCCCCCGAGCTGTCCGTTGTTGGCGACCGCGAGATCGAGCCAGCCGTCGCCGTCCACGTCGCCGAGGTCGAGTTGGAGCGAGTTCCAGGTGTCGGCCGATTCCCACGCGGGGATCGAGTCGAGCCCGCTCCCGTGGTTCCGGTAGAGCCGGTTCGGACCGAACTCGTTCGCGCACAGAAGGTCGAGATCGCCGTCGTTGTCTACGTCGCCCCACGTCACGTCGAGCGTGTAATCGACCGGCCCCGTCCTCCAAACCGCGTTCGGGGTGATCACGCCTCCGTCGTTCCGGTAGACTTTGCTCTTCTGCGGCACGCTCGTGTAGCTCTCGCCGCAGGCGACCGCGAGATCGAGATCGCCGTCCCCGTCGACGTCCCCCCAAGCGAGATCGAAGCTGTTGTCGAGGTCGCCCGAGACCCAGACCGGGCTCGACGAAAGGCTGTCGCCCAGGTTCTCGTAGATCTTGTCGTACTGCGGAGTGCCCGGGTCCCCGAGAACCGCGACCGCGAGATCGAGGTCGCCGTCCTCGTCGTAGTCGCCGAGGTCGACGTGGCAGTTGTAGCCGATGTCGGCGCTCCTCCACGACGGGGCGAGCTCGAGCACGCCCCCCTGGTTGTAGTAGACCCGGATCGGCTGGCGGGCCATGTCGTTTCCGTTCGACGTGATCAGGTCGAGGAAGCCGTCCCCGTTCAGATCGACGAGGGCGCCTCCGGTCGAGTAGTCGTTGTCCTCCGACTTCCAGACGGGAGGCGTGAGAAGAGGAACGACGGCCGCGGAGGAGGCGGCGAAGGCGAAGAGCGCTATGACCGCCGCGGCCGGGTACAGCCGCCTGCTTTCGAAGAGGCGATGGCGCGCGAACAGCATGGGGGCACCTCGGCTTTCGTTTCGCGGGGAGCGTGTGCGGGTCCGGGCGGCCCTGGCCCCGCCCCTGGTGCCGGAGGTCGGACTCGAACCGACACGAGGTCGCCCTCGGGGGATTTTGAGTCCCCTGCGTCTACCAGTTTCACCACTCCGGCGGGTGACAGCGCTTTGATTCTACCGGATCGGCGGAGGAGCGTCAATGCGGGGCTCGGGGCAGCCCCGGCGGCCGGAGGCCCCGCTTTCCGGTTGACGCGGCGGACGGGCGGGGTTACATTCCACGGCGCATCCGCGTCCGATCGCGCGACGGGGGGCTGTAGCTCAGCTGGGAGAGCACTTGACTGGCAGTCAAGAGGCCACGGGTTCGAGCCCCGTCAGCTCCACTCCCTCACCGTTCGCGAGGGGCGTCCGTCCAAGAGAACTTCCACGTGTGGTGCTGCACGCGCTCGCCGTCTTTCGTGATCTCGAGCACGACCGAGGAGACGGGCGGCTCGGCCCGCAGGGGAAAGGTGATGTCGGCGAGGCTCCTCCACGTCGGCCGCCGATCGACGATCGTCTCTTCCTCGTACTCCGGGACCCCGTACGGCTCGACCCGGATCGGATCGAACGCGCGGCCGTCATCCGTCCGGAGCCGGAACCCCCAGCGGGCGAAATCGACATCCGACGATCGTGAACCCCAGAGCGCGACCCGGAAACAGATTCCTTCCTCGATGTATCGACGGTTCATGCCGTAAAGAGCTTCGCTCCCCCCGGCTTTCTCCCCGACCCGCTTCTCGAGGTAGGCGAGATCGTAGAGCATCGCCGCCGTCGTGCCGGTCGTCTCGAGGAGCGTGCGGCCGGTGTACGGCCGGACGAAGAGCGCTTCGATCTCTCCTTCGGCGAGATTCCGGTAAGCGGGGGCGACGACGCCGTTCAGGCTGGGCGTGACCGGAGCGAGGAAGATGGCCGGCGGGGCGCAGAAGGTGGAAGCGATCACGCAGAGCAGGACGAATCGCAACGAAGGAACCGGCCTCATGGGACCCTCCCTCACGCGCACCCTACCAGCGGGGCGCGCCCCCGTCAAGGACGATGCAGATGGCGAAAACGAGTCGCAAGATGAATCGCCGTTAGTTGACACATCGAGCTCGCCGTATTAAAATAGGAAACGACAAGGGGTTACCGCCCGGCGTTCTCCCTCCGCCCGTGCCGGGCGGAATCGCCCAGCGGGCTAAGTCGAGCAAGCAGAGCCTGCTCGCGAGCCGTCTCCCGAACGCTCCCGGCGGCCGGTGCGCTTTTTCGCATCCGACCCTTTAGACGGTGCGAGTGGCCGCGCCGTTCGAAGCGAAAGGCAAGAGGTCTGGGCGATGGACTCGATCGTTCGATTCGGCAATGCTTTCCCAAGCTCTCTTCAACCTGTTTGGAAGCTTGAGAACCCGACCGGGGCGGGTGATGGCATCCGCCTTGCACATGGTAGCCGGCAAATGACCGGGGGAGCGAAAACGGCTCCCTGCTCTACGCGTGATTTGCTGGGTCGTGGGCTGATCTCAATCGACTTGGATACGAGTTACACGTTTACCCGGGCACACGGTAGGAGCGGGGAGCCTTTCCCGTTCCCTCGCAGGACCGCCCGGCCCGATCTCCGGGCCGGCTGTCCCGAGCGCGGAAGGGGGGAGCGCCCTTGATGGCCCCGAAAGCGCCTGGCAGAGCCGTGCGGCTCGCCCTGGCCGCCCTCGCGCTGATCACCGCCTGGCAGCCTGCCTCGGCCGTGGAACGCCTGGTTCTCTTTCCCGAATCGTCGACCTGGAAAGCGACCTCCGCGAGGATCGAGGCGGCCGGCGGGCGCATCCGCCAGGCCTTTCCGCCGGGCGCCGCCGTCCTGGACGGGGCCGAGACGTTTTGGAGCGCCTTCCTCGCCGCGGACGGGAGCGTGCGCGTGTTCGACGGACCGGTGGAGGAGGCGACGTTCTCCACCCTTCCGCGCGACCAGCGATTCGCCGCGCTCGGCTGGAACCGGCGCTTCGCCCCGAAACAGGAACCGGCCCCCTCCGGGCCCGCGATGATGAACGACGCCGCACCGGGAGAGCGCGGCAATCCGGGGCCGGGGAAGATGCCCCCCGGCGCCGGCTTCTTCGACACGAGCGAGTTCATGCTCGGGACGGTTGCGATCGCGCTCCTCCTCCCGGAAAGCAACGGCGCGATCGACCCCTCGACGGAGAACTGGACCCAAGCGGAGATCGACTCGGTCGTCGCGGAGATCCAGGAGGGGGTGCCCTTCTGGATCGACCACGCGCCCGGCGGGAACCTCTCGTTCGTCTACCGCTTCGAGGATCCGGTCTCGATCCCCTACGAGGCGATTTCTCGGCCCGCCTTCTCCGCCAAGGAAGAGTCGCTCTGGGTGCGGGCCGTGTTCGACACGCTCGGCTACGGGAGCGGCGATACCTGGTACCGCGCGCGCTCGTACTTGAACGATCTCCGCGATTCGCTCGCGACCGACTGGGCGGTCGCGATCTTCGTCGCCGACTCGAAGGCCGACGCGGACGGGCGCTTCAGCAACGGGATCTACGGGTTCTCCTATTATGGGGGTCCGTACCTCGTGATGACCTACGACAACAACACGTGGGGGATCGGCAACATGCACGCCGTCGCCGCCCACGAGATCGCGCACAGCTTCTACGCGCTCGACGAGTACTACTCGGCTCACAAGCCGTGTCATCTCGCCGCCGGGTACGAGCTCGTGCCGAACCAGAACAGCGACTACGGCACGTGCTTCCTCGACGAGAACTGCATCATGCGCGCCGGCATGGCTGGGGCGTTCGATTCGAGCCTCGCCTGCGTCTACACCCGGGGCCAGGTCGGCTTGGGCGACACCGACGAGGACGGGATCGCGAACATCCTCGATACGTACCCGACCACCCTTCTCGATCCGTTCCCCGATTCGACGAGCGACGAGTCCCCGACCATCGCCGGCTCGGCCGAGGACGCCCCGATCTTGAATCGGAACACGATCGGCGCCGGGAACGACATCACCCTGAACACGATCGAGAGGGTCGAGTACCGGATCGACGGAGGCGAGTGGATCGAGGCGCTCGCGGCCGACGGGGCCTTCGACTCGCTGTACGAAGAGTACGTCTTCACCACCGCGCCGCTCGCCGAGACGACGCATGTCGTCGAGGTGCGCGCCGTGAACAGCGCGGGAAACGCGGACACGACCTTCGCCGCAGACACCTTCGTCGTCCACGATGGGACGGCCCCGGCTCCGCCCTCGCCGGTATTCGCCTCGGCCTCCGACTCCGAGGTCGTTCTCGTGTGGACCAACGCCCCCGATTCGGACCTCGAGGCGGTCATGGTCCGATGGGGGACTTCCGGGTTCCCCGCCGATACGGCCGACGGGGCGCTCCTCGCGCTCCGTCCGGCCTCGCCGGGTTCGGCGGACACGGTGGTGCACGCCGGACTTCTCCCGGACACCACGTATTACTACTCGATCTTCTCCCTCGACGAGGTGCCGAACACCTCGGTGGCCGGGACCGCCTCGGCCACCCCGCTCTACCCGCCCCCGCCGGCGGTCCTCTACTCGCCTCCCGACGGGGCGCTTCACGTCGTCGCGAACCCGCTCTTCGTCTGGTCGGCGATTCCGCTGGGCGGGGGGAACGTCCTCGTCGCGTATCAAATCCAGGTCGCGACCGATTCCCTCTTCACCCTGAAGCTGATCGATCTCGAGGCGACGACAGGCTATCCGGCCGACACCGCCTGGACCTCCGACTCGCTCGGGCCGGGAGAACTCCTCTGGTGGCGCGTGCGCGGGAAGGACGTCTCGAGCGGAACGTACGGCCTTTGGAGCGGGGGCTCGCAATTCGCGACGGAGCTCCCGGTCGAAGGGCTGGCGTTCCTCGACTCGACCCTCTCCTCCTATTCCAACTTCGCGAGCGGGGACTCGCTCGAAGCGAACGCGAACGCGCGGATCGAGGTTCGGGTCGTGCCCGCCGACACCCTCGGCATCGGGGAGTTCGAAACTTTCGTCCACTGGGGCGGGGCTTCGCCCGACTCGGCGCCTCTCGCCTGGGACCGGAACGAGGGAGGAGCGGGCTACTGGAGGGGGGAGATCCCGTACGGGATCGGGTTCTCGCGCGGCGACACGGTCGACTTCCGGGTGAGCGCCCGCGCTCCGACAGAGCCGGCGATCGTCGACGACAACGGAGGCTCGATGTTCCGCTTCATCGCGGGAAGGCGTGCGATCGGAGCCTGGCACGTCCCGAGCGCGGAGGAGCCGTTCTTTTCGATGCGAAGCCCGTACGTCCCGCTCGACACCGACAGCGAGGTCGTCTTCACGATCGGCGCGAGTCCCGCCGATGCGGCGACCGGGGGAACGCTCCGCTGCCGCGTCGCCCCCGACGGCCCCTGGGGCTCCGTGCCCCTTCTTCCCGATACGGCGGTCGGCGATACCGCGTATCTGGCCGCCCGTCTCGACTCGACCTTCCTTCTCGGCGAGTTGGTCGAGTACTACGTGCGCGTCGAGCCCGGGGCGACATACGACACGACCTTCCTATTCGGGGACAACGAGGTCTCGCACGCGGCGACCGTGGAGCAGAGTGCGCTCGCCCTCCCCTTCGTCTTCCTCGTCCAAAGCGCCACAGGCGTGGGGGAGCGGCCGCCCGCGTCCGCTCCGGCCCGCAGCGTCCTTCTCGCCAACCGGCCGAACCCGTTCAATCCGGAGACGGCGATCCCGTTCGCTCTCGCGACGGCCGGCCGCGTCAACGTGACGGTCTACGACGCGCGCGGCAGGACCGTCCGAGTCCTGCTCGACGAGACGCTGATGCCCGGATGGCACGCGGCCGAGTGGGACGGCAGGATGGAATCGGGGACCTCCGCGCCGAGCGGCGTTTACTTCGCCGTCGTCCGCGCCGGATCGTGGCGCGCGACCGAGAAGCTGCTCCTCCTGCGGTAATCCCCGGATGCAAGACGGGGACCCCGCCGCGCGGCCGAGGTCGTCCTCGCCTGCGCACGCGAGTACCGACCCGCGCCGACGGTCCGGGCGGGATCCCCTTTCGAAGCGCTCGATGTCGATGCGTGTCTGGCGCCCGCCCTCGCTCCTCGCTTAGAAGAGCTTTCCTCCCGTGACGACCATCGCCAACATGAAGAGGAACGCCAAGGCAAGGCCAACCACAACACCCTTGAGAATCATAGGACTCCTCAGGGGCGTCGGCGGCACACCCGGGGCGGGGGGGCCTTCGGGAAGGGTGCGCCGTCCGGCTCCCGTTACAGGTTCCGGACAGCAGCCGATGCGGCCCTCGAAGCGAATCGCTCCGCCGGAGGCCCGACGGCCGGTGACGAACATGAGGCGGCGCAGGCAAGAACCGATCAGCAAACGGAGTGTACCACCGGGGTGAATGGGATGTCAACCATCATTGCATCATACGAATCATTCACGCCCTTACGATGTGCCTCGAACTTCCGCGGATCGACCGGGGCCGCCCCTGTTCCCCCGGGGCGGGGGAGAGGCAGCCCCGCCGGCCGTCGCCGGGCGCTCCCTTGCGGCCTGGCGCCGGAGCGGCATCCCGTGGTAGATTCGGAGCTTCGGTTATCCGGACCGGCGCCGCCCTTCCCGGCCGACGCGGGCGACCGATCGAAAGCCGCCGGGCGTACGAGCCCCCGCGGCGAGGAGACGTCGACACGATGAGCACCCGCCCCAGCGAGGATCGGCCGAGCAGGAAGGGGAACTGGCTTTCCTGGAAGTGGTTCCGCCTGAGAAAAGAGATCTACCAGCGCGCCGGGCTCGCCTCCGGCCGGCCCCGCCGCATTCTCATGATCGTCGGATGCCAGCGCTCCGGCACGACGATGATGAACGACCTGTTCCTCCTGGATTGGAGCGCGAAGATCTACCGCGAGATGAGCAGCCTCTCGAGCGAGGACCTGGACGAGAACCTCCGACTCGATCCGATCGACAAGGTCCGGCGCGCGCTCGCCTCCCACCGGGTCCCCCTCGTCGTCTTCAAGCCGCTCGTCGAGAGCCAGAACCTCTCGCGTCTACTCGAAGAGCTCCCCGGCTCGAAGGCGCTTTGGATGTACCGGCATTACAAAGACGTGGTCCACTCCAATCTGAAGAAGTTCGGCGAGCGGAACGGGATCGTCGACATCGGTCCTGTCGCTCGGGGCGAGACGACCGGGTGGAGGGCGGAAAAGGTCTCCGAGGAGACGCGCGCCCTCGTTCGCCGGTTCTACTCCGAGTCGATGAACCCGCACGACGCGGCCGCACTTTTCTGGTACATGCGGAACCGCTTCTACGGCGACCTCGCCCTCGCGAAAGACCCGCGCGTCCTCCTCTGCCGCTACGAGGACATGGTGACCGACCCCGGCGCGTTCATGCGGCGCATTTACTCGTTCGTCGAGCTGCCGTACCCGGGCGACCGAATTGTCGCGCCGGTCCACCCTCGTTCCGTTCGGAAGGGGAAGGACGTCCCGCTCTCCCCCGAGGTCGTGGCGGAGTGCGAGCGGCTTTGGGGAGAGCTCGAAGGGGCCTACGCGGCCTCGCGGCGAGGCGGGGATCCCGGACGTTGACAGCATCTAACTCGCTTTGCTAGTTTCCGTTCTGTCCGTCCACTCGCGTTCTGCGCGTTCCGGGCGCCCGGCGCCCGAGGCCGTCAAAAGGAGAGGATCGATGGGCGAAGCACTGGGCCTGATCGAATGCCGCGGTTTCGTCGGCATGGTCGAAGCCTCCGACGCCATGGTGAAGGCGGCGAAGGTGAAGCTCGTCCACTACGAGCGGATCGGGGGCGGGTACGTGACCGCGATCGTCCGCGGCGACGTGGCCGCGGTGCGCGCGGCGACGGAGGCGGGCGCCGCGGCGGCGAGCCGGGTCGGCGAGCTCGTCTCGGTTCACGTCATCCCGCGGCCCCACCAGAATCTGGAAGAGGTCCTGCCGATCGGGAAGTCCGAACCCGAAACCAAGTAGACCGGCGGGAAGGGTGCCTGGATGGTTCTCGCGAAAGTCGACGGCACCGTCGTCGCCACGCGGAAGGACGAGAAGCTCGAAGGGCTGAAGCTGCTCGTCGTCCGCGTCGTCGACCTCGAAGGCAAGCCGGCGGGCGGCTCCTTCGTCGCGGTCGACGCGGTCGGGGCCGGCCCCGGGGAGATCGTGCTGTGCGCGCAGGGGTCGAGCGCGCGGCTCACCCCGTCCACGGAGAACCGCCCGGTCGACGCGGTCATCGTCGGCATCATCGACACGGTCGAGGTCGGAGGGACAATCACCTATCGAAAGGGCGACTAGTCCCGTGAACGGCGACAGCGGATACATCGACGCGATCGTCGACCGCGTCCTCGAGAGGCTCTCCGATTCCCCCGGGGCCGCGGCCCCGCGCCCCGCCCGGGGCCCCGCATCCGGGATCTTCAGCTCCGTCGACGAGGCGGTTCGGGCCGCCGCAACCGCCTTCCGCGACCTATCCTCCCTCACGCTCGAGACGCGCCGGAAGATGATCGAGGCGGCGCGCGCCGCCGCCCGCGAGGCGGCGCCGGCCCTGTCCGAGCACGCCGTCGCCGAGACCGGGATGGGGCGCGTCGAGGACAAGGTCCGCAAGAACGTCCTCGTCGCGACGAAGACCCCGGGGCTCGAGATCCTCGAGCCGTGGGCGGCGACCGGCGACCACGGCCTCACTCTGGTCGACTACGCTCCCTACGGGGTGATCGGCGCGATCGTCCCCTCCACGAACCCGACCGAGACGGTGATCAACAACGCGATCGGAATGCTCGCCGGAGGGAACGCGGTCGTGTTCAACGCGCACCCTTCCGCGAAGGCCTGCACGAACCGCTGCATCTCGATCCTGAACGACGCGATCCACGCGGCCGGAGGACCGCCGATCGTCTTCGCCGCCGTCGAAGACCCGACGATCGAGACGGCCCAGGCGATCATGAGGCACGAAGGGATCGCCCTCCTCGTCGTCACCGGCGGGCCCGCCGTCGTCCGCGAGGCGATGCGCTCGGGCAAGCGCGTCGTCGCGGCCGGGCCCGGCAACCCCCCGTCCGTGGTCGACGATACGGCCGACCTGACCCAGGCGGGGCGCGACCTGGTCCTTGGCGCCTCTCTCGACAACAACATCGTCTGCACCGACGAAAAGGAAGTGCTCGCGGTCGCGTCGATCGCCGACCGACTGAAGGAGTCGATGCGGGCCGCGGGAGCGTACGAAGTCGAGGGGG
>Ga0105091_10001087_pt1 | contig 11742 bp, 12 predicted proteins | sample PPLLak1March2015_FD_87022 | JGI IMG/M metagenome (GOLD analysis project Ga0105091, IMG submission 87022) | Freshwater sediment microbial communities from Prairie Pothole Lake near Jamestown, North Dakota, USA - PPLs Lake P7 Core (1) Depth... | ecosystem: Environmental > Aquatic > Freshwater >... | reverse complement strand
TTTCAAACAATTCCGGCGGGAATTATATGTATACAAGTTCCACATCGGATATCGAGGTTGATCCCGGGTCTGTAGAACAGGCGATTAAGAATGAATCTCTGAGGAAAAATTTCCCCTGGAGTGAAGCATTGTCTGCGGGACCGCAAAGACCTTACCAGAAAGAATAAGGTTTACGCGGTTTAATATTTTTATACGCAGTTTAATATTTTTATAAAAGATGTTCATAAATAGTTATTACCATTTTATCAATTCTAAGTATGTTAATGAGTTAGATAAAGGTTTTAGTTGGATCAGGAAAGGATTCTTGCCGATATCATTTTTGGGATAGGTTCAATTTCTTCTATTGCACAACCTCTTTTTATACTTATCTTAACAGAGCTGATCCTTCTCGACTTGCTACCTGTGGTTTCTTTTCTCAATAAATGCTTCCTCTTCTTCCTGGGGGAAAGAAAAGTTCTCCTGTGAGCTTTGAAAATTTTAAAGTTCTTTCGGGAAAGATTAGTTGGGGAAATCTCTCCGATTGATCATGCAGGTTTTTAATCGTGCTGAGCTATTGACCGTGCTGAGCTATTGACTGTGCTGATTTATTGGCCTGGCTTAATTTTTGAAAATTGCAACCTTACAACAGTTAAATTTTTAATATGTGAGACCAATAGCATAGTGTATTTGGGAATGTAAATGGATGGAAAAATGCCACACAAACGGAAAGATAGAAAAATAATACTAATTTTCAGTATAATTCTTATTTTCTTAGTTGCGAGTGTAGTTCTCCTCCTGTCAAATAAGCCTTCCGAATCTTCCGGTAAGATAGTTTATGTATCCACCAACGGGAGTGGATATTTCAACTGTGACGGAAGTGATGATCAGGTAAAGATAAATCAAGCTCTCGCTTACGTGGCAAAAAATCCGCAGTTAACGACCGTTTATTTGAAGGGTCCCAATACATATGTTATCTCGGACAGTATTCTTATTGGGAATAATACCGTCCTTGAAGGGGATTCCACAGCTATAATCAAGCTTAAAGACAAAGCAGGCTGGAAGGTAGAAAAGCCTCTAATTACGCAAATGGACAGTGCAGGGAATCAGGATATTATTATAAGAGGGTTTGAAATTGATGGAAACCATGACAATAATAGTGAATTAGATAGGGGGAAGGGATACTACAATCTGATCTATTTTGTTAATTCCACTAACATCCAAGTTCACGATATGTACATGCACGACAGTCATGGGGACGGGCTGAAAACCTCAAAAAGTTCAAACATTAAGTTTTACAATAACAGCATTTATAAATTAGGGCATGATGCCCTCTATATTATATATTCTCCGAATGTGGAAGCCTGGAATAACAATATAACATGCAGAACAAATAGTGGTTTAAGGGTCTACAACGCAAACCATATAAAATTCCATAATAATGTTATCAACTCAAAGGGGGAAGGAGGAGCCGGAATTCAGTTACAGAAATACAATCCGGCAATCACTATGGATGATATAGAAATTTGCAATAATCTGCTGTATGAGACAAATGCTGCAGGCATCTGGCTTACAGGCTACGGACCGAAGGAATATCCCAAAGACTCTGCAAAAGACGTATATATCCATCATAACAGGTTTTACAAAACCGGCACTAGTGGGAGTTCCGAGTGTGCAGGGGGTATAGTGCTCAATGGTTTTCAAAACACTCTTATAGAAAATAATTTCTTCGACGGGTGCTACGGGGCAGCTATTGCCCATAAAGAGATTAATGATGATTTTTCATCTAAAGCCTCAGGATATACAACTAAAGTAAAAAATAACATAATAGTTAATACCCAACCGAGTCGTGTAGCTGGAAGAGGGTATGCAGTATTGAATAATTTATATGATACTCATTCATTTGCCCTGAAAAATAACTGCCTTTCAAATAATACCGGTGGCCACTATATGTATGTAGGGTCCAGGCTTAATAAAGAGTTTGACCCCCGATTTGCGGCACAACTAACTAAAAATGAGTCTATAAATGCGGATTTCCCCTGGAGTGAAGCAATGTCTGCAGGGCCAGAAAGACCTTACCAGACAGATGGGATTTATACGGTAGAAAAAATTTTGGCTCTTCGCTACTTCGAGTGGGTAATCTAAATCCACTTTATCTTTTTGATTGTAAAAAAGATATGTAAAAAACAAATAGGACATTGCTAACATTCAGTATAGGAAATCCGTCAGAATCGATATTTCTTTTTGCTTAATCAATATTTCTTTTTGCTTTAGCCGTTTCCAGCTGAAGAATTATTTTTCAAACAAAAAAATAGTGAAATCAGATTTAGGAAAGGAAAACCTTTACGGCTTTGCCCGGATCTTCTCGAAAAAATCTTTAATAATCAGAGTTTTTACCTCTTTAACGGAAAATCCGGCTTTTTTAATATTTTCTACGGTTTTCCGGTTCATATTGTCCCCAATAAGAGAGCATATAACCGGGTTGATTATGTCCTCAAACCAGGCAATAAGACTGTTGCTGCTGCGCACGTACTCAATTGCTATAATCTCGCCTGACGGTTTAAGAACTCGTCTCATTTCTTTAAGAGCTTTCACAGGGTCAGGGATTGAACAGAGGACAAAGGTAGTAATGATATAATCGAAGCTGTTATCCGGAAATTCCAGGTGCTCAGCATTCATTAGTAGTAGAGTGACATTTTTCAGGCCTTTAGCTTTCTCTCTGGCTTTCTTAAGCATTCTTTCACTATAATCAATTCCTGTAACTGAACAGCCCACAGGATAATATTTCAGATTCCTTCCGGTTCCTATTCCAACCTCCAGAACCTTCCCTTTCAGGCCAGAGAGCGCCTCTTTTCTCCATCTTCGGAAAAAGAGAATCTCCAGCGGCAAATCTATGAGCTCATACATGGGTGCTATTCGGTTGTACTTTGAAACTACGGACATTATAATCAAGTACCTGATCAAGTACTTTTTTTCGTCAGCTCGAAAAGACTAATCTACAAGTCCTGGTACAGTTTTCCGCGTCTTCAGCAGTTACGGCATCCGGGATTAATCCGTTAGTAACATTGTTTCTTAACTATAATCTTAGCAATCTAGATATAAAATCGTAATGCTGGTAAATACTTGAAGTAGGAAAAAAGGAATCGGAAAAAAAGGAATTAGAAAAAAGGAATAGAAAAAAGGAATGGAAAAAAATTATATCAAGGTATCAGTGAATGAAATTTTACGGTTTTGCCCTAATCTTCCTGAAAACGTCCTTAAAAGCAAGATTTTTTACTTCCAGAATAGTGAAACCTGCTTCTTCAATGTTCCTTACTGTGTGTCGGGTCGTATGATCCCCGAGCAGGAAAAACAGAACCGGATTGATTAAGTCTTCGAGTCGGGCAAGAAGATGATAGTTGCTGTGCATGTGCTCGAGGGCTATCAGCTCACCTGAAGGTTTAAGGATTCGTCTCATCTCCTTAAGAGCTTTTACAGGATTGGGAATTGTGCAGAGGACAAAAGTTATGACCACATAATCGAAGCTGTTGTCAGGTAATTCGAGGTGCTCGGCGTCCATAAGGAGGAGAGTGACATTTTTCATGCCTTTAGCTTTCTCTCCGGCTTTTTCAAGCATTTTTTTGCTGTTGTCGATTCCTGTTATCGAACAGCTCGGAGGATAGTATTTCAGATTTCTTCCGGTTCCCACTCCGACTTCCAGAACTTTTCCGCTCAGGCCGGAAAGTGCCTCTTTTCTCCATTTCCTGAAATATGGAAGCTCCAGCGGCAAATCTATAAGCTCATATATGGGTGCAATTCGGTTGTACTTTGAAGCTGAGGACATCTTAGGACATCTTTAGGGTTATAAGTATTATAATTAAACAAGTCTGAATGAAGCTTTTTACGGTTTTGCCCGAATCTTTTTAAAAACGTCTTTAAAAGCCAGGTTTTTTTCTTCCTTGATAGTAAATTCGGCCTTTTTTATGTTCCCGACTGTATCTCTGGTCATATCGTCTCCGATCAGGAGAAACATAATCGGATTGATTAAGTCCTCAATCCGGGCAATTAGGTGGCTACTGCTGCGCATGTGTTCGAGGGCTATTAGCTCACCTGAAGGCTTCAGGACTCGTCTCATTTCTTTAAGAGCTTTTACAGGGTCAGGAATTGAACAGAGCACAAAGGTCGAGACAACATAATCAAAACTATTGTCCGAAAATTCCAGATGCTCGGCATCCATAAGGAGAAGAGTGATATTCCGCATGTCTTTAGCTTTCTTTCGAGCTTTTTCAAGCATCCCTTCGCTATTATCTATTCCTGTTACAGCACAGCGTGAAGGATAGTATTTCAGATTCCTACCGGTTCCCACTCCGACTTCCATAACTTTTCCACTCAGGTTTGAAAGTGCTTCCTCTCTCCATCTGCCGTAAAGGAAAAACTCCACAGGTGACTCTATCAGGTCATAGATCTCAGATATTCGGTTATACTTTGAGACTACGGACATTAAGTGAACTTACGCTTTCCTAACGATTAGCTTTTTGGGATCTCGGAGGAAATCGAATAAGTCCATATGTGAGAACAAACTACCGGAAAATTTACTGAAGAAAAGCAACTGTCCGCCTCAAGTGTCCACTGATATAATTGCTTCATGGATATTTGCTTCATAGAGAAACTTCCTGAAACCGATTCTTATTTAAGTCTCCGGAATAATACCACGCCGCAGATTTTTAATATCCGGGCTCAAATGTATTTTTTTAGCTTCACAGGTAAATTTTTATACAGGCATTTAATACTCCAAATAGAAATTCTCACACATACATGTTCGTTTCACAAAGGTCACTATAAAGATCAAAAAGAGGAAACCCGATGAGCAATATTTTACGCAGAGGTAGGCTGGAAGCCGCCCAGGGCGAGGAAATCTTACATTATACCTCCTCAATGGAAGCTGACAGGTGGATTTTTGATGCTGACATAGCAGTGGACCTTACTCACACGGTAATGTTGAGAGAGCAGGGCATTATAAGTAAAGAAGACTGCAGCAAAATCCTAAGTGGGCTTTTGAGAATCAGGGAAGAAGGGATGGAAAAGCTTGATTTCAGTTACGAAGATATCCATATCTCCCTTGAATCAAGACTTATCGATATGGTTGGAGAAGACGTAGGAGGCAGAATGCACTCCGGACGCTCCAGGAACGATGAGGTTGCAACCTGCATCCGGCTGGCTTTAAGAGATGAGCTTGCAGGACTGCTCGAAGAAACTTTTGCACTTCGAGATACTCTTCTGACCCTTGCAGAAAAACACATCAATACCCTTATGCCTGGTTTTACTCACCTGCAGCATGCCCAGCCAACGACACTCGCTCATCATCTCTGTGCCCACGAATCTGCCCTGGGCAGAGACTTTGACAGGGTTCAGGATGCCTTTTCGAGGGTAAATATCTGTCCTCTAGGGGCTGCTGCCTTTGCCTCTACGGGTTTTAACCTTAACAGGAAAAGGACTCAAGAGCTTCTTGGTTTTGAAGGCTTGCTGGAAAATTCAATGGACGCAGTTAGCAGCAGGGACTATCTTATTGAGTGCGCCTCGGTATTTACAAACCTGATGATAAACTTGAGCCGGATGGCCGAAGAACTTGTAATCTGGTCTTCATCCGAGTTCAATTTCATCGAACTTGACGATACGTACGCTTCTACCTCTTCGATAATGCCGCAGAAGAAAAATCCTGACACTGCAGAACTCATGCGCGGGAAAACAGGAGTAGCTGTCGGAGCTCTCATGTCTTTGATTACTATCTGCAAAGGCTTGCCCCTGAGTTACAACCGTGACCTGCAGGAAGCAACTCCAAATATCTGGCGTTCGGTTGAAACCGTCAGGGCATCTGTCCGGGTGATGGAAGGGATGATAAGGACCATGCGAGTCCATCCTGAGGTGCTTGCAGCCCAGTCAGTCGCCGGTTTTACGACAGCCACCGAACTTGCGGACACTATTGTCAGGGAAACCGGAGTCCCCTTCAGGACTGCTCACCAGATAGTAGGGATGCTGGCAAAGGAAGGAGAAAAACCTACTTTGGAAAAGATTGATTCTGTAGCCGAAATTGTGCTTGGGGAGTCTCTCTCGGCCAGAGGACTAACAAAAAATATGATAAAGGAAGCCCTTGATCCGGTTTCAAATATAAAAAGAAGAAAACTTACTGGCGGGCCTGCACCGGAGGAAATACGGCATTACCTTTCAAAAAGAAAGACTGATCTGGAACTTAACAGGCAGGAAGTTGCAACCCTGAAAGATATTATCGACTCTGCTTTTGAAAATCTGCTTGCAACAGTTAATGAGTACAGGAAAGTTTGAATGGTAGGCTTGAATGTAGGCTGAATGGTAGGCTGAATGGTAGGCTTGAATGGTAGGCTTGATGGTAAGGCTTGGGTTGGTAATAAGCCTTGAATATAAGGTTTAAATGTAAGGTTTGGATGATAAGGCTTGTATTGTAAGGCTTAGTCACGAATTAAGTACAGGAACACACTTGATTTTAATATTACCTTGACCTCTTAATATCACATAAATGCATAGCATCCTGGATAATAGCGTATCACTAATATCTTTATATAGCATCTTTATGTAGAAGTTCAAAAAATTAGCAGAAAAGGGATTGTTCATGGAATTCAAACAGGGCGACCGGGTACGTATTGAGAAGAACGGCACAGTCTATGAAGGCAAAGTAATGCCTTCCATGGAAGGATACATTACAATAAAAATGAAGAGCGGTTATAATGCCGGTTTTTCAGTGGATAAAGTCCGGATAACCCTTCTGGAAAATAACGGAGAAAATTCAAACGGAGTCGGAAATGGCGGGACAGAATCCAGACCGGTAAGAGAAGGACCTTCACCTGGAAAAAAGCTTCCAAAAATTGCAATTCTTTCTACAGGTGGAACTATTGCCAGCAAGATAGATTATCGGACAGGAGCAGTTACGTCCCAGTTTACTGCTGATGACATCCTTGCAGCAATCCCCGAACTGAGGGAAATAGCGGATTTCAAAGGTAGGGTAATCTCAAGCATCCTCTCGGAAAATATGGACTCCGAATCCTGGCAAAACCTTGCCCGCGCAGTTGTAGAGGAGATAGAAGCAGGAGCTGAAGGAGTCATCGTTACCCACGGAACGGACACGATGATGTACACTGCTGCAGCCCTTTCCTTTATGATAGAAACGCCTGTGCCTATTGTTCTGGTAGGTTCTCAGAGAAGTGCCGACCGTCCCAGCAGCGATAATGCTATGAATGCGATCTGCGCGGCCTTAGTTGCTATAAGCGACATTGCCGAGGTTTCAGTTGTTATGCACGGCACAACCTCGGACGATTTCTGTGAGATCCACCGAGGCACAAAAGTCCGGAAAATGCATACCTCTCGTAGAAATGCTTTCAAGTCAGTAAACTCCCTTCCGATAGGGGTTGTAGATTACAATGCAAGGACAATAAAGACTTTCATAGATTATACCGGCCGTGGAGAAAAGTCCCTTAAATTCAAACCTGGAATGGAACTCAAATGTGCCCTGGTTAAGTTTACCCCGGGTGCGGATCCTGCAGTCCTCGACTATTATATCGAGAACGGCTACAAAGGATTGGTTCTTGAAGGTACAGGTCTGGGGCACACTTCTACAAAATGGATTCCGATGATCCGAAAAGCTACGGATGCAAAAATTCCTGTTGTAATCACATCCCAATGCCTGAACGGCAGAATTTGCGACCGCGTCTATGATACAGGCCGCGATATGATAAAAGCTGGCGCAATCGAAGGGGAAGATACCCTGCCTGAAACCGCTCTTGTCAAGCTAATGTGGGTCCTTGGCCAGACCAATGAGTTTGATACAGCCATCAAGATTCTCAGGGAAGATATTAGCGGGGAAATTACTGAGTGTACTATAAAGTAAAAGAAAAATATGGTAATGAGTCAAGAAAGGATTGAAAGAGTAAGTTAAAGAGTAAATCGGAGAGATAGCCCTCAGGAAAAGAAAATAACTCCGGTGAGGGCTCGTAGGGTCGCTGATTATATATTCCTTGAGTCAATGACCCACGTAATAAACTGAATATCTTTAAAAGGGGAGAAAAGTCTTTAGGACTCTGATTTCCAGCATCGATCGGCCGAGAGTCTCACCCCTTCATCGGTTAGCGTAATTTCGGGAGTCCCGACAAAAATGGAATCATGCATGTTCACACCATTTATGGTCTGCCTGGGAGTATCGTCTATTTTCACTTCACGATCAGCTACATATACTTTCTTGCCTCCGACATGAAAGATTCCGGTCACTGCGACGTATCCATCCTCTGTGATTCTGGCATTGAAAATAACAGCACCATCTTCTTTTCTTGTTAGCGTGAAGCCGTTTCCTTCCTCGATTTCTCCTTCCACGTCAAATTTCTCGTTAACTTGAATAAACTTGTTTTTGTCGATTTCTGCTATGAGATCGGAGTTTTCATCTTGAATCTCTGTTGTCAGAATCAAACCACTGTCGCCATTTTCCAGAGTAAACAAGTTAATCTTTTCTTGGGTGTTCTTATCTGCCTGATATAACACTGAATATATTGGATTTGCGTAGATGTTCGCTCCCAGTATTAGCATATAATCTTCGTGAGCCATGTATTCACCTGTGAATATTTATCACGTTATTTATGTATACAATCATATAAAAACATCTTTTAACCTATCCGGATTTTGAAAAACAAGAGTATTTGAGAATAGTAAACCAATGACCTTTTTCGCGGTATTTCAGGATTAATCGGCTTAATCGGGTCTTTGAACTCTATGTACTGACTTATATTATATGTTACGCTCACTGATTTGTGGTTACGCTCGACAGCTGATTAATATTGAAATTAGGGTATTTTGCTGATCTTCATGTATTTTTTAAGCTTGGCTGTGCAAGAAAAACAAAAATATATACAACACAGAAAATGGCTGAAATGAAAGCTGTTTTCCGTATCTGCTATTCCGGCGCGAAACCCGAGACCGTCAAACGCTAACTTTGCGATCATAGCCATTTTTGAGCAATTTTTACGATTTCTTCATACTTCCCCATTTGATTTCGGGTTACAGAATAATCTTCAGAATCACTGTTTCGAAAAAGGTTTGAATCTAAATTACATACTTTTTATATTAAGCATATTGAGGTGTTATGGAATGAATTGCAGTGAACTAAAAGAAGGTCAGGTTCTGTCTTGTGAAGAATGTGGGTTCGAACTTAGTGTCTCAAATGAGTGCAGAGATGAAAAATGCTCGACAGACGTTTGCTGTACTGGCAACATAAAATGTTGTGGAGAACCGATGAAATTAAAAAAGTAAGCAAAGATTATTAACCGAATATGTAAAGGAATAAGTCCGGAAAAAGGTGTAGCAAAAATATACGGAAAAAGTCTAATTCAGGACTTTTTCTGAAATCCGGAGTTTCAAAAACCGATCTTTCTGCTTTCCATTTTCCTGCAGGATAAGATGTTTATATCCCAGATGTTTATATCCCAGATGTTTATATCCCTTTAAGAACAGATTTTTTTGAACCTGCCTCCTTTAGAGGTGGACATTTAACGTTTTTTTCAATGTAAGCTTTACTAAATAGAGATTACAATAACATTTTTGTTTTTTGTTTATAAGCAGGGTTAACCCATGTGTGATAAGTAGTGGATTAAAAAAAGTATTAAAAGATATCTTACTTGTACATTATTTTGAAACATTTATTGTCAATGACAGCCACGGAGAAGGGTCAAGACTGTACAGTTTGACGGATACAGGGTTGATAGGGACCTGTGTAGAACCTGTATAAACAGTCAATTGCTTCGCCTATATATATCCCACGCTTTAAACATTTAAAACTTTTTGGCGCATGCGTATAACTACTATAATATACGAATATACAGGTAGTCTATGATTTGAAAAGAATCGTGAATACTATAAAAACAAAAAACAAAAAACTTGATGCCCCAAAACATCACCGGAATAAAAAGGTCAGCTTAAACATAACACTATCCCTTCGTGCCATACAACTGATAGACTAAGCCAGAGGGCAGAAGTTGAGAAGCTCTACCATTAATGAGATTATCCTCAGAGCTTATGGAGAAGATAAGAATGTCAGTCAGACACTTAACTTATCGCCCGGGCGATATGATTCCAATCAACGTAGAACTATTTAACAAATTTGAGACGTATAGAGATAATCGGTCTCAAGCTCAAACTATTCGGGATATATTATGTGCTGCATTGTGTGTGCGACTAAGCAAAACAGATCTCAGTTACGGGCACATTAAAAAAATAAATACAAGGATAGAAATGGCACTTGAAAGGGAAAGAAGCAAACGCGGGATATCTAAAAGAGAAACGGTAAGGCAGCTTGTCAGTGAGCATTTGGAGGGATATTAAAAGTGCCAAATGGACGTATAATTCACTTGATGTGTTATGCAATTTCACTTAATGATGAGCTGTACAATAAATTTGAGAAGCATAGAGGTAATCGTAGTTATGCCCAGACCATGCGAGATTTGGTATGTGCGAGATTAAGTATGCAACCAAGCACTGGAGAATCAGTGTGGTGTCGCACACACGAAATCAATAATCAGATAAATCAAGCACTCCAAAAAGAAGCGAGTAAACGCATGTTGTCCAAGAGTGCAACACTTAGACAGTTAGTCTGCGAGCAACTGGAAGAAGATGACAGATGCCCACTAACTGCATCAACAGGCTGCCTAAAACACCGTGCAATCGGCTATCTAAAACACTATGTGGAGATTCCGGTGGATGAAGAGCTGTCTGATAAATTCGAGAAACATCGGGAGAATCGGAGTCATGCTCAGACTATGCGAGATATTTTATGTGCAGCACTGGGTATACGACTTAGCAAGATAGATCTCAGTTGGGGACACGCTCAAAAAGTGGATGCAAGGATAGAAAAGGCCCTGAAAAAAGAGATAATCAAACGCAAAGCATCTAAAAGCGAAACTGTGCGACAGTTAGTAAGAGAACAGTTGGATGGTATGGATGTCATCTGAAATTAATTTTTGGTTCTTTGATATTTCGAGTGAGTAATCATCATTTACTTTCTAAAACTTTCTAATTTAGTGCAATATGCGCAATCTTAAAAAAATTTGTTGTGGAAAATCACATTTAGTTTCGATATTTATCTTATTGGCACGGTCATTTTTTAACTGGATGGCTATTTTTAACCCGCGTAAAACAGCAAAGAGCCCTAAATATTTTAAAAATTTATAAAGGTAATGAAAGAAAACCTTGAACATTTTGCACCCTCTACAGCGCAAAAAAAAATATTAATCTTGGAATGCACTGTTAAAGACGCTAATGATGTTGTTCTGGCTTAATTAAGTTCATAAATTTAGAAATAGATGCTGTTAAAAAACAAATTATGTGCGGCCACTCATATAATTAAAGCTGATTATTAGTTCTTTCTGCACAATCCTTCGGTGGTCTCCATCCCTCGGCTTCTAATGCTTCCAGTACTGTGTAAACTCTTCTATCTGTTGTTCCGCTTATTTCTGCAATATTGTCTATGGCTGCTTTAGGGATCACTCCTCCACATTCTGTGTTACATTGGATCAGCATTGAGGCTATTTTGTTGAACGTTTTTTTAGCTCCATTAAATCCGCTGGTCTTGCTGTAGTCCTTTGTAATTGGTAACCCCAGGAATTCCCTTGCAAATTGCTTTGATATGTCGCTAACCTTAACTCCTTTCTCAGGTGTCCATTCTAAAAAGTCCAGTTTGCATGCTTTCAACTCTGTGAAATACGTTTCGTCATTTTGGTC
>Ga0105091_10001086_pt1 | contig 11751 bp, 11 predicted proteins | sample PPLLak1March2015_FD_87022 | JGI IMG/M metagenome (GOLD analysis project Ga0105091, IMG submission 87022) | Freshwater sediment microbial communities from Prairie Pothole Lake near Jamestown, North Dakota, USA - PPLs Lake P7 Core (1) Depth... | ecosystem: Environmental > Aquatic > Freshwater >... | reverse complement strand
TTTTTGGGGCTGATTACGGGAGAGAATTTGTGTTTTCCAAAAAGCCTGCCTGCTGTGTAAGCCCCTATATCACAAGCTTTTACGACAAAGATAAACATCAATAATGGCCAAGGACCAAAATTAATGCGAATAGCAGGAATAAAAGAACCTAACAATCCTAGATACATAATTGAAAAGAAGGCCCCACCACAGTTTACAAATACTCCAGCCAATCCGTATTTTATTCTTTGATATAGAAAACACAGCATAACTGTAATAGTTAGTAGTAAAAGAATTAATCCAGATAATATCATGTTATTGCAATAAGGAGATTGAAACCAATAATGACTGGATACAAGTAAGACAGAGACCGGAACAGATATCGGCAATAAAATCTTGATTCCTTTTGCAGCGGCAAGTTTTGATAGTTCAAATAAACCTGGGATTATCATCAAAGATACGATAATTGCTACTGAGATTCCTTCTTTAGGAGGTTGAACTTCTGTTGGCAGCATTGGATAGTGTTTACCATCAAGCAGAACGATTGCGACGAAGGCGATGGTCATCAATGTTCCGAAGATGAGGCGATATTTGAGCATCAGGTTTCCTTTGAATCTACAACATCACCGAAACGTCTTGTTCTTGCGGCATAAGCAATAATCGCTTTTTCGAGGTCCGGCTGATCGAAATCGGGCCAGAGCTTTTCAGTGACATAAAATTCACTGTATGAAATCTGCCACAAAAGAAAATTACTTACTCTTAACTCGTTGGCAGTCCGTATCAAAAGGTCGGGGTCGGGGATACCCGCGGTATAAAGATGATTGCTTATACACTGCTCATCGATGTCATCGAGGCGAAGGTCGCCTGATTTGTGCTTTCGGGCAATTTCTTTAGCGGCATCGATAATTTCGGCTCGGCCGCCATAATTCAAGGCAAGGGCAAATACCATTCCTGTATTTTTAGAAGTCAACTCCATGGTTTTAAGAAGCTCATCTTTTACATCGGGCGGAAGCTGTCCCATACGGCCCAGATGAACAAGCTTTGCGTTATCTTCCATCAGCTTTGGGCGCATTTTGACGAGATACTCACTATAGAGATTCATCAATGCGTTGACCTCATCCAAAGGTCTTTTCCAGTTTTCTATACTGAATGAATAAAGTGTGAGGGACTCAATTCCAAATTCCACACAAAGATGAGAAATCTTTTCAGCAGTAATGGCACCCTGGCGGTGGCCTTCAGGACGGAGAAGCTGCCTTTTTTTTGCCCATCGGCCATTGCCATCCATTATTATGGCGATATGGCGAGGCATGTCTTGAGGCTTTAAATTGAGCCGAGAGGCAGTTTGTGCAAGCCGCTTATTCATTGATTATTGATGATTGATTATTGATTATATAAAAGGACGTTGATTCAATTATCAATAATCAAATATCAATTAAAATCTCCTATTGCTTTAAAATAGTTTGAAGCCTGTTTGGGCCTACGCCTACCATAGTAACCGGTCTTTTTATGCTTTTTTCAATAAAATTAACATAGTTTTGAGCATTGGGGGGCAACTGGCTAAAATCTGTTATTTGAGTTATATCTTCCTTCCAGCCGGGAAGTGTTTGATAAATACATTTTGCTTTTTCGAGCCTGTCTATATTGGCAGGGAAAAAAGAGGTCTGTTTGCCGTCAATTTCATAACCAATGCAGACCTTTAATTCATCAAGGCCTGTAAGTGTATCAAGATGCATCATAGCGACTGAATCAATTCCGCCTATAGCCGCGGCATAAGAAACAACAACGGCATCGAACCAGCCGCACCTGCGGGGACGGCCTGTTGTTGTGCCGTATTCATGTCCCTTGTCACGAATATACTGGCCGATTTGATTATCAAGCTCTGAAGGGAATGGGCCGGCCCCGACTCTTGTGGTATATGCCTTTGAAACGCCTAAAAACTCGCCGACCATTTTGGCCGGAACACCGGAACCGGCGGGCATACCCAGGCCGCTGACATTGGCACTGGTGACGAAAGGAAATGTGCCATGGTCGATATCGAGCATACTGCCTTGTGCACCCTCGAAAAGAACCGATTTGCCTTTTGCGATTGCATCGTGAACGTATTCTGTAGTATCAATTGTAAACGGCAGAAGCCTTTTTGCATAATTTTGACATTTTTCGAGTATAATAGCTAAATCTATCGCGGGGTATCTCGCTTCATAAACTGAATTGAACAATTTGTTTTTATAATCAACAATCGTTGCCAATTTTTTTTCAAATGAGGACATGTCCCTCAAATCGCCCATACGAACGGCGAAGCTTCTGCCCATTTTATCCGAATTGCATGGACCGATGCCGCGAACAGTAGTGCCGATTTTTCTTCTGCCAAGTGCCTCCTCGCGGAGCTGGTCTTCCTTTTTATGATATTCCAAGACTAAGTGGGCATTCTCACTGATAAAGAGACGATTATCGAGGGTGATACCTTTTTTAGCGAGTGAATCTATTTCGCCAAGGAGGGTTTCAGGGTCAATGACAACTGCGTTTGTAATAACGCAAATAGTTTGGGGCCTCACGGCACCGCTTGGCAAAAGGTGCAGGGCAAATTTTTCATTTCCGATTACAACGGTATGGCCGGCGTTTGCGCCGCCGTTATAACGAACAACTATATCGCTATCCTGAGCAAGGATATCAACTACTTTGCCTTTTCCTTCATCGCCCCACTGCAATCCAATAACGCAACGGTTCACAATAGTCCTCTTTCTTTTCTGCCACTAAGGCACAAAGACACCAATAAAAGAAATAAATTAAAGGAAACATTTAGTACTCAGCGTATTTGCGGTATAAAGTTTAACCTGCCATGCGGCGGATTTCAACTGATTTTCGAAACAAGATGGTCAAGAACCGGCCTTAAATTCTCATAGTCTCTATCGCTTATTTTACGGTCTATTTCTTTGCCATCACCAGCTTTATAAGTGAACGTAAAATGACCTTTACTGTCGAAATCAGTTTTATCGATTTTCTGGATGGAATCATAATTAATGGTGTCTTTACCATTGATTATAAGTGCATTATCTTCAGCAACAACCTTCTTATTACGAATAATAACCAGGTAGACGCCAAAGATTGCAGCTAAACCAACCAGATAAACGGGCGCCTTCTGATTGAAAGCAAGCGTTCCATCAGGTTTTCCTTCAGGACTATGTTTTTCGATGAATGATTTATTTAAATAGCCGTCATAGGCGAGCCATGCCGCAAAAGCGAGACAAACCGCAATATAAATCAGATTAGTTTTTATTTTGTATTTGCTTACGGGAGCTACAATCGCCATATTTTTTTCTCTCAATGCATTAAGTTAACCGTTTTTTCGCAATAACATTGATAAGAGGATGGACAAAATTGGGAAGAATTTTATCCGCCATCAGCTCGTCAGCCAGCATACATTGCCTGTCAAATGATTCGATCGTATCGAATTTACCCATTCCGGTTCGATATTGACGAATTGTAAAAGACAAGCTTATTGCCTCTTCGAGGGTTTGGGGCGGCTTATCGGGGTCGAAGATACTTGTGCGAGACTCGACACTAATTCGCGCCTGAGTTCGGCAATCTTCTGAAAGAGCAACTACTATAGAAGGAGAATGGTCGATTACCTTTGTCAAAGGAATATCGAGCATACAATTGAACGCGGAAGAACCAAGGGCCTCTGCAATAATCTGGTCATGATTGCCGACGCAGAAAAAATCCATTGCGTAAGTAACATCCAGTGAATCGACATCTAAATGACTTATACCGAGCATATATGGAATCAATCCAAGGATAAATTTATCCTGGCTGTAAACCTCGGCAAAATCGGACGGATTGACTATACCTGAGCTGACACAATCACTTTCCAAAGCAACCCAGCGGTATTGACCGCTGTTATGGTCTTCCTCAAGGGCATATTCACTATTTTCACGGCGACTGAAAGAACCCATTGTAGGATATTGCCTTTGAATTCGTTCGAAAAAAGTCAAAACTGTATCACTTTGCAGGCTTAAATCGAGCTCGGTATTAACAAACATATCGAGGTAAAAATCATCACAAAGAGCACTATAGCCATTAGACATAAATTCACCTTAAAAATCACCCGATTCCTTGAGCTTCTATTTTCTTATTATACGTCGGGATACTTAATTTGCCATATTTTTTCAGTTAAAGTTTTCATTGTCTATAACAGCCATTGGCCTGCATATATTCAGGAAATTCAAGTTAAAATTGCTTAAATTTTCAAAATGTCGGGGTCAGGAAGCATCATTTCAGCAATAATTGCCGCAATTGCCGCAATGACGGCAGAGGCAAAGGTATGCATAGCACATAATGCAATAAAATTAAATATTGGGGCCATGCCGTGATTAAGGATTGCCGCAGCAATGGTAGCTAATATTCCTATTGCAGCACCGCAAAAAGCGGATGTAATAATCCTCCTCCATAAAGCCATTCCGCCGGAACCAAGGGAAATAATAACACCGCAAAAAAGAGGGACAGAAATAACAAGCCACCATAAATCTCTTAGGCGAGGCAATCTCCAATAATCATCAAGATAACTATTATACGCAATCGCGAATATGGTAACAGCTATAATTACTGAACCGACGGAATGCCAGTATCGAAGCGGATATCTTAGACGGATTTGGGCCCGGCGGGCCATGCGCCTGCGAATAGTTAAAGGCCAATTATAAAACAGGCAGAATACCCATCGTTCCAATAATGCCCCCCTTTCGCCGAATACAGGGACGATATGAACCATTTCAGTTGCCCAGTGACCGGCCATAAATCTGGCCAGGGCAGGATATCGATAAGCCATTTGCAAAGGAAACGCCAAATAGCCAATGACTCTGAAAAATGCTATGGAAACGGCAATATTGTAGTTCTTAAAATCACGCTCTTTTATCATCAAACCAACTACATAAAGGCCGCGAATTAATGACCCTGGCGAAACAGGAATAACCTGCCAAATCACAAAAATAGCCGCTCCCAATTTCCAGGCCTGGTTCCAAGTCAATTCGGGTCGTGTAAGGATGTAAACCAGTGTCACGATTGCTATGACAATTTCTGATACGGGCAAGGTCATAAGATGCACAACCAGCGACATAAGATATTTCTGAATAAATGGCTCATTTATCTGTGAAAGAATGGTCTGAGCATCATTATTGGTAAGCATATGTTTTTTCTGCCCTTCGGCAACTATATCAGCAAGCCACCGCTGGCGCAGAGAGGAATTAAAATATAATTTCAAAGGCCTGATAAAAACGGCGGATAACTTTTGCTTCATGTAAGCCCAATCAGTAAGAAACCGATGCAGGCCGGCAAAAATAAGAAGTAAAAATGGTAAATGCAGCAAGAAACGCCATGGCTGTTCATAAAATTTCAATGCTTTTGTATCACTGATGCGACCCGCACGATACCATTCAATTGTATTTTCGCAAACTTTGCCTTTTACGGCTTTTTTGAAATAGTTCAAATTTGTAAATATCGATTTATAATGCTGCCGCCAATCGGCTCTTGCCCAAAGACGGCGGGCAAATGTCCCAAACAAAGGTATTAAACCCAAAAGCAAGAATATTATTGATAAGAATTTATTTTTTTGAAATTTAATATCATGCTGCGAATCAATGATATTACGAACTTTCCAGCCGGTCACCGAAGATGATAAAATCTGCGACCATAATTTACCGTCATAAGAAAGACGGATATGATTTTTTGTAATATCGGGGACACTGCTGCGATAAATTTTTTCATCGGCTTTAAGCTCTTCGAGCATGCCGCGCATATTTGCAAAGTGCTCAGGATTCGCAAGGACGAATGATTCGAGTTTCGAAATATCGCCCCTGTCAAACTGCACTAATGAACCGCGCACCATCCCTTTTATTATCAAAGCGAAGTCACCCGGGCTCATAGGTAAAAACGGCAGCAGAACAAGACCGGGCCTGAAATCAACAGCGGTCAAGCCGTTTACAGGGTCATTATCAGTCCCCTGGCGTTTAAGGCAATTTGGCTGGCTTTTACAGGTTGACCATTCGTATTGCCGCGCGAACTCGTATGCGCCTATGCCATGGAGCATCTCCACGAAATTGGCCATAAACTGCTTTTTAGCACGGTATTCAGGCGAACCGAGATAACGGCTGTCAATGGTTTTTCGTTTTCGCCAGAGGCCAAGCAAATCCATTCTGTCATCCACTTCAAGGCGCCAGGTGCGTCCCTCGACCCATTCGCTAAGCTCGCCGCAGCTTCCAATTTTTTCGTCAACGAATGTTCCATAAATATCTACAACTTTTGTATCATCACCGAAACGTATTTTGGCGGTTTGACGAATGAATTTTTGCCAAAGGGCGCCGGCACGAGCGGCGGCGGGATTGACCTGAAGCTGGAAAGGACCTTGAAACCCGATTTTATAAAGAGCATCACGGAAGAGGCGGGAAAAACCTGAAGGCGGAACGAGAATTTTCATCGCGTAAAGGCCACCCTGCTTAAGACCAGCAATTTGCGGTACGCCGGCCGTGTTTTCACGGGCTGGAAGCCCGTGCGACGCATTTTGAATATCAAGAATTTTTACCTTATACACCTGGCCGGCGAAGCCGCCGCCTACGAATTTTTCAATCTGCAGACGAACATTGGCGGAATTGGGCTGCTGGAGTCCTGTAACGTTATAAATAAGCTGTGTCCCCGCATCGTAGCGGCTGACACGCATAGGCCGATGAAGGCCGAAGGCATTATATTTTTGCTCTAACTGTCTGCAGATTTGGGGATTATACTCAGTTGATGCCATTAAAGATTATCCTTATTTAAGAATCCACAATTTTGCGCAAATAAACAAAGTAATTGCCGCATAGATGCCAGCCATTAAGTCATCAGCGAGAATTCCCCATGCGCCGGGCAATTCTTCGAGCCTATACGACGGCCAGGGCTTAACAGTATCAAACAAGCGAAATAAAAAATAACCGAGTATAGTGATTGAAAGAATCTGGCCGCCTGAAATATCCTTCATCAGCAGCGGCATAGCTAAAAATGTCAGGGCTTGCCCGGCAATCTCATCAGCTACCACCTCATTGGGGTCTTCTTTGCCTGTCGCGGCTATTGCGGCATTTGAAAATTTTAGACATATAAATGAGCCGAAGACTATCAAGACAATCATTATTGATATTATTATTGAAGCTGAAAGGCCGTAATAGCAGAGAAGCCCAAAGATAATGGCAGGCGGCAGCGAACCCCATGAGCCGGGTGCCAAAGGCAGCCAGCCGAGACCAAAACAAGATGTAAGAAGACGGCTTATATTCATTTATTATTTATGCTTTATTATTTATTATTTTGAGTTTATCAGTGTCAATTTTCAACATTTGCAAATGGTAAGTTTTTTAAGGAGCATTATCAATAAGGAATTAAATTCCTTTCAAAGTTTTCAGGCAATAACGGTCGGTCATGCCTGCGATGTAATCGCAGACGGTTCTCTGGAGACCATTTTCTTTGATGAAGTTTTGAAAATAGCCGGGCATACGTTTGGGATTTTTACAGAAGTGCTCAAATAACCGCGTAAGCGATTTCTCAACTTCTTTATTAGCAGAAAGCAATTGAGGATGCTGATAAAAACAAGTGAAAAGGAGTTTTTCAAGTTCTTTCAAGTCTGTTTGGCTTTTTTCGGGAAGCACAATCAAACTGTCTGTTTTATAAACATCGTTAAGTGTTTTGATTTTGGCCTGACGAATTGTTTTTCTGCTTTGCTCAATACATTCACCAACCAGCTTGTCTATAATAGCTTTAACGGTTCTTGTTCTGCGAATAATTGTATCATTAATTTTGTCGGCCTTTACACGTTTTTTAGCTTCCCGGAACAAGCTTATATCATTTAATTGCTCCTGTTCGATAAGGTCTGCCCGCATTCCATCTTCCAGGTCATGGGTATTATAGGCAATTTTATCAGCCATATTAGCGATTTGCCCTTCGAGAGAGCAATTAAGCTGAGGAAAAACAGTATCATTTGGATTATCATAGGGGCTGTTATGCTTAGCGAGTCCCAGGCGAGTTTCATAGGTCAGATTAAGGCCCATGAAATCCGGGTAAGGATGCTCAAGCAAATCAACAATCCTTAATGACTGCCTGTTATGCTCGAAGCCGCCGTAATCTGACATTAATTTGTTCAGGGCAGTTTCACCAGTATGACCAAAAGGCGAATGACCGAGGTCATGGGCAAGGCAAATTGCCTCCGTTAAATACTCATTTAACCCCAGTTCCCTTGCGATAGTTCTTCCAATCTGTGCAACTTCGATTGTGTGAGTAAGACGGGTTCGATAATGGTCATCAAGGCCGGGTGTAAAAACCTGCGTTTTACCTTCGAGACGCCGAAAGGCCGCACAATGAATTATCCGGTCTCTGTCCCGTTCGAAATCCAGCCGGAATGAATGCGGCTTTTCCGGAAATTCCCGGCCTTTTAAGGATTTTTCTTTGACTGCATAAGAGACGAGATTTGAATTCATAAATTAAAGGGCAGGAAGACCATTATTTTCACTTGTTTGTTTAAGCAATTTTAAAAGCTCATCGATACTTTGACTTATGAGATGGGTATCGCTGCAGACACGGACAAAATTCGTATCGCCATTCCATCGCGGAACAATATGGATATGCATATGTCCAGGTAAACCTGCCCCGGCACATCTTCCGAAATTTATGCCGATATTGAACCCATGGGGTTTAATAGCAAGAGAAAGAACTCTCTGGGCATCTCTTATCAGCTTTATCATTTCAAAAAGTTCTTCATCACTGGCTTCGCTAAAATCACAAATATGCCGCATAGGCGATAAAAGAATATGACCATTAGTGTAAGGAAACCTGTTCAATATGGAAATGCAGCTTTTAGAACGCCATAAGACAAGATTAGGGGAATCGTCCTGCGGATTTTTGACGGCTTTGCAGATGAAGCACTCTTTTTTATCAGCGATTCCCTGGATATAACCTATTCGCCAGGGAGCCCACAGGTTTTTACATTTCAATTTAATACCTCCAAGCGCTTCTAATGATTTTTTAAAATCAATTTTTTGCGACACTTGGCTCAATAAGCTCGGTTGTTATATTCTGGTCAATTGTTATTTTGGGAGTTACTCCGCCTAGTCCCATAGGTAAAGAGGCCCCAAGATGAAGGGTATAACTCTGAGTGGATTTTTCCAATACACCTTTATCTATATTGAAAAGGTCCTGTCCAATGCCATTTAAATTCTGAACTTTATATTCCCTGAGAAAACCGAATGTGCCGCTCATCTGGAAAATTTCAGTATAGGGGACAGGCCATTCGGAAGGACGCGGCCAGAGGAGAGAATAAGAACTATTAATAACAGCTATGCGGCTGTTTGGGTCCTGACGGACTTGGGCAATCGTGTAATTGACGTCTCTTGCAGCGAAAAGAATCATTGTGGCGGGCACTTCGAGAACTGATTTCCATTTATCGCCGACAGCAACACCTTTTGCCGGCTTATTTATAGATGAAATCGAATCCCACATAAAATATTGCGTTGCTAAAATATCGTAAAGCATATCAGGGTCTTTAATAAGGCCTTTGCTTTTATCAGACCTGAATGCACGCTGACCGACCTGGTGGAGGACATCTACAAATTTTGAACGGTCCAGCATTTTTCCTCTTGCATCAATTGTAAATGTCCAGCTTTTACCAGCGAAAGTTTCGGCCGCATCCTGATAAATGGCCTGCCGGGCAGATTCTGAATTACGCCTTACTTTTGCGGAAAGGCAGTCGGCCTTTATTGTGGAAATTCCATAGGGGTCAACCTCAAGGGGTGTATATGCTACAATCATTTCAAGGGATTCGGAAGATTTACTAATTTTTGTATCTTTGGGATTTTGGCCTCTCATCGGGCCCCAGTCAACGGCCATATTCCTGTTGCTTATATATTTATATTTAAGAACCTGATTAGGCTCAAAGTCGACTGTTAGAAATACTTTCTTCGATTTTGAAGCGGTTTTATGTGAAGGAGAACAACCGCAAATGCTAAAGATAAGGCAAATCCCTATTAAAACCTTGAAATAACTCAACGCGGCACCCTTTCTATAAAATTTTTATTTTACTCTTTGGATATTGTAAAAATATTCTGAAGACATGTTCAGCACAACAGGCTCACTGCTTTCAGCCTGCTTTGACGGAAGAGCTACAAACCATTCAGCATGGAAATTTTCAGTATAATTTTCTATTCTGCCGGCCTTGACATCAAAATCGCCACTGCCTGAGAAAGAATCTTTAGAGTCAAACATCTTGGGGACATCAAGCTGTGCTTTCTGGCTTGCATATCTTGGTTCAACCTCCGAGCTTGGAATCGCATTCATATCTATGACCGCAATTTGACGGCCGTTTTTATCCTCTATTGCTTTGAGCGTATAAACCTTTTCATATGATTTTATGCCCATCTTTCCGAATGCGAAAGTTTTAATTTTGCTCCATTTGTCATTGGGTTTTACCATTTCGCGGCCCTGAGGCGGCAAACCAAATGCACCATGCCTTTCAATTAAAGACTCAGGATACATCATATTCATTCCTGCCTGATCTGAAGGAGTCCCCTCTTTAAACATTACGTTGATTGGAGGCAACTCATCTACCGCCGAGATATTATTTGAAGGATTATATTCTACTTTATAAGTCTTACCGATTAGTTTCATCAATGGATTGTTCACGTCTGAACTTTTTGAACTGTCGAAATCAACTGAGGTATCTTTTTTACTTCTAGTAAGGCATTTCAATTCCTCGATAGTAACTTCTGCTACTGCTACATTAGCATCAACGCTGTCGACACGTTTTTTTATGGTCATTTCAACCCGCTCTTCATTGAAGTTTTCCTGGAATTCCGCCTGCTGCGGAACAGGGCCCTGCCATTTTGTAGTCCTGCGTGCCTGAGTTACAATTTTATACCTTACCATCTCGCCAATTGTGGGTTTAAGGGCAATTTTGGCTTGTTCGGGTGATTTGGCCCCCGCCGGAGCTTTTTTCGGGGCATTGTCTTTTGTATATTGCTGACAGCCCAGGATGAACAGGCCGCAAAATGTGCCAGTAAGAATAATACAGCGTAAAAAGCGTTTTACTATCATATAGTTCTCCTTATTTTGTCTTAGTGATATTAAAACAGATGTTGTATTATACCTGAACCGGACACTGAAACAACCAATTTTTCTTCATTAGGACGGTCAAAAACGCTACAATATACGATTTGGAAAACAGGCCGGTTCGGCCGGTAAGCTTTGGTGAAAGGATATAAAATGAGAAGCGACAAAATAAAGAGCGGTTTTCAACGGGCACCTCACAGGGCTTTGCTGCACGCATGCGGCGTATCCGATGCTGATATGAATAAGCCTTTTATAGCGATAGCCAACAGTTTTTGCGAGATAGTTCCCGGGCATGTTCATCTTGATAAGGTAGCAAAGATTGTCAAACAGGCGGTGCGGGACGCCGGCGGTGTGCCGTTCGAGTTCAACACGATAGCAATCTGCGATGGCATTGCCATGGGCCACACCGGTATGAAATACTCGTTAGCGTCTCGAGAGATAGTTGCTGATTCAGTTGAGGCAATGCTGCAGGCACATTGCTTCGACGGGATGATTTGCATTCCTAATTGCGATAAGATTATACCGGGGATGCTGATGGCATCGGTACGACTGAATATCCCGACAATTTTTGTTTCGGGTGGACCAATGAAGGCAGGAAAACTCAAGGACGGCAAAACTGTTGACCTGATTGGGATATTTGAGGGAGTTGCCGGATTTAATGCAGGC
>Ga0105091_10001085_pt1 | contig 11755 bp, 13 predicted proteins | sample PPLLak1March2015_FD_87022 | JGI IMG/M metagenome (GOLD analysis project Ga0105091, IMG submission 87022) | Freshwater sediment microbial communities from Prairie Pothole Lake near Jamestown, North Dakota, USA - PPLs Lake P7 Core (1) Depth... | ecosystem: Environmental > Aquatic > Freshwater >... | reverse complement strand
TCGGCGACGCTCTACCGGAAGCTCAAGAAGTACGGGGCGTCCGCGGCGAAGGCGCCCGGCACGACCGCGGCTCCCCCGAGCGACGGCGGAGAGTCGGAAGAAGACTAAGGGCTCTCCTCCATCCCCGCCAATAGCGCGCTCCAGTAGCGCGCTCCGCCCGCCCCCGCGCTTCCCGCGTTCCGATGTCTTCGAGGCGTATCACCTCTCCCTCTTCTGATCGGCTCCACCGTCGTTTTGATCGGTTTCGCGCCTTCCGCGCTTCGTCCTTCCTTCGTCAACCGGCTACAGGCTGAAGCGGTTACGCGGAAACGCGGGGGTGGCACGCTCGTTGCGCTGTAGCAGGTGCGGGCCCGGCCGGGCCGGGCAGAAGGAGGTACGCGGTGAACAGGCGAACGATCTTGGCATCGACGGCGGTTCTCGCCGCTTCGATCGCCCTCGTGATGGGCTGTGGACTCAGCAACACGTGGAAGGGCGGCGCGATCGGCGCGGGGGCCGGAGGGGCCGCCGGCGGCGTCATCGGCCATCAGGTGGGACACACCGCTCTCGGCGCCATCATCGGAGCGGCGGTCGGCGGAACGACCGGGGCGCTCATCGGCCGCCACATGGACAAGCAGGCGGAAGAGATGAGGCGCGACATGCAGGGCGGGCAGATCGAGCGGGTCGGTGAGGGGATCAAGATCACGTTCGACTCCGGCATCCTCTTCGATTTCGATTCGTCGGACCTGCGGCCCGTCGCGAGGCAGAACATCGAGAGCTTGGCTCGAATCCTGAACAAGTATCCGGACACCGACATTCTCGTGGAAGGCGATACCGACAACACGGGCTCGACCGAGTACAACCAGGGATTGTCGGAGCGCCGGGCTCGGGCCGTTGCCGACTATCAGAATACGCTTGGCGTCGCGGGCTCGCGGATTTCGACCGTCGGACTCGGCGAGACGAATCCGGTCGCTTCCAACGACACGGAAGTGGGCCGCCAGCAAAACCGGCGCGTGGAGATCGCCATTTTCGCGAACGACAAGCTGAAGAAGGCCGCCATGAACGGCGATCTCGGCTAGCCGCGTTTCCGGAAAGCGGGGATGCGGATCCGGACGAGGTCATCGGAAGGCGAACGTCGACAGAATCAAGGACCCAACAAGGAGCAGCGAATGAAAACGAGACTTACCCTCTTACTGGCCCCCCTGACCGTCCTGATCGGCCTCGCGCCCTCGATTGCCGGGGCGGAGAGACCGGGGACGTACGTGGCGCTCAAGGGCGGGATCTACTCGTCGAGCGCGACGTTCAACCTCAGGAACCTCGACGTCGAGGACACCTTCGACGCGTGCACCGAGTCGGGAGTCAACGGCGAGATCGCCATCGGCCACTACGTCCTTCCCACGCTCGCGCTCGAGCTGGGGGTCGGGTACTTCAAGGGAAAGGGCTCTCTCCAGACGACGCCCGCGCGCGAGCTGGACTTCAACGTCATTCCGGTCCTCGCGTCCGTCAAGGCGCTCATTCCGGCCGGGCCGGTCGATCCGTACGGCGAGGTGGGGATCGGGGCGTATTTCACGGATTTCGAGGTGGAAGACAATCTCAACACCTTCAGCGGCACCACCACGTTCGGGCTTCATGCCGGAGCCGGCGTGAACGTGAACGTCACGGAGAAGGTTTTCGTGGGCGCGGAGGCGAGATACGTGTGGGCCAATCCGTCGATCGGCGACGAGAAGATCCGGCTGAACGACGAGGAGTATGCCCTGAACGGGTTCGAGCTGAATGGCTTCACTACGACGCTGGTGCTCGGCTTCGGTTTCTAGGTACCCGCAGAGGAGGTACGGGTCGTGACCAAAAAGCCAAAGGGCGAGGACAGGATCGTGGAAGCTCTCGACCTGCTCGATGAGGCCGCCGTGCATCAGGCGCCCCACCTGGCAAGCCTGCTGAAGCACAAGTACGCCGCCCTGAAGGTTGTGATCATGAGCTCGGGGAACGGAGCGACTCATGCGTTCGAGCCGGGAGAACTCCGCGCGGCCGAGGCCGCCGGCGGGGCGCGCAGCCCCGACCTCGAGATGGCTATGGTAGCTTACGAACACGTGCGCCGGAACTAAAGGAGGAACGCGAAATGAGCGGTACGACAGAGGGCAGTGACAAGATCGCGCAGGCTCTAAAGCTGCTCGACGAAGCGGCGGTGGAGAAGAAGGCCGAACTGGCGGGCTTGCTCACCGACCGATACGGGACATTGAAGTCGGTGATCTTGGAGTCGGAAAGGGCCCTCGGCCGGGCGATGGCGGAGGGGAAGACCCGTGCGGTCGAGGTCGGCATGCACGCGAGGGACTACGGAATCGAGAAGGCCAAACAGGTCGATGAGCACGTGCACCGCAACCCGTGGCCGTACATCGGCGGCGGGGCTCTCGTCGGCCTTCTGTTCGGCTATATCCTCGGCCGGAAGAACGACCGATAGCCATGATTCCAGAACTCGTGGGGCGCGCCCTCGCCGCCCTCTCGCTATCGAGTCGCTACGGACAGGGAGCGGCGGATCTCTTCAAGATCCGCGCGGCCGCCTATTATCTTCGGGGCGTGCGGGCCGGTCGGACGGCGGTCAGGACCGGACTTGTGGCGCTCGTCTTGGTGGCGCTGATGGGGGCGGGCTTCGTGATCCTGCCCATCGGGGCGGCGATCGTGGTCTACGGCCTGACCGGCAGCTGGCCGGCGGCCGGTATCGCCCTCATCGCGCTCGGCGGAGCATGCGTGATCGTTCCGCTCCTGGTCTACCGGCGGCGCATGTCGGAGGGAGCCTGGATGAGCCTGCTCAAGGCCGACGACGTCGTGACAAAGGTCACCAGCAAGTCCGCGACCGAGTGACGAAACGCGAGGCGGGCGACTGGCTCGCGGGCGAAGGAGTCGTCGATGGAAACAAGAGTGGGGCTGTGGATCGACCACAGGAAGGCCATTGTCGTGGCAGTCGCGAAAAAAGGCGGGGAGACGGGACTCGTCATTTCCAAGGCGGAGAGACAGCTCCGCCGATCGGGGGATTCGCCGCTCGAGGGACCCTTTGAATCGCAGATGGTGCCGGCGGACGACAGCCGCCAGAGGGCTCTTACCGGGCAACTCAACCTCTACTACGATGCGGTCATTGCGTGCGTCAAGGATGCGGAGTCCATCCTGATCTTCGGTCCGGGCGAGGCGAAAGGCGAACTGAAACGACGTCTGAAGCGAAGCAAGCTGGACGGACGCATTGCCGCCATCGAGACCGCCGACAGGATGACGGACCGGCAGATCGCGGCGAGGGTCCGAAAGCACTTCGCCGAGGAAGACGCGGCGAGAGGACCGAAGCGGAGCAGCCGCAAGGGCTCCTCGGGCGGACGCGGAAGACCGAAACGTTCGAGGGAGCGCTAGCGAGCTTCGCCGAACCAAGGGCCGTCAGCTCCCGTCTTTCCCGAGCTCCTCCAACAGCTCCCGCTGTCTCGGGGTCGGGTTTACGGGCACGGTGATCATGACCCGCGCGAGATGATCGCCCCCGCGGATGCCCTGGCCCCGCAGCTTGAGTTCGGCGCCCGAGGATGTCCCGGGCGGAACCGTCAGATTGACCCGCCCGCGAAGGGTCTGCATCGACACCGAGCCCCCGAGCGCCGCGGTGGCCACTGGGACCGGGATGTCGGAGTAGATGTCGTTCCCCTCGCGGCGAAAGACCGGATCGGGGCGCACGCGCACGTGGGCCAGCAGGTCTCCGGACGGACCGCCTCCCGCCCCGGCGCCTCCGAGCCCCGCAAGGCGGAGGGTCGCACCGTCACTCGTTCCTTCCGGAATGGCGATGCGCACCGTACGCAGTCGTTCGACGGTCCCCTCGCCGCGACACTCGGTGCATTCCTTGGACGGATCCACGCCGGTGCCGTGACAGGCCTCGCATAGACGCGTGACGGTAAAGAACTGCCCCTCGCTCCGGGATTGCGCGGTGGCCCGACCGCTCCCACGGCAAGTCGGACATTCCGCATGGTCCCCGATTGCGCCCCGTCCGTCGCAGCGCGGGCAGGCGATGGCGCCGGAGAGCGACACGGACACTTTTCCTCCGAGAGCCGCCGTTCGGAACTCGACCTCGAGCTCGACCTCGGCGTCGTACCCGGGGCGGGCCGCGCCGCGCGAGCTGTGGATCTTCTCCCCGAACTCTCCGCCGAAGATGCCGCCGAAGCGGCGCAAGATCTCATCGATCGACATCGACTCGGCGTCGGGCCCGGAAGGAGCGCGGCCGTCCTTTGCGAATGGCCCGCGAGGCCCGGCTCCGGAGGGAGCGCGGCCGGCCAACATGTCGTCGTACTCCCGGCGCTTCACCGGATCGGAGAGAACCTCGTAGGCCCCGGCCAGTTCTCTGAACTTCTCTTCCGCCTGGCGGTCTCCGGGGTTCTTGTCCGGATGGAACTTGAGGGCCAGGAGGCGGTAGGCCTTCTTCATCTCTCCGGGGGCGGCGGAGCTTTGAAAGACGAAAGTCTCGTAGTGGTTCTTCGTCATGTGGTCCCGGGGTGGATTCGCCGGACACGGACTTCCAGCGTCTCCCGTGTGAACCGGATGACGGCATGCTCGGGATCGAAGCCGCGCGGCACCGGGAGGATGCCGACCAGGACGGCAGGCTCGGGCCAGGTTCTCTCCGCGCGAACCACCAGGACTTCGCTCGTGATCTCCACGTCGATGTCGGATTCGACCACGTCCTCGAGAGGCACGAACCAGCAGAGACCGGTCGCCTCGGCGGCCCACCGGGCGACCAGCTCGCGCGCGTCCGGCCACTCGCGCATGAGCGCCGCGTGGCGGCGGCGCAGCCGGGCGATCTCCCTTTCGATCTCTGCGATCGTCTCCGGATGCATGCGGATCCTCCTCGGAGCCGGTTGCCGCGCTACCGGCTAGCGTCCCGGCCTCCTCGGCGGCGGCCCGCCGCGGAGTGCCCGGCGCGGGCGAAATCGATGAAGCCGCGTTCCGGATCGGTGAAGACGAGCTTCACCCGCACCCGATCCCCGACGTCGAGGCCACGCGATCCTTCCGTGACACGACCCTCGACCGGCGGGTCGAAGATGCGGGCCCAAGTCCCTTTCGGAGAGGCGCCGGTGACGATGCCTTCGAACTCGCGCCCGATCTGGCCGTCGAGCAGGCAGGCCGCCGCCGCCTTGCGCAGCAAGCGCTCCACCTTTTGGACATCGTCCTCCTTCCGCGTGCAGTGGGAGGCGAGCGTCTCCATTTGCTCGCGCCCGTACGGGGCCGGCTGCCCCGCCAGCGCCGCCTTGAGCAGCCTCTGCGTGATGAGATCGGGGTAGCGCCGGTTGGGCGCGGCCGAGTGCGTGTAGTCGCTCACCGCGAGACCGAAGTGGCCGGTCACTTCCGCGCCCGGGAAGCTGGCCACGTACTCGCCACGGCCGAGCAGCTTGATGATCGAAAGAGAGAGGTCGGGGAAGCGGAGCGGATCCTCCTCGCGGCGGCGCACCAGGAAGGCGTGCAGGGCTTTCGCGTCGGGCTCGTCGGGAAGCCGGTCTTCGTTCTCGTCCGCGATGTCGACGATGCGGCGCCAGCGCTCGGGCGAGCGCACCACGCGACGCATGACCGGGAAGCCGTGCCCTTCCAAGAACCGGGCGATGGTCCCGTTGGCGGCGATCATGAAGTCCTCGATGATCTCCCTCGCGCGGTTGCGCTCTTCGGGAATGAGGGCGCTCACCGCGTCCCCGTCGAACCGGGCCCGCACCTCGATCGTCTCGAGCTCCAGCGCGCCTTGCTGGTGGCGGTAGTTCTTGAGGCGCTGAGCCGCCTGGTCCTGAAGGCGGAGAACGTCCGCCAGGCCGGGGACGTCGCCGACCGCCGCCGGCGCGTCGCCGTCGCCCTCGAGCCAGGCGCCCACGGCGGGATAAGCGAGCTTGGCGTGGTTCCGCACGAGGGCCCGGTAGACGCCGGACGCGCCGGTTCCGCCGGCCCCGTCGACCGTCATCTCGACCACGACGGCCAAACGGTCTTCGCCCGGGCCGAGCGACGTGAGGTCCGTGCTCAACCGTTCGGGCAGCATGGGAAAGTTCTGGGGCGGCGTGTAGATCGAGGTCGTGTTGGCGGCGGCGTGCGCGTCCACCGCCGAGCCCGGGGATACCAGGTTGGCGACGTCGGCCACGGCCACCATCACCTTCAGGCCGCCGCCGGGGAGCTCCGAGGCCACGGTGAGCTGGTCCAGATCGCGCGAGTCCTCGTTGTCGATGGAGCACCAGAGGAGCTCCCTCAGGTCGCGCACGCCGGCCTCGAACGGCGCTCGCGGCGCGGTCAGACCTTCGACCTCCGCCAGCGCCGAGGCCGGGAAGTCCGGCTCGAGACCTCGTTCGAGCATTTCCCGCCGCGCCACGCGGAGCAGCAACGCCCGCTGTTGTTCTTTTGGGATGCTCATGGCAATGGCCCCCGATTCGTCCCTGCTGTTTCCGGCGATTCGTCGCCGTCGATCGTGTCGAGATGCCCAGGGTCGCCTTCCCGCTCCGTCTCCATGATAGCACTCCTATCCGGCGCGTCGGAGTGAACGGACGACGCGGCGGCCGGGGCCCCCGGCGTGGAAATCGGTACGTGTCCCCTAATTTGATATGATCGCGGGGGCCGGTGGGGAGGGACGAGGGTGCTCGCACGCATTCGCCCGAAGCACGTCGCGTGGGCCGCGATCGCCGCGGGCGCGCTCTGGCGCGCGGCCGACCTCGGCTACGGGCTTCCCGCAGCCTACGTTCCGGACGAAGAGATGGTCGTGGGCAGCGTGCTCGGCATGGCCGGCGACCACACACTCCGCCCGCCCCTTCTCGACTACCCGGGTCTTTACCAGTACGTCGTGCTCGCGGTCTACGGCGCCGCCTTCGCCGCCATGAAGCTCTTCGGCGCGGTCTCGTCCGCGTCGGAGTTCGGGGTTCGTTTCTACGAGGACCCGAGCCTCTTCTATTTTCTCGCGCGGCTCGTGAGCGCCTCGTTCGGCGTCGGGGCGATCCTGCTCGTGTGGCGGATCGGCGCGCGGCTCTTCGGAGGGTGGGCGGGGGCGGCCGCGGCGCTCGTCCTCGCTCTGTCGCCGGTGCACCAGACGCAGTCGCTCGCGGCGACCCCGAACTCGGCGATGACCTTCGCGGGGGCGCTCGCCCTCTTCGCGATCGTGCGGCTCCTCGATGCGGAACGCGCCGGCCGCGCCCGCGACTATCTTCTGGCCGGCGCCGCGATCGCCCTCAGCGTCTCGTTCAAGTACAACACGGGGCTTCTCGTCCTCTCGCTCGGCGCGGCGCATTTGCTTCGCCGCCCGCGCGCGCCGCACCGGCGTCTTCTTCTCGCTCTCGCGGTCGTCCCGGTCCTCTTCCTCGCGCTGAACCCGTACTGGGTCCTCGATTTTCCCGCATACCGCGATGCTTTCCTTTTCCAGTCGTCGCACATGAAGATGGGGCACCCGGGGCACCTCCACGGACCGCCGGTCCTCTGGTTCGCGATGCGCGGGCTCGTCGAGGAAGGAATCGTCGGCGCGGCCCTTGTCGCCGGGCTCCTCGTCTCGATCGCCCGCGGGGCCTTCGTGCGTTTCCCCGCTCCGGCGCGGTCGCGGGGCGATCTCGTTCTCCTGGCGTACGCGCTTCCGTCGTTCCTCGCGATCACGTCGCTCCCGAACCAAGGGCTCGACTACTGCGTGGGGCTCTACCCGGCGCTCGCGATCTTGGCCGGCCGGGCGATCGCGTCGGGGCTCGCACGGATCGGCGGGGCGCCTGGGCGGCATGCCGCGCACGGCGCTCGCACAGGCGAGCGGCGTCCCCTTGCGACGTTCGCCGTCGCTCTGCTCCTTCTCGCGACCGCCCTCGTGCTCGCCGGAGCGCGCCTCCGCGACACGCACCTCCCCGACACGCGGACCCTCGCGCGCGCGTGGGTCGAGGAGAACCTGCCGGACGGCGCTTCGATCGGAATCGACGGCCTCGTCTACAACCCGCAGCTCCTCCGGCGCGATCGCTTCGAAGGGAACGCGCCGGGGAGCGCGTTTCTCGATCCCGCGATCCTCGATCGCGCGCGCGAGCGCCTCGCCGGCCGGCCGACCTACCGGATCGTCCCGATGGGGGACGTGTACGAAGAGCCGCGCTGGCCCGATGCGACCCCGCCCGACGTGCGCGCCCGCTATTCGTCCGAGCCGTGGGTGCGGCAGATGTTCCGCCGCCGCCCGCTCGGCATCGACGAGCTTCTCTCGCGCGGCGCCCAGTACTTCTTTCTCTCGAGCTACTCGCTCCGCGGCGCGCTCTACTCGCGGTGGTACCCGCCCGACTCGCCGGTGCACTACCTCACGCTCCGCGACAAGCTCTGGCACGACGGGCTCCTCGCCGACTCGCGCGTCTCGCTCGTGCGAAAGTGGGAGCCGGACGAGCGAACACGCGGTCCGATACTCGCGCTCTACGAGCTCGCGCGCGCGCCGGACGCGGGACCATGAGAACCGGGGCCGAAGCCCGGCATTAGGATTTCTTCATTGACTGGCGAGCGAACGAAACGGATGATTCTGCGAAAGGGCTCGCGGACGACCCTTCTCCCCCCGGACCAGGCTTGCCGCACGTTCGGCCATCCATCCAGGCTTCTCCCGAGAAGTCGGGACCGGGGCGCAATCGGGCTCGATCGGAGCCGTCGACCTTCGACGAGCGAGGAGCAGCGATGCGAATGCCATTGACGGCGATTCCGGCCCTGTTGTTCGCGGCGCTTCTCGGGCCCGCTCCCGCGTTCGCGCAGGCCCCGACCAACGAAGACTGCGCGATGTGCCACGCGGCGGGCGACGCGGAGATCCCGGCCGCGACCGACTCGATGGTCGCCCTCTCCGCGCACGCCGGCTTCGGCTGCCTCGACTGTCACGCCGACATCGTCGAAGTCCCGCACGCGGAGGAGCTCGCTCCCGTGCCGTGCGCCGCCTGCCACGACGCGGAGGCCGAGATCTACAAGATGCACGGGCGCGGCGTCGTCGGCGAAACGGAAGACATCCCCGAGTGCGCCGACTGCCACGGATCGCACGGCATCCTCCCCTCCTCCGACAACAACTCGGCCGTCCATCCGCTCCACCTCCCCGCGACGTGCGGGCGGTGCCACGAGGACGTCGACCTCGCGAAGAAGCACGACATCCAGCTGAAGCGCCCGGTCGAGGTATACGAGACGAGCGTGCACGGGAAGGCGACGAAGGGCGGCATCTACGTCGCCGCGACCTGCACCGACTGCCACTCGATGGCGGGAACGGCGCACCGGATCTTCGGTCCCGGCGATCCGGAGTCGAGCATCAACCACTTCAACATTCCGCATACTTGCGGCAAGTGCCACGCGAGCATCGAGCAGGACTATTGGGAGGGGATCCACGGAAGACTGACCGCGCGCGGCGAGACCGACACGCCGGTCTGCACGCACTGCCACGGCGAGCACGGAATCCTCTCGCCGAAAGATCCGCGCTCGCGGGTGAGCCCGGCGCACGTCGCGGAGGCGACCTGCGCGCCGTGCCACGAGTCGGCGTTCCTGAACGAGAAGTACGGCATCCCGGCCGGCCGCCTCGCGTCGTTCATCGATTCGTACCACGGGTTGAAGAGCAAGGCGGGAGACCCGACGGTGGCGAACTGCGCGAGCTGTCACGGCGGCCACAAGATCCTGCCGAGCGCCGACCCGGCCTCCTCCATCCACCCGGCGAACCTGCGCGCGACCTGCGGCGGCTGCCACCCCGGGGTGACGGAAGAGCTCGCGGCGACGAAGATCCACGAAACCGGCGTCGGCCGGAAGACCGGACTGCCGCGCGCCATCGGAACGGTCTACATCGTGGCGATCGCGGTGATCATCGGGATGATGGTCGGCTACGTGGCGATCGATCTTCGCGCCCACGCGCGCGCGGTCCTCGGGCGCCCGCAGATTCGCCGCATGAACGCCGACGCCCTCTTCCAGCACGGCGTGCTCACCGCCTCGTTCACCGTGCTCGTGATCACCGGCTTCGCTCTCGTGTACTCGGAGGCGTGGGTCTTCCGCCAGATCTTCGGCTGGGACGGCGGCTTCCGTGTCCGCGGGCTCGTACACCGGGCCGCGGCCGGCGTCTTCATCTTCGGCTGTCTCTGGCACGTCGGCTTCCTGGCCACCCGGAACGGGAAGCGGTTCCTCGTCGAGATCTTTCCCGGAAAGAAGGACTTCGCGCAGTTCTTCCAGATGACCGCGTACAACCTCGGCAAGGGGAAGGAGAGACCGAAATTCGGGCGATTCGGCTTCCCGGAGAAGGCGGAGTACTGGGCGCTCGTTTGGGGCGGCGTGGTGATGGTCATCACCGGCCTCTTCCTCTGGTTCGACAACCAGGCGATCCGCTTCCTGCCGAAAGGCTTCCTCGACGTGATGCTCGTCGTCCATCACTACGAGGCGTGGCTCGCGACGCTCGCAATCCTCATCTGGCATTTCTACTGGACGATCTTCAATCCCGCCGTCTATCCCGGGAACCCGTCTTGGCTCACCGGATCGATGCCCGCCGAGATGTACCTCCACGAACACCCGGAGGACGAAGCGGTGAAGGGGATCGACGAGCGGGAGGGCGAAGGGGAGGACCACGGAACGGAGCCGGGCGCGAAGCCGATGACGGAAGCGATCCCGCCGGCCGATACGAAGCCGCAGCCGAAGCCGAGCGAGGAGGGCCCGGAAAAGGGCGCTCCCCCGGTCGCCTGAAAGGGAGGATCCCGCATGCGCGGCTCTACGCGCAGGCTCTCGAAGCGGTGAAGCGGGGGAAGGACATCGGCGCGACCGAGTTCTACCTCTGCACGGTCTGCGGGCAGATCGAGTTCGGCAAGCCGCCGGAAACGTGCCCGATCTGCGGGGCGAAAGCGGCGAAGTGCCGGCAGGTCTAGCCCGGCCGACGACCATCGAATGAAGAAGACCCGGGGAAGCGTCCCCGGGTCTTCGACCGTCTTCTCTTCAACCGCGACGCGGCCGGCGGCGAGAAGACTCGGAGGCGTTCTTCGCCCCCGCTACCGGAGCAGGAGCATCCTTCGCGACGCCGAGAACGGACCGGCGCTCATGCGAGCGAAGTAGACGCCGGATCCGACGGCGCGCCCTTCCGTGCCGGTGCCGTCCCATCGAACCGCGGACTCTCCCGCGCCGCACGGCCCATCGAGCAGGACCGCGACGAGCCGCCCGCGCGCGTCATGCACGGCGATTCGAACGTCGGCCGCCGCGGGAATCGCGAACCGGATTTCCGTGGACGGGTTGAACGGGTTCGGGAAATTGGAGTCGAGACGACAGGCGCTCGGCGCCGGCGAGCCGGCGACGCCCGTTTGGACCTCCGCTGGGCACTCCAGGTTGAGATCCTCCGTGTCCTCCATGTAGATGTCGTCGATGAAGAGCGGCCCGTACAGTCCGCTCCCGCCGCCGGTCTTCACGAAGAAGGTGCGGAGATCCATCGGCGTGCCGCTCCGGAAATCGAAGACCGTCTGGCCATCCGAATCGAGGATGTCCGCGTCGCCCGCGTCGGCGCCGGGACGCGCGTGCAGCCACACGCGAGTCTCGTCCGCGAGGTTGTCGATCCGCATCCAGCAGTTGTACCAGACGTTCCGCTCGACGGGGCCGAGGTCCTCGTAAGAGCCGCCGTCGTTGACCCGAAGCTCGCTCGTCGTGTTCGTCAAGCCGAGCTCCGATTCGAAATCGCCGAACTGGGACGGGTAGGCGTAGTCCGACATGCCGAACGAGATCGATAGCTGCTGCTCGTATCGGAGCCGGAGGAAGAGCATTCGCGTCGCTCCCTCCGGGAGGACGAGGGTTCGGTGGAGTCGGGTCGAGACCGTGGCGATCG
>Ga0105091_10001084_pt1 | contig 11762 bp, 10 predicted proteins | sample PPLLak1March2015_FD_87022 | JGI IMG/M metagenome (GOLD analysis project Ga0105091, IMG submission 87022) | Freshwater sediment microbial communities from Prairie Pothole Lake near Jamestown, North Dakota, USA - PPLs Lake P7 Core (1) Depth... | ecosystem: Environmental > Aquatic > Freshwater >... | reverse complement strand
GGTCATGTGACCAAGGACGGTACGCTGGCTGGGCCGCGTGTGCTGGAGCATATCGTTGATACGGTGTTGTATTTCGAGGGTGATACTCACTCAAGTTTTCGACTGGTGCGCGCGTTCAAGAACCGCTTCGGTGCGGTGAATGAGCTGGGCGTATTTGCGATGACAGAGAAAGGCTTGCGCGAGGTCAGCAATCCCTCGGCATTGTTCTTGTCCCAGCATGACTCCCAAGTGGCTGGTTCATGTGTAATGGTGACGCAGGAAGGTACGCGCCCTCTGCTGGTGGAAATACAGGCACTGCTCGATCAAACACATTCACCCAGCCCCAAACGCCTTGCCTTGGGCTTGGAGCAAAACCGTTTGGCTATGTTGTTGGCAGTGCTGCATCGCCATGCCGGTGTTGCCTGTTTTGACCAGGATGTGTTTATCAATGCGGTAGGCGGAGTGAAGATCACTGAGCCGGGTGCTGACTTGGCGGTATTGCTGGCTATCGTTTCTTCCCTGCGCAACAAGCCTTTGCCGGAAAAAATGGTGGTATTTGGTGAAATCGGTCTGGCGGGTGAGGTACGTCCGGTACAGCGCGGGCAGGAACGCCTGAAAGAAGCTGCCAAGTTGGGCTTTACACGCGCCATCATTCCCAAGGCAAACAAGCCAAGGCAGGCAATATCAGGAATGGAAATTATCGCGGTGGACAGAATTGAGGATGCGGTGGCGAAGATGCGTGAATGAATGGCAAGGCAGGGTTTGCCGATTGCCAGAGTTTGTTAATGGTGAGAGGCATTTTTTACTTAAATATAGAGCCTAATCTGTATTAGCAAATGGCGTTTTGCAGTATAATCTTATTCCATGATTAAATACATATTTGTTACTGGCGGCGTCGTGTCCTCTCTGGGCAAAGGGATCGCCGCCGCTTCCCTTGCCGCCATTCTTGAATCGCGCGGTCTTAAAGTCACCATGCTCAAGCTGGATCCGTATATTAACGTTGATCCAGGCACCATGAGTCCATTCCAGCACGGTGAAGTATTCGTGACTGAGGATGGTGCGGAGACCGATCTTGATCTTGGACATTACGAGCGCTTTGTTACCGCCAAGATGCGCAAGTCAAATAATTTCACGACCGGCCAAATTTACGATAGCGTGATTCGCAAGGAGCGTCGTGGTGAATATCTGGGCAAGACGGTACAGGTTATTCCGCATATCACCAACGAAATTCAGGCTTTCATCGAGCGTGGCGCGACGGCATCCTATGACGGTCATGCCGATGTGGCGATTGTTGAGATTGGTGGCACTGTTGGTGATATCGAGTCCCTGCCTTTCCTGGAAGCTGTGCGCCAGATGGCATTGCGCCGCGGGCGCCACAGTACCGCATTTGTTCACTTGACCCTGGTTCCCTATATAGCAAGTGCCGGCGAGCTGAAAACAAAACCTACCCAGCATAGTGTGCAGAAATTGCGCGAGATTGGTATTTTCCCTACCGCATTGCTGTGCCGCGCCGACCGCCCGATTCCAGACGATGAACGCGCAAAAATTTCCCTTTTCTCCAATGTGCGTGAAGATGCGGTAATTTCAGTATGGGATGTGGACAGTATCTACAAGATCCCCAAGATTCTTAACGATCAGGGGCTTGATCGTATTATTTGTGAAGAGTTGGGCATTAACCCTCCTGCAGCTGATTTGTCTGTGTGGAATAAGCTGGTTGACTCCTTGGAACATCCAAAGTATGAAATCACTATTTGTATGGTTGGCAAGTACGTCGATTTGACTGAGTCATACAAGTCGTTGATTGAGTCGCTACGTCATGCTGGTATACACACTGCAACGCGCGTAAATATTGAATATATCGATTCCGAAGCGCTGGAAATATCGGGTGCCGATGAGTTAAAACGCTTCGACGCTATTTTGGTACCGGGCGGATTTGGCGTGCGTGGCACCGAAGGTAAAATTGCGGCGATACGCTATGCCCGTGAAAACAAGATTCCTTATCTGGGTATCTGCTTGGGTATGCAACTGGCTGTAATCGAGTATGCACGGCATGTCGCAGGCATGGCCGATGCGAACAGTACCGAGTTTAATCTGGCGACCGAACATCCCGTGGTGGCGTTGATTACCGAATGGCTGGATCGTGACGGGCGCGTGGCAACCCGCAGTGCAGATTCTGACTTGGGCGGTTCTATGCGTCTGGGCTCTCAGCGTTGCCCGATCAAGAGTGGCACGCTGGCGTCAAGTATTTATGGCAAGGAAGTGAACGAGCGCCATCGTCACCGCTATGAGGTCAACAATCACTACGTGCCTGTGCTGGAAAAGGCGGGGATGATTATTTCCGCACGCACGCCGAGTGAATCATTGCCTGAGATGATGGAGCTGCCTGCAGCTGTGCATCCCTGGTTTGTGGGTGTGCAGTTCCACCCGGAATTTACTTCCACCCCTCGCGAGGGGCATCCGTTATTTACTGCTTACGTCAAAGCAGCGTTGGCACATAAGGGGATAGTATGAAGCTGTGTCATTTTAATGTGGGTCTGGATCAGCCATTATTTTTGATCGCCGGCCCCTGTGTGATCGAATCCGAGCAAATGGCACTCGACACGGCTGGTCAGTTGAAAGAAATCTGCCAGCAAATCGGCATTCCTTTTATCTATAAGTCTTCTTACGATAAAGCCAATCGCAGTTCAGGTAAATCGTTTCGCGGCTTTGGCCTTGAAGCGGGTCTTAAAATTCTGGAAAAAGTTAAAAGCCAGATCGGTGTTCCGGTATTGACCGATGTGCACAATATTGAAGATATCGCTGCGGTAGCATCGGTGGTAGATGTGCTGCAGACCCCGGCTTTCCTGTGTCGCCAGACCGATTTTATCCATGCAGTAGCAATGTGCGGTAAGCCGGTCAATATCAAGAAGGGTCAGTTCCTGTCGCCATGGGACATGCAGAATGTGGTGGAAAAAGCGCGCGATGTCAGCGGCCAGGACAACATCATGGTGTGCGAGCGCGGCGCGTCATTTGGCTACAACAATCTGGTCTCTGATATGCGCTCGCTGGCAGTAATGCGCAACACCAAGTGCCCTGTGGTATTTGATGCGACCCATTCGGTGCAGCTGCCGGGCGGGCAGGGCACGGTCAGCGGCGGGCAGCGCGAGTTTGTGCCGGTGCTGGCGCGTGCGGCAGTAGCGGCTGGCATCTCGGGTGTATTTATGGAAACTCATCCCAATCCGTCGCAGGCGTTGTCGGATGGCCCGAATGCCTTTCCGCTGGGACACCTGAAAGAATTGTTGCAGACACTGATGGTGCTGGATGCCGCAGTGAAGAAACAAGGTTTGATAGAAGAAAAAATTAATTTACGTAATGTTTAGAAATTAGAAAAAGAAAAGAGTGAAGATATGAGTGCAATTGTTGATGTAATAGCGCGTGAAATTTTGGACTCCCGTGGTAATCCTACGGTTGAGGCAGATGTATTGTTGGAATCAGGTGTAATGGGACGAGCTGCAGTACCGTCCGGTGCGTCTACAGGCACCAAAGAAGCTGTTGAATTGCGCGATGGCGACAAGCAGCGTTATTTGGGCAAGGGCGTTTTGAAAGCAGTTGAGTTTGTGAACACAGAAATTGCTGAAGCCATTATCGGTCTGGATGCAATGGAACAAGCTTTCATCGACCAGACCATGATTGAGCTGGACGGCACAGAAAATAAATCACGCCTGGGTGCTAACGCCATACTGGCAGTATCTATAGCCGTAGCCAAGGCGGCGGCAGAGGAGTCCGGCCTGCCTTTGTATCGCTATCTCGGCGGTGCAGCACGTATGGAAATGCCAGTGCCAATGATGAATATTATCAACGGCGGTGCGCATGCTACCGGTGGCTCCGATTTCCAGGAATTTATGATTATTCCTGTGGGTAGCCAAAGTTTCCGTGAAGCATTGCGTTGTGGTGCGGAAATTTTCCATAACCTTAAAGCGATCTTGCATCATCGTGGTTTAAGCACGACAGTTGGCGATGAAGGTGGATTTGCTCCTGCTTTGGGTTCGAATGAAGCAGCTTTGAAGGTGATTGTTGAGGCTATCGAAGCTGCAGGTTATGTTCCGGGCGCAGAAGTCGCTATTGGCATGGATGCAGCGGCATCTGAATTTTACAAAGATGGAAAATATCACCTGAAAGCCGATGGCTTGACGCTGACCTCGGCCCAGATTATTGACTTGTATGCAACTTGGGTGGATAAATACCCCATCGTCAGTATTGAAGACGGGATGAGTGAACATGACTGGGCGGGCTGGAAGATGTTGACAGATCGTCTGGGTAAATCCACACAGTTGGTTGGTGATGATGTATTTGTAACCAATACCAAAATTTTAAGTGAAGGTATTAAACAAGGTATTGCCAATTCCATTTTGATTAAAGTCAATCAAATCGGCACACTCACTGAAACTTTTGCTGCGATTGAAATGGCTAAGCGTGCTGGCTATACCGCTGTGATTTCGCATCGCTCTGGTGAAACAGAAGATACAACTATCGCGGATATTGCTGTGGCAACGAATGCATTGCAAATCAAGACAGGCTCCCTGTCACGTTCAGATCGCATGGCTAAATACAATCAACTTTTGCGTATAGAAGAGGACCTTGGTGATAGCGCTTCTTACCCTGGACGTAATGCTTATTACCAATTGGCCTGATTCAGCATTTTTATTAAAATTTTGTGTGGATAGTTTTGGCGTGCAAGGAAAATGGAAATAGATGCGCTGGATTTCACTGATACTTTTCGTCCTTATTATGTTGTGGCAATACCCTTTATGGCTTGGAAAGGGGAGTTGGTTCAAAGTCTGGGAAGTTGATCGTCAACTTGAAGCGCAAAAGAAGGTGAATCAGCAAACCAAAGCACGTAATGCAGCACTTGATGCTGAAGTACGCGACCTGAAACAGGGGACAGATGCAATAGAAGAACGTGCACGTAGCGATCTGGGGATGATTAAGCCTGGAGAGGTATTTTTTCAAGTGGTTGGTGAAGATAATTCACTGCCAGCTTCAGCGGTTGCCAGTATTAAGCAGGCGGGACATTGATGAGTTTGCGAGCGTGCAGTGTATGCCGTTCAGTTTAGATAAAAACTCATTGAAATTGTTTGGTGCCCGGGACCGGAATTGAACCGGTACGGCCGTTATAGCCGAGGGATTTTAAGTCCCTTGTGTCTACCAATTTCACCACCCGGGCAGGGAAGTATTGCTTTAATAGATAGCAGGTATGCTTTCTGTGCAGCCGCGCATTATACAGAGATGGTTGAGTCAGTGGCAATAAAAAGGATGTCCAAAACTATCTGCCTGATTTTCAAATAATAAAAAACGAGTGTCAATAAAAAGAGTATGGTATGGTTGCGAAAATTGTATGTTGTGACGTTGTCAATATGACAGGGAATACGGGATGTTGAAATTTGATTTTTCTATACGGACACGCGACGGACAGAGAATTGAGAGTTTGGTCATTGGCGGTATAGACCAGCAGGATGCGGAGCGAAAGCTGAACCAGATGTACCGTTATTGCGAAATAATACGTTGCGAAACTAAAGAGGGTGGAGCAAAGCAGTCTGACTCAACTTCTGTAGAAGATATATTGTCTTTGATTTCAAAATAACAAGTCTATTCAATTGTACCGTCGCTAAGCAACTCTTCCAGTAACGCATCATAATCATGCGCCCCGCGACTGCTTGGTGCATGCTGAAATATTGTTTTGTTCAGTGCAGGACTTTCTGCCAAGCTGACATTTTCTGCAATGCGGGTGCTGCATACATCTGCTCCAAATTTTTCCTCAGCCATGCGTAAAACATCAAGAGACATGTTACGACGCCCGTCAAAGCGGGTTAACAGGTAGCGTCGATTGACACGACGTTTTAGAACCTGCTCAAGTGCCTTAAGTGTTTTATCTATCTGCACAGCCCCTTTCGCAGACAGGTAGTCCGCAGATATTGGAACAATGAGGCAATCGCAGGCAAATATAGCATTCAGCGAAAGTACTCCTATCATTGGGCAGCAATCAATGATCACTGGACTGGCTTTGCTTCCAATATTTTCAACTTTTAAACCAGTGTTAAGTCTGTTGACGACGTTGAATCCTTTGCCAAATAAAGCATCAACCTTGGATAACTCTGAATGGGCAGGTATCACCTTGATGCCGCTGCTTGATTCATTAATCATTTCGCTCAATGGGCGATTGCGCTGAAATAAGCTTAGGACTGTGTCATCTCCAGTTTTTGCTGTGACGCCTGCGATGGAACTAAATTGAGCCTGCGGATCCAGGTCGATTCCATAAGTTAATCGCTCGCGACGCGCAAGGGCAGCAGCAAGGTTCAATGCGGTGGTAGTTTTCCCTACCCCGCCTTTTTGGTTGAAAACAGCGATTATGGTCATAGCAATTTATAATTTTATCTTAATAATGATACTAAGGGTGAGGCACAACGCCCATATAAAAAAGCGCTTATAAATAAAAAGTCGTCATGATATTTTTAGCAAAGTGCAACATACCTTCACGGCGATTTTGTCTCAACACTTAGTTCGCGCATCAGCAAACCTGTAGTAGATACTCTCAATTCAAGCTCTGCAGGCTGTGTCACCGGGACGAATGTGGCTGAGCCATATTTTGCATCAAGAAGTATTGCCAGAAATGTATGCCGTTGGCGCAAACCAAATAAATTAACTGGTTTTTCCATGCTGAGTGAGTGTATGGTGCGTACAGCAGTACGCTCCTCTTCAATATCGCGGTAACGCCCACCTACACGGTCAAGTTCATAAGCCGTGTGTAGCCCGAACAGATTGGCCAATGGTTGCCACTTTATTATGTGCGCATCTACATAAATTTCATCCCCAGCTATCACGAAATTTGATATACGACCGTCAGGATATCGAAAAGAAGCCGAAAAACGTTGTGGAGAAATTGGGGATACAGAGATTCGGGCTGCAATTTCCTCTCGTGTGAGAGTCTGATAGCCCTGAATACCCAAAGCGATCAAGGCTGCCAAGCCGCTCAACGCAATCAATAACACCCCTAGTACCGTCCTCCAGGCAAAAGAGGATATTCTTGCTTGTGTCAGCGCAACCAAACCGGTAATGGTCAGGATAATTCCGAAAATAACGAGTGCTAAGGCAGTGAGGGAGTAGGGCGAGCCAAGCATAATCGATTCCATATTGTGTTAAATCGGCCGAATAAATAACAAGTTACAGGAAAGCATCAAGATAAATTAATCCGAGGAATTTGTGTGTGGAAAAACAAAATTCAGAAGAGCTTAATTACCTCTTGTGTAAATAAGGCGCTTGGTTCCACCGTCACAAGTTCCGACTTCCTTACCTTTGATCACTTTGGAGGGAGTTACGGAAGAGGCCGCTTCAGCGCTATTGTTTGTTCTTTCGCTTGGAATGATTTCAAGGGTATAAGACGGAACTTTTTTTGCCTGCAATTTTTCGTCGACTCTGGTTCTGAGCGCATCACAGGTGAGTACCTCTGCCATAGCGGAAAGAGACATTAAAGACAAGCAAGTAAGTAAGGCAACTTTACGCATATTAATTATTCCCATTGAATTAATAATCAAAAATAAAGCAACGCGCTGACAGTATACCATCTGGATGTTGGGGCAAGATTCGCAGCATGCTGGCCATAGTTGCTTAAAGATCATTGAATTGTTGGCACAATCCCTTTTCTGGAAATTTCGTTTTCTTATAGCTTAAACCTTTAGTTTTGCGAAGGCCGCAGCCATTGCGCTATTGGTGCTGGCTTGGGGGCGTGCCTGTTGTTGCTGATGTTGCGATAAACGTTTGGTATCGTTTCGGTCGCGTGGTTCAGACTTGTTGCCTATTTGGGGCGCGCTGTCGCTAAGACGCATGGTGAGGGCGATGCGTTTGCGTTTCTCATCGACTTCCAATACTTTGACTTTAACTACCTGTCCCACTTTTACCACCGTATGAGGATCTTTTACGAAGGTATTCGCGAGCGCAGAAATATGCACCAGTCCGTCCTGATGTACGCCAATGTCAACAAATGCACCGAAGGCAGCCACGTTGGTGATCACGCCTTCCAGGATCATATCCGGTCGCAAATCCTTGATCTCTTCCACGCCCTCTTTGAAGGTGGCACTCTTGAATTCGGGGCGCGGGTCACGCCCCGGTTTTTCGAGTTCTTTCAGGATGTCACTGATTGTGGGAATACCGAATTTCTCATCCGCGTATTTTGCGGGATTTAACGTTTTTAGCAGGTTGCTGTCGCCGATGATGGCCTTCATTTCCAGCTGGAGATCAGTGAGAATTTTCTGCACCAGAGGATACGATTCTGGATGTACAGCAGATGCATCAAGAGGATTATCACCACCCATCACACGCAGGAATCCCGCCGCTTGTTCAAAGGTCTTTTCTCCTAGGCGTGGTACGTCGCGCAATGCGGCACGTGAAGTGAACATGCCTTTCATATCGCGATACGATACGATGCTTTGTGCAACTGCGCCGCTTAGTCCGGAAACGCGTGCAAGCAGTGGGGCTGAGGCGGTATTGACATCCACCCCCACGGCATTGACGCAATCCTCAACCACTGCATCCAGCGAGCGCGCCAGTTGGGTTTGCCCTACATCATGCTGGTATTGGCCAACACCGATAGATTTTGGATCGATTTTTACCAGCTCGGCCAACGGGTCTTGCAGGCGGCGCGCAATGGACACAGCACCGCGCAGTGTTACATCCATGTCAGGCAATTCACGCGAGGCGAACTCGGAGGCGGAATACACCGATGCGCCTGCCTCTGACACCACGACAGCGGTTAGCTTCAGCTCCGGTCTCAACTTGATCAGGTCATGAGCCAGTTTATCGGTCTCGCGGGATGCTGTGCCGTTGCCGATTGAGATCAGGGACACCTGATATTTCTCGGCTAATTTCTCCAGCGTATGTAGTGACCCATCCCAGTCATTCTTGGGCTGGTGTGGGTAAATAACTGCGGTATCCATGACCTTGCCGGTGGCATCAACGATGGCTACTTTCACACCGGTACGCAAGCCGGGGTCTAGCCCCATGGTTGCTCGCGGTCCGGCTGGGGCGGCGAGCAAGAGTGCCTTGAGGTTGAGTGCGAAAACATTAATTGCCTCTATTTCAGAGCGCTCGCGCAAAGCGCTCATTATCTCGCTTTCAAGATGCAGAAAGCTCTTGACGCGCCAGGTCCAGCGCACGGTGTCGATCAGCCATTTATCAGCCGGACGGTTCTGGTTCTTGATTCCAAAGTGGGCGGCAATACGCGCTTCGCACAGGTTATGCGGCGCATCCCATTTGGGTTTTTCAGCTTCTGAATCAAGGCGTAGTGTTATGTTCAGAATTTCTTCACGGCGCCCACGGAATAGTGCCAATGCACGGTGTGAAGGGATGCTTTTGATGGTCTCGGAGTAGGCAAAATAATCGGCAAACTTGGCACCCACCTCTTCTTTACCTTCAGCCACTTTGGATTCCACCACGCCATGTTCCAGCAGATATTCGCGCAGCGCCTGCAGCAAAGATGCGTCTTCAGCGAAGCGCTCCATCAGAATCTGCCGGGCACCATCCAGCGCCTCCTTTGTATCAGCTACACCTGGGTTGTCGCCATGTTCTGACGCAAATGCCGGTTTCAGGTATTTGGCAGCTTCTTCCTCGGGATGTAATGTCGGATTGGCTAACAATGCATCGGCCAGAAGATCCAGCCCGGTCTCCAGGGCGATTTGGGCCTTGGTGCGGCGCTTTTTCTTGTAGGGCAGGTAAAGGTCTTCCAGGCGGGTTTTATCTTCTGCCTGCATGATGTCCGCGAGCAGGGCAGGGGTCATCTTTTTCTGTTCTTCTATCGAGGCAATGATGGCGCTACGGCGCTCTTCCAGTTCACGCAAATAGCGCAGGCGTTCCTCCAGCATGCGCAATTGAGTATCGTCCAGACCGCCTGTTGCTTCTTTGCGATAGCGTGAGATAAAGGGCACGGTTGCACCTTCATCCAGCAGGGCAACAGCGGCGGCTACCTGTGCTGCTTTGGCGGCGAGTTCAAGGGCGAGACGTTGTTCGATGGATGGCAGCATAAATGGAGTGTCTGGTTACAGGGAAGTTAAAATAGCCTTATGGATTCATAAGGCTATTGGATTTCTTGACACGATTGAACAACTGAAAAATCGTGAATCAGCGAGCGGGGGTAAAGAGCCCCCCGAGTGTCATTTGGCTACTTGTCTTTCACGAATTTCATCCAGCGTTTTACAATCAATGCACTGCGTTGCTGTGGGGCGAGCCTCCAAACGGCTTAAACCGATTTCAATGCCACATTTGTCACAGAAACCATATTCTCCACTGTCTATTTTCGCAATCATCTCGCTGATTTTTTTTATTAATTTCCGTTCTCGATCACGATTCCTTAGTTCCAGACTCATGTCTGATTCTTGGCTTGCGCGGTCATTAGGATCGGCAAATACGGTCGCCTCATCTTGCATGGTATGCACTGTTCTATCGATGTCCTGCCCAAGGCCTAGCTTCATTTCGGTCAAGATAGCGCGGAAATGATCCAATTGCTTGGGGTTCATGTACTCCTCGCCCTTTTTGGCTTTATAGGGTGTGAAGGATGTATTGGTTTGTGTGGACATTCTGATGCCTCCAAAAAAACGAGTGAAATTTTAAAACGCGACTTAATATCAGAATTAAACTGGCATCGCAACTATATTCGGTATGGTTGGTTGTATTTAAAGCGTGTGTAAAAGTGAAATAATCGCTTAATGCTTTTTGAGTCAATTGCTTAGTTTGATTTGTTATTTCTTTATAGAATTTTCACTCCCTGCTGTAAAAGCATATTAACCAGAAGTATGAGGGGCAATCCAATAAGAGCATTGGGGTCGTCACCTTTCATGCTGCTGATAAGTGCGATTCCCAATCCTTCTGATTTGGCACTGCCTGCGCAATGGTATGGCTGCTCTTTATGCAAGTAACTCTCAATCTGTTCATCTGTAATATCCCGATAGTTCAATTGGTTCATTGCTACTTCAGTTTGAATATCACTGGTGCGGGCGTTGAGTAGGGTGAGAGCAGTATAAAACGTAACAGTTTGTCCTCGCATAGATCGTAGCTGTCTTACGGCGTTGTCGTGGGAAAGTGGTTTGCCTAATTGCTGGTTTCCCAGTAAGGCCACCTGATCCGATCCTATAATCAACGCATCGGGAAATTGCTCAGCAACAACCTGTGCTTTGGCACGCGAGAGCCGCCATGAGGTTTGTTTCGCGCTTTCACCGGGAAGCGGGGTTTCATCTACATTAGGCGCTGCTGTTCGAAAAGGGATACGTAAGCGTGATAGTAATTCGCTGCGATAGATTGAGGTGGAGGCGAGGATAAGCGGTTGAGAGTTCAAAATATTCCCTGATTAAAAATTATTTTCCAATTCAGATGCAAATTTGAGTTGGGAGTTAAGTATTTTCGGTTTCTGTAAATGTTAATTATATTGTAAGTGTAAATTTAGACTGCAATCGGATTGCTTGATATCGTTGTGGCCATAATGCCAATTATTAACGCTGTATATATAGTTAACGACAGCTTATTGTTATCAAATTCAATAAACATGTCAGCACTATCTACATGCAATCTCCATCTTTGAAAATAATTTCATAACAGGAATAAATATAAACCATTCAAGTAGCTTTACAAGCATAAGGTACCTCATTATAATGCGCCCTCTTTTTGGGGGTATAGCTCAGCTGGGAGAGCGCTTGCATGGCATGCAAGAGGTCAGCGGTTCGATCCCGCTTATCTCCACCAAGAAGCGAGTCCCCATCGTCTAG
>Ga0105091_10001082_pt1 | contig 11773 bp, 8 predicted proteins | sample PPLLak1March2015_FD_87022 | JGI IMG/M metagenome (GOLD analysis project Ga0105091, IMG submission 87022) | Freshwater sediment microbial communities from Prairie Pothole Lake near Jamestown, North Dakota, USA - PPLs Lake P7 Core (1) Depth... | ecosystem: Environmental > Aquatic > Freshwater >... | reverse complement strand
TTCCGGCCTAAAAATCGTACCCGAAGCTATCGCCACACAAGCGACAGGGCAGACAAGCTTGCGCTTTCGGTCTGGTGCCGTTTTTACGTCGCTGAAATCTCAGGTCAGGGGCTGAACGTCCATCGCTGAAAGCCCCTCAATGAAAGCAGCACAATGTTCTTGTGGCATGGGTCGGCTGAAATAATAGCCCTGCAGCATTTCGACGCCCATTTCCTGAAGAATCTCGGCGGTTTCCCGGTCTTCGACGCCTTCGGCGACTAGTGCCAATTGCATGGCGTGTCCCATATTCACAATCGTTCTGACCAGGACTTTTCCTTCTGGCGTTTTGAGGCGACGCACAAAGGAAATATCAATCTTGATTTCGTCGAACGGCAATTCATGTACATGAGAGAGGGATGAGAATCCCGTGCCAAAATCATCCAGCGACAAGGTGAAACCCGCATCCGAAAGTTTTTGCAAATACGCCCTGGCTTGCTCGACGCCTTGCAGGGCGATGCTTTCGGTTATTTCCAGCTTGATTTGTCCGGGCTTCAGGCCAAACCGCTCCACCATGGCCATGATCATCGGATAAAAGTCATCCGAGACCAATTGGCGTTTTGAAACATTGACCGCCAGTTTTATATCCGAGCATGACGCGCTGCGCTGGCTGAAGTGATGCATCGCCTGCTCTAGAATCTGGCGCCCGACCTCGTTGATGAGCCCCAGGTTTTCGGCCAGGGGAATGAAATTCGCCGGACTGACCCATCCATATTTATCGTCGTGCCAGCGCGCCAGCGCTTCGACGCCAACGATGTTCGTGTGATCGTTGGCGTCCATGACTGGCTGATAATTGACCTGAAGCAGGTTCTGTTTGACTGCCGCTACAAAACGGGACGTCATGTCCACATCTTCATAACCTGTCGAGTGGGTATGCATATCGCTGAACATCTGAATATTGTTCCGGCCTTGCGTTTTTGCATAAAACAGGGCCTTGTCAGCCAGCATCAGGAGATTTTCACCGGTGTCCGCATCATTGGGGTAAACCGCAATGCCAATGCTGAGCGTGACAAACGTGTCGCTATCCATCTTTTCAAGATTCAGTTGCAGTTTTCGCATCAGTTCACTGGCAACCTTGCGCGCGACTTCAGCGCCTTGCGAAAAGGGAAGCAGCACCACAAATTCATCCCCGCCCCAACGTGCCAGCACATCGCTTTCACGCAGGTTTTCGCGAAGAATGTTACTCACATCAATCAATAGCTGGTCACCCGATTTGTGTCCACGCAAGTCATTGACCTGCTTGAAATTGTCGAGGTCGATAAACAACAGGGCAAACTTCGATCCGGCAATATTCGCACGCTTGATTTCCTTGTTATTCGAATATCGAGATAGGTCCGATTGGGCAAATTGGTCAGGGCGTCATGCATGGCCATGTGGTTGATGCGCTTTTCCTGCACGTGAGCTTCGGTTACATCCCGCAGCACTCCGCGTATACCCTGTACCCGGCCTTGCTTCTGATACAAGGCGAATTTTCCCTCGACCCAATGTTCAAGATGATCTTCGCGCAACATGCGAAAACGCATGTTTACCGTGTCCCTGTCACCGTTCAACAATGCCTGCAGCAGGCGCTCCAACGGGTCACGATCATGCGTGTTGATGAAAGAGGTGAATGGGTGGCCCAGAAAATGAGCGTTGCCCGGATGGTTGCTACCCAGCAACTTGAGCCAGTGATCCGACAAAAATGCCAGCTTGCCGTCCCGCGACAGTTCGATGACCACCTCGTTCAACAAGCCCAGCGTGTCATAGAAAGCGGCTCTTGCCTCCGCTTCTGCGTTGGCCTGGCTTAGACTATTGATTTCATCCAGTTCGCTGCGGAAATGTAATTTCTTCAGCAGTTTTTCCATCATGCAGAATTTTGTGAACCCAGACTGGAACAGGTTGAAGCCCACAAAAAGCAGGATGGAAAGCCACAGCATCGACCACTCTGGCTTCATATAAAGCAGAATGCCGCAAGCGACAATGAACCCGCCCGCAATGGTGCGAATCACTGGCTCGATATAAGCCTGCATGTTCACTTCCACCTCAGGATGCATCGTGGCAGCCCCTGCCTGGCCCGGCGTGGCAAACAGAGGCTTCACGTCATCACTGTTCATATCGGAAGACGTTTTCTTCATCCAGAGCAATCACACAGCCGCCACGCATGCTGGCCGCTTGATGAAAATAAAAGGACTAAACCCTTTGCCGCCTGCATAGCAAGCGGCATTGTGAGGGGGGGAGTTCGCACGCAGTACGAAATATTCATTTCGTTATTTCATTTCTTTCAATGCCTTGTAGGTTTGTATTCGGCAAATATATCCTGTTCTTGAGGGGGCAACCCGGGAAGGCTTGCCGCAGTCATCCCAAAGCAGGCCCGCAATGCCTGCTGAACACGGGGCGGGTCCATCTATCCCTTGGTTACATTCTCTGTGAGGCAATTCGCGGGCACATTTCCCATTGCACCACTTGTTCCGTTTACTAAAATGAACAGCAAAGTTTAGGGACGTTCTTGATTTGCCGTCACAGCGCTTATTGAGAATGATTCGGGACATGGAGCGGTCTGGCCTCAATGCCTCCAGCGGCCTATCGTCATGCCAGGCACTAATAAGGAGTTCATGATGAACGCAAGGCTTAACGAAGTGATTGTGCATATCGACGAGGTTCTCGACGAAGATGCCTTGCACCGTCTAGAAGACGGGGTTCGCCAGGATGCAGGGGTGGTTTCGGTGGGACACAACCCGGAAAAACCCCACATGCTTATGGTGGTCTACGATTCGGATTCCACCCATGCGTCCAGCCTGCTTCACAACTTCAAGGAGCGTGGCCTGCATGCACAGGTCGTCGGCTTGTGAGGATTTGACCAGCCCCGGCGATCGTCGCGCCAGTTCGTTGCCGTTTTGGATGTGGCTGTTCTTGTGTTCGAGTTGGGCGGGGGTAGCCCTGCCGGCTGGACAGCGAGCGGGGTCATAGCGCTGGCGCGAGGCTTCAACGGCATCGGCTGCTGGGTTTCTTGTCGGGATGAAGGAAAACCATGGCCACGGATTCGGCTTGCGGAATGACTTCCGAAGACATTCCATGCCCCCTGAAGGGCGGCCGATGCGGGGTTAAAGCCTTCTGCTTCTGCCCGACTGAATTCCTGTTTAAAAAACGTATCAGCGCACGCAGTTGCGGCCTGAGTGTTTGGCGAGGTAGAGCTGTTCGTCGGCAGTCTGCAACAGGCTGTAGCAGGCCAGGTTCGGACTGGGACGCACGCTGGCACAGCCGACGCTGATGCTGACTTTCCGGGCACCATCCGGGCGTTTCTGGGGAATCTGCAGTTCCATGACAGCATTGCGCAGACGCTCCCCCATCCAGCGTGCGCCTTCAATATCGGTGCCTGGCATGATGGCGGCGAATTCTTCACCGCCATAGCGGACCAGAAGGTCGCCCGGCCGGGTGAGTGCCTGTGCCATGGCTTTAGCCACCCGTCGCAGGCAATGGTCACCTTCGCGGTGGCCATACAGGTCGTTGAACTGCTTGAAGCAGTCGACGTCCACCATAACCAGGGATAGCGGTTGCAGGTCGCGTATCGCGCGCCGCCATTCGGCATCCAGCGCGAGGTCGAAACAACGCCGGTTGGCAAGGCCAGTCAGGCCATCCTGGTTAGCGTAACGCTCCAGCAGATCGGTTTTGATCTTGAACCGGATCTGGTTACGGATACGGGCCTCGACCACGTTCGGCCGGAAGGGGCGGGTGATGCAGTCCTCCGCGCCTGCTTCCAGGGCGCGAGCCTCATCTTCGGCGTTGTCCCGGTCGGTGATCAACATGACCGGGACGGGCTGGGTCACCTCGTCTGCCTTGAGTTGGCGGCATATTTCCAGGCCCTTGCGGGAGGGTGCCATGATGTCCAGCAGGATCAGGTCGGGTTTCTGATCGGGGTGGCGGGCGGCTTCCAGAACCTGATCTACGCTCGGTACACGATGAATATGACACGCCTGCGCCATGATCTGGTTCAGATGGGCAACGACGGGTTCGCTGTCGACGATAAGTATGCGCGGTTTGTCAGATCTCGGTTTGTCAGATCCGGTGCGGCTTTCCTGTGGGATGCCTTCTGGAAGGGATGCTGTTTCCAGCATCTGGAGAACGCGAAGCGGAACCCGAGCGTGCGAATCCTGCCGGGGTGTGCGCGCAATATAGGCTTCGGCCAACCACTGCAGCGGATTACGCTCAATCAATTTCATGTTCATCTGCGCTTCCTCCGTCGACATGACCGGTTGAGTCACCCCGCTCGGCACATTCATGTGCGCTCAACTTGCGGCATCCCAAGCCCATTTGCGGGCAAGCTGAATCATTCAAGCTGAATCATTCAAGGTAAGTGTCATATGTATGGCATGGTCCTTGCGGACCAGGTTATTCGCGAGTCGGGCCATCGCTCCAACTGGACCACGCCTACAAAAACCCGCCGATCAATGGCTCGGCACCCGTCCCGAACTCATTTATTGGTTTTTGTTGCCAAACCTGGCTGTGAAAGAATCCTGTTGGTAGACGCTTGGCATCATGAGAAAAAAATGCATTGGCGTGAATTAGGAGAATCTTTAGCGATCTAGACAGCGATGAAACGATCAGGGCGGCACAGCATGATCCATACAAGCGCTCACCCGTACCACTGCGCGTGCGCGGAGCGGCCCCGGATTGCAGCTGTCTGGAATTTGATAAAGAATGCGGGCTAATGGGCAAAGCGCCCAGCGACCGTAGCGGGGAGAGAAGGCAAACCACACAAATGGAGGGGGGTATGGCAATCAAGCAACATGGGGAGGATGCGCTGCCGTTGCCTGAGGATGGACAACCAGGCCTTGCGGGGCTTTTCCAGCCAGATGCCGGAACGCCCACCTCACCAGCCATCGAACACCTGCAGGAGGAACTGCGGCAGGCGCAACAGGCGCTGGCCGAATCGCGCAAAAACGAGCAGCTTCTGGCGGGGCTCATCGAGTCGGCCATGGACGCCATCGTCAGTGTGGACGAGAACCAGAACATCGTGCGGTTCAACCCGGCGGCCGAGCGGATGTTCGGCCTGTCGGCCGCCGACGCGCTGGGCCAGTCCATCGACATGCTGCTGCATGAAGATGACCGCCTCAAGCATGCGGAGCACGTTCGTGCGTTCGGCCGGACCGGGGCGATCTGCCGTCACCAGATGAGTCCCGGTTGGGTCCGCGCCCGGCGGGCCAATGGCGAGATATTTCCGGTGGAAGCCTCCATCTCCCAGATCGACGTGTCGGGCCACCGGATGTTCACCAGCATCCTGCGCGATATCAGCCAGCGCATGCTCGACGAACTGGTCATGCGCGAGAACGAAGAACGCCTGGCGCTGTTTGCCGCCACCACCTTCGAGGGCGTCGTCATCAGCGAGCGCGGACGTATCCTCGATTGCAACGAACAGTTCGCGCAGATGATGGGGTATACGGTCGAGGAACTGGCTGGCCGGCTCATCGAAGAACTGGTCGTCCTGGAAGACCGCGAACGCGTCGCGGAAAACATCCGGCTCGGCCACGAGAGCATGGTTGAACACGTAATGCTGCGGAAGGACGGCGAGTGCATCGTCGTCGAGGCCCACGGCAAAACCTCCCCGGCCGGCCCCGAGGGGCGCCGCTATACGGCCGTGCGCGACATCACTGCGCGCAAGCAGGCCGAACAGGCCCTGCGGGAACGTACCGAGCGCTATGAACTGGTGCTGACCGGCGCGCAGAGCGCCATCTGGGACTGGGACGTGCCGGGCCGGCGTGTCCACTTTTCCTCGCAGTGGAAGGCGATGCGGGGGTACGCGGACGACGAGGTCAGCGACCGTGAGGAAGAATGGAGCGCAGGCATTTATCCGGAAGACACTGCACGGGTGTTTGCTGCGGTTCAAGACCACTTCGACGGCAAGACCCCCGTTTTTGCCGAGGAATACCGCATCCGCTGCAAGGATGGCTCGCTGAAGTGGATTGCCGACCGCGGCATTGCCCTGCGCGACGCCAGCGGGCGCGTCACCCGCATGGCCGGCTCGGAAACTGACATTTCCGAACGCAAGCGCATCGAACTGGCACTGAGAAAAAGCCAGACAGATCTGAATCACGCGCAGTCCGTGGGACAGATCGGAAGCTGGCGGCTCGACATCCAGCGCAACGAATTGCACTGGTCCGACGAGAGCTACCGTATCTGTGGCATTCCCAAGGGCTCCCGCCTGACCTATGAAACCTTCCTCGCGGCCGTGCATCCGAATGATCGGACCTATGTAGACAAGATGTCGAAGGCATTTTTGCAGGGCGAGCCCTACGACATCGAGCACCGGGTGGTGGTGGATGGTAAAGTGAAATGGATCAGGGAAAAGGCCGAACTGGAATACGACGAGCAAGGGCAACTGCTGGGCGGTTTCGGCATCGCCCAGGACATCACCGACATCAAGCTGGCCGAGCATGCACTGCGCGCGAGCGAGGCACGTTTTCAACTGGCCGCTGAAATCAGCCGTTTCGGAACCTGGGACTGGGATGTCCCCAGCGGCGAGACCATCTGGACCCGCGGGCTCTACGAGAACCTGGGCTACGGGGTGGGCGAAGTCATGCCCAGCTACCAGGCCGCGTCCGACCGTATCCATCCCGAGGACCTCCCGGGCGTTGAGGCCGAGGTCCAGCGCACCATGGACGCGCGCCAGGACTACGCGGTCGAATTCCGTGTCGTATGGCCGGATGGGTCGGTCCACTGGATGAATTCACGGGGACGCTACGAGTACGCCGAGAACGGCACCTGTAGCCGCATGATCGGGATCATGGCCGATGTGACTTCGCTGAAGCAGGCCGAACTCGCCCTGCTTGAGGCCGATCAGCGCAAGGACGAGTTCCTCGCCATGCTTGCCCATGAGCTGCGCAACCCGCTGGCCCCGATCCGCAACGCCGCGCATGTGCTGGGCCGGCTTGAAACGCAGGAGCCGCGTGTGCGGTGGGTGCGGGAAATCATCGAACGCCAGGTGAGCCACTTGAGCCGGCTGGTGGATGATCTGCTGGATGTCTCGCGCATTGTGCGCGGCATGGTCACGCTTAAGCGGGAGCCCGTCGAGTTGGCTGCCGTGATCAACCAGGCCCTGGACATGGCCCGCCCGCTGATCGAAGCCAAGAGCCATCAGATCGCGGTGTGGCTGCCCGAACACGTGGTCCATCTCGAAGCCGACCCGGTGCGGCTTGCACAGGTGCTGCTTAATCTACTGGAAAACGCCGCCAAGTACACGCCAGAGGGCGGAAGGATTACGCTCGAAGCCAGCCTTGCTGGACAGGTCATCGAAATCACGGTGAGCGACAACGGCATGGGTATTCCAGCGGAACTGCTGCCACGGATCTTTGATCTGTTCCAACAGGGTGAGCGAACCCTGGATCGCAGCCAGGGTGGATTGGGGATCGGCCTGACCCTGGTGAAACGGCTGATGGAAATGCATGGCGGCCAGTTGGAGGCGCACAGCGCAGGGGCGGGGCTGGGATCGGCGTTTACGATCCGGCTGCAAGTTCTGCCAGACACATCGACAAAGCTTGACCCTAACGCGCAGAAAGCGAGCATTGCCGCGGCGCACTGTCGGGTGCTGGTGGTGGACGACGACCTCGCCGTGGCCGACAGCATGGTCGTGCTGTTGCGGATTGTGGGCCACGACGTCAGGGCCGCATCCAGCGGCGAAGCGGCGCTGGAACTTGCCCGCAGTTTCCGGCCACAGGTTGTGTTGCTCGACATCGGCTTGCAAGGCATGAACGGTTACGAGGTGGCCCGGCTGTTGCGGAAGGAACAGGCCGCAGGGGAAAAACTCTGCCTGATGGCGGTGACGGGCTATGGTGATGAGGAAGCCCGGGCTCGCTCCGAAGCCGCCGGCTTTGACCAGCATCTGGTCAAGCCGGTGTCTCCGGATACCCTTTTCGAATTGCTGGCGGAGATCGGGCTCGCACAGACGGTCTTGACTCCAGGTGAGTAAAAACCATCATCATGCTGCCTGAACCGTGGCTGACTCAGGTTCACACCATCCATCGGATGGTGCAGGTCAATGTCCGTCAGATCGTCCTGTTCACCCTGCTGTTGGGGCTGGCATTTTCCGCACTGCTGGCCATTCCGTTCGTCGTCTATTACCGGGCCGAATCCAGCAACCATCTGAGTCTGCTTCAGGCAGAACAGGGCCGGATCATCAAACTCGCCGCAAACACCATTCATCAGGAAGTCGACGCCGTCCTGTCCGACCTGCGCTATTTGTCGCAGCACAACGAACTCAGGCACTACCTGGCGCAAGCCAACCCAAGCAACCGCCTTGAGCTGGCCAGAGAGTATCTGGTTCTATCCAGCCAGAAGCACACCTACGATCAGCTTCGCTACATCGGCCTCGACGGCAGGGAGAGGGTGCGCGTCAACTACAACGATGGCCGGCCCGAAATCGTGGCGGACGCCGATCTGCAGGATAAACACGACCGCCATTACTACATGGAAACCCTGCGGTTGTCGCCCGGGCAGATTTACGTTTCCCCCCCGGACCTGAACATCGAGCAAGGGGCCGTCGAGCAGCCGCTCAAGCCGGTCATACGCTACGCAGTCCCGGTGGTCGATGACCAGGGCCTGATCCGTGGCATGGTGGTGCTCAACTACATGGCGCAGCGCCTGCGCAACAAGTTGAGCGCGCTGGAAGGGCAAGCGGGCAAGGTCTGGCTGCTCAACGCGGAGGGGTACTGGCTGATGGGCCCCACTCCGGAAGACGAATGGGGATTCGCACTCCCGGCACGGTCGCAGCGTAGCCTTGCCAGGCAGTTCCCCAGGCTATGGCAGCAGATGGACGCGGAAAAATCCGGCGTCCATCAAACTACAACATCCTGGATCCACTTCGAACGGGTCTATCCCCTGCTTGGCGGGATCGCCCCGGCTGGCGTTACGGACTTCGCCAAGCCGGTTGACGCGGATCGTTATTTCCTGACGATTGCCGTCGAACTCCCGCAATCGACCCTGCAGGCAGCCAATCTCGTTTTACTGAAACAACTGTGGGCGATCTATGGTGCGTTGGTGCTGTTTGCTTTTCTGGTTGCAGGTGCGCTGGCCTTTTCCATCAACCGCAACAAGGCGCTTTCCCGGGTCGTGGAAAAGGTGGTGGACGATCTGCCACTGCTGGTTTCCTATGTCGATGCGGAACAACGCTACCGCTTCAACAACATGGCGTACGAGCGCTTCTTTGGCGTGAAACTCAAGGCTATTTACGGCAAGACCATGCGGGAACTGCTGGGGGAAGCTGCCTATCGGGCGGTTCGCCCCTACGTCGAACAGGCGCTGGCCGGCAAACCGGTTTCTTTTGAACGCCAACTGCCCTACGCAGGCGCGGGCATGCACGACGTGGTGGTCTCCTACCTGCCTGATGCGACGCCCCAGGGCAACGTGCGCGGCTTTTACGTGATGGTCAGCGACGTTAGTCTGGTCAAGGAATCCGAGCGTCGCGAACGGCAGCACCTGATCGAACTGGCCCATGTTTCCCGTCTTGCCAGCATGGGTGAAATGGCCACCGAGATCGCCCATGAAGTCAATCAGCCCCTGGCTGCCATTGCCATGTACAGCGCTGCGAGCCTGCGCACCCTGCAGGGCGAATGCGACCGCAGCCAGATCGAAAGCTGGCTTGAGGCCATCAATACCCAGGCAAAGCGGGCCAGTGAAATTGTGCGGCGGGTGCGGCATTTCGTGCGAAAGGGCGAACCGCAATTCGGTCAGGTGGACCTGAATCTGATCGCCCGTGAGGTGGCCGCCCTGATCGGGCACGAAACCAGGTCGCTGGGGGTGGAGATCGCCATGGATCTGGCTGAAGGCCTGCCCCCGGTCCAGGGTGATCGCGTCCTGCTGGAGCAGGTGGTGTTCAATCTGGTGCGCAATGCCATGGATGCGGTGCTGGCGCAATCCGGCGAGCGCAGGATTGCGTTCAGAACCACCTTCGATGCGCATCTGGTGTATTTTGAAGTGAGCGATAACGGTCCGGGGGTGGATCCGGCACTTGGCGCGCACATCTTCGATTCGTTCATCACCAGCAAGCAGGAGGGCTTAGGCATGGGTTTGAAGATCAGTCGTACCATCATCGAGGCGCATGCCGGCACCTTGCGTTACACCCTGAATCCGGGGGGAGGGACCACCTTCATGTTCAGCCTGGCGCGCGAGGCCCATTGATGAAACCGCATATGCCGACGGTTTATATCGTCGACGATGACGACGCGGTTCGCGAGGCGCTGGGCGCCTTGCTCGGATCGGTTTGTCAGAGCTACCAGAGCTTCGCCTCGGCCGAGGCATTTCTGGCCGTGGCAGACCATCACATGCGTGGTTGCCTTTTACTCGACGTGCGTATGCCCGGCATGAGTGGTCTGGAACTGCAACGCACGCTGCAGGAACAGGGCGTCGCACTGCAGATCGTCGTCATCACCGGACATGGCGATGTGCCAATGGCGGTGCGTGCCCTGAAAGCCGGCGCCTCCGACTTTATCGAGAAACCGTTCAATGAGCAGGATTTGCTCGATCGCATTCAGGCCTGCCTGAAAAATGACGACACCCTCTGGAACACAAGGCAGGCGCAGGATGAAGCAATGACGCGCTTCGACACGCTTACGCAGAGGGAAAGGACCGTGATGGAACTGATCGCGGCGGGCCAGCACACCAAGAAAATCGCGGCGCAACTCGACATCCAGGATCGAACCGTGGATGTCCACCGCTTCAACATCATGCGCAAGGTGGGCGTTCGGACCCTGGCCGAGCTATTGCACCTCTGGACCGTCGCCCATCAACTGACGCAACCCTGAAGGATCCTGGTCACGCTGAGTCCGGCTGCCAGCACGAAGCTAAAGATTCCTTTAGCTCTACTAAATAAATCAAGCGTGTTTTCTGTGGCGCTCTCCGATTAGTCTTCATCCACCAGCGTTTAGCCATCAGAGGCAAGCGTGAGGAGAGGCGAAAGGAAAGATCACCCCACGTTTTATCCGGGGATCGGGATTTGGCAAAAGAGCTTAAGGGAGTGGTAGGCATGCGGCACATCAACACAAGATCGATCCAGACTGGAAATGTGCCTGCTGAAGTGGCCGGGCTGCCCATTGTGAACATTTGGTATGGCGGCCACAGCATTGGCCTGTACCGTGTGAACAAGGTCGAAGAACGAGCCATGCTGCTCAACCATGGTGCCATTTCCTTCCCGGTAGGCACCCAGCTGGATATCGTGGATTTTCAGCGCCTGATTCCCCATGCCGCTTCCCCCCGTCTAAGCACCACCGTGGTCGAAAATAACCTTAGCGGCATTCAGCTGGCCTGGTAAAGGACGCCATTTTTGAAGCCCCTGTCGAGGAAAGCATAAAACCATCGCGTGCGGTTGCAGAACAGACATCCAGCATAACCAGAACGAATTTTCAATTCGAACTAGTCTCAAAACAAGTGCTGAATTTTGGGCAGGCCTCGTTGGGCACTCAAAAGGGATGAAGCGATGGATGTGCAAACCATAGAAAAGGCCAAGCAACAATGGCAATCCGCGGCGGACATGATGCCGCAACTGATCTGTCTGCTGGATGGCGAAGGCCGTCTGATTCACATCAATCGCACGATAGAACGGTGGGGGCTGGGGAGTGTCGCCAACGTCAAGGGGCAGGATCTGCACACTATCCTGCATCAGAACTGCGCCGATCCCCAGTGCTACTTCAAGACGCTTTGGCTGACTGCGGCAGCGAAGCTGTCACGAGGTGTCCGTACCGAATGTGAGGTGTTCGACCCCGTGCTCAAGCGC
>Ga0105091_10001081_pt1 | contig 11780 bp, 4 predicted proteins | sample PPLLak1March2015_FD_87022 | JGI IMG/M metagenome (GOLD analysis project Ga0105091, IMG submission 87022) | Freshwater sediment microbial communities from Prairie Pothole Lake near Jamestown, North Dakota, USA - PPLs Lake P7 Core (1) Depth... | ecosystem: Environmental > Aquatic > Freshwater >... | reverse complement strand
GACTCACCCCCTCAGTTCAGTGTACCGTTTCCCTTGCTCGCTACTGACCCTCTTCGTCGGCCTTGATAGAGAGCATGAAATCCCTCCCTATATAAATAACGCTCGAGTTGAAAAATCTACGAAGTTTTTTTGCGGTGACTTCCTCCGGCCTTCACCGGTGGGATGCGACCGCGGCTATAATTCCCGGCATGGAACAGAGGGAAGATGAGGGGCTCAAAGTGTTCATCGCCTCTCGGGACGTAACGTGTGAAGAGTGCGGGAAGGAACTGGGCACGAAGGCTTGGATTTTCCTGACCGGCCCAAAGGCGGTCTGCCTTGCTTGCGCGGATCTTGACCACCTGGTTTTCCTGCCTGCCGGCGATGCCGCACTCACGAGGCGGGCAAAGAAACATTCCCGCCTGTCGGCGGTTGTTCTCAAATGGAGCAAGGCCCGCAAGCGGTACGAAAGGCAAGGCCTCCTGGTTGAGGAGCCGGCTCTCGACCAGGCGGAAACGGAGTGCCTGGCTGACGCCGAAGCCCGAGAAGCGAGACAAATGCGCGCCGCCGAGCGTCGCGCGGGGCTCGATGAGGAATACGTTCGGGCATTCGCGCGCCGCATCCGGGATCTCTACCCTGGTTGTCCTCCCAAACGCGAGTACGTGATTGCCGAACATGCCTGCTTGAAATACAGCGGACGAGTGGGCCGCAGCGCGGCAGCCAAGGATTTCGACGAAAACGCCGTTCGACTCGCCGTTGCAGCCCACATCCGCCACTCTGAGACCGGCTACGACTCCCTCCTGAATAGTGGCGGCGACCGATACAGGGCCCGGGCTGCGGTCAGGGGCGAGGTGGACGACATCCTCGACGACTGGCAGGGAACCGCACGCTAATGACTGTCAGAAAGTCATTATTTAAAGCAGGCCATGCGAGATACATGTAGAGTATTCAGAGCTCAACATCCGCTATGTGCTGCACCTCCTCTTTGTCGGTCAGGCGTAACGTGACTGACTTGCGCTTTTCGGTGGGGCGCGCGAAGTTGGTGTAGATTTCCACGTGGACTGTTACCGGGCCTTGGAGCTTCTGTGCGTCGCTGCCGAAGTAGTTCACTTCAATGCGGTACTTCCCCGGAATGGCTTTCCGGAGGACGTACTCCTCGGGGCCATAGCCGTCGGTGAAATCCTCGGAAACCAGTCCACCGATCTGAGTCAGCCGGTTCTCATAAAAGGCTTTCTCGCCGGTCGGTTCCGTCACCCAGAGATCGATGTCGGTCGCGTCGGCGTCCCAAGTAAGGACCACGCGAAGGTCGGCAACGGTCGCTTGAATCAACCTGAGATCAAGACCCGGATCCCGGACCCCAGCGGCCTTCGCCAGAGGGATGATCCGGTTCAGCTCATTCAGAGCAATGACTTCGATCTCGTCGAAACGGTCCCACTTGTTCATCACGACTTTCGTGAGAAGCGCAACCGCCCGGGGGTACTGACCGAGATCCGCCAGGACGAGAGCGAGATCGCGCAAGGACTGAGGTTCCTCGGGGCGGAGAGCGAAAGCCTCTTCGAAGACCTGCGCTGCCAAATCCAGGTAGCCGAGTTGTGCCAGACGATGGCCCAGGATTCGCAGAAAGGCCGGATCGGCCAGGCAGACTTCGGCAATATTGGAAAGGATCTGCAAAGCCAGATCCTTCTGTCCGTGCTCAGCGAAGAAATCCGCACAATCGAGGTAAAAAGCGGGTGAGGTGCGGTAAGACTTGCGCTGCTCCAGGTAGACCTGGAACCGGGCGCCCGGAAGGGCTTCCTTGAGCGCAGTCAGGTAGGGAGTTTCGGGGTCCCACTCCCGGAGATCGACTTGTAGGGACTGACTTGCTTCGAAAGTCGACAGGGACCGTGACGGATCGCCGCTCGCACCGTCGACTGCCATCACCATCCCCGGCATCAGCATCATTGGTTGATAACCGGACCCCGACACCGTTGACACGACCGAGCTGACCGCGGCGGTCGAGAAGTCCAGTTTCGGTGCCGAACCTGTCACCGTGACCGTCTCGGTGATGTCCCCCACCCGGAGCTCAATATCCAATCGGCCCGATCCACGCCCGACCGGCACCCAGTCGATGACTTCCTTCCGAAAGCCCGGCATGTCCACGCTCACCGTGTACGTGCCGTGGGGCAGACGTCCGGCTCGGTAGATTCCGCAGTCATCAGAGATGAACACTTCTTTCGTGCCCGTTCGCTTGTCGGTAAAAGTCACTTCCGCGCCGGGAATGAACCCACCTGAGGGGTCTTTAACAGCCCCGACCGTCGTGCCGGGTTCAGGCTCGTCACCCAGGACAATGCACGGCCGTGACCGGTTAACACTCACAGGCTCCGGCGAAGCGGCCTTGCTCGCCTCGGCTGGAGATGGAGTCGAAACAGGGGCCGGCGCAGTGGCGGGCGCCGCGGCTGGCGCAAGAGCGGGTGGAGCGTTTTGTCGTGACGCGGCACTTTCGGCCTGTTCCGCGCGAGGCGATTTTTTTGGCCGCTTGGAGAAATCGGTCTTCCACCATTCCAGGCGTTTTTGCCAGAGCTCCAGGATGTGCTCGAGCTTGCCCTGCCCTTCCTCCTCGGCCTTCGCCTTCCGGTCCCTCATCGCGCTCTCCCACTCGGCCCGCATATAAGCGAGGGAGGCCGGTGGGGCGATGGCAAACTCGAGATATTGATCAAGGCTCTCGAGAACGATCAGCGAGGTTCCGGGCGTGACCAGGCCAAATTCCCGGCCGATGTCTATCAACTCCTGTCGAAACCGAACAGGTTCGGCCATGAGCCGCTCGATTTTCCGCTGGGCCCAGTAGGTCCTGAGCAACTCCCCGGGGACCGCCTCGCTCTTCATGAGTCTGTGCCTTGTCTCGCCACCGACTCTCGCTCTCGGTCCGCCGCGGTTTCCCAAGACGATTTCCGCCTCTTCAGCTAAAAGCTTGCCGACAAGTGCGGAAGGGCGATTTGGAGAAGGCCGACTCCAGAACATCTCATCGGTTTTGCCTCTTTTATCCAGAACGGTAAGGCCTGTGCCCGCCGCACTGCCGATGGCATGCACCACCTGCTGCTCGTCCGACGTAGCGAGATTGAAACAATCGCCCCCGGTCGAATCGGCCAGATGACGCAGCAGGGGATAGTTGGTCAGAAGCGAATCGGAGATCGCATAAACCGGGGCGTCGAAAGAATCGAGGGGCTTCGCCCCGAAATTCGCAAAGCCGTCCGTGAAGAGTAGGTAGAGATCGGGCGGGCGGGAGCCAAACGCTTCCCCAAGCCCACCGAGTTGCGTTCCTCCGTCATACGCAACGCCCTCCAACTCGTTCACAAGCGCGTTCACTCCTTCTCGATTCCCTTCGAAACGCCGGGCGGGCTCCGGATGGTTTCGAAAAACGACGAGCTCAATATCTGGACGACCGCGGAGCCATTGAGTGAGGTAGCCGCGCAAGACACGCAATTTCCGGGAGTGATCCATTTCCGCGAGAGACCCAGAGGCGTCCCAAAGGATTCTTATGCGCTTCGGTGCGGACCGGGCGACCGTGGGTGGTTCGGGCGGCTGGAGGTCGGAAACCAGGAAATAATAGTCACCGCCCTGGCTCTTTTCGACGTAGACCGCAATTCTTTCTGCACGGGGCAATTCAACCAATAGGTCCTGAGACAGATCGATGTTTCGCCAACTACCCTCGGTGCGATAGCCGCCTTGCCACCGTTGGAACTCGAGAGACGGACCTGCGGTTGCGCCCGTCATGGGTGCATGGCCCGGCTGGACAACTTCCATCTTCAGGCGCAATTCCTCAACCTTTTCATGGAAGGACAGGGGGAACCGGTAAGACGGCCCAGCAACGCCGGTTTCGATTTCCGAAACGTATCGCACCATTACCTTGCGTGAGCTTCCAGCGCGAATCGGGTAGACCCTGGTCCTGAAAACGTTCCCCTGGACCCATTCGGCGAGCCCGGGATCCACACCTCGACTCACGATCTTCTCGAAAACGCGCCGGCCTTCCCTCGGTTCTACGACTACCCCGTCAACCATCAGTCCGTTGATATCGAGCGCGTAGCCGCTAATCGTGGAGCCTTCGGGCAGGGGAAACGAGAGCTCTCCTTCCAGCACCCGGTGGTAGGGATTCTTGAACGTCATCGTGACTCGGGTCTCGGCAATGCAGCCGACGACTCGGACCGAGACTTCGACGTCCGAGACAGGAAGGGTGTCCGCTTTCCCTTCAAGTTGTGTGACCAGCTGTGGTGTTCGAGATTGGGGGAAAACCAGGAAGCCGGGAACGAGCAGCACCAGCACCAGGAAGCCTTTTCGCATGGGACTCCTCCATCGCATTGAGAGCAGCAACATGCAGAGCCGGCAGGAAAAAGCCGAGCCAGGCTCGACTAGTCTTGGCCTGGGGTGCTCGTCTGATTAGATATGAATTAGGTCTGCGTGGTTCAAATCGACTCTGCTTGCTACGAACACCCTTCTGCCCCTGGCGGCGGCAGAGCCTGATCTTGCACAGTATCTCCGAAGCGACCCCGGAGCCGTGGCAAGCTCTCTTTCGAAGTGCGGCGGCAGAGCCCTGATCCTTGCACGAACTTTGAAGCACCGTGCGATTGGCTGGATCTCAGCGGCGGTTGAGTGACTCGCCGTCTTGTGGCGAGTTGGGCGGCGAGCCGCAAGACGGCGAGTCATTCAACCGCCGCTGAGATCCAGCCTCTGCACGCTGGTTCAGAAATACCTGTAATCAGGGCATGGCCACCGCCCTCCGAAAGAGAGCTTGCCACGGCTCCGGGGTCGCTTCAGAGATACGTAGACGCCCCCTCTAGACTCAAACTACTTCTAAGTCTCTGTTTACGTTATACTTCGGGGAAGGAGTGCCGGAGAAGCCAAGGTAAGGCGAGCGTTCTCGCAATCCGAGAAACGGAACTCCGGCCCATGCCGTCGCTACGAGGCGTGTATTCTCCGCTCAAGCTGTGTTACTCTGAGCGTCAAATTTTTAGCATTTGCATTCTTCAGCGTTCAGAAAGGGACTTCCGATGGTTTTCCGTCCTTATATTTGCCTTGTTGTTGTCTCGGCTTTGCTGCTCTTCGCCGGGGTGATCGGGCCTTTGAGTGCTCAGTCCGCCGACGCCACGGCCCGGCTGGCTGAATGGGAGAGTTACCGCCTTCCTGAAATTGAATTCAGGCGTTATGTCGAACCCACAGGCCGGCTTTTCTTTCGCGTTCCGGCTGATTGGCAACAGGCGGGCACGGCGTCGAAGTTCGCCGGTCCAACCGGAGTGGAGCTGACCGCTTTCGTCGAGACAATTCCTGACGGCTACACCATCAAGGCATACTTCGCCGCTGTTCTGCAGCACTTCCAGTCCATCCCCGGAGCCGCCGACCTCATCAAGATTCGACCGGTGGAGTTCGCCGGACTCGAAGGGCGCGAGGCGATGATCGGCCTCCTCGACAACCAGGGTAACGTCTCTCGAAGGGTGATCTGGTGTGCCGTGGAAGGCGCCACCGCAATCGGCCTTGTTTTTATATGCCCCGATGCTTCTGCTGCGACTTTCGAACCGGTTTTCAAAGCTATTGCCCAGTCGACTCTGTTGGCCGAAAGCAAGGCGGGCTATGAAATGCACGCTGACCGGCTGAAGGAAACCGGGATGACCCGCGAAAAGGCGCGAATCGACCAGATCCAGGCGATCGTGTCCAATCTGGAAGCGTCGGCTGAGGCGAGGCAGAAAGCGAGTGAAGAATTGGCAGGTCTCCTGAAGAGCGATCCCGATACCTGCCTGGATTTGTTTTTGGACCGCCGGGGTTTGGTGAGAGGCGCGCTGTTCGACGCAATCGCCGTCTCCCGATCGGAGAAACTGGCCGCTCTAGTCTTTGACGCGCTGGAGGACCCTTCTGCCTGGGTGGCCGAAAAAGCCGCTCGATGCCTGGCTTCGTTGCCGGGAGCGATGGAGACTATCAGGAAGGAATCGATGGGCTGGTCGATCGACACGCTCCATATCCTTCGAGTCGCGCCCTATCTCAAAGCGCAGGATCGGGCAGAGGCGATCGGGCACCTGCTCGAGACGACCAAGAACACCTTTAAAAAGGGTGAACGGTCGCTCGCCTACGAAGCGGCCATTCAACTGATGGAAGCTCTCTCTCCCGCAGACTATCGAGCGCCTGTCAAGGATCTCATCGCAATGGGTGACGCCGAAGTCATTAGGCTGGCTGTCGAGGCGGCCATCGTCCGGAAGGAAAGACTTGAAAGTGATCTGCTGCTGGGACTCCTGTCCAATAGCGACAAGCGAGTCGCCGTTCTGGCAGCCGCGGCTCTCGTGAACGCGGCCGGGCAGGGAATCGAGAAGAAACTGGCCGAGCGAATCGCGAAGCTCGAGAAAGCGGCAAAACGATCGGATACCGAATCAGCGGTTCTGAGTGAGCTGAAGCAGACACGTCGAAAGCGGGAACTCGCCCGGAAACTAGAGCAGGTCTCGGGCGAACAGCGGCGCGCCCTGCTGCTGGAGACTCTGAAAGACGCGGAGATCGGGAACTGGGTGTGGCGAGAGTTCGGCTCCCAGCTGGAGACAAACCTGAGCCCTGACGATATCCGCCGTGCCGCCCCGGTCGTTGAACGAGGCGCCCAGCAAGCCGGTGAGTTTGGGGAGAACATGTTGCCAGAGCGGGTCGCGCTTTATACGGCGATTCCCGATCCCGGCGAGGCCTTCAGCCGGCTTGAGTCGCTGCTAAACGGCGTGAAGATGCATTCAACTCGGGACCAGGCGACTTTTGCCCTGATGATGTCTGCCTACAAAGAGTTGCTGGCCAAGGGCCTCGGAATTCAATCAAACAAATGTGACTTCATCTCGCAGGGGATTCTGCCCCACGCTCCCGCTGCCTTTGCCACCTGGAAGCCGGAAGCCGCGCCGGCCAGCGTTTCAACCTCCCGGCGGAGTGCTGTGATCCTCGGTGTCTCGGACCGGGACAGGTTCGAGCAATTGCTCGCCTCGGTTCAGCAGAAAAAGGAAGACCTGGCGGCCGTGCCCTCTGGTGTAGCCGCCATCGCTCGGATGATCGGCCTGTTCCCTGCCATTGCCCCGGGGCTTGCCCAGGCGGCGCTTCTCGAGCCGACACCGGAAGCCAAGGGGCGCGAAAAGGCCGAAGCTGAAAAAGGGGAGATGGTTTACACGACACTGCACTCCGACGTTTGTGGTTCGCTCCCGATCAAGGTTTTTGAACGGCGAAAGTCGACGTTGAAGGGGATGGAAAAGCCGGAGCGCGCCTACCTGGCTTACGTCGGGGATAAAGCCCTGATTACTTTCGATCTTGATTCACTGCGCGACCTGCTCGCCCGATTGCATTCCGGCAAACAGCTTTTGAAAGAGAATGCGCAATTTCAGGCACTGAGGAAGTTGAAGGGCGAGGCGATCTATCTCAGCGAGTTCGACGAGCTCGACCGCAAGCCGGCAACCGGCGAGGCGAAAGAGGAGGATTCGGACAACCGTGAACGAGGCCGGCTGGTTATCTATCCGGACCGAATCGAGAACGAGTACCACCTGAGCTTTAAGGACGAGACCGGCGAACAGCCGTTTTTGCCTTTCAAGCCCGCTGATCTCGGCGCGCCTGAAAAACTGCTTCCGGCGAGCACGGTCGTCTTCTTCTTCATGCACGCCAATGAGATCGGGCGATGGCCGAAAGAGCTGAAGAAGCTGTTAGGTCAGGCGGATCTGCTCGACCTGCAGAAGGCGTTTCAGGCGAACCTGGAGAAGGACATCTTTCCGGAATTAGGGCCGGAATGCGGCGCGGCGCTTGTCGATGTGATCAGCGTCGGGAAAAACTTTCGAATTCCCTGGGTGGTTTTCTTTGCACTGCGCACGAACAAGCTTATTGAGACCCATGAAAAAGGCAAGCTGTTCGATGGGGTCAAGGGAGACGACGGTTCCACGCGGGTGAAAATGAAGGGGGTGGAACTGAATGCCACGATCAAGCAAGGGTACCTGGTGTTAGCGGCCGATCCGCTGACGTTGAAGAAGCTCGAGGATCCGAAATGCCTGAAAGATACCGTCGAGTATCAGCGTTCTGCCGCGGCCGTGAGCCAGCCGGTAGTCGCGTTCGGCGGTGTGAACGCGCTGGCTGGGGTTCGACCCGCGGACCCGAATGCCGATGTTCGTACAGCTCGAGCGGTAAACGCTCTCACCTCGCTGGCCCGCGCCTTTCACAGCCACACCTTCCTCGGCCAGTTGGATGGGAACACAGCCGCGGATTTCAAGATGTCGGTGTCCACGGATCGCGAGGGCGCCTACTCGGTCGCTGACCTCGCGACGCCGGCCTCGGATTTCGACCTGGCCTTCGCAGTGGTGCGCGCAGGCGGGGTGCCGGTCATAGACACTGCCGGCACCAACGCGATACGGCTCCAAATCAGAGCTAAAGGCAGGCAAGTGGACGAGCGGCTGGCCAAGGAGCTCCAGTCTCCGCATCAGAAGCTTGAAGGTGAGACGGAGGATGCTCTGACCCTTACCGTCCGCCGGCGTGCCAAGAACGAGCAACTTGTGGCCAGCCTGCCGGTTAGCGGGCCGGAGTTTGCCGCCGATTTGGGTTCGACCCGAGAAATCCGTCCGGACGATCCTCAGATCCAGGCGAAAGCCCGCGAGATCGTGGGAAATGAAAAGGATGCCTGGAAGGTGGCCTGCAAACTCTCCGACTGGGTCTTCTCAAACCTCAAATGGAAGCTGGTCGAGCACCGTGACTCCACCGAGACTCTGGCTGCGAAAGAGGCGGATTGCCTCGAGTTCAGCCAGTTGTACATTGCTATGGCCAGAACTCTCGGCCTGCCTGCCCGTTTGGTTACTGGACTGGCTTGGTCCGGCGGCAGCTTTATCGGACATGCGTGGGTGGAGGTTTTTGCGGGCGAGTGGGTCGAGCTTGATCCCACTTTCGGCACCTATTGTGTCGATGCTTTCCACGTCCGCGAGACGTCGGGTCAGTTGCTCACCCTGGGCGCGCTGAACGCTCTGCAGATCGAGGTCCTGGAAGCGCTGCGCGACATTCCGGAAAGCCAGAAAGATGCCCGTGCTCTGATCGGCGATCTATGCCCGGAACTGCACGACAATGGCAAGAAGAGTGTAATTCTGTCAGCACTCGACCCGGCGCTGCTGGTATCGGAACACCTTGCTCCTCTGTCCTGGGCGGATCTGTCGCACGACCAGCGGAGCATTTTCCTTTCGGCCTATCAGACGGTCATCGCCGAGTTAACGTCGTTCGACAAGGATGCCGAGTTCCGAATCCTCGCGGTCGAGGAGCACGGCGACAGAGCCAAGGGGTACGTGATGCAGAATTCCGAGCACCTCTTGATCCTCCAGCTTCGGAAACACAACGGCCTCTGGAACCTGGTTGAGCTGGTCCAGTCGGATGCCGCCAACCACCTGGTCGCGGAGACGCTGCAGCCGTACCTTGACGTGATCCGGAGCGGCATCTCCCCAACCGCCGGAAAAGCTGCAGGTCGTCGTTATTCGCCGTATACCCAGGTACTGCTGAAGGTCTCTGCAGATCCGGCCGGCGCAGTATCACTCGCGGACCAGGTCCTCCTCAAACAGCCCGGTCTCAACTCGGTCGCCGTTCTCAAGGCGCTGGCCCTGGCGAGACTCGAGAAACGCGCGGAATCGGTGGCCGTTCTCGAGTCGATATGCCAGAAGGAACCACACCCGGCTGCTCTGTTGCAGCTGGCCCGATTACATCAATTGGAGGAGCCCGATTGGGAACAGGCGGCCGAGATGTACAGGCAATATGGCGAGGCGGTCACGGTTGACCCTCGGCCGCACTCAGCCCGGGCTTACCTTTTCGACAGCCATGAGAAGCCGGCCGAAGCTGAAACGGAGTACCGCGAGGCGATCAAACGGGATCCGAACAACTGGGGTCTTTCCTTGAACCTCGTGGAGTTTTTGGCCAAGGCGGGGCGTTATCGAGAAGCAGCATCCGAGATCGATCGAGGCGCAGATGACGAGAGCCGGAAACAGCGATTTGAGGATGTGCTGATTCGCTTGTACCAGGATCCGGAAACCGCCGATGGATTCGCGGCTGTTGAAGCGGCGCGGCTTGTCGGAAATGCAACGGCCAACCTTCACCTGAGTCGCATCCGTTTGTTTGCAGGAAAAGCGAAGGAGGCGCTTGCCCCCGCCCGGGAAGCCGTGAAGTTGAGTCCTGATGATGCCTTCGCGCACGTCACTCTTGCCGAGGTCTTGCGAAAACTGGGAAAGACCGAGGAGGCGCGGAAGTCCTGCGAGCAATCGCTGAAGATCGACCCGGAGGATCCATCCGCGCATTACGAGATGGCGTGCATCCTGGCGAAGCTGGGCAAGAAGCGCGAGGCTCTGGATTCACTTAAGAAGGCGCTCGAGGGCGATGATGATCTTGGTTACGACGTGCCGGAAGAGGAGGATCTGAAGTCGCTGGCGGACGTTCCGGAGTTCAAGGAGCTGATGAAACCCTATGCGGAAGAGCTAACGGATGAGTCTGCCGAGCCGCAGGAGCAAGCCACGCCGGCAACCGCGCCGCTGTAGTCAGCCGCCGCGCTGATCCGGCGAAAGACTCCACCGGTCGCTACGCGCTACGGTCCGAGGGCCTTCGCGCGTTACGCTTCCGGCTCTGAAAGCACTGCCCACGGGGATCGCGCCTGGCCGATACCGAGATCATCCCGGAGGGCCATGCCCCTTGGCGTATTGCCTAAAGACTTGAATCCAGCACGGATCGGGGTTTTTGGATGAGCGCAGGATCCAGACGGGCTCTCCGCGACACGGATGAGAAACAAGGATGAGCTCGTCGCCCGGCGGGAGGCCGATGACCTCACGAACCTTCGCCGGGAATGAAACCTGTCGCTTCGTCGCCATCTTCAGCTTCTTGATTGCGAAAGCTTTCGACGTTCTCCGTCTCCCAGTAGTGCCGTTCATCTGAAACCTGGAGGTCCGGGATGTATTCCCGTTGAACGTGTCTGAGGAGCTCCACGATCTGGACGTGGGCCGCCAACGGTCCGTACTGCGTCTTGACGGAGCACCAGAGAGATTGGCCGCCCTCTTCACCTTCGAGCTCGTAGGGCGGATGCAGCCATCCCTCCGAGTCGAAGAGAAAGAAAACGGGCTCAGATCCTCCGGGCGGGTACAGAATGATCTCCAGGATCTGGGATTCGTCCGGTCCGGTGAGATCCAGGAACTCCCACTTGAGACGTTCGGCGAATTCGAGCAGATCGCGACGCAGCTCTCGAAACCGGATCGTTTCGACCATTCGCCCCCTGTAGTGAATTGAGACACCCATTAGATTTCTCCCTATATACATAACGCTCGAGCTGGAAAATCTACGAAGGATTATTTGAGGGCTTCTGGGATCCATTTAACCGGAGTGGGGCAGGCGTCATGGGCCGGTTCTGGCTGCGGCGCGGCCGCTTCCTGCGGCTTCAGTCGTTCAAGCCGCACAGTCATCAACCGCCGATTCGGAGATGCGGTTGGCCAACCTGTCGGCAGCAGGGCGCGCGGTGCGTGACGTGGCGAAGGGGTGATGGTTGGCGGAGTTCTTTTTTGGAGTGCGGTGGCAACGAGAGGCCGATGTTTTATCAGGCCTCGAGGCGACACCGCTTTGGTATGTGCAATAACGCGCCAAAGCACCCGGTGATGTTGCACATACCAAAGCGGCGTCGCCGGTAGGTCTGATAAACCATCGGCCCTCCCGTTGCCCTACACTTTATACATATCTCGGGACCGCCGCCGGATGCAGAGAGCCGCGCACGGAGCGAACGGGCTTCAGCCCGGAGCGCAGTAAGCGGGCCACCCAGTGAACCCCTGGAGCTCGGTAGTTTC
>Ga0105091_10001078_pt1 | contig 11784 bp, 10 predicted proteins | sample PPLLak1March2015_FD_87022 | JGI IMG/M metagenome (GOLD analysis project Ga0105091, IMG submission 87022) | Freshwater sediment microbial communities from Prairie Pothole Lake near Jamestown, North Dakota, USA - PPLs Lake P7 Core (1) Depth... | ecosystem: Environmental > Aquatic > Freshwater >... | reverse complement strand
TGACGCCGTCGGCGGGAGCCTCGAGCTCATCGGCGGCTTGGGGTCGGTCATCGGGAGAGGGAGCAGGGTTTTCGTCAAGATCAATCACCTCTCTCCGGCTTCCTCTCCGGAGCGGGCGATCATCACCCATCCCCTTTTCACGAGGCAGGTCCTGGCATCCCTCAAGGACCTGGGCGCGGAGATCGTCGTCGGCGACGACATCCTGTCCGAGTCCGTGGCCGGCTTCGAGGTCTCTGGCTATGACGCGATGTGCCGGGAGATGGGCGTCCGCCTCATCAACCTGAGATCGGCCGGTTTCCGGGAGGTCCCCTGCCCGGGAGGCGAGGCCCTGAAGAGCGTCCACGTATCGGCGGCCGTCCTTGACGCCGACGCGATCGTCGACCTCCCGAAGCTCAAGACACATTCTTTCACGGCGTTCACCGGGGCCGTCAAGAATATGTTCGGCGTCATCCCGTGCGGAAGCCGCCACGACCTTCACAGTCGGTTTCCCACGAGCGAGGCGTTCGGCAGGATGCTCGTCGACCTCTTTGCCTGCGTCCCTCCCCATCTGACTCTCATGGACGGGATCGTGGCCATGGAAGGCTTCGGCCCGGCGGCGGGCTCCGCCAGGCCTGTCGGGCTCGTCCTGGCGGGCCGCGATGCCGTGGCCGTCGATGCCGTCGCCCAGGACATCGTCGGCTTCGGGCCCGACGATGTCGAGACGACCTTATCGGCGGCACGCCGCGGCTTGGGGACGGCCGATCCGGGCGCCATCGAGATCGCCGGCGTGCCGCTCGCGGAAGCCCGAGTGAAACGATTCCGGAAGTCTTCGCTTCCGGTCGGCCTGCTCAAGCGCCGGCTTCCGGCGTCTCTCTACGCCTATGTCCAAGGCCAGTTCGTCCTCTCCCCCGAAGTCGTCCACGCCGCCTGCACCGGCTGTGGGGAATGCTTCGACGCCTGCCCCTGCGGGGCCGTCCTCATGGAGGGGGGACGGGCGCGCATCAACAGGGAAGCGTGTATCCGGTGCCTCTGTTGTCACGAGGCCTGCCGCTCCGGCGCCGTCCGGCTTCGACGAAGTCCCTTCGGCTGGGCCCTGGCGTCCCTGTTCCGGCTCTGAAAGCGGGTGAATTATTCCCCCCGTTGTGATAACGTGGGGTCCGGATAACGACCGTCAGGGACGGAGGGACTCATGGATTTCAATCGTTACTTCGCCTCGCGGCGGGGCGAGCTTCTCAATACCCTCAAGAAGGCCGTAGCCCTCGAGTCGCCGACATCCGACAAGAAGGCCGTCGACGCCTGCTCTGGATTCGTCGTCGCCGAGTTCCGGAAGTCCGGGGCCCGGATCACGCGTTTCGCGCAGAAGGACATCGGCGACCTCCATCTCGTCGAGTACGCGCCCGGGGCCTTGAAGTCGGAGCCGGAACAGATCCTCGTCCTCACCCACGTTGATACCGTCTGGCCCGTGGGCAAGATCGGGACGATGCCCTATTACGTCTCGGGCGAGAAGGTATTCGGGCCGGGGGCCCTCGATATGAAGGCCGGCCTGGTCATGGCCCTGTTCGCCCTCTGCACCCTCCGCCAGCTCAACGTCGCGCCTAAAAAAAAGATCGCGGTCTTCATCAACTCGGCCGAGGAGACCGGGAACGAAGCGGCCCACGCCGTGATCAGGGACCTCGCCCGGAAGTCGTCCCTCGTCCTCTGTCTCGAGCCCGCCCTGCCCGGCGGCGCCCTCAAGCTCGAGCGGAAGGGACGCCTAGTCGTCAGGCTCGAGGCCCGGGGAAAGGCCGCCCACGCGGGATCGCCCGAAAAGGGAGTCAACGCCATCGAGGAGTTGGCGGCTCAGATCGTCCGGCTCAAGAAGATCCGGACCGGCGAGGTCACGGCGAACGTCGGCGTCTGCGCCGGCGGGGAAAAAGCCAACGTCGTCCCGGACTCGGCGACGGCCGTGCTCGACGTCCGCTTCTGGAGGAGCGCCGACCGGGAGAAGGTCAAGACCTATTTCCGCGAGCTCCAGCCCGTGATCAAGGGGGCGAAGATCAAGTCCGTCCTGGAAAGCCCGACGCCGCCCATGGAGAAGTCGAAAGCTTCGCAGGAGCTCTTCGTCCAGGCTTGCGGGATCGCCGCGGGGCTGGGACAGTCGCTCACGGGGGGCAAGACCGGAGGAGGCTCGGACGCGTCCATCGCCTCGAGCCTGGGGATCCCCACCTTGGACGGCCTGGGGCCGGACGGGGACGGCCTCCACGCCGATCACGAGCATGTTTTAATCCCCTCGTTCGTGGAGCGGACGGCCCTCCTGACCGAGCTCCTGGCGAAGCTCTGAATCCCCTTTTCGGACCCGTCCCGGGGACTTTTCGGGCGATTGACGAGGTGGGTGAATTTTGTTACGCTTGAATTCAATAATTATATTCTAGGAGGAACCTCATGATAAAAAAATACTATCTGCTCTCTCCCGGCCCGACGCCGATCCCGGACAAGGTTCTCTCCGTGGCCGCCGAGCCCATCATCCATCACCGCACGCCCGAATTCTCCGCTATTTTCATAGAGGTGACGGAAGGCCTGAAATCCGTCTTCCAGACGAAGGAAGACGTCTTCATCCTGACCTCCTCGGGCACCGGGGCCATGGAGGCCGCGATCGCCAACACCCTTTCCCCCGGGGACAGGGTCATCGCCATCAACGGAGGCAAGTTCGGCGAGCGTTGGGGCAACATTTGCAAGGCCTACGGCATCGCCTGCCGTGACATCGTCTTCGAATGGGGCGCCGATTTCACCAAGGAACAGCTGGCCGCCGAGCTCAAAGCCGACCCGGGCGTCAAGGCCGTTCTGACCACGCTGTCGGAGACCTCGACGGGCGCCCTTTATGACATCAAGGGCTTCGGCGAAGTCGTCGCCGCGACCGACGCCATCTTGGTCGTCGACGGGATCTCGGGCCTGGGCGCCGCGCCCTGTCCGATGGACGAGTGGAAGGTCGACGTCATGGTGACCGGCTCCCAGAAGTCCTTCATGATCCCGCCCGGGCTCGCCTACATCGGGTTCAGCCCCAAGGGCTGGAAGCTCGTCGAGACCTCGAAGCTCCCCAAGTTCTACTTCGACGTCAAGAAGGCCAAGAAGAACCTGGCGAACAAGACCACGCCCTGGACGCCCGCCGTCTCGCTCATCATCCAGCAAAAGAAGGCCCTGGACATCATCAACGGGCTCGGCCTGGAGAAGCTCTTCGACCACCACCGCATCCTCGGCGACGCGACCCGGGCCGGCGTCAAGGCCATCGGGCTCGAGCTCCTGGCGCGGAACCCGGGCAACATCCTGACCGCGGTCAAGGTGCCCGCGGGTGTCGACGGCGTCAAGCTCGTCAAGACGATGCAGTCCAAGTACCTGGCTTACATCGCCGGGGCCCAGGACCCGAACAAGGGCAAGTTCTTCCGCATCGCCCACCTCGGTTATATGGGCGGGTTCGACGTCATCACCGCGCTGTCGGCCCTGGAGATGACACTTCTCGATCTCGGCTATGCGTTCGAGCCCGGCGGCGCCGTCAAGGCCGCCCAGGCCGTTCTAAGGGAGAATTGGCAATGACAAGGATCCTCATCGCGGATTCCCTGGAAAAGGAGGCCGTGGATGCCCTCAAGGCCGTCCCCGGCTTCGAGGTCGTCGTCAAGACCGGCATGAAGGAGGACGAGCTCGTCGGGTTCATCCCGGGATTCCACGCGGTCGTGGTCCGCAGCGCGACGAAGATCACGCAGCCCGTCATCGAGGCGGGAAAGGACCTGAAGCTCCTCGTCCGGGCCGGGATCGGCCTCGACAACATCGACTCGGCCGCCGCCAAGGAAAGGAAGATCATTGTCGCCAACACCCCGGCGGCCACCTCCATCTCTGTGGCCGAGCACACGTTCGGGCTGATGCTGGGAGCCGTCAGGAACCACGGCAAGGCCGTCGTCTCCATGAAACAGCACAAGTGGGAGAAGAAGGCGCTCGAGGGCACCGAGCTCTACGGAAAGACCCTGGGCATCATCGGCTGCGGCCGCATCGGCCTCGAAGTGGCCCGGCGGGCCATCGCGTTCGGAATGACGGTCCTCGCCTACGATATCGTCCCCATCAAGACCGACCTCGCCGTGAAGCAGGTTCCGATGGACGAGATCCTGGCCAATGCCGATCTCATCACGCTCCATATCCCCAAGCAGCCACAGCCTGTCATCGGCGCGGCCGAGCTGGCGAAGGCCAAGGACGGGGTCATCATCGTCAACGTGGCCCGCGGCGGCGTCGTCGACGAAAAGGCTCTCCTGGACGCCCTGAATTCGGGCAAGGTCCGGGCCGCGGCCCTGGACGTTTTTGCCAAGGAGCCGCCCGAGGACTTCGCGCTCATCGACCACCCGAACGTGATCCCCATCCCCCACCTCGGCGCCGCCGCCATGGAAGGCCAGCAGAGGGCGGGCCTCGAGGTCGTCCGGATCATCAAGGAAAAGCTCGGCTAGGACGTTGGGGGCCTTTCGCAGTGGACCCGGGACTGCGGCGGTTTCCGTTTCCTGAAAACCGACGGACCCGTAGTGGCGTTTTCGCCGCCTTTGGACTAGAATATATTCGTGAGCGAACATCTGATCTATCTGGATAACAACGCGACGACGCCCGTCGACCCGGCCGTCGCGGAAAAAATGGCGGCGTTTCTCCGGGAACACTTCGGCAATCCGTCCTCCCTCTATCCGGTGGGCCGGTCCGCCAAGGAAGCCCTGACGGAGAGCCGCGAGGCCGTGGCCGCATTCATGGGGGCCCATCGGTCGGAGATCACCTTTACCGGTTCCGGGACCGAGGCCGACAATTTCGCCCTCCAGGGGGTCCTGGAAGCCTTCCCGGACAAGACCGAGATCGTCACTTCGGCGATCGAACATCCGGCCGTGCTCGAGACCGCCCGGGCCCTCGAAAAAAGGGGCGTCACGGTCCGTTATGCGCCGGTGGACAGTGCCGGCCTCGTCGATCTCGATTTCATCCGGAGCGCGGTAACCCCCCGGACCGCCCTCGTGTCCGTCATGCACGCCAACAACGAGCTCGGGACCATCCAACCCGTCGAGGAGATCGCCCGCATCGCCCACGACAAGGGGGTACTCGTCCACACCGACGCCGTCCAGTCGTTCGGCAAGATCCCCGTCGATGTGGGGCGGCTCGGCGTCGATCTCCTGAGTGTGTCGGCTCACAAGATCTACGGGCCTAAGGGGATCGGCGCCCTATATATCCGCCGGGGGACGGACATCCGGCCCTTCATCCACGGTGGGCATCAGGAGCGCGGCCTGCGGGCGGGGACGGAGAACACGGCGGGGATAGTCGGGTTCGGCGAAGCCGTCCGCGTCCTCGGAGAGCGGATGAATAAGGACAAGGACAGACTCGAGAAGCTCGCCCAACGGCTCAAGACCGGGATCGAGGGCCGGATCCCGAAGATCCGGTTCAACGGCCATCCCGAGCGGCGCGTCAAGAGCACGCTGAACTTCGCCTTCCCCGGGCTCGAGGCCGAGGCCATCCTCCTGGCCCTCGCCACGAAAGGGATCTCCGTCTCGACGGGCTCGGCCTGCAGCGAAGAGTCCGAAGAGGCCTCGCACGTCCTCCTGGCCATTGGGCTCAGACCCGAGATCGCAAGATCCTGCATCCGGATGTCCCTGGGACGCTTTAACACGGAGGAGGACGTCACGACTGTCCTCGCGGAATTGCCGGAGATCATCGAAAAGCTGAGGAAGATCTCGGCCTTCGACCCGGCCGAATGACGGCCTCCCGCGTCGGCTAACGCCCGAGGCTCCGGCTCACCCCCTCTGTTCCAGGTATCGGACCCTCACGTCCCGGAAGAACTCGCGATATCCTTCGTCGCGGAGATCGGGATAGGTCCAATCGAGAAACTTGATCCCCGTCTTCGAGAAGAGGAACTCGAGGTGCGCATAGATCCCGTCCCGGAGCGGGACGCGGTGGGCGAAATCCTTGGCTGTGGCCATGAACAGCGCCGCGGCCGTGATGTAACCCGGATCGAGGTTCACGATTCTGTAGGGGCTTCCGGAATCGCGGCGGATCTCTTCCTCCAGGGCGTTGGTCCTGAGCTTGATGCCGGCGAGAGCTTCCGGGCGGATAAGTTCTGCGAAGCTCAGGAACCGGCGTTCGAGACCCGGGCCCATCGCCGCCTCGTAATAATCCGTCCGGTCGAACGCGAGGGCCGGGCTCCTGACGTCGATCGTTCCGTAAAGGCCGACGAGCCGCCTCTCGGCCTCGACGGCGGCGCGGGGCGCGGCGCTGATGATCCCGCAGACGAGCTTGACCGGGGCGAAGGGCTTCGGGTCCGCCATGGCTCTCAAAATAGGCCAATCCTGCGGAAAAAACAAGCGGGGTCCGCTCCCGAATTTACCGACAGGGCAATATTCCTCGGAAGATCCCGTCTTCCGGGTGCATGACGGAATTCCCGGGACACGATACGAAATCCGGAGATTTCGTTCATATCCCGGAATTCCCCGCCGCGTTCTATCGGCAAATCCGGGGCGGGCCCCGGCCGTTGCTTTTGCCCGCTCAAACCCTTATAATTCGCCCATCATGCAGTGGATCTATATCGAGGACATCGCCCAAAGCCGGGACCGGGAGATCGAGGTTCGGGGCTGGGTTTACAACAAGCGCTCGAGCGGTAAAGTCCGGTTCCTGATCGTCCGCGACGGGACGGGACTCCTCCAGGCGACGGCGTTTTCCGCCGATCCGGACGCCCCGCTGTTCCGGATCTTCGACACCCTGACCCAGGAATCGTCGGTCATCGTCCGGGGGCTCGTGCGGGAGGACAAGCGCGCCCCCGGGGGGTACGAGCTTTCCCTTACGGAGATCGAGGTCATCCAGATCGCCGAGGAATATCCCATCACGCCCAAGGAGCATGGCACGCCCTTCCTGATGGAGCACCGCCACCTCTGGCTCCGCTCCGAAAAGCAGCACGCTGTCCTCCAGGTCCGGGCCGAAGTCATCAAGGCCATCCGTAGCTTCTTCGACGGCCGCGGGTTCCGGCTGATGGACACGCCCATCCTGACCCCGAGCGCCTGCGAAGGGACGACGACCCTTTTCGAGACCGAGTACTTCGACCAGAAAGCCTACCTCAGCCAGAGCGGCCAGCTCTACAACGAGGCGACCGCCGCCGCTTTCGGCAAGGTCTATTGCTTTGGGCCAGCCTTCCGGGCGGAGAAATCCAAGACCCGCCGCCACCTCATCGAATTCTGGATGGTCGAGCCCGAGGTCGCGTTCGCGACGCTCCAGGACACGATCGAGCTCGGAGAGGACCTCGTCCTGTTCATCCTCGAACGCGTCCTCTCCGCGAGGCGGCATGACCTCGAGGTCCTCGAGCGGCACGTGGCGAAGCTCGAAGCCATCCGCAAGCCTTTTCCGCGCCTGACGTACGATGAGGCGCTCCCGAAGCTCAAGGAGAAGGGCTCTGTCATCTCCTGGGGGGACGACTTCGGGGCCCCCGAGGAGACCATCATCTCCGAGATCTATCCGAGCCCCGTCTGCGTCACGCATTTCCCGTCAAAGATCAAGGCATTCTACATGCAGCCCGACGCCGCCCGGCCCGAGCTGGCCCTGGGCGTCGACTTCCTAGCCTCGGAGGGGTACGGCGAGATCATCGGGGGCGGTCAGCGCGTCCACGACCGCGCCCTTCTCGAGCGGCGGATACGGGAGCACGGCCTGCCGCCGGAGGCCTTCGCCTGGTATGTCGACCTGAGGAAATACGGGACCTTCCCGCATTCCGGGTTCGGTCTCGGGGTCGAGAGGACGGTGTCCTGGATCTGCGGGATCAAGCATATCCGCGAGACCATTCCGTTCCCGCGGCTCCTCTACCGTATCTACCCCTGAGGCGCCCGCGACGATGCCTCGCCCAAGTTCCCCGGGAAAAAAAGCCGCACTTATCAACCTGGGCTGCGCTAAGAACCTCGTCGACAGCGAGGTCATGTTGGGGTATCTGCGCGGGGCCGGCTACGGCTTCGTTCGCTCGCCCGAGGACGCCGACGTCGTCGTCGTCAACACGTGCGGATTCATCCGGCCGGCAAGGGACGAGGCGGATGACGTGCTTCGGAAGCTTTCCCGGCTCAAGAAGAGGCGCCCGGAAAAAAGGATCGCCGTCGTGGGCTGCTACGTCCGGAAGGACCGCGACTGCCTGCGCCGGACGTTCCCGGGGGTCGACGTCTGGCTCGGGGTCGGCAGCTACGACAGGATCGTCGAGGCCATTGAGGGCCTCTCCTTCAAGGAGCCGGCCGGGACGTACCTCTACGATCATCGGTCGCCTCGGGTCCTGTCCACGCCGCCCGGCTGGGCCTACCTCAAGGTCTCCGAGGGCTGTTCCCACCGCTGCGCTTTCTGCACCATTCCGTCCATCAAAGGTCCTTACCGTTCGCGGAGCGTCGCGTCCATCGTCGCCGAAGCCGGGGCCTTGGCCGGGTGCGGGGTCAGGGAGATCGTCCTCGTCTCCCAGGACACGACCTATTACGGGAGGGACCGGGGAGCCAAAGACGGGGCCGCCGGACTTCTCAAGAGGCTTGCCCGCATCGACGGTGTGGAGTGGGTCCGGATGCTTTACGGGTATCCCGACGAGGTCACCGACGCCCTCCTCGAGGCGCTCACCGAAGACAAGGTCTGCCCTTACCTGGACATCCCCTTCCAGCATTCCGATCCCGGCATCGTGAAACGCATGAAGAGGGGCGTCGACGGCGTCCGGGCCCTCAAGCTCATCGAGAGGATCCGGAAGAAGGTCCCCGGCGTCGCGCTCCGGACCTCCCTGATCGTCGGCTTCCCCGGGGAGGGGGCGAAGGAATTCCAGGGGCTCATGCAGTTCGTCCGGGACGCGCAGTTCGAGCATCTCGGCGTCTTCGCCTATTCCGCCGAGGCCGGAACGTCGGCCGCGGGCCTGGAAGACCGGTTGACGGCCGAGGAAAAGGAACGCCGGCGGGGCGAGATCATGGAACTCCAGGCGGGGATCTCCAGCGCCCGCAACCAGGCCCTGATCGGCCGCCGGATGAAGGTCCTTCTCGAAGGCCCTCTGGCCTCAGGCCGCGGATTCGCGGCGCGGGCACCGACCCAGGCCCCCGAGGTGGACGGCGTCGTCCTCGTTGAGGCCGACGCGGCCGCGCTCAGGAGCGGCGACCCGTTCGTCGAGGTGGAGATCATGGGCGCCGATACTTACGATCTGAAAGGCCGTTGCATCCCATGAAAACCCTTGTCAGGATCGTCGCGACATTCTTAGGCTCGGGCTTCTGTCCGATCGCCCCGGGTACGGCCGCCAGCTTTCTGGCGGCGCTGATCTATATGTTCCTCATCAGCGGGCTCTCCGGACCCGTCCAGGCCCTGGTCATCGTCGCCCTTTTTCTGGTCGGGGTCCCGGCGGCCTCCCGATATGCGGCGGAGCTCGGCCGTAAAGACCCCGGACGTATCGTCATCGACGAGGCCTGCGGACAGCTCGTCGCGCTGTTCATGATCCGGCCGGACCCTATTCCCGTGGCCGCCGGTTTCTTTTTATTCCGGATCTTTGATATCATCAAACCCTACCCTATCAAGAAACTGGAGGGATTTCCGCGCGGCTGGGGCATCATGGCGGACGACATCGGAGCCGGGTTGGCGGCGGCGGCGGTCCTCCGCCTCGCACTCGCGATCCTCAAATGAGAACGTCCGGTTCGAGAGCGGAGATTATCGCCGTGGGGACGGAACTGCTGTCGCCGTTCTTCCGGGATACCGATTCCCTCTTCCTGACCGAGAGGCTCGAGGACCTGGGGATCGGCGTCGCGTTCCGGACCATCGTCGGCGATGACCGGCAGGACCTTTCGGGCTGTCTCAGGACGGCCTTGAGGCGTTCGCGGATCGTCTTCGTCACCGGGGGGCTTGGTCCGACCGAGGACGACAGGACGCGCGAGATTGCCGCCGAGGTCCTTGGCCGGCGACTCGTCTTTGACGCCGCCATCCGGGAATTGATCCGAGCCAGGTTCCGGGCGCGCTACCGTGGCCGGATGCCGGCGTCCAACAGGAAGCAATGCTTCGTGATCAAGGGCGCCGAGGTTATCGCGAACGCCAACGGCACGGCCCCGGGCCTCTGGATCGAATCCGGATCGCGGATCCTCGTCCTTCTCCCGGGCCCGCCGCACGAGCTCGAACCTATGTTCGAGACCGGAGTCGTCCCGAAACTCGTCGCGCGCGGCTCCGGATTCACCCTGCGCCGCGTCCTGAGGATCACGGGTCTTCCCGAGTCGTTGTTGGAGGACCGGCTCAAGAACGTTTATCCGAAACTCCCGCCAGGCGTTGAGATCACGATCCTCGCCTATCCCGGCGACCTCCAGGTCCGCCTGACCCTCCGGGGAAGCGTGGAGCGCCGCCTCGCGGAACGCGCGATTGAGCGCGGGGAAAAGCTCGTCTTCCGCAAGCTCGGGGAATTCGTCTATTCCCGGGATGGAAAGGGGCTGGAAGCCGTCACGGGGGGGCTCCTGGCGTCGATGGGGCGGACCATAGCTTGCGCGGAATCCTGCACCGGGGGGCTTCTCAGCCAGCGGCTGACCGGGGTCCCCGGAAGCTCTGCCTATTTCCTCGAAGGCGTCGTGACCTACGGCAATCGGGCCAAGGTCCGCCGGCTCGGCGTCGGCCAGGGGTTGATCGATGCGAACGGCGCCGTGAGCGTCCCGGTCGCCGAAGCCATGGCCCGCGGGGTTCGCGCGCGCGCCCGCGCCGACTTCGGACTGGCCGTCACGGGCGTCGCCGGACCGGGCGGAGGCGCCGAGGCCAAGCCTGTCGGGCTGGTCTATACCGCCCTTGCTTGGGCCGGCGGCGTTTCCGTAGCGCGCAACCTGTTTGGCGGAACGCGGGAGATCGTGAGATCTCAATCGGCCCAGAAAGCCCTGGACATGTTGAGGAGGAGGCTCCTCCTCGAGCTCGGGGAGGGAAAATGAGAACGTTCATCGCCGTCGAACTCGCTCCGGAGCTCAAGGCCGCCCTGGAGGCTCTGATCGGGAACGTCGGGAAGAAGGCCGCGGACATCGCGTGGGTCAAGCCGGAAGCGATGCACCTGACTCTCAAATTTCTGGGCGATATTCCGGAGGACCGGGTCGGGAGCGTCAAGGCCGTCCTTGAAAAGCTCGCCGGTACCCGTCGGCCCTTCCATATGAACCTCAAGGGGACGGGAACGTTCCCCTCCGGCGGCGGGACGAGGGCGAGGGTCCTCTGGGCAGGGATCGCGGAAGATCCCGAGCTCATGGATCTCCAGGCGGTCCTAGAAAAGGAACTCGTGCAGGCCGGGTTCCCCCGGGAGGACAGGGACTTCCATCCTCATCTGACCCTGGGGCGCGTCAAGTCCCCGCGGGGACTCGAGCCGGTCCTCCGCGCGCTCGAAAGGCACCGGGAAGCCGACCTCGGCGGGATGATGGTCGACCGCCTCACCTTCTTCCAGAGCGTTCTCGGCCCCTCCGGGCCGGAGCATAAGGTGCTGGCCGAGACGGCCCTCGCATGAAGGTCCTGTTCGTCGCCCTGTCCTATCTCCTCGGGGCGGTCCCGACGGGCTACCTCGCCTATGGGCTGAGCGAACGGAAGGATATCCGCGAGCACGGCAGCCTGAACATCGGTGCGACGAACGTCCTGCGCCTCAAGGGCTGGAAGCTTGCCGTTCCCGTGGTCGTTGTCGACGTCCTCAAGGGATTCCTTCCCGCGTTCCTCGCGTTCCGTCTCTTCGACGACCCGCGCCTTGCCCTGGTCGCGTCCTTCCTGGCCATCGTTGGCCACTGTTATCCGGTCTATATCCGGTTTCGCGGCGGAAAGGGCGTCGCGACGACCGTCGGCGCGGCCGCGGCC
>Ga0105091_10001074_pt1 | contig 11794 bp, 11 predicted proteins | sample PPLLak1March2015_FD_87022 | JGI IMG/M metagenome (GOLD analysis project Ga0105091, IMG submission 87022) | Freshwater sediment microbial communities from Prairie Pothole Lake near Jamestown, North Dakota, USA - PPLs Lake P7 Core (1) Depth... | ecosystem: Environmental > Aquatic > Freshwater >... | reverse complement strand
ATTAACAGCCTTGTTATCGTAATCATTTTTTGAGGGAAACTTAACAATCCAGGACGCCCCGTCAATCTCAACAAATGACTTCGGGCGCATTCCGTCCATACTGGAACCCTGCGCCAGCATCACAGCCTGCAACTCAGACAAGGGCTCGCCATTTTCCAGCGCATGCACAGCGGCATAAACATCGCTCAATTCCCATTGCGGAATTTTTGCATCCAGCTCGTGTTGCGCGGCGGCTTCCCTCGAAAAACGCAAGACACCAATGCGCAACAGATTATTCGACAAAACCAAATAATCAGACAAATCAACTTGACCATATCGCCGTTTAATCACCTCCCTGCCCCAGGCACCAGGCCCCGCATCGCGAAACACACTGAGCGCCCCCTCTAGTGCCTGCGCTGAACGGATGCTTGAATCAAGCGGCAACAAATCGGGATGAAACGCAACCCCCCCCGCGCCCTCCAGCCAGCTTTTGGAATAGCGAAAATCCACCCTGCCCTCAAAAAAATCCAGCCGCCCCGCCAACAGCGGCAGGGCATCAACAGACAATTTTGCATACACATAAACAGCCTTAGAATTCGCCATCACTCACCTTCTTACGCACCCGCACAGGAAGCCTGGATTTTTCAAACGACAGCCCCACCACATCTTTATCATCCGAGATCGAATTGATCGCCTGATTCAGCAAACCATACAACCACAGCATAGACATCAAATTATACGAAGTAACCGACTTCCCCTTTTCCGCGTTCATCACCACCTCGCGCGTCGCACCAATGCGCATCGCCACATCGCTTTGCGTCATCCCCCGGCGCTTGCGTGCCACGCGCAAAGACTCTCCCAATGCCTTGGACATCACCTGCACATCAAAAGGCGTTTGATTAAATGATTGCTTATTCATACTTAATAATAAATAAAGCTGATATTTATCGACATTATATAGATTTAAGCAACAAAGAATAGTCCCCATTCAAAGCTGCACAACCTCTGTTGCAGGGCTGCAATTTTCGATGCCCTATCCACGCATGCAATTATTGATCCGGCCCAGTAAAGTTTGAAGTCCGCTCCCCCACCCGAGAGTGCGTTGTTGGGGCTTCAGCCCCTTACAACCACAGCCTACCCCTTGCGGGTGTAACCCTCCCCCGGTGGGGACGGAATATTACCGCAGGGCTGACTGCAATCCCGCATGAAGAACGCAGCATGAAGCATTTGAAATATTCAATTTAAACAATACTTTATGAATAAATAAGGTAGTCCCCCAGCTTTGCAGGGGGACTCACAAGGTTTGACCTATTGCTACGGTCTACCTGATTCTTCTGACCCGATCAAAAGTTAGGAGAATCAAATGATTGTGGAAGGGCATTTGATGTCGGATCATGTACATATCTGCATCAGTATTCCACCGAAACACTCGGTATCGTATGTGATTGGCTATATCAAAGGAAAGAGCGCGATATCGATAGCAAGACGATTTGCCGGGAAGACAAAGAATTTTACTGGAGAGAATTCCTGGGCAAGAGGCTATTTTGTAACCACGATTGGACTTGATGAAGAGATGGTCAGAGCCTACGTCAGAAATCAGGACAAAGAAGATGCTTATTACGACCAGCTGAAATTAGGCATGTGAGTCGGCGCCTTCAGGCGCATCACGATTTTGCCCCTTTGAGGGGCTAACAAAGATAAACCCCCGGCTTTGCCGGGGGTAACTTAATTTATTTTCAGCTAAGCCAATTCCCTCTCCCTCCGGGGGGGGGTAGCACCCGCAAGGAGCAGGCCGTGGCTGTAATGCCTCTGAAGCGGCAACAGACACGCTCGGTGGGGGAGCGGACTTCAAACTACATCTGGCCGAATCAATAACTTGCCTTCCCTTCCCCCGTTTTCATTTTCCCAGCCTGCGTTCTTCCGCTCCGTACAATACACGCACGATCGTCAGTAAATCGTCGGTCATTTTATATACAGCTATATACGGCAACCCTGTCATGACGGCCTCTCTTGTTCCTTCGCATCCGCCTGTTCGGCTACTGTCATTTAGTTCAGCCAAGGTATGGAGATATTCTTTTAGTTCAGATACCGCAAGTCTGGCAGATGCCAAACTATCTTGTATTTGAATATTTGAAGTGATGGCAAAAATATCCCGCTCGGCTTCTGGTGTAATCTCAAGCTTTCTTGTCATCTATGCGTGATTCCAGTTCGTTGAAGAAGTCGCTTGCAGGGCGGGTTTTGCCTTCACTTACCGACTTTAAACCGATTTCTACTTGCTCACGAAACCATTTATCCCGCTCCACGGCTTGATTTACTTTCATCATGGCTTCTTTTCTATCCGGCCGTTTTCGTCCAGCATCTTTCATTTGTGCGGGATCATAATTCTGCATATCCACATTAAAGCGACCAAGTCCAATTGTCTTGCGCAAATAATCAACGACGGTGTCCATCGAGCGGAAGAAGCGAACGTTACCCGTTCTTGCGGCAAGTACTTTTTCTGTTTCCCCATATTTTACGGCAATATAAAATCCGCTTGCTTCTCCCACTACGGATGCAGAATGAATAGCATCCGCTTCTACCAGTGTGATTAATGTGGTTTGTGAAATTTTGTCATCAGCCATTTGTTACCTCAATTTCAAAAGAACGAGTTTTGTTGTGTCAATGCTTAGTTAAATATAAAACTTTAGAAATATTGTTAAACAGTTCCAAATTTGGTTTCCACCATCACTCCTATCTCTTTCAGGAATGGTGTTGGCAAAATACCACCGGCACAAATGATGATCCCATCGTTTGCCAGTGAAACTTCTTTTGCTTCGTAGCTCAGTACGACTTTATCTTGTTCGACTCGCTTGACTGTTGATTTAAGCATGATTTTTATTTTTCCTTTTTCCGAGAGCGCATTCAATCGATCGCGGTTTTTTTGTTTTCCGCGCCCAAATGCTTCGCTACGATAGGAAAGTGTGACGGTTGTACCAGGCTCCTCGGCAATCGAAATGGCAGCTTCAAGCGCGCTATCACCTCCCCCGACTACCAATACGTGCATATTGCGATATTGTTCAGGGTCAATTAAGCGATAGACAACTTTGGGTAATTCTTCACCCGGAACATCCAGTTTTCTAGGTGTACCGCGACGGCCGATAGCAAGCAGAATGGCGCGTGTCTGATAGCTCTGTTTTGTGGTTTTAACGATGAAGCCATTATCGGTTTTAGTGATGGTCTCCATGCGTTCGTTATAATTTAATTTCATGCCGGTTTTTTGGATAACCTTGTCCCAGAACTCAAGCAAGGCTTCCTTGCTGATTTCACCCATCTTGACTTGTCCGATAATTGGCAACTTGATCGGGGCGGTCATGGCGACCTTATTTCGCGGGTAATGAAAAATTGCACCACCCAGTGAAGTCTCCTGCTCTAGCGTGACGTAACGCAACTTCTTTTCAATTGCGCCAAGTGTGCCTGCCAGCCCTGCGGGACCTGCGCCGATAATGACCACATCCAGCGGATTAGCGCTCCCCTTGAGTTTGCCGATGGAATCCATCGCCTGAGCACCCTGGCTCGCCGATTTGCGTATGAGTCCCATGCCTCCCAATTCGCCTGCTATGAAAATGCCCGGCACATTGGTTTCAAAAGTCGGGCTTACCTGTGGAATATCCATCCCTCGTTTTTCTGTACCAAATACCAGAGAAATTGCATCATGCGGGCAGGCTGCCTGACAGGCACCGTGTCCTATACAGATAGTTGGGTGAATTAGCACCGCTTTACCCTTGATAATTCCGATAGCACCTTCTGGACAAGCTGAAACGCAGGACGCAGATCCCAGGCATTTGTTCGGATCAATATAAGGGTGTAGTGAGGATGGTTCTGTCAATCCGGCCTGGATTACCTCTTCAAGCTCCTTAATCGCGGTTGACTCCTTGCGGCCACGGTTAAAAAAGTAGAAAAACATGACCACTGCAAGTGGGATCAGATAAATTTCAAGGCCATGCGTATCAATATTCAACATACATTTATTCCGATCTGTTCAACTGGGTGTTGTGAATACTATAATTCAAACTCAAATTTTCTATTTATTTCAACAATATTGAAGGCATAAACAAAAGCATCACGCACCCCAACACCCCATGCCGGTATGTTACCGTTTAATGATTAGTTATATTACCGCACAACTGTTAGTGTATCATTTAGACTGGAAATTCAAAAAATATTTGAATATTAAAAATTTTTTACTGTGAATGGTATTTGAGATGAAGATTATTAAGCAGCAGATATGGTTAATAGTAGGTGCAGCAGCACTGCTAACGGCGACTTTTACATTGGGATACGTGGTCGGCAACAGGAGCCAAATGCCTCTTGTAGAAACTGCAAACGCCCTCACCTCAACTGACATGCAGCATGCCTTTGGCAGCGCAAAAACACCCGAACCTTTTGCAGAGCATGCGCCCCAAAAGCAAGAATCTGCATCGATGAGCCTGAGTGGACTTGTTGCAGGATTAGAGAAAAAAGTAGCGGCAAACCCCGGAAATATTGATCAGCAACTGCTCTTGGCGCAAACATATAACGAGCTGGATAATCGCGCAAAAAGCCTTGGTTTATTGCGCTCGTTAAACAAACAAGCCCCCAAGCATGTACAGGTCAAAATTACACTCGCAACGGTGCTGATGACAGGAACAGATAAGCAGGAGTTAAAAGATGCCCTTGCCCTGTTTGATAACGCTATAAAACTAAAACCTGATGTGGCCAGCATGGCACGTATTTACCAGGGGGAAATTAGAGTTAAATTGGATAATTTGTCGAAATAATAAAAAAGTACTTTATATATTCAGTGCAATATTTTTCAGGCAAATAAATTCAATGAATTCAAGCATAAAAAACGTAGCAGGCCAGCAGGCAGAACATCGCAAGCCTCAGCCAAACAGTCGCCCCAGGTTACACGGGTGGAATTTGTTTTTGGTTGTGATAACAATAGTACTGGCCATTGGCTACTTTATTTCAACACAAAAATATTATAAGCCGGGAGATGATATCGGCTACAACATGGGTTTGGTGGGCGGCATTATGCTGCTGGCACTTTTACTTTACCCTCTGCGCAAGCGCATAAAATTTCTTCGGAATCTGGGTGTTTTACCCACCTGGTTTAAGTGGCATATGATTTTTGGTATTTTGGCACCCACCTTAATACTCTTTCATTCAACTTTTTATATAGGCTCAATCAATGCAGGAATGGCGCTTGTGGCCATGATGCTTGTATCTGGCAGTGGAATTTTTGGTCGATTTTTTTATACCAAAATTCACAAGGGCTTGTATGGAAGACAGGCCACGCTTAAAGAAGCACAAGATGAAATGGAAAAGACGGGCAGCGTAAAATCTTTAAGTTTTTCACCTGAAATAGAGCAAAAGCTGAATGAGTTTCGCGCCGTTACGGCCGCTGTTTCCAAAGGTGGAAGCACTGGATTTGTGCATTTTGCAACAATCGGAATCAAGGCCGCGCTGCTGTCCCGATCACTGGTAAAAGTCTTGCACCATACAATGTACTCGCAAGCGAGCGAAAAAAACTGGAATGCAGCACAAATGAAGCAACTTGATCAGATGTTTGAAGAAAGCAAAAAACAGATCGAATTCATCATCAAGGCTGTTCGCGACGTTGCACAGTTCCATACCTATGAAAGACTATTTTCCTGGTGGCATATTTTCCATATTCCCCTGGTATATTTGTTGATTTTCAGCGGCATATTCCATGTTATCTCAGTCCATATGTACTAAATAGCCACCATTTTTTACAGATGCCAACATTTTTGCGCCACCTTGCTCTCGCTTGTCTGCTCCTGTTCTGGGGTACACATGCGCATGCCGATGCCATCGGGAGTATTTTGTCGCCCGGAAAATTAATTCAGGGTCATGCCAAGGTTGAAAGCGAATGCAGCCAATGCCACAAGAAGTTTGACAAGGCCGCACAAAATACCCTGTGCAAGGATTGCCACAAGGATGTGGCAAAAGACATTACCGAGATGCGAGGCTATCATGGCCGCATGAAGGAGCAGAAGGACTGCAAGGAATGCCACACCGACCACAAAGGGCGTGATGCCAAAATAGTCATCTTTGCCACGGACAAATTTGATCACGCACAAACCAATTTTGAACTCAAGGGAGGGCATAGCAATCCAAAGGTTCAGTGCAAAGATTGCCATGTTCCCGCGAAAAAATTCCGCGAAGCACCTTCTATATGTAATTCCTGCCACAAGAAAGACGACAAGCATAAAGGCGGACTTGGCACAGATTGCGTGAAATGCCACGAGGAAAAAGATTGGAAAACCATTCGATTTGATCACGGCAAAACTGATTTCAAGCTATTAGGTAAACACAGTGAGGTTAAGTGCGCCGATTGTCATATCAACAACAAATTTAAAGACACACCCAAACTCTGTCTCTCCTGTCACAAAAAAGATGACAAGCACAAGGGAAGTTTTGGCGCGAAATGCGAAACCTGCCATGTAGAAAAAAATTGGAAAACAATTATTTTTGACCATGCCAGGCAAACAAAATACCCCTTGCGCTGGAAACATGAAGAATTGAGATGCGTCCTCTGTCATAAGGGAGACGTGTATAAGGTGAAGCTTCAGACAGATTGCCTGGCTTGTCACAAGAAAGATGACAAACATAAAGGAGGCTTTGGACCAAAGTGTGAGTCTTGCCACTTGGAAAAGGGTTGGAAAGAAATCCTCTTCGACCATACCAAAAAAACCAAGTTTCCGCTGCTAGGTAAGCATTTGACTGCCAAATGCGGCAGTTGCCACAAGGATGAAAAAGCTAAAGACAAGCTGCCAATGGACTGTCTTTCATGCCACAAAAAAGAGGACACACATAAGGGAAGCTTTGGCAACAAATGTGAAAGTTGCCACGTCGAAAAGGGATGGAAAGAAATTTTATTTGACCATACAAAATCAACCAAGTATCCCCTGCTCTTCAAACACAAAGAAGTGAAGTGCATCAGTTGTCATAAAAAGGATATTTACAAAGACAAGCTGGAAACAAAGTGTATTGCCTGTCATGAAAAAGACGACAAACACAAAGGCCAGGAAGGCAAAAAGTGTGAGTCTTGCCACAAGGAAGATTCATGGACCAAGGCCCAATTCGATCACAGCCTGTCTACCTTTCCGCTGCTGGGCAAGCATTTTTTAGTGGATTGCAAAAAATGTCACGCCACCCCCGCTTTCAAGGATGCCAAATCTGATTGCTGGTCCTGCCATCAGAAAGAGGATGTGCATAAACGACGCCTTGGAACAGCCTGTGAATCCTGCCATAACATGCGCAACTGGAAAGCTTGGGATTTTGACCATAACAAAACCAATTTCAAACTGGATGGTCCGCATAGCAAGATGGGTTGTTATGAATGTCACAAACAGCCTATGACTAAAAAATTGAGCGTATCCAGCTCCTGTGGTAGCTGCCACGCCAGTGACGATGTGCATAATGGTGAATATGGCCGCCAGTGTGAGCGTTGTCATATTGGGACAACATGGAAAAAGGTCAGGATAGATGGAAAATTTTTACGTTAATTGAAAAAAATATAATTAGTGAATGAAAAAGAAAATTATGGCCGCTCATCCTTGAAATTTGATTCCGACAAATGGAATTGATTTTTGCTATGTAGATGCAGTAGATTCCTTTTCTATCAGTTTTTAATGGCTTTTCACCGTGTATGGTACGCTGAAAACAGGAGTTCAAAATGATCAAAATTACAAATTCATTTCAAATTACACATAATCTGGCCATGGCGATGGCAGCAGTGTTGCTTATGATATTTATTGCTCCTGTTGCTTCTGCTCAGGCTGTGCGCCACAGCAGTAATTTCAATCATATGCAAACAGGCTTTCCTTTGACGGGAGGTCATACAAATGTTGAATGTGAAACTTGCCACGTAGGTGGTGTTTTTAGAGGTACACCAACCGACTGTGCAGGCTGTCACTCAAGTGGGCGTCGTATCGTGGCACCGGCCAAAACGGCCAACCATCTTGTGACCAATGCGCCCTGTGAGCGTTGCCATACAAATTCAGTTACCTTTCTTGGGGCAAAATTCGACCATATGGGCGTACAACCCAAGGCATGTACAACATGTCATAACGGAGGAATTGGATCAGGCAAACCAAGCGGGCATGTGGCCACCACTGCAGTGTGTGATACCTGTCACCGTACGAGCACCTGGATCCCTGCCAGTTTCAATCATGTCGGTGTAACACCTGGTACTTGCCTGACTTGTCATGGCGTGACATCAACAGGAAAACCAAGTGGTCACATGACAACAACGTTATCCTGCGACAGCTGCCATTTGAGAACCGCCTGGACTCCAGCTAGTTTTCACGTTGGTGTAACAGTATGCAAAACTTGCCACGATAGTACTTCTGGGTTTAGTTATCCAGGAATTGAACAAAGGCAACTTGGTAGCCATGAAGGCTCCACTACCTTACAAGATTGTATTTCATGTCATGCATCAAGCTTCTCATTCTGGAATGAGCCGTAATCATAAATAATGCGATATCTATTGACCATTTCTTTTACATGGTTTTTTTCTACCTATGTAAATGCCCAACCACTCGAAGAGATCAGCTTGCTGACTGAATCAAACAGAGTAGTTGCAACAATCAAGCTCAGCAGCCCTGTACACAACGTACGTTATTCCCCCGCAAAGCGGGGAACAACCTTGAGTATTTTGCTTGAAAAGCTTCCAGCAGGTTATGAACCAGAAGAGTGGCGTGACAATGAAACTCTCAAATCTCCCCCTTCGGCTTTAATCCCCTCTTTTACGGTAAAAGTAAATCTAAAAAATATTCAGCCCAAATTGATTATCGAATTTAACCGCGAAGCGGAATATACAGTGCATATGGGTAGCGATAATCGCAGTATTATGGTTGGAATCAAAATCGATAGAACATTGCCCAGCACGGTGGGAGGTTTGCCTTATTTACCAGATGTTAAACTCTGGTCCCCCCAAAAAACATTACCTTCTCCTGGTGACCCGGTTGCTGCCCCCGAAATAAATAAACAAGCAGCTGACTTAATGCAACTTGGTCGAAATGCTTTGGCTGCATCGGATAATTTTTCAGCAATTGATGCGTTCAACAGATTATTACTGTTACCGCCTAACGATTACACTCAGGACGGGCAGGAATGGGTTGGTGTTGCAAGAGAACGTGCTGGCCAGCAAGATAAGGCTAAAGTGGAGTACGAACTCTATTTGCAGCTTTACCCCCAAGGCGAGGGTTTTGAACGCGTCAAGATTCGGCTATCAAGACTAGGTATGGCATCAACAGCAACCATGCTAACCTCTGAAAAAGAGAGACCTAAAAAACGGGGACGGCAAAACTTGGCATATGGCAGCTTGTCTACGCACTATTACAGTGGTGCAAGCACCATTTATTCTGTTGTTCCTTTTAACAATACAACAGAAACAACGAAAACCTCAGGCACAGATCAATCCGCCCTGCTTACCAATGTGGCGGCAACAGGGCGTTTTATCAGCGAAGAATTTGATAATCGCATTGTGTTCAATGATACGGCCTATTCAAATTTTTTACCGGGGAAAGCCAGTAAAAACAGACTGAACTCTGCTTATTTCGAAGTCAAGAATCGACTATCCGACTATTCAGCGCGAATTGGACGACAATCCTCCACAGGAGCCGGTGTTATGGGGCGCTTTGATGGCATATCGGGTGGTTTTGCTGCGACCTCCTCAATGCGAGTCAATGCTGTAGCAGGCCAGCTTTCCGATTTTTCCTCAGGCTCAAGACCGGTATTTTTAGGCGCTAGCATGGACATGGGTCTGGTTACGCTATATGCCGTTAACCAGACCATTGATGGCGTGCTTGATCGCAGAGCCGTCGGCACGGAGTTACGCTATTTTGAGCCAAGCAAAACCGCATTTGTCTTGCTGGATTACGATACCAGTTACTCCACCCTAAATACCGCCATGTTTCAGGGTACACTCAGTGCCGGTACGGAACGTACCTATAGCATCTTGCTGGATCGTCGCAGAGCTCCTTATGCGAGCACAAGAAACGCTTTAAATGGCGCGACTACAACGTCAATTTCGGATTTATTGCATTGGATGACCGAAGAAGAGTTACGATCACTTGCTGTCGCCCGTACTGGCACTGCCAATCTGGCACAATTGGGTTTTAACCAGCAAATGTCGCAAAAATGGCAAATGGGCGGTGATATCCGCGTATCCAATTATGAAGGTTTGCCGGCAAGCGGCACCTCAACTTTGACCGGACAATTGCCCGAGGTAGTGGGAACGGGAAATGAGTGGGCAATATCCCCACAATTAATTGGAAGCAATCTGTATTCGAGTCAGGATATAACGATCTTTAGCCTGAGCTATATAACCAGCCCCCTTTACAAGGGGCAATCCTATTACATTTATAATCGATCATATTTGACGGATAAATGGTCGCTGGATGCCGCCCTGCAGTTCTTCCGGCAGAATTATTCGTCCGGATTATATATATCAAGGCTCATGCCTATGTTGAGAAGCTCTTACCAGTTCAGGCAAACCCTGAGTTTTGACTTCGAACTGGGCCTTGAAAAAACGCATACTGAAGATCCAGAAAAATCTTCTGATGCACAACGCCAGTTCTTTTCAATGGGCTTCCGTTGGGACTTCTAGTTTAATGCTTGCTTCATGGTCAGATGATTGCCATGCATGAGAAATTTAACCAATCAGTGGTCCAAAGTTCATTCCGATAGAAATGCGTCTTTCATTGCTGTTATTTTTGCTGACCGAATGAGGCACATCCGGAGCAAAAAATACAAACATTCCTGGCTGTGGCTTGACCAGCGTGCGACTATGCTTGTCTATCACTACCAGCTCACCCGAGTTCTCAGGGATCTGCACATAGTAAACACCTGACAACAATTCGTCATAGTCATCGTGTATATGTTCTGTGGTTACTTCATTGGGCCCCATGTCGTTAATCCAGAAGCCACTGCGCAATTGATTGTCTGATTTTTGTAACAGACTTTTTGCATAATGTTCCGCTTGTTCTAGCACCCGTTTAATAGCAGGAATGCGTTCACGATCAATATATAAATTTTCGTACCGTCCACCAAAAAAATGGCTGCGCTTTAGTAAATCCTGTTCACGCAATTGAGTGTAGGCATGCATAATCTGCCGATTCACTTCTTCTGCATCCGGCATAAATCCGATATGAATGCGCGAGTTTTTTATTAGCGGCGAGGTATTTTGGGGTGACATGACTAATTTCTTGCTACGGATTTAGACTGTATTAATTAAAATTGCTCATAGCCGAGCAAATATCTCCATTGGCCCACCTCAAGTGATGATAAGGGCACGCGACCAATACGGATGCGTTTCATCGCCACTACGGTTAATCCCACCGAGGCACACATGTTTGCAATCTGGCTACGCTGATTGCCTTTTACTGCAAAACGAAGCCTTGTTTCATTTTGCCAGCTTGCTTTGACTGGGAGCATTTTTCCATTCAGTTGAATCCCTTTGTTGAGTTGTTCAAGTCCATCCGGTGAAATATTTCCGCTCACCTCAACAATAAACTCCTGTTCAACTTTTGCTGCATCAGCAATCAGTTTGCGGGCTATCCGCCAATCCTGAGTTAAGACCATTAATCCACTGGAATGAACGCCAAGGGTATCGGTCAAAGCAAGCTCTTTCAAATGCCGCTTGATGAAATGGATGCCAGAGCGATCATCTGCTGCCTTATTTTCGGGGGTAATCAAACGCAATACTGCTTCAGGAGTTGAAGCAATATCATAACCGGCTGGTTTATGCAGCAAAATGGTTACGGCT
>Ga0105091_10001073_pt1 | contig 11799 bp, 7 predicted proteins | sample PPLLak1March2015_FD_87022 | JGI IMG/M metagenome (GOLD analysis project Ga0105091, IMG submission 87022) | Freshwater sediment microbial communities from Prairie Pothole Lake near Jamestown, North Dakota, USA - PPLs Lake P7 Core (1) Depth... | ecosystem: Environmental > Aquatic > Freshwater >... | reverse complement strand
GCGCTCGCGTCCCCACAACCAGAGTGCGCCCAGGCCGAAAAGCACTACGACAAAGTTGATCAACCAGCCGAAGAAGCCCAGCGGCAGCAATGGGAAGCGGAACAGTGCAACGACGATGGCGATCAGGGTCACACCCAGGATCATCGGCCAGAATTTATGGGCAGCCAGGGCGGGATTGGTTTTGCTGAAGATCCACTTACCCAGCGCCGCACCAACAACGATCTTGGATACGTAGGCGGTCGCCAGCACGAACAGGACGATCAGTGCGAACATGGATAGGATTCCGAGCCAGATGATCGTGCCGCTGATGCCGCCCAGGGTTAATACGCCAAAGATGATTCCACCGGCGATCATGACGATGACGATCAAGAGCAGCGCAAAGAAGAAGGCTGCCCAGGCAATCGCGCCCCAGCCCAGGCTTGGCCAGGTCTGCGCCTGGATCCGCTCAGAAACAGCGTTCAGGAATATAGGCGCCAACCAGCCCAGGAGCAGCCCGAACAACACAAGAGTGACAATCGTGCGCAGCAGATCCAACGCCCATTTACCGGTCTCTTGCGCCGGCGTGGGCGCTACTGGGGCCTGGCCCTCACTAACTTGCGGTTCCACGCGGGTGATCTGTCCGCCTATGGCGCTTCCGGGAAAGTTCAGATCATAAGTGCTGCTGTATTCCAGATTGCCGGCGATTCTGGCGCTTTCAGCGACTGTCAGGCCGGGAGCGACGCTGGGTAGCGTCATCGGAATATTTTGCTGCATGAAAACGTTCGGTGAAGGTCCGTTGGCTGTCTCTTCGGTTTGGTCAACATAAGCCTTTACGTCCCTGCCAAAGTCCCCGCGCAGTTCCAGCGCGCCTGCACCAGCCAGCACATCGCGTTCCACATCACCGGCCAGCAAGGACTGGCCTGCTCCAACCAGCAGGTCGTTCCCGACTGTGCTGCCGGCTTTCGTTTCCAGGCTCGCCCCGGCAGCCAATAAGTCGCCACCCACCTGGGCATTATCGGTCAATTGCAGGCCTGCGCCAGCAATGCGGGCATCGTCCATCACCACGCCATTGATGATGACCGCCTGCCCGGCCGCCCACAGATCGCCTTCCACGGTCCCGTTGATGGTGATGATCGAGCCCCCGACGATCACATCGCCTCTGACGGTACCATCCAGTACGAACTCGTTGGCACCTACGTACAGGTCATCTTCAATGACCTCATCCGCGCCAACGACGACCTTGTCACCATCACGGCCTTCAAAAGCGTAAGCCGGGATGGCAAAGGTTAATAGCATCAGTGTAAGCACAATGAGAATAGAAAGTATTTTTTGGGATTTGTTCATTTCAAACTCCTTCCCGAGAATAAAACGACTTCCTACTGATATACGGACGGTTCAGCAGGAAGTCGCAAAACGACGGAGTGATTTTATTGGTTATCTTTTTAGCCGGCTGCCGCGAAAGCGACGCGTAATCCCTGCTTTGAGCAGATTTACAACTTCATCATGACCTGATTTAAGCGCCATGTCAAGTGGTTTCTCATTTTTCTCGTTGATGGCTTCCACGTTCGCGCCGCCAAAGATCAGGCTGCGGACGATCTCAACATCCCCGTTTTGGGCCGCCGTGTGGAGCGGGGTATGCCCGCTTCGTTCGCGGACGTTTGGGCTTGCTCCTGCCTCGAGCAGCAGGCGGGTGATCTCGAGGTGGCCACCCGCCACTGCCGACTGGAGCGGCGTCACTCCCAGCGAGTTCTTCGAGGGGGAATTTAGTTCCGCGCCCGCCTTGATGAGATATTTTACAGCTTCCGTTTTTCCAAAATAAGCAGCCAGCCCCAGGGGCTGAAACCCATCTTCAGAATAAGCGTTGACCAGCTCCGGTTTGTGCGCCAGGTTGCTGATCAGATGGACCAGCCTCCCGGTTGCCGCTGCTTCGAAAACGTTCAGCGCAACCATGCGATCCAGCAGCAGGTTCGCAATGGCAAATTCGTGATAATACATGGCGGTCATCAGCGGAGACAGATTCTGTTTGTCCCGCGCCAGGATCAGGTCTGGGGTCTTGCGCAGCATGCGCTCGACCTTATCCCGGTCACCGTCTTGAATCGCTTTGAAAAAATTAGCAGACATTGCCCCTCAGCTTTTCCTACATACCTAAATGACCGGCTTGCCGTTCTTGTAGAACAACTCGCCGTCGATGGTCACCTCCGCTTCAGCCATATCGCACAACATGTCCCAGTGCAAACCGGATGCGTTATTCCCGCCTGCTTCAGGGAAGCCTAACCCCACCGCCAGATGGATGGTGCCGCCGATTTTCTCGTCGAAGAGCATGTTCTTGGTGAAGCGTGTGATGCCGTAATTTGTCCCGATGCCCCACTCGCCCAGGTAACGCGCGCCGGGATCGGTGTCCAGCAGGCTGGTAAGCAACTCCTGGTTTTTGCCAGCTTTTTCTTTAACGACCTTGCCCTTCTCGAACCAAAGCTCGATATCTTCCACTTCGTTCCCGTCAAAAATAGCCGGATATTTGAAGCGGATCCAGCCGTTGACCGAGTCTTCTACCGGGCTGGTAAAGATCTCGCCATCGGGGAAGTTTTCGTCGCCCGCGCAGGGGATAAAAGTGCGGCCTTCGATGGACATGCTCAGGTCCACATTATCGCCTTTCAATATGGCCTGCTTGTGACCTGCCAGCCAAGCGGTCAGTTTTTTCTGGCGCGTCGCTTCCCCTTTCCAATAAGCGACAGGGTCATCCTCATTGAGCATCCCGGCGCCATAGACGAATTCGCGATAGTCGCTCAAGCTCATATTGGCTTCCTGCGCCATGGCGTCTGTCGGGTAAACGGTGTAACACCACTTCATTTCGCCCTTCGCCAGGCGGTCGATGAACAACTTGAAGAGCGGACCCCGGGTCTTGCGGAAGCGGGCGATCCGCTTGGAGTCCACGCCGGCAAGCTCATGGGTGTTTGATTCGGCTTCGATCACCATGCGAGCATCGAACGTCTCGTAAATGTTCCTGCGGATGGGCATCTCGAAGTCCAATTGTTCATCCGATGCGTTTTTTAGGAAGATTTCTTGCCTTCCCGGGATCTCGTTTTGGACCTGGATATGCGCTCCGGCCTTGGTGGCTTCTTCGTAGAAAGCCAGCGAGAGCTCATCCGCCAGCGGAGTGGTTTCCAAAAATACCAGCTGACCGGGCCTGATTTGCAGCGAATAGTGAACCAGTATGTTTGCGAGCTTTGTGATACGGGGATCTGGCATATTTTTCCTTAGGTGAAGAGCGGTTCAAGTTGCTGGCCCGATTGTATCATCCCTTCGAGTTCGAGCTGGTTCATGGGCGAGAAGTTCTGGCAGGCTTTCAGCACCATCGGCAAGACCCTGGTATCTCCTGCGGTGCATAAGCCAGTGACTTCATAAGATAATGCAAAATTGACGGCTGGCTGGATCTCTTCCATGCGGTCAAAAGGCTCATACCAGGTGGTGGCGGTCTTTTGTTTTTCGCCCCAAGAACCCTTCGTGATGGTCTTTATGACCATCGTGCCCACATCTTTCGCTTTACAGGTCCCGATCAGCGCTTCGGCGCTTCTGCGGAACTCAGGAATGGACATTTGCACGTAGTTCAACGGGAATAGGATCGAATCAAAGTCGAATCGTTTGAGCGCTTCGATGAAAATTTCCGGGGAGTTTATGCCGTGCCCGGTAATGCCAATGTGACGGATGAGCCCCTGTGCCCGGGCTTCGAGCAAGGCCTCCAATGCGCCGCCCGCCATGGTGCAGGCATCCAGCTCTTTCATGCTGGTGATGGCATGCAGCTGGTACAGGTCGAAGTGATCTGTTTGCAACAGTTTCAGGGACTTCTGCATTTCCTCCCATGCGCCACCCCTGCTGCGTTCCATGGTCTTACAACCCAGGAAGAAGCGTTCCCGCTCGCGCGGCATCCACGGACCGATACGCTGCTCGGCCTGCCCGTAGGAGGGCGCGACATCGATATGGTTGACGCCCGCCTCGATGACCGACTCCATGACCCTGTCAGCATCGCGTTGTTCGATTTCCCAGAACGCTGCTGCGCCAAAAATCGCCACTGTGCTCATGTGGCCCGAACGTCCAAAACGTCGTTTTTCCATCTTATTCTCCTATTATCTTGACCAGGACACGTTTCCGGCGACGCCCGCCCCGACAATCCCGCACCCTGAGTGCGGGACAAGCGCAGCGGGCCGGGGTCGAACTCGCCGTAGAAGATCTGTTCCCAGGGACCAAAATCCAGATTTCCATTCGTAACTGCAACAACCACCTCGCGTCCCATCACCTGGCGTTTGAGATGGGCGTCAGCTATGTAGATTCACATATCTTCATCAGGATTTGCGCAGTTGAATAGGAGAAACCCGAAAATAAGGGGGAAGTGCGCAGCAGTTCCCCCTTATTTTCGGTATCTTTTCGCGAACTGCGTAAGTCCTATTCAGATAAAATGCGATCCTTCTGGTTTGATCAACAAGAATCTTACATTGCAATGCTAGTGCCCGAACTGTGTAATTTTGATTGATCGATTTTCCCTGCACATTCAGTGTTTGCAACTAATCATAATCATATCGTCTGGGTACTAGACAGAAATTGAATATTCAACCCACAGTTTATCCGAGGATTGGTCCCAACTCATTAATTGTATAAACTGATCCCATTCGCCCGGTGACATATCTGCCGGTTTTTCAGCTGGCGGCTTGAAGTCTACACCTGGGCATGGTTCAGCGGAGCCGATCCCCTCGCAAGCTTGAATGACCCGGCCCTTAGTTTGGGACAGCAAGCGCATTTTTAGCGCTTTATTTGGCATTTTATAATTCGGTTGCCGGACCGGATCGACAGGGATCATGGCGACCAACCCACCATCGAGCATTTGGTCCAATCCGCCTGGCACCAAGGTAGCATTATTGCTACCATGATGCCCCACCTTGTAGAAGACTGTGCGCTGTAATAAGTTGGTTCCATTTGCAGTTTTTGCCCAGGATAACCAGTTGCCGTGTTGAGCATCGCCGGGGAAGAGCAGCACTTTTCCGCCCGGCGACAGCTCTATAGCCAGCACCAGACTGGTATTGTTCGTGTGGTCATCCAAATCAAGCGCTAACTGTGAACCCGCTTCGAGCCAATCGTCATTGATTCGGCGCCAATCCGGCGCCTCGTTCGACGGACCCTCTGAGAATCCATAGTGCTCGATAAAGAATTTATCCTGTTGCGCCTCCGCAATTGGGATCGCCTGGGTATGATCGAATGGCAAGCAGAGCTCGTACAGTTCATCGACTTCCAATTCGGATATACTTTTGAATGTAGACTGCTTTCCAAATTTCAAGAGGGCGGCAGTCAAGGCTGTTGCCTGGTTGATTGGTTGTCCGAGGTAAATCTGATTTTTGTTTTTGGGAAGGTCCCCCTTCTCGAGGAATTTGGGATCTTCCGGGGGGCCCAAGACATGGAAACGTACTCCTCCAAAATCCTCCCGAGCGATTACATTGGTCGGACCAAGATGGGGGTCGGTGTTAGGGCGCAGGTAATTTAACCTCCTGCCCAGGGATCTCAAGCTATCCATACCGCCATCAGCGACGAACTCAAAGAGTTTCTTGATCTTCTTGATCGACTGGGGTATGTCGGCATCAGGAACATCATCGAACATGCTAAGGGTCTCCCTGAGGGCCTCAAGGGGTGTATCACGCACGGAACTATATGACTCTGCAACTTGCGGATCTTGTTTGTTCTCTGTCCAAGCCAGCCAAACTTCCTCAATATCGAATTCTTCTTGAAACCTGGTATTATGCATTACAAAACCCGAGATGTGATCCACATGTTCATGAGTGGCAACGACAATGTGTAATTTGCCACGATTCCCGTTGCTTCCCTCTGTTTGCTCTTTGATATCCTGGATAATCTTTCCCAGGCGAGACTCCTGGTTAGCAGTTTTTTGCAGAACGCCGCAATCGATCAGCATATAGCGGCGTTCATTGTTGCTACCCTTGAAAGTGAGCAAGAAGCAATCCCCTAAGCCAGGGCGATACATCCGTATATTAACCTGCTTTAGATGAAATGTTCCGTTCATATTTTTAAACATCCTCATTCTACCCAGAACGATGAAGTATTGCAAAAAGGTTTACCTGCTTATTTCCTTTGATAAAATAGTTCGTTATGGGGTTTCCAAAATAAGTGGCTTGCAATGAGTGGTCTACGACTCCGTCGCGTAAATATGTTTGCTGTCTTTCCAGGCGGTTATTGGACCCAACACGTTTGCCAATCACATAACGCGTCTCGCCGGTCTCAGTAGAAATCAAAAAAGTGGCGCCGCCACGGAATATAAAATCCGGGTCAATATCATGCAGTTCACCGTTATCAACCTTCCTTTGCAATTCAGAATCCAGATAGCCTCGCCGGCTCTGATGGACTTCAACAACCAGGTCGGTAACTGTCAGGCTATTCTGACCAATACGATAAGCCGGGCGCACAGAGGTAACTTCCAGAGCTGGGAGGCCGTTTTCAAGCACAATGCTTGCCAAATTATCTCCTTTTGCCTGGCTCAAGTAAAGGTGGAGCGACTTGCGAAATCCTTTCAATTCTTTTTGCGTCGCGTTTTTTGCCAGGTCCGCAAACCAAAAATCACGAATGATCTGCCGAAATCCAAGATCATAGTTGAAAATGCCCTCACGAGTAACACCGTAACGGTTCTCGATTCCGGAAAATTTCCTGATCTCTGCCAGATTACCGGCGAAAAATTTATAGCGGAACAATTCATCTTCAGGTGGGTGCCACAACAGGCTTTCTTCAGAAAGATTTCGCACACCGGATGGGTAAATGCCATGCCTGCGGAAGGATTCAATCAGCGCAATTCGATACCCTTCTTTATCCACCCGAGCCAGATCATAGTCGGCAGTGATAACAGCACGCAGGTACTCGCCAAAGGTGATATCCACTGGCGGGCAATAATCCAAGGCGCGAATGCACATGTTCAAGATATGTTGGGAAATACGGGCGGCTTCATCAGCCAAGCGGTTGACCAGGTCAGGGTGGATATTTCCTGCCGGTAAAATGCCCGAACCAGCGGTCGCAATGCGCAAAAGGTCGGCGGTGCGGGATTGATAGACAGTCAGGAAGGCGTCAAAGATGGCGGCCACCAGGATCGATCCACGTTTGTGCGGCTCAAAGGTCGTCTGGATCAGGGATGGGTCCGGAACGCTGCGTTTCCAGGAACCGTCTTCTTCCTTCTTTCCTATGGCACTACGCAGCGCGCCTCGGCCACCCATGGCTTGACCGAACTGTTGAGCCAGTTCCGCTAATAAATTTTCACTGGTCAGATCTCCTCGCGTTTTGGCGATCTGATTACGCAAAATCTCGGGGTATGAAAAGTGTTGAAATAGGGCTACGATATCGGCAAAAGCCTCATGCAATGCAAGTACGTCTGGATTGCTCGGTTCGCCAAAGTACGGGTGCAAGCCGTCTAACAAGGCATGAGTCGTTTCATGAACGATGATATCGTGTGACAGGCAGGTGAAGACCATGCCCCCTGGCAAGTTCGCACCGGCATTACGGATGGAGGCCGGAAAATAACCGAACAAGATAGCCTTCTTGGCAGGGTGATAATAGGCATTGGCCTCACGCAAGGCATGCGGGTAGAGACGCAAACGTTGGACATATTTCAAATTTCCACCTTCAGTAGATGGGGACCACAGCGCCAAGCGGCCCAATGCTCTCTCGAAATTCTGGATGGTCCTGCTGACCACTGCGTAGACCATCTGCTGGTGAAACTGGGGAGTACCTTCTGATGGCGCAAGTCCATCCTGGACTAATAGAACTGGATTATCCAAGTCGACCGGCAAATAAACTGATCCGGAAGGTGGGTCTATATCGACCACTTCGAGGTATTCTCCGACCGGTCCGATGCTCAATTTTTCCCAAGGCACATGCAGAAACATACTGTTGAGCACAGCCATCTCGATATCCAGATTCAAACTAGGATCAAAGGCGAACACTTGCAAGACACGCTCTTGTGGCGGTTTGATCCAAGAAGCCGATTGTTTTGGCATCGAAATATCCTCCTGACTGGCTTTGAAACACTTGTCAACTTTCCCAAGATAATTCAAGGTAATTTTTAAAGATTGGGACGATATTTAAGGGGATTTAAGTTCAAAATTGAACGATTTGGAAAAGTGTGAGGATTTCCAAATTCATAAGCATACTGCTCTCCATTGAACCCTTAAAGTTGGGTCTAACTTTTATACCAATTTTATATATATCATAACAACTCTTGGAACATATTACAACTATTTAGGTCCTCCAGGATTTGCCGTGAAAGGGGCCGGATTTGGGGGTGCGAGCGTGCGTACGCACGCTCGCACCCCCAAATCCGGGTATCTACCACGGAATTTCCCAAAGAACCACTATTTACCTATCAGATGATATATTGTTGGCTAACGAAAAACAAACGGCCCTGGATGCAATCCTTTCCAGGGCCGTTCCTCCTCTCGTGTCACTGTATCGTCGTAAGTTGACGAGCTCAAGTTAATTCATCATATACCTGAGGCTACCTTACTGTGCCCGATATCGCTCAACGGCTGGTAAAGCGACCGGAAATTCGCATGAGCTTTGTCATACAGTTCGCGATAGACTGGATTGGGGATAAACTCAGCACCGGTCAGGCGGATTGCTTTTTCTACCTCAGAAAAATCCTTGTAGAATCCCAACCCCACTGCTGCCGTCATGGCCGCGCCGCGGGCGCAGGCATCCAGCGGGCCTTCTACCTGTAGTAGCTTGAGATCCGTCACGTCTGCCAGCATCTGCAGCCAGATATTGCTAAACGCACCGCCGCCGATCACATTAACTTCTTTGAGAGGCATACCCGCATTTGCCAGGGAGTCTGCAATCCAGCGTAATTGATGCCCACAACCTTCCAGGACCGCGCGTGCCATATGCCATTTGGAATGGTTCATCCCTAGCATGGCAAAGCCGCCGCGTACAAGGTCGTCATCTACTGGTGAACGTTCGCCCCATATCCATGGCAGGAAAAGTAGGCCTTCCGCGCCGGGGGGTGTTTCAGCGGCTTTGAGGTCCATATACTGAAAAATGCTTTGCCCACAGGAGCCGGCAGCATCTTTATCCTCTTTGCCCAGCACGTTTTCTACAAACCACTTAAGGCAGCCTCCGGCGTTATCCATCTCGCCACCCAGATAGAACATACCGGGTTCGCAACTGATTCCGGGGGCGACTCCAGGCGCCTCCATATCGAAGCTGTCAGTGGAGACGAAAATCCAGGATGAAGTGCCCAGGTATAGATGAGCCCGGCCGGGTGAGATTGCCCCGGAACCGATGAGCGCGCAAGGGACATCCCCGCCGCCACTTACGACCGGGGTTCCCGGCACAAGGCCCAGTTCGGATGCGGCCTCGGGCCTCAATTTCCCCACCACCTGAGTAGAGGGCATCAATGGAGGCAGTTTCTCCACAGGCACATCCATAAGGCCCAGGACGTCTTCCCACCAGTCCATCGTCGCCGGGTTAAGATAAAGCGTGGCGATGCCACAGGAAAAATCGGTGCCATATTCACCGGTCATGCGAAATTGCAGCACATCTTTACAATCCAGGAACTTATGGGTACGAGCGTAAATCTCGGGCTCGTTGTTCTTTATCCACATCACCTTGGCGCTGTTGGCTTTCCCGGTGATAAAGGGCATGCCGGTGGCCTGTACCAAATAATCTGCTTCTTTCTGAGCGCGCGAGTCCAACCAGATCATTACCCTGCGCAGCGGCTTACCATCGATATCAACTGGCACCGTGCCGGCCATTTGGGCGTCCATGCTCAAACCGGCGATTTGAGCAGGCTCCACATTTGCTTTAGCCATCATTTCGCAGGTGGTCTTGAGGATGCCCTGCCACCAATCCTCGACGTCCTGCTCGGCGCCTCCATCTGAGGTGTAATAGACCGGATAGCGGCTCTCCGCAGAAGCAATCACACGGCCGGTAAGATCGGTCAAGGTGGCCTTAACGCCGCTGGTGCCCAAATCATGGGCGATCAGATATTGCTGTGTCATGGGAATGCCTCCTGTTTCAGATATTCTGCTTTGCTTCAGATACTGCTTTGATTCCTTCTGTTGGCTGTGCAGCCTGGATCAGTTTCGATTCTTTCATAATGGAAAGCAAGATCACACCGATGACCATCGATACAGCAAATACCAACAGCGAAGGTGTGAAAGAGCCGTAGACTGCATTCGACCAGCCCATCGCGGTTACGGCGACCACTGAAATCTGTCCTGCCAGGGTGAACAGGCCCATAGAAGTGCCTTCAGGGGCGGGGTAACAAATTTCAGTCGCATATTGCAATGCCACGGGAATCACGCCCATGATGAACAAACCCAACAGGAAGGTGGTGATCGCTAGCAATGCAAATCCGTTGGCAAGGGCCATTAGCACCAGGAATGGAACGGAGAGCAACGCTCCAGCCATGAAAACCGGTTTGCGTTTGCGGCTGCGATCCGAGATCGGAGGCAGGACAAAGAATCCGAGGATGCCTCCGATCATCAGCAGACCGCCGATGATGCCTGCCTGGTTGATGTCCATGCCCTTGGGGCGGACGATCACCTCCACCCAGGTGGATACGCCGTTGAAAATCGCGTTGATGACGAATACGATGAACGCCAGCAGGTAGAAATCGCGCATCTTGAGGATGTGCTTTAATCCATCGAGCACGAGCACGCGCTCTTCATATCCAGCCGGTGTGGGGGGCTGATCCTTGGCAAAGATCAAGAAAAGCACTGCCGAAACGACACCGATCACGCCATAAATGAGCATCGAAGTACCCATCCCCCAGGCATTTACCATGAAGGGTGTGGCAATCTGGCCGATGACGATACCGAGTAACCCGGCCATACCGCCAATGCCAATGATCGTGGCGCGCTCCTGCAGCGGGAACCAGTTAGCGGCCAGTTTAGTCCCGGAGTTCAGAAACAGCGGCTGTGCGATGGAGAGGCCAATCGTCATGATCAAAGCCATGACATAATTGCCGCTGAAAACCCCGCGCAGCAAGCCAAATACCCCCATCATGATGGCGCCCAGGCTGACCGCTTTCTTGAAGCCCCATGTATCAATGGCCCAGGAGGCGGGTATCGCGAATGGAATGTAAATGTACATGAACAGCATCGCCAGCAAGCCAACTTCCATGTCGGTGACACCGAAGTTCTCCGCGGCTACTTTTGTAATAGGCGCATAGCAAATCCAAAAAATCTGCATGGTTAAACTGATAAACATAAACGACAACAACACAACCCATCTGTAACCATAAACCTTTATTTCCTGTGCAACGTTTGTCGATGCCATGTGACGACCTCCTTTGCGAAAACATTGTTCGAATATGATGGGAATATCTCTAGAGGAACGGTGATATCACTATATGATGGTTACACTCCTTTATCCTCTCTGAGAGAGAACCAGGTATGGGTTGGTTTTGATGATCAGGATCCTTTCTCATGCGGCTCTTTGCATACGCGCCACAAATTGATATCGTTCGGCGTGGAACACAACCTTGGTATATTCAATCAGTAGACCTTGGCGATCGGTGGACACGCGTTTCACCCGCATCACCGGTGCTCCCTTGTTGAGACCTAACAGGGTGGCTTCTTCATAAGTCGCCGATCCGGCCGTGAGCAGGTCCAGCGCCTCCTGCGGATGGGAATCGTACATCGACTCCAAAACTGCGTAGACCGAACGATTATCCAAGTTAAGTACGGCCAGTGCAGGAAAGCGCTCGTATGGGAAATACATTTCCTCGATAGCAAAGGGAAGTCCTTTGGCCATGCGTACGGCGCGTAGATGGGTTACCCG
>Ga0105091_10001072_pt1 | contig 11800 bp, 9 predicted proteins | sample PPLLak1March2015_FD_87022 | JGI IMG/M metagenome (GOLD analysis project Ga0105091, IMG submission 87022) | Freshwater sediment microbial communities from Prairie Pothole Lake near Jamestown, North Dakota, USA - PPLs Lake P7 Core (1) Depth... | ecosystem: Environmental > Aquatic > Freshwater >... | reverse complement strand
TCGGTTTGTTTTTTAAGCTCGGTCAGGGACCCGGAGTGGTCAGGCTCCATATGGTTCATTATAATGTAGTCGAGTTTTGAAGGATCGATGATCTGACCGATGCGCCTGAGCATCTCTCCTGCAAAAGGAGCCTTTACTGTATCTATGAGAGCAGTCTTTTCCCCTATAACCAGGTAGGAATTGTAGGTCGTTCCTCCTGGGGTGGTAAACCCGTGAAAGTCTCTACCGTTCCAGTCAATTGCTCCTACCCAGTAAACTCCGCTGGAGAGCTCGACGACTCCACCTGCTTCTTCCGTATCCATATACTCACAGCTCGCCCGGCTTTTCAGGTTTGCATCCTGAATCTGGTAATCTCTTCAAGGAAGCCGTCAATCAACTCATAATGGCCTCTTTCATAGCCTGCCAGCATCTCAAAGAATCTTCTCAGGCTTTCGTCTTCGACCTTTTTTGCGACTTCCGAATAGAAATCCTCACTTTTTCTTTCGTGCCTCAGGGCTGCAACAAGGATACCCGCATCTCCAAGCGTGATCTCACCGCCTTTTGTGCGGCCTGTATCAAACTCAGGGGTGAAAGACTGACCACTCGGAATTTCAGTACCTGTCACTGGCAGCTCCCTCTTATCACGGTATCCTTCAAGGTAGCCAAGATGCTTTACCTCTTCATTTGCCAGATGCTCATAGAGTTCCTTAAATTTCGGGTTGTCCATTGAAGCAGCTTTACTCAGGTAGAAATCCCTTGCTTCTTTCTCCCTCTCGATTGCCAGAGCTACGGCTTCTTCAATTCCTTTAAGATTTTTTACTTCCTCTACTACATCTTGATACGCATTTCTCATACCTCTTACCCCCTGTGATAACTTATCTCTTCAAATTTCCCCATTTTTAAAGTTTTTATTTCTCGGCTTCTTTCTTAATTTTCGTCTTTTTTCGTTCTTTCACTTTCACGGTTATATCTTCAGAAGGCCGCTCAATCCCGAATATATCATATATCTCATAGGGACTTGCAAGCACCGTGATATTTTCCATCTGTGCAAGTTTTTCCGAGTTTATAACATCCACTTCGCGCATATTAAGTTCAAAGGCCCTGCCGCTGGGTGCAGAGGTTTTTACACTCCCTCTTTTCTGGTCTACAGGCAGGATGAAAATAGGTGTTTCTCCTTTTGCAGTCTGAGAGACTGCGTTTGTAACGAGGGTGTCTGCAATCCCGTACACGATTTTTGCCACGGTATTGGCAGTTGCCGGGGCTATCAGCAGGAAATCGTAGTATCCCATTTGCAGCGGGCCTGCAATGAACGGGGAGTTAGGGCCTGCATCGACCTTGAAGTTAGGGAAATCGTTCTGGATTTTATCCCATAGGTGATACCATTTCATTACGGTCTCACCCTCTTTGGAAAGAAAAACCATTGTCTCAACACCTGTTCGGTTCTTAATATCTACCAGAATACTGTAGGTCTCAATCATCTGGTCTCCCGAACCTGTTATTCCCCATGCTATTCGTTTGATTTTCCTGTTTAACGATTCTACCAAAATAACTCCTCCTTAACTGGTTCTGTCAAATTATGGACTTATTTCTCTTCCGATTAACCTGATTTCTGAAAATCCCATCCTTCCAGAATTTACGTTATTTGCCTTCCTCTTTTGGCGTTTCAGATGGTCGGGGCTCGGATTCTTTTTCTGAAGAAGCTCTTCTTACAAGCTGGGTTGTCTGGACAAGCTTTTTCAGGGTTCTTCTAAGGCTTCTCATGCCTTCGGAATCTTCGGATACTCCTTCCGCCCCTTTGTCCTTTGACCAGAATGTTCCCCCCAGGTTAGCTCCGAAAGAGCCTCCTCCCACAGGTATCATCTCATTGATCACATAAAAGTTCAGGATAGCCTGGATTGCCGGTTCCTGTCCCCCGATCCTGTCTCCTCCGTCTGCAATGCCCATCCCTACTTTATTCAAAAAAACCTTGGGATTTTTGGCAACTACGGCTCTGCATCTATCCATTATTGTTTTGGTTTGAGCACTCAATGTTCCCTGATAAACCGGAGTTCCGATAATCCAGGCATCTGCCCAGATCATTTTGTCATAGAGCTCGGCTGAGATGTCATCCTTGTGAATGCAGCCTTCCTTTGTTCTTATACAGAAGTCGCAGTGGATGCAAAAGTTCAGCCTTTTTCCTTTGGCGGAAAAGTAATCGGTTTCCGCGCCATATTTCTCCTCTGCAATCTTCAGCGCTTCCCGGACCAGAAAATCGGTCGCCATATTCCTGGGACTTCCGGATATTCCGAGAATCCTTATCGGTTTGGCTTCGGTTTCTTGCATGTCCCCTCCGAATTACATATAAAAATTACGCATATAATTGGATATATCTCTATGCTGGTATGCCTTTCGGACAAATAATTTTATGCCTGAATAGCTTTATGCTCTGATTTTCTAATTTTTGGCTTTTACTCCTTAAGTCCTCTGTAAACGCTATCTGGAGAGAGCAATAAGTGTATTGATTCAGTCTCAAGATATGTTTCTTTCCTTTTAAGGATGAATGGCCCCATATCAATCAAAGATACGTTGAAGTTTCCTTCACCGAAAAGTTAATCTATATGTTCCTGAGAAGCCGACCTGATGTAAGTTCCAGAAGCTGGCAAGGTCTGAGATTTCTAAGGTACTGGTTCTAAAGCCGCAATGCACATTAGAGAATAAGAACCGGTATTATGTGGTTTAAAACAGAATACTTAGTTTACAACAGAATAAGTTGTTTGAAGCAAAATATGTGATTTGGAACAAAAAGGATCATTACAGGAAAGCTGTAATCAATATCTAAAAAAGCAGATATTCTTTGGTGTAAAAATTGTAGAAACTTTAAACTGCAAGGCAGGCAATTTTTAAGTCCTGATCCAGTATTTTTTCAGAAAATAAATTGGATTGAACCTCAGTTAGTGAACTGAGAGTTTTCCAATTAATAAATTCTTTATCCACAATTTACAATTCTATTATTGTTAATGTTTACATTAGTTTCTTTTGTGTTTAAGTGTACTACTGCAGGGGCATCCAGGTCGTGGAAATAGTTGTCAGAGGCTTCTATGTTTTTAAGAGTTCCCTGTAATTCCAAACCTGCGTATCCACCACCAGATGTAGTACATTCATTGTTTTTCATGACTCCATCGGTAACGGAATCTAACCGGACGGACGAATTAGTTCGGTTAATAAATTTAGAGTTCTTAACTGTAATGCCATTCACGTGATAAGCATATACACCATCGTGACCACACTTGTTTACAGTTACTGTGTCGATCATGACGTTACTGGATTTTGAAATAAGCATGGCATCGTTACATCCATTCTGGAATGTAACATTCTCAATTGTTAATCCGTTAACGCCTATGAGTGTTGCCATATTGTAGGAGGAAGTTCCAAGCCTGACGTTAGGATAATAGTCTGACTGACTGCCATCAACAGTAAAGCCTCTAATTGTAACATCGTTTGCAGAATCGCCTTTAATCATAAGCATGGCTTTCTTTTCTGCAATACTGCTCTCGCGACTGCCCCAGAGAGGTAATCCTTTGGCAAGTTTAATTGTTACACCGGAATCTCCTTCAAGGACTGTGCTGCTGCCGATCCTGAGAGAATCGCTTATATCATATGTGAATGGGCCTTTAAACTGGACAGTTGTGCCCGGGTTCTTTGCGGCAAATTCAAGCGCCTGGTTAATCTGGACATCGTCGGCTTTTCCATCACAATTATAGTCTCCACTTCCGTCTCCGGCAACAGTTACCACCTGTGTACTCGGAGCGCCTAACGCAGCCGGTACGGTTGTTAAAATAAGGCATGTTACAAGGAATAGGGTTCCTAGTTGTCTATTTAGCATCGTATCACCTTTGGGTTGGATTTTTATAGGGATTTAAGTGAAATTAAAATCTATACAGTAAGCTACTTTCTTCCCAAATATTTCTCAAAATTCCATATTACGTACTCGTAATACTTTCTTTTCCGAACTAATCTAATCAGGTAGGGATTTTCGAATTCTTCAACAGAATTCCCTGATCAGGTCGGCTCTATACGGGTATGATTCCGATTACGTCTGCGTAATATTTTTCGAACCTATCCAATTCGGTTCTCTGCATTTAGTGGGGCGGACACGTTGCACACAGAGTCTCCACTCTCCAATCACTTATAGGGGTTAGTCACTGGAGGTGGCCGGAAACTAGAAGTTTTGGCTTTTAACATCAAAACTTGCTACTGACCACAGGAAGCATCCTTCTGGTCAATACCTTGTGTTTACTTAATCACGGCCTTTAGCCACAGGTCAACTCTACTTTTTAAAAAGCTGTCATTCACAATTGTTGAATTCCTGAGTTGACACACTTGGTTACGCGATCCTATTATAAAATATTTTTGGTATTTTAACAAACAAATTTACACAGTATGCCGTTATTTCGGGTTTTTACAGGCTTTTTTTGGGGAACGAAAGTAGAATTTTGCCAGGAAAATCTAATTGATTGCCTTATTGGATCCATAAATACAATTAAAGGATAAAAATGAAGGATAAGGCGAAAAAAAGATATATATGACCTAAAAATAATCAAAAATGTGAATAAAATATAGCCTTATAATTGCACTAGACTACCTAAAAACGCATTTGGTAAGCTTACAGCTCGTAAAATAATAAAATCTGGATATTTTTCCGGAATTTTTGGCTCTCTACTTATGCTGCAACAATACAATTAAATATTTTAAATAAGTAACAACAAAAACTTTTCAAAAGAATTCCTTTAATAGGTTGCGTGTTTGAGTGATAAGTTCCAAGTAAATATAAAGAGTTTGTTGAGTCCAAATAATTTGCTAAAATTCGAATGAAAACCGTTAAGGAACAGCGTAAAAAAGCATTTAACGGTTGAGATGGTCAGGCTTTGAGGATAAATTTTCCAGCTAAATATTTTTATTGTTTAATTACTAAGAGAGCCTGCTAAGGTTCAGAAAGATATCACTCGATCATAAGAACATTTATTAGTATGTTCAGGGTAAGCTGAAGCTGGACCCTCAGTTCCAGTATACTAACTTTTCTCTGACTCAGTCATTTGACTCTTGCTTTAGTGTTCGTTTTGATGTTGATTTTCTATTGATACGGGTTTGCTGGTTTTATTTTTGTACTTCACCTGAACCCAACGATAATAGACTTTGAATTCTTTCTCGTCGGGCGCTACGAAGGATCTGCAGCAGGGACAGCTCCAACTCCTCTCGCCTCGCTCGCTAAGACATGATCGATGTGAGGTGCGGCATGAGGGTCAAGGGCACAGGCCGCTTTCTCCGAGTATCTCTGTGATGGCTGTTTTTTTCTTTGCCTTCAAAAGCATAGTCGTGGTAAAAAGATTATACTTACTCTTATCTTTCCGGCTATGGAACCAGGATATTTTACTCCGGTCCAGCTATCAGGGGTAAGGCTATTTTCAGAAGGGTATAGTAGAGTTACGGTAACCAGAGATTAAAAGACAGGTTATCTAGTCCTACTTTTCCTGAAAAACAGATACAAGCGTCAAATTGGCTTTTCAGCCAATGAACATTGATATGCAATTAAGATTAGAATATATTTTACTTCTATAATTATATATTGTGGAGTAGTCCTATTAATATAATAACTAATATTATAAGTCAATAAGTAGATTAAATTCTTACAAATAAATTAAAATTATATGGATTTGTGTTGTTATCATAAAGTCTGAATCTTTTCTGACTTTATTAACGGCATGTGGTGGGGAAAAAATGAAAGGTAGATTATTTTCGATATCATTAGTTCTTACATTTTTGATTCTGGTATCGACAGTGGCTTCAGCCGGACAATATACAAAAATTGGCAGTGGGGCTGAGCCTGCTATTGATGCTGGTAAAGTAGCGTGGATAAATGATGGTACTGTTTATGTTTATGACCTGGTAACTAAAAAAGAAATTGCAGTTGACTCCTCCGAAGCGTCTCATCCAGTTATTTCAGGCAATAAGCTGGTATGGCATGACGAGAGTAGTGGGGTTCCGAGGCTCACTGTATATGATATAGATACAGGGGCCAGGACTCATATTACAAAAGATGTGGATAGCGACAGCATTCCTGCGATTTACGGCAGCAGGATAGTATGGAGCGCTGATTCATCTGTTTACATGCGTGACATATCTATATCCAGGCAGACTAAAATAGCAAATGGAAGCAATCCTGACATTTGTGACGACAGGATCTCATATGAAGCATACGCTGATGATGACACTCCGCAGATTTACGTATATAATGTTACCACTAAAACAACAGTAGATGTCAGCCAGTATGGCGATAACATATTTTCACACATTGATGGCGATAAAGTCATATGGTCGGATTTCTACACCAGGCTGGGCAATATCCGCATGTGTGATCTTGTTACCCTGGAGCAGACAGAAGTCACAACAGGAGATGGTATGACCGGTTATGATACTGGCGGCTCGTCTGACATAAGCGGCAACAAACTTGTTTATTTAAAGCACAATGATATTGCGAGTATGGACTCCGGCGATCTATACGTATACGATATAGATGCCGGAAATAGCAAGCAGTTAACCGGCGGCAACACTGCACAGACACCGGTTATATCCGGCAATTTGATAGTATGGGCCGATTCCGGTAGTATCTATATGATAAACTACTGAAGGAAAATTACTGACAAGAGTAGGGGCGTAAGCAAATTCCTGCTACCGGGATTTCGGCGATGGGATTAACTTCTAAAAATGCAGTCCTCTCGAATCATCCTTTCACAAGGTTGGAAAGCATAATGTTGACTAACCGTGAAAAACGCAGCAGGAATCAGCACTGAAACGAAGAGTAAACATATCACAGTGAAGTAGAGTAGTGAAATCGCTACTCTATATTTTTAAAAGTTATAAGTGCAAAGGCAAAATCAGCTCTTCTTCAGCGCCTTTTAAGGAAAACCGTCTCTTCCTCAGGTCTTCCTTTAACCGTCTCTTCCTCAAGCCTTCCTTTACTTCTTCTTGCGTTAAATTGAATCGCCCGGCAAATACACTCGCGCTGCTGTTTCATATTTTATTTTCATTCTTGTTTTCATTTCTGTTTTCATCATATCGTCCCATAACTGTAGGTGATATTAGCCTCAAATGTATGGAAATCTCGGCACTTGTCTTTTTCTAATATAAATCTTTTGCCAGCTTTGAAGAAATTATTTTTTCAAAAAAAGCTTCTTTTCTTTCTGATGTTCCAGACAGGTATGGTTTGAAACTGAGGTTGCGAGTGCAGTTTCTGGAAAAGGTTTTTAAGGTTTGATTATCTTTCTTGAGTGGCCAAGGCTTGAGAAGACTCCTGTGTGAGGAAAGATGAGGGTGTTCTTTTTATCAGGAGATTTATATACAATTCGTTTAATACAGTTAATTATATATAGATTCTTAAATACTGTTATGTGAATTCAGTTAAGGTTCATAATTAATATCTATTGTAATGGATATTAATTATTATTCAAAAGTAATATTTTGGGGACAAAAAACGGACCCATTTAGCTAATATACAGTAATCAGGAGTAATTTGAGATGAAGTTCGGAATTGAATTTGTGCCGAGCGATCCCGCCTTAAAGATCGCATACTATGCAAAGCTCTCAGAACAGCAGGGATTCGACTATGTCTGGATCACTGACCACTACAACAACCGTGATGTATACTCCACTCTTACCGTTCTCGCTCTGAACACCAACAGTATCAAGATCGGTTCCGGTGTTACAAACTCCTATACCAGAAACCCCGCAATTACTGCATCCAGCATTGCCTCAATTGCCGAGATTTCAGGCGGCAGGGCAGTTCTCGGCCTCGGGCCCGGAGACAAGGCAACCTTCGATGCCATGGGCATTGCATGGGAAAAGCCTCTTGCAACCACCAAAGAAGCAATCCAGGCAATCAGAGGCTTCATCTCAGGCCAGAAGGTCTCTATGGATGGAGAAATGGTTAAGTTTGCAGGTGCCAAGCTGGCCTTCAATGCTGGAAACGTTCCTATCTACATGGGTGCCCAGGGCCCCAAGATGCTCGAACTTGCCGGTGAGATCGCAGACGGTGTCCTTATCAATGCTTCCCATCCAAAGGACTTCGAAGTTGCTGTCGAACAGATTAAGAAAGGAGCCGAAAAAGCTGGCCGTGACCCGAGCGAAGTCGATGTTACAGCATACGCCTGCTTCTCAATTGATAAAGACCCGGCAAAGGCAGTCAATGCCGCAAAAGTAGTGGTTGCCTTCATTGTTGCAGGCTCCCCTGACCTTGTTCTCGAGCGTCATGGAATCCCGGTCGAAGCCAAGAGCCAGATCGGTGCAGCCATTGCCAAGGGAGACTTCGGAGCTCTCATGGGCGGACTTGTTACCCCTCAGATGATCGAGGCCTTTGCTATTTGCGGAACTCCTGAGGACTGCATGAAGAGGATCAGAGACCTTGAGGTAATCGGAGTTACCCAGATCGTTGCCGGATCTCCGATCGGTCCTGACAAAGAAAAAGCAATAAAGCTTATAGGTAAAGAAATCATTGCAAAGATGTAATTTTATTACATCCTGCATAACATTTTTAATTTTTCTTTGTTATAATATTTTTAAAAAACATCTTGTCTGTAAGGCAAGCAAATCAAGGCATTGGAGGTAACTAATTGCCACCAAAGATTGCAGAAGTCATTGAACATGACGTATGCGCAGCCTGCGGGGCATGCGAGGCCGTATGTCCATTAGGGGCTGTAACTGTAAAGAAGGCGGCAGAAATTCGTGATCCGAATGATCTGAGCCTGTATGAGAAAGGAGCTGGATATCTGGTTTGTGAGGGTTGTTTAACCTGCAGCAGAATCTGCCCGGTAGTAGACGGCTTCATCGAGAATGAACTTGCAAATGTGCGTAAGTTCTTTGCCGCAAAGTCCAGGGACAGTGCCGGTAGCCAGGATGGAGGAGTGACCAGCGGTATCCTTAAAACCCTTTTCAAACAGGGCAAAATAGATTGTGCCGTCGGAATTACCCGAAATGAGAAATGGGAACCTGAGGTAGTTCTATTAACAAATGCCGAAGATGTCGAGAGGACAAGAGGAACCAAGTACACCTCTGACCCGGTTGTCGCAGCTCTCAGGGAAGCCTTCGAAAAATATGACCGGATTGCAGTTGTCGGGGTGCCCTGCCAGGCTCATTCTGCAAAACTGATCCGCGATAACGTAAGCGAAAAAATTGTGCTTATTATCGGATTACTCTGTATGGAAAGTTTCCATCATGAAGTAATGCTTGAGAAGATAATCCCGGAGATCATGAAAGTAAAGGTCGAAGATGTCACGAAGATGGAATTCACCAAAGGTAAATTCTGGGTCTACACCAGTGACGGCGAGGTTCACTCCGTGCCTATCAAGGATATAGCTAAATACGCCCGGAACCCCTGTCATCACTGCTGTGACTACACTTCGGTCTTTGCTGACATTTCGGTAGGCTCCGTCGGAGCTCCGGATGGGTGGAACTCAGTCTTTATAAGGACAGAAATCGGAGAGGAATACTTCGATATGGTCCGTGATGAGATGGAAATTATGGAAGATCCCAAGCCGGGCCTCGAACTTGTCGGAAAGCTTATTGATATGAAGCGCAAAAACAATGCTGAACATTTTGCGGAAGTCTGTAAAGAGTTCAGCTTTGAGACAGGGATCCGTAACGAAATAGTCTGAAATCCGAATATATCGAGAAAAATAACCTAGGTACGGTTGGAGGTTGGAATCCGGGATGATGCGAGCTTTTTATATTGGACGTTTTCAACCGTATCATTTCGGGCACCATGCCATAATTAAGCAGATTGCGGAAGAAGTTGACGAACTTGTCGTAGGCATAGGAAGTGCCCAGAAAAGTCACGAATCCACTGACCCGTTTACGGCAGGGGAAAGAGTGCTGATGCTGTACAATGCACTTGAAAATCTCCCTATCCGACACTATGTTCTCCCCATTGAAGACGTCAGGTACAACTCTATCTGGGTCCATCACGTCGCGTCCCGAACGCCCAATTTTGAAGTGGTGTACTCAAACAATCCGCTGGTCATTCAGCTCTTCCGGGAGGCGGGGTTTTGCGTAAAAGAATCTCCTCTTTATGTCCGGGAGAGATACTCAGGCACGGAGATCCGAAGACGGATGGTTGCAGGGGAAAAATGGGAACATCTTGTTCCAAAGCCGATTGTAGAAGTAATCAGGGAAATAAACGGCGTAACCCGCCTGAGAAATGTTTCCGCTAGTGATACTAATTCTTCGCTATAAGCATAGTTCTTCTTTGTATCGTTTTTGATGACTTTACTTTTCGCTATTGTATTTTTTAATGACTTCATGGTCCTTTTTCTTCCCATCAATCCAGCTAATCTTCACCTTTACTTTTCTTTACAGCTATCTTTACCTTTTTTTCCTTATTTTTAGCTCTCTTTGTCTCTTTTTTCCTCACTTTTAGCTCTCTTTACTTTCTTTCTTTACTCTCCATTTTCCTTCTATTTTCTTTTTCCTTTCCTTCTTACTTTTTATTCTCTATTCCAGTTTTCTGAGACTAATACTTTAAATGTCAAGTATTTGACCTTAACAGAATCTCTTGCTATTGATAATATCTTTATGCCTTGTAATAATCTACGTGTAATTATTTTCTGGAAGTTATGTATTAATATTGTCATTGTATATTTTTTAGAGAAGTCCGAGGAATACACAATGTAACTTATGTTAAAGAGGAAATTTCTTATAAAAGAAAGTACTATTTCTATTTGTGTACTCTTAAAACTTTTTGATACAAATATAGGATCATTTTCTACGTGTCTTGTGATAATGCGTTCCAACTTTTAACCGTAGTTTGACATACCAGGTTAACTGCTGCAATCGATATTGTAACTTAGCACGTTGATAAATGTCTGTATTTTTTAGAGGAGTTTAAGGTACATAAAACTTCATAACAAGCTGTTAAAAATTTAACTGTTTGTTAAGAAATAGCTAAGAAAGATCACTCAATCATATGAAAATATATCTCCCTGATAAATCGGGGGGTTTAATCCGGAAGAGTATATTTTCATTGCCAGTGAGAATCGGATTTAAAAACCAATATCTTTGAAATTTTTATGGTTGAGTGTATACTATGGAGGACATATTATGAGAAGAACTATGTTCAAGACAATCTGTGTTTTCACGCTGGTTTTCTTTGTCATGTCTATGACAGGAGCAGCCGCGTGCAGTAGTGGTTCGTGCAGTAAAACCGTTGCAAAATGTAAAACCGATGCAAGAGACGATAGATTTAACGCTGACCTTTGTAAAAAATCTAACTGCTTTAACGTACTGAAGAATGACAAGGGCTGCGGTCTCAAAGTCGTAAGCACCGGATATATTAAAACCTCACAGGGCGGCAAAGTAAAGATGGAGAAGAACGGCAAATTCTGCTATGTAAAGCCAGTTTCCTGCTCTAAGAACACTGACAGCTTCACATACACTGCAGTAAACAAATATGGTCAGCGTGACACTGCAAAAGTTACTCTGAACTTTAAATGCACTGACTGCTCAAAGTCTTGCAAAAAATGCGCTTCCATCTGTGCAAAGTGCCCAACTTGCCCATCGTGTATCAGCTGCAAGTGCTAAGCACATTTAAGGGAAAAGGAAGTGTTAATCTTCCGGGGTTTTAATCCCCATATCCCTTACTACTTTTCTTTAAAACAAAACTTTTTCTCAAAAAGTTTTATCAAAAAGGCAATTAATGAAAATCAAGGAACCAGATCAATCCAGTCAATTGATCCGGGTTTATACTCCGATAACTCTTCTTCACTGCCGTTTAAAATATGATCTATGATTGTTTCTA
>Ga0105091_10001071_pt1 | contig 11814 bp, 14 predicted proteins | sample PPLLak1March2015_FD_87022 | JGI IMG/M metagenome (GOLD analysis project Ga0105091, IMG submission 87022) | Freshwater sediment microbial communities from Prairie Pothole Lake near Jamestown, North Dakota, USA - PPLs Lake P7 Core (1) Depth... | ecosystem: Environmental > Aquatic > Freshwater >... | reverse complement strand
GAGGCGACTTATCGCGGCAACAATAGTGTGGCTGTTGTGGTCGCTGTCACAACGGCCGCCGGCCGAAGTCACATCAATTTGTCTGGCAGATTTGTCAGTGAGACGTGGGTCTGGCACTGATGACTTGCACCATTCCACGACCGGATCCGCAGGAACTGTTCGACCATCTGCAGAGCATGTTCTCGTCGACCGTGCTCGGCGGCGGCAAGATCATTCCGGAGAGCAATGAGTGGTACGTCGTCACTAACGATTACGCCATGGCGGAACAGTACTATGCCATTGCTGATCAGATGTGGCGTGAAACCAATCCGGAGACGGCGTGCTGCGAGAACCTCTACAAGATGGCTGCCCGCAATGGGGTGTTTCCAAAACCGGCGGCCCACTCAACGGGATACGCCAAGTTGACCGGCATAGTCGGATCCGCGGTGCCGTTGTCGTTTGAAATCCAGACCGCTAAAGGCACCTACGTATCGGTTGGCACTATTCCATTGACGATCCCGGCCTCCGGCGAAGTGATTGTGCAGATTCGTGCGCTGACGCCCGGCTCCGAGATGAACGCCGTCGGCTCGGTCACCACCGGCACGCTGGTGACGCCGGCACCGGGGATTAACTCGGAGGTTTTGATCTGCGGCGGCAGCTTCTGTGGTGGCACCGAAGCCGAGGACTGCGAGGCGTTTCGCAAACGTTACCTTGAGCGGCTGTCGTATCAGCCCAAGGCAACGATGGCGTGGATCAAGGCGAAGCTGATGGAGTTTCCGTGCGCCACCCGGGTCTGCGTGCGGGAGGGTGCCTGCTGCCGATGCGAAGCCGAATGCGGGGACTGCGGCTGCAAGAACTGCGGCAACCGGATGGAATTCTACGTTCTGTTCGACAGCGTTTTCCCGTGCGGCATCCCACCGCAAAATGTGGTCGATGACATCACCACTTGGATGTTTGGCGAGCATCAGGGTTACGGCGAAGGTCAAGTCGAGATCGGCGTGTGCGGCAGGATCTACGCACCGATTCCGCTGTATGTGAATGTGCTGATCGACATCGAAGGTTGCCCGAGCGCAGCCGAGAAGCAGCTGATCGAAGATCAAACTCGTGCGCTGTTTCAACGCATTTGTCCGTCGATGCCGCTGACCACCAAGCAATTCGAGCTGATCATTGCATCGATCATCGGAGCCGAGATCAACGCCCAAGTCCGGTTTGAGGTGGTCGGCTACGAAGACGCCAAACCGCCGTATCCGCGCGAGCTTGTTTACGCGGATCATTGCGGATTGGAGCCGGAGTGCGATGTGTTGCCGTGTCTTAACCAGATCACGTTCACCACGCCCATCGTGCAGCGACCATGCTGAGCGCCGACGGCTGCGTCGAAGTCCTGATACCTGAAGACACCGGCTGCTGCCCGCCGCCGCTGTGCGGAAACGATCTGTGCTGCACGTTCGTGGCGTTCTTCAATCTGCTGCCGTCCGGGCCGCTGTGGGATTACTGGAAGGCCGCGGCGATCAGCTATTTCGAGAGCCACGACGATCCGGCCGAGTGTCCGCTGTTGAAAGACCCGGCGTGCCCGTCACTGATACTGCACGCAATCTACACGGTGTTGAAGTTGCGGAGTGTGGTGCATGGTGCGTTGTGGCCAGCGTTACGTGAGAGCAATCCTTACACTGCGGTGACCACTCTGGACAGTCACCTGCTTCGTCTCCAATGGGAGGATTGCTATGCCCAGCATTGCCGTAGTGTGCTGCTTGGCGAGATCACACCGCTGGAGATCTGGACCGAATGCGGGCCGCTGTTCTGTCCACCGGACTATCCGCCGGACTTGGTATGCGCTTTGAAAAGAAACATCGCCATCGCTCTGACGCGCGCCAACATGGGTGTGATCAAAAATGTCTGCGGTATGAACTGGGTGATCGAGCCGTTACAGGCAGAGATCAAACCAATTTATTCGACCGAGGTTGCTCCGCTCATAGTTGCTGAGCCGTGCGATCCATCGCTATGCCAGGGCGTTACGTTTGAGATCTGCTACAAACAAGACTGGCTTGCCGGCTGTCCGTCACCCGATCCGTGCAAGACACAGCTACCGCTGCCCAGTGTTCAAGCCTATTGGGATCGCGGTTGCGACCGTACTGCCGGTCTTCCACAAATCGTCTGGCCCGGCGTGCTTGCTGCCGAATGTATCGTTCGCTCGATGCTGCCCCCGACTTGTCACAGCAACATTATACGGTGCTGCTAATGCCCAGTATCTTTCCAGATATCCAAGCTGGGGGGGTTGAGATCCGGGATGCAAGCGGTGTCCCGCCCAATCCGGTTGGCGTCGAGGATGATTATGTCCCGCCGGCGACCTATGTTTCGTCATGCCCGATCACGGCCTTGCCGTCCGATTGCACGGCGCGGATCGAGCCGAAGCAGATCAACGGCATTCAATCCGAGCTTTTAAGTTTTGCCGAATGCCTGGACCCGGATGGTCCGTGGTCATGCGCGTCGTTCTCAAATCTCTGCAATGCGTTTGGAGTATGGAAAGCCACCAACGATGCCGCCCTGCTGAACAAGGTCAACAGGTCCGGCGACACGATGACGGGCGATTTAGCAATCGCGAAGGCAGCGCCAACTCTCTTTCTCGATAAACCGGCTGCGGGGACAGCATCAGCCGTCAGAGGCAGAAACAATGGATTAGATCGCTGGGCGCTTGTACTCGGTGGCGGCGTCGCTGAGAGCGGCAGCAACGCCGGCTCAGATTTCGCTCTTCACAACTACGATGACGCTGGCGCTTCGCTTGGTCAGGCGCTTATCGGCACACGTGCGACCGGACTGCTGACTGTGAAGGGCGATCCGACTGCTGCGTTGGGCATTGCCACTAAGCAGTACGCCGATAACGCCAGCGTATCAAAGGTCTCCAAGACCGGCGACACCATGAGCGGGCCGTTGCTGGTGGTGCATCCGCCGACGGCTGGTGCTCATGCTGCCAGCAAGCAATACGTCGATGAAACTTTGGCGGCTGCCACTGGCGGTACCATCGTCGAAGCGCCGAACGATGGCAAAATTTACGGACGCAAAAATCTGGGCTGGTATCGGTCGGTCGATGTCGCCGGCGATACTATGACCGGGCCGTTGACAATCAGCTTTCAAACACCCCGTCTTCTCCTCAATAATTTGGCTGGTGGTACCGGTGCTGTTGTTAATTTTAATCAGGCTGGAGTTAATCGGTGGGAAGTGGGCGGTCGTGACACCGATCAACAGACTTTCGATATCTATCGCTTCAACGATGCTGGAGCAGCGGTGGGATCGGCGTTCAGCATCAACCGCAGTACTGGCCTTGTCACTTGTGGTAGTCTTAAAAGTCAGCTTTTTACCGTAGCAGATGTAAATCCAATTTTGTATCTGAATAGGCTATCCTCAGGCGGCACTGCTCAAATTGTTTCTCAAGTTAACGGTGTCGCTCGCTGGTCAATGTATCTCGGCGATCCTGATCAAGGCAGCAACAACGGCAGCAACTTTTTTATCTCTGCTTATAATGATGCTGGTACTGGCATAAATAACTGGATGAGTATTGTACGAAGTACCGGAGCGATTCAATTTCCCGGCGCTTCGATGGTTATCTCCGGTACTTTAGATGTCGGCGGTAAGCTCACAACGACATCCACTATCGAACCGCACAACGGAATTTATCATTATGGTGCGCCGCATGATCGTTGGGCTGCGGGAGTACTCGTTGTCAGCTATAACGGATACAAACCGGGCGGCGGACCGTGGATTGATGCTTCCGATGTGCGTATCAAAAATGTAATCGGCGACTACGACTCCGGGCTCGATGAAATCATCGCGCTGCGTCCGATCCGCTATACCTTCAAAGGCAACGATACCAACGAGCCACCTCAGTCTGAAGCGCCGTACTCAGACAGCCAACATTATAAGGCGGCACGAGATGGCAAGGAATTTGTCGGACTGATTGCACAGGACGTCGAAGCGACGTCGCCTGACATGGTGACGCGGCAGTCCGGTTATATCGACGGCGCAGCGGTCGATGACTTCCGCATTTTGGATACGACTGCGTTGGTCTTCAAGCTGATCAACGCCGTCAAGGAGCTGAAAAGTGAAATCGACATGTTAAAGACAGAGAAGGTATGAACACATGACTGCGATGTTTCCGGGTTCAGGTGTTCCGGCAGCCGAAGCCACCAACAGCCTATTGGATCCCACCACCATCCACTGCGATGAGTTGTGGTATTCGACATCGCGATGTCAGCCACGGTTCGATCCGGCGGCTGCCAATGCTGTGCTGGCCGAGCTGATCAATCTGATCAACAAAGGCGAAGTCAACTATGACTGCAACTTTCTTGATCAGGTCCAGCTTGCGGTTCGCTATCTGATCCAGCGGGCGTTGCCGTGTGGCTCGATATTGGTTGGTGGCGGTGCTCCGTCCAATGCTTACACCGGCACGCTTGATCAGCCGGCCACCCGCCACAACGATTTCGTGACGCTGCGCATTACGCCGCAGATTCACAACACTGGTGCGTCCACCTTAAACATCAACGGATTGGGACCGAGACCGATTCTGCGTAACGATGGTCAGCCGGTAAAAGCGTTCGATCTATTGACTCAGAGTGCGCCATTTCCGGTCCCGATTGAAGTGATCTACTACGGCGGCAATTGGTTCTGCGTCGGCTTGGTCATGTCGCAGGTGCCGTCGTTGAGGTTTGGCGAAGTATCCGGTTGGGTCCGCACCGACGGCAACGACACCACCGGAGACGGCACCGAGAACTCTCCCTCAAAAGCCTTTCGGACTATCTACCGGGCCTACGAGGCGATCACGTCACGCTACGCGCCGTCGCCAATGCTCAATGTCAGTATCAGACTTGGCATTCCCGGTGTTTACGCTGGTGCCACTCTGGGCCCGTACGGCGGAACCGTTAGCCTCACCGGTGATCCTGGCAACAGGGGTGCTTACCTCGTCGGTCCTGAGGTGGGTGGGGACGGTGTTACGAATCAGTGTATAATGGGCTACGGACTGCGGCTCTTTCTTAACGGCATAACCTTTCTAGCCAACTTGGCCAGCGCCAACTGGGGTCATGTACGGGGTCGTGCCGCAGCCGCCGTCATACTCGACAACTGCGACTTCCTCACGCAAGTAAATCTTCCCAATGGAGCATTTTTGTATGCTGATGCTGCTGCTCATATAGGGTTGCGTAACGCATTTGTATTCCGCGGCAGCGGGCTCCAAATGAACTCCGGTATTGCCTTGAGTGGTGCTCAATTCTACGGAGCCAACGTACCACCAGCAACTCTGACTTTTGAAAACACCAGTTTTACCGGTGCTGGCGTCTATTCGGCAAACCTCTCCACTATGATATTTCCTGCTTGTACGTTTGCACAATCGGGTTGTGTCGGACCGCAATATCTGGTCACCGATAACTCAATCATCCGGGCTTCTGGACAGACCATGCCCGGCAACGCAGCTGGTGTAGCCACAGAACACGGATTGTATTTCCCATGATAGACATCGACGTCAAAGATCTGCCGCCGCCATTTTCCGCCGCTTTTGAGCCGATGGAGGCAGCAAGAGCACAGCTCAACGCTTCTGTGGCCGCCGCTGCTAAGAAAGATAACCCAGAAGCTGAAGAGCAAGCCGTCAAAACAGAAGAGCCAATCACCAAGGCAAAAGTGCCGTGATGGCCAGGGTCCAACACAGGATTGATGCAACCCATCATCCTGTTTGGCACGAGGTGATGAAAGCCATCACCGGCTTAACCGAGACGCCGGGTGATCCCGACAACCCCAAGATCATGGGCATGGTCAGATTCATCGCGTGGCGCTGGCGCGATGTGGACGGCATGCAGGAATATTGTGACGGCTATATCCACGACAGCGTGCCGTGGTGCGGACTGGCTGAAGCGTTCTGCATGTCGGTGGCCGGCATCATGCCGCCGTTCGACAAGACTGACGATACCAATTCATTCCTGTGGGCGTTGGCCTGGGCGGACGATCCGAGATACCAACGTCTCGCCAGTCCGCGGCCGGGGTGCATTGCGGTGCTGGAGCGCGAGGGTGGCGGCCACGTCACCACTTACGAAGAGGACGCCGGCGACAGCATCAAATGTCGCGGCGGAAATCAATCCGACAGCATCAATGTTGCCAGTTATCCCAAGAGCGACGTGGTCGCTTATATCTGGCCGCGCGCCGGTGGATCGATCCCGCCCGCTGAGCGGCGCGAGCTGTCCAAGGGCGACGTCGGCGGCGACGTGATCGAGGTGCAACTCATCCTTGGCATACCGGCGGACGGCGAGTTCGGTCCGACCACCGAAGGCGCGGTGATGGGCTTCCAGGCCGGCGTGGGCGTCGATCCCGACGGCGTCGTCAACGCACAAACCTGGGAGATGCTCGACAGTCTCAAAGAGCGCCGCGATGCCGGCAGCGAAGGGCTCAGCAAAAAAGAGATTGCCGATATCGTCGAGTGGGCCAAGGATTCAGATTTGCTATCGCGGGATTGGCCCGACCGCGGACGCGCACCGGAGGGCTACATCATCGGCATGGCTCTAACTTATGGCCTTGCGGTCAAGATGCTGGCGGAGGGTGACGCGGCGGCCAAGATCATGGCCAGCGCCGATAATGGCGATGAAGAAAACGATGCGTTGGCGTGGTACGCCGATGAATTCAAGAAGATGGGCTGGTCGAACGACAAAGATGGTGTCGAGACCCTGCGGCATCTGTTCAATCTGCTGATCGGTCTTGGAATGCGCGAGAGTTCTGGCAAGTATTACTGCGGCATTGATACGTCAGCAGGATCAAGTAGCCAGACCAGCGATACCGCAGAAGCAGGCTTGTTCCAGACCAGTTGGAACATTCACAATGCCGCATTGGAATTCGAGGTGTTGTTTGACTCCTTCGATGAAAATCCAAATGGGTTCTTAAACCACTTCCGCAGAGGCGTGACGCCGACCGGGAGCGATCTCGAGAACATCGGCGACCCGGACGGGGCCACCTATCAATTCTTGGCCAAGTACGCACCGGCTTTCGCGGTTCTGACCACGGCGCTGGGACTGCGGCTGATACGAGATCACTGGGGCCCGATCAATCGCAAGGAAATCGATCCGGCGTTGACCTGGGAAGCCGATGAATTGCTGTGTGGTGTCGAGACCATTATCGATCAGCAGCCCACGCCGACTCCAGAACCCGATAGAATTAAAATCACTGTGATCGTACCGTCGAGGGTTACGGTCGATGTGGTCACCGACGAATAGAACCGTAAGCGGTTTGCAATGACAGCTCCGGTGGTATGGCCGCTGGCCCGCCTGAAAACAGAGGGCGGCCAGCCTCTTCAGGAAGCGATCTTCAGCAATCACAACGATGACATGGTCATCGAGGCTGATGGTCAGTCCCTGGTCGGACGCTCCAAGACCGATCGAGGCGCAGCGGAAAAAATCACGGTTCAATCTCCGCTGTGGCTGGTGGATGGCGTTCTAGGCAGCAGCGGTGGCGGCGGTGGCGGTGAGCCGGGCCCACCCGGTCCGCAGGGCCCACCGGGCCCTGCCGGTCCGCAAGGGCCTCCTGGCGCGAGTTCGACGGTGCCAGGGCCGCAAGGTCCAGAGGGACCGCAGGGGCCGCAAGGCCCGCAAGGTTCAACAGGTTCAACGGGCTCGCCCGGACCGCAAGGCCCCAAGGGCGATACGGGTACGCAAGGTCCGGCTGGGCCCGAAGGGCCGCAAGGTCCGCAGGGCGCTGCGGGCACCGGCATCAACGTCAAGGGTCAGGTGCCGACGGTCGGCGATCTGCCGCCGACCGGCAACACCGACGGCGACGCCTACATCGTCGTCGAGACCGGCGACATGTGGATCTGGGACACCGAGACCGGGCAGTACATCAACGCCGGTCCGATCCAAGGTCCGGTCGGTCCGCAGGGTCCGCCGGGCGTTCAGGGTCCAGAGGGTCCGCAAGGTCCGCAGGGATTACAAGGCACACAAGGACCGGCAGGCGCTGACAGCACCGTGCCGGGTCCAGAAGGCCCACAGGGACCGCAGGGCATCAAGGGCGACACCGGCGATCAAGGGCTGACTGGTCCAGCCGGTGCTGACAGCACCGTGCCGGGGCCTGAAGGCCCACAGGGACCACAGGGACCAACCGGCGCAGACAGCACCGTACCGGGGCCAGAGGGCCCGCAGGGACCGCAGGGCGTCAAGGGTGACACCGGCGATCAGGGGCCCATTGGCCCGGCCGGTGCCGACAGCACCGTGCCGGGGCCCGAAGGCCCACAAGGGCCGCAGGGCGTTGCAGGACCGGAAGGGCCAGAGGGACCGCAGGGCCCGCAGGGGCTGACCGGCCCGGCTGGTGCCGACAGCACAGTGCCGGGGCCAAAGGGCGATACCGGTGATCAGGGTCTACCGGGCGCACCGGGCGTACAAGGTCCGCAGGGTCCGCAGGGTCCACAAGGCGAAATAGGTCCGACAGGACCGGCCGGCTCGATTACGGACGGCGACAAGGGCGACATCGTTGTTACCGGCAGCGGTGCGACGTGGATGTTCGACAGCAGCGTCGTAACGGCCGCTGGTCGCGCTTTGCTTGATGACGCTACCGCAGCGGCGCAGCTACTCACACTCGGCGGAGTTGCTAAAGCCGGCGACACGATGACCGGCGCGTTGTCGATCACCAACAACACCGCCTCTTCTAGTCCGACAACCGGCGCTCTCGTTGTCGCGGGCGGTGTCGGTATAGGTGGTTCGCTCTATGTCGGCGGCGGTATTGTTGGCGCTGCACTTAATATCAGCGGCTCGGCCGGTTTAAACTCACTCAGTGTCACCACTAACATCAATGCTACCGGTACAATTGCTGCGGGTGGTACCGCTTCTTTTGGTAACACGACAGTCCAGTCAGCAACGGCTGCAACTTATTTAGATTTGCGTAGTCCCGTAGGGACCGACCAAAACATTCGCTTTGTTTGCGGCGGTGCCTTGCATTGGGTGCTGTATAATCGCGGTTATGATGGAGTAATAATATTTGCCGATCAAGACGCTACAAACGGTGTCTTTCTTACACAAAACTCAAACGCTTGGGGTGCGCTGTCCGACGCTCGCATGAAGACTGAACTGAAGCCGGTATCGGTCAGCGAGCGAATGCGCGACGCCAACCTGACATTTGGTTCGTTCAATTGGCGCAAGGGCGGCCGCGCCGACATCGGCTACACCGCGCAGGATTTCTATCGTGCGTTCCCGGAGTGGGTGACGCAAGGTGACGATAACGCTGACCGCAAGATCGAGGGCGTTGGTGATCTCGGCGTGTGGGGCATCATGGAAACCAAAGCCGGTCTGGCCGCGCTTGCTTATGCCGACGAGCTGCGGAAGCGCATTGAAGAGCTAGAAGATCAACTCAAGAGGGTAAAATGAACCGCGAACAGGCCGCTCAACTCGTCAACGCCATCAACGCGCTGGTGCCATACTGCCCGCCGATGTTGTTCGAACGGGTCGTCGGTACGCCAGCTCTGCAAACCATCCTGGCAGTCGCCAACGGGCAAGCTGAGTTGACAGTGAAGCAGCCGCTGCACGCTGTTCCCAGCAGCGAAGTCAATTGATGTGAATGCGCCCCTCATAGCGGTGGTGCTGTCACTGATCATAGTGACCGTCATTTCGCTGTACGCGGAGCCCGCGCCGAAACCAAGGCCGATGCCGATGCCATGCTTCGATCAGGCGGCGCGAGAGGATCTGCGCACGATCTCGCAATCCGCGCTCGACGAGGCGTATCGCTCGCATGTCGCAAGTCTCTACACAAGCTGGATGAAGGACGCCCACGGTCAGCCGGAGCGGGCGCGCAACGGCGTCGATCTCGGCATCCGAGCCTACCAACGTGCCAAACAGGACATCGAAAGCTGGAGCCCGCCGCTGTGTTGACCGAGCGATAACAAGAGGAGGTTCTCACATGTCTGGATCAGGACTGGTGCAATTCCTTGTCAACGTTATCGCTCTGCTTGCGGCAGGCGGTATCTTCTTTGTGGCTATCGATCGAGTCGCACCCGATGCCTTCTTCGCCAGGATATCCAAGATAGCAATCAGTGCACTGCTGATCATCGCACTGGTGCTGGCGCTTGCCGGCGTGTTCGGTCTGTCGACCGGAGCTGCAGCGATTTCTCCGATAGGTGTGGTGTGGTTCGCGGTGGCTGTGATCGTCGCGGTCGTCGTCCTTTACATCATCAATCTGGTGTTGGACTGGATCGCCAGTCAGATGGGCGGCGGGCCCTGGGTCACGCCGGTCAAGTATGTGTTGGGCGCAATTGTGCTGATTGGCTTGCTGGTTGCGGCGGCCAACACTTTATTCGGTTATCGGGTTGGGAATATGTTACCGAGGGTTGAGATCAACGGAGGCGACCATGATCATCACATACTGCACTCCGCCATGCGGTAACCCAACTTTGCCACTGCCGGAGCCGCCACCCGTTTGGACAGCACCTGTGGCGGCTACGGCGCGCCGGTAGACGGTGTGGATCGCCTACTTCGAACTGGATTCTGAGCAGGCGCAGGACGTACGCGCGCTTGCGTGCCGGCGCACACGCGCCCGCGCACGCGAACCGCGGTCAACCTTGCCGGTGCGAGCCCATCAGATGATGCCGATCCCCGTTCCGGTCGTGCCGGATCCGGAGCCGGAGGCATAAACGTCGTTAAGGCCCCGCTTCGGCGGGGCCTTTTTTGTACGGAATCGGTGCTTTGCCGTGCCGGATCAGCCACGCATTCAGTTCTTTCCGGCACTTGACGCCCATGTTCGCCACCTGCAGCAATTTATCGGCGTTGCCGCTGAAGTATTCGCTGACTCCTGTTGGTGTGGGCGGCACGTTCCAAACGAGCAGCGCGTTGCGGGTTCGCGCGCTTAATTCCTCCCAGACGGTGTCAGACGCGCACACAAACATCACTGCGACGATGGCAACGGCAGAACCTTTGGGTCAATCGGTTGACCCTTTGGATCCCAGGCTCCAATGGAGTTGTCCGGGTTGCGTGCGATGGTGGCGAAGTGCTTGCCGTTTAAATCGTGAAAGTAGATCGCCCTTTGCGAGAACGTCGCCGTCGCGATCACCTCTTTTTTGTCCTTGTCGTACATCTTGATGGTTCGGGACGGCGGTCCGAAATCCATTCGAGAAGACTGCGGCTCGGCCGGAATTGGCCTGCGCTGTGCGGTGGCCGGCACGATTGCGGCCAGCAGCAACGCTACGATCAATACTTTCATTTTTCATTCTCCATTTTGCGCTCCTGCATCAGATACATCGACAGGCAGAGCGCGAGCACCGACACCGCGGTCGCGATCATGATCCAAAAGAACACACCCAGCCTCCGCACTTGAAAAACATCAGCGCGCCGAATGTTACGAAGATCACTGCCATGATCATGAGCTGGTAGTCGGTCGGCCAATCGTACTTGTCGCGGGACCAAACGATGGCCACGAACGCCGTGGCCATCGTCAGTGCCATGATGAAGACCGCGATGTTCACGCCGCCTTCATTAGCGCCGGATCACCGTTCTTGTTCCGCCGCTTCCGGTTCAAGGCCCACAAACCGCCCAGTCCGGACAGGAACAGCCACGCCGCTCCGGGAAGTGGAACTTCACCCACAGGCGGACCCGGTACTGGCATCAGGAAGAAGCTATCAGGCCCGTCGTTCGCACCAGTGATGCGAGCGAAGAACCCGATCGTGTCTCCCGGATTGATCCCGGCCAGCGTGAAGCCGGTCAGCGTCCAATCAGGGAAGCCGGTGCCGTCATTGACTGCCGGGATCAGCGTTCCACCCGGCTCTGGACTGTACACAGCCAGCACCGTCTGGGTCGTGAAGTTCAAGAACCAGAAGCTCTCCAACGTCTGCGCGACGTT
>Ga0105091_10001070_pt1 | contig 11825 bp, 8 predicted proteins | sample PPLLak1March2015_FD_87022 | JGI IMG/M metagenome (GOLD analysis project Ga0105091, IMG submission 87022) | Freshwater sediment microbial communities from Prairie Pothole Lake near Jamestown, North Dakota, USA - PPLs Lake P7 Core (1) Depth... | ecosystem: Environmental > Aquatic > Freshwater >... | reverse complement strand
GAGGGGGCCGGGCTCGGGCCGGCCTGTTTCGAGCGATCGGCGGGAGGCGGCCCCCCCGGGGCGGAGCGGAGCGACGAGGACTTCGTTCCCGTCGGAGAGATACTGCGCGAGTTCCAGAACGGCGTGAGCAAGATCATCGGCAAGAGCGACTACCAGTCCCACTACGACATGGGGATGTCGTACAAGGAGATGGGACTCTACGAAGAGGCGCTCGGCGAGTTCGGGCAGGCCGGCGCCTCCCCCGAGCTCGAATCATCGTGCGACGAAATGCGAGCCTCGATTCTGATCGAGCTCGGCCGCCCCGGGGAGTGCGTCCGCCTCCTCGAGGGCCGCATCGGCCGGAGCGAAACCGACAGCGTCGGGATCCGCTTCCTTCTCGGTCTCGCCTATGAGAAAATGGGCGACACGGAGCACGCGCTCCGCGAGTACCGAGCCGTCGGGGAGCGCGACCCGAACTTCCGCGACGTCCGCGAGAGGATTTCCCAGATGTCGCGTTAGGTTTCGCCCCGGGGGTGCGCTTGAGCCTCATCCACGCGGACCTGCACACGCACTCCGACTACTCCGACGGAAGCATCCCCCCGCCCGAGCTCCTTCTGCGTGCCGGGTACGCCGGCCTTGCCGCCATCGCCCTCACCGATCACGACACGGTCGACGGCGTCGAGCCGATGAGGGGGGCGGCGCCCGAGGGCGCCCCCGAGGTGATCGCCGGGCTCGAGCTCTCGTGCATGGACGGGGACGACGAGATCCACATCCTGGGGCATTGGGTCGATCCGGACTACCCGCCCCTCCGGACCGAGCTCGCCCGAATCCGCGGAATGCGGGTCCGCCGCGCCGAGAGCATCCTTGACCGTCTTCGCGCGCATCGGATAGTTTTGGACCTCGAGGACGTGATGGGCCTCACGCGGAACGGGCTCGTCGGGCGCCCGCACATCGCCGAGGCGATCGTGCGGCGCGGGCTCGTCCCGGATCTGGAGACGGTCTATCGGAAGTACCTGGGCGACGGCCGGCCGGCCGCGGTGCCGAAGCGGTCTCTGTCGCCGGCCGACGGGGTCCGGCTCATCCGCCGAGCCGGGGGGATCGCGTCGGTGGCCCACCCCGGCGTGGGGGCCATCCGCAATCTTCTCCCTCCGCTCGCCGCAAGCGGGCTGGCCGGCTTGGAGGTGTGGCATCCGAAACACTCGTCTCGGGATGTCGAGCGCTTCACCGCCCTCGCCGAGCAGCTCGGCCTCGTTCCGACCGGGGGCTCCGACTACCACGGCCTCGATTCGGGCGCGACGATCCTCGGCCACTACGGGCTCACCGAAGATCGCTTCGAGCGCTATCGAGCCGCCGCCGGACGCGGCTAGCTCGGGGGCCGGGGAGCGGCGGAACGCCGGGAAGGCGAGGAGGCGGGCCGCGGGAAGACGGGGACCTCGGGTCCTTTCCCCGTACGTACTGGCGGCGTTTCTCGGCGCGGCGCTCTTCGACCCGGGCCGTACGATGGCGGACGAGGGGGAAGCCGACACGACGGCGGCCGCGGAGACGACCCTCGCCGATACGACGGAGGCCGGCGCGACGGTCGGCGACACCACGGCGGCCCGCGATTCGGCAATCGTCGATTCGGCCGCCCGTGACTCCGCGCTCGCCGGCGCCTCGCCCGCGCCGGCGGGGCCCCCGGTGCCGGCTCCTCTTCCCCCGATCGAAACGCCCGCTCTTCCCGAGCTCGATGCGCGCACCTCCTGGTCTCTCCCGAGCGAGCGCCTCGCCTTCTATGCTCCCCGATCGTTCGCGGATGCCGCGGCCGCTCTCCCGATCGCGCGCGCCGACCGATTCGGGCCTCCCGCCTACTTCGAAACCGTGCGACCGGGCGGCACCGGGGCGCCGCTCGTCGTCGTCGGGGGGATCGCTTGGCCCAGGGACGCGGGGGGCCTGCCGAACGCCGGCGCCATACCGCGCGCCGGCGTCGACGGGCATGCTCTCGCGACGCCGCGCGTCCTTCCGGAACTCGCCCTCTCCGCCCCCGGCGGGCTCGTCTCGCTCGAGGAGGAGCCGTGGGAGGGCGGGGCGCCGCGGAGTCATGTCGCCGCCGAGCGGGGGGCGGACGGCTACCGTGACTATCGCTTCGGTCTCGCGCGCGATCTTCCCCGGCGGCTCGCCTTCGAGATCGACGGCCAGTTCCGCAAGGCGGACGCCTTCGCGATCGACAGCTACCGCGCCTTCTCGACCCGCCTCCGACTCCAGGCGAGGATCCGCCGCGGCCTTCTCGTCCGAGCGGGCCTTCGTCGCTACGCCGACGACCAGTTCCTTCTCGATTCGACTCTGCGAAACCGCTTCTCGCACGAGGCCTCCGACGAGCGGACGGTCCTCGCCGCGGAGCTCCTCGCCCCTGGTTTGATTGGACAAGCCTATCGCACGCGGATACACTCCGACGCGAGCGCGCTGTCCGCGAGCTTCGCGTCGGCAACCGCCTCCGACGAGAGGGACGGGCTACGGGTGACGCGCCGGAGCCCCGCTCTCGGAGGGACGCTCACGGTCGCGATCCGGGCGGAGCGCCGCCGGGCGGAAGCGGACGCCGGCCGCCGGGAAGCTTGGAGCGGCGCGCTCGGGGCCGGGTTCCGCCGGACGATCGCCCCGTCGATCGAGGGGAGGGCGGGGATCGTCGGCGACGCCGCCGAAGGGGAGAAGGGGCGCGCGAGCGCGGAGGCGTCCGTCTCGTGGGAGGGCTTCCTCCCCGGCATCGTTCGCGCGGGGCGCGCGTGGGAGGACCGGACCGTCCGCCGCTGGATCGAGAACGAAGGCCGCCCGGGCGTCTTCCGCTACGGCGAGGTTTCGATCGAGATCCCGCTCCTCCCGTCGGCGCCGTCGGTCCGCGTGTTTCGGAGGGAAGGCGACAACGTCGACTACCTCTACTCGATCGACGCGTTCCGCGAGAGCTCGGCGCGCATCGACGAGCGGACCGACGGACTCGAGATCTCCTCATCGGGGGGAATCGGCGCCTTGGAATGGAACGCGTCGTACGCCCGGCTCCGCGCGCGGGAGAGAGGGGAGGAGGACCCGCTACCGTACCAGTCGGAGCACCTCGCCCGGGGCCGCCTCTCGTACGCGCGCCGGGTCCCTTATCTCCCGGCCGTTCCCCGCGTCGACCTCCTCGGGGAGTGGCGCTCGGACCGACGGGCGCCGGACCGGGCCACCCCGATGGAGGACTACTACTACTTACGAGGCCGCGTCACCGTGAACCTCCGCGGAACCGACCTCTTCGCCCAGATGGAGCAGGTGCTCGGGCACCAAAACGAGTACATCGACGGCGCCTTCGAGGGGACCGACGGGGTCCTCTCCGGAAGCCGCCAGGTCTACGTGGGGCTCTACTGGCCCTTTATGGATTAAGGACATGAGTCTCCTCCGCTCCTTAACCGTTCTCGACGTCCTGTTCACGGGCCTTCTTCTGCTCTTCCTCATCCACGGCCTCCGCCGCGGCCTGATCCGGTCCCTCTTCTCCCTGCTCGCGCTCGCCGCCGGATGGGTGGTCGCTTCGCACTTCCACGTCGCGCTCGCCGCCCGGTGGACCGTATCGAAGCCGGAAGCCGAGGTCGCGCTCCGCCTGGGGGTCTTCATCCTGCTCTTCCTCCTCACGGGACTCGTCGTGAGGCTGATCGGGCAGGCGCTCACCGGGATGGTCGAGGGTTCTCCCCTCGGCCTGATCAACCGATTGCTCGGGGGGGTGTGCGGGGTCGGTGTCGCCTCCGTTTTCCTCGGCGTCCTATTCCTCGTGACGAGCGCCTACTTCCCGGGGAGCGCGGGGGCGATCGCGTCGTCGAAGTACTACCGGCCGCTGACGACCGTGGTGCGGGTCCTCGCGACGACCCTGCCGGACGACGTGCGGAAGCGGGTCGACCGGTACGATTGGCGCGCCACGCAGCCGAAGGAAACGAAGCCGCCGCCCGAGGCGGCGTGACGAGCCCGGGCCCCGTTCGATCGCAGAGAGGAGTTCGATGAATCCCGAGATCTTCCGAGAGTACGACATCCGCGGCGTCGTGGAGAGGGACCTTTCGCGGGAGAACGTCCGCCGAATCGCGCGCGGCATCGGCACGTGGGTGAAGCGGCGCTACACCGGCGAGGTGGTCGTAGGCCGCGACGTGCGGCTGTCGTCGGACTCGCTCGCCGCCGAGATCCTCGGAGGGCTCGCCGAGACGGGAGTGGACGCGGTCGACATCGGGATGGTGCCGACCCCGCTTCTCTACTACGCCGTCACCCGCGGCGGCGAGGACTCCTTCGCCGCCGGGATCATGATCACGGGGAGCCACAATCCGCCCGAGTTCAACGGCTTCAAGATCTGCCACGGTACCACGCCGATCTTCGGACCGGATATCCAGGAGATCCGCGGCCTCGTCGAGAAGGCCGACTTCGAGTCGGGCTCCGGGAAGTTCCGGAGCCTGGACGTCCGGGCCGACTACCTCGACGAGATCGTCCGCTCGATCCGGCTCGCGAGGCCGGTCAAGCTGGTCGTCGATTCGGGAAACGGAACGGGCGGGCCGATCGCCGTGCCGATCTTTCGCCGCCTCGGATGCGAGGTGATCTCCCTCTTCGAGGAGCCGGACGGACGCTTTCCGAACCACCACCCGGACCCGACGGTCCCGAAGTACATCCAGACGCTCGTCCGCACCGTCAGCGAGACCGGAAGCGAGTTCGGGATCGGGTACGACGGCGACTCGGACCGGATCGGGGCGGTCGACGAGAATGGGGAGATCCTGTTCGGGGACACGCTGACCGGGATCTTTGCCCGCTCGGTGCTCGCAGACAACCCGGGCGCGACAATCGTTTTCGACGTCAAGTGTTCGAAGGGGCTCGTCGAGGCGATCGAGGCGGCCGGGGGGCGACCCCTGATGTGGAAGACCGGCCACTCGCACCTGAAGCGGAAGATGCGCCAGGAGCACGGGCCGTTCGCGGGGGAGATGAGCGGGCATGTCTTCTTCGCCGACCGCTACTACGGCTACGATGACGCGATCTACGCGTCGTGCCGGCTCGCCGAGATCGTGAGCCGCCGCGATCTCCCGCTCTCCGGCATCGCGGCGGAGATCCCCCGCTACTTCTCGACGCCGGAGATGCGGATCGATTGTCCCGACGCCCTCAAGTTCGAGGTCGTGGGGAAGATGCTGGCGCGCTTCCGGGCGACGAACGACGTGATCGACATCGACGGGGCCCGCATCGACTTCGGCGACGGGTGGGGGCTGATCCGCGCCTCGAACACCCAGCCGGTCCTCGTTCTTCGCTTCGAGGCGAAGAGCGAGGAGGCGCTCCGGCGCATCCGGCGCACGATCGGGGGGGCGCTCCGCGAGTACGTGACCGTTCCAGACGAGGTGCTCGGTTGAAATGATCGCCCTCATCCTGGCGGGGGGGAGCGGCACGCTCTTCTGGCCCCTCTCCCGCGAATCGGAGCCGAAACAGTTTCTTCCACTCCTCGGAGAGCGCTCGCTCCTCGCGGAGACCGTTCTCCGCGTCTCCGCGCTCATCCCTCCCCAGCGGATCCTGGTCGTTACCGGCGACTCGTTCGTCGAGAGGGCCCGCGCCGAGGCGCCCGGCGTTCCGGCGGAAAACGTGATCGGCGAGCCGGCGGGGAGGAACACGGCCCCCTGCATCGCCCTGGCGACGGCCCTCGCCGGCGCCCGCTACGGCGGCGACGAGGTGATGGTCGCGCTCCCGGCCGACCACCGGATCGGCGAGGCGGAGCGGTTTCTCGCCGTCCTCGCCGCGGGGGCCGCGTTCTGCCGGAAGGAGCGGGCGCTCCTCACCCTCGGGATCCGTCCGTCGCGTCCCGAGACCGGATTCGGGTATCTCGAGGTCGCCGAAAAGCACGCCGAGATTGACGGCTCCGCCATCCACCGAGTCGTCCGCTTCGTCGAGAAGCCGGACCTCGCGAAGGCGGAGGAATACGTTCGCTCCGGCCGCTTCCTCTGGAACAGCGGGATGTTCCTCTGGAGGATCGACGCGATCGAGGCGGCGCTCGGCGAGCACGTCCCGAACGCGACGGGCGCGATCGCCGCCTTCCGCGCCGCGCGGCCGGGCGATCTCGGCGAGGCCCTCGCCGAGTGGTACCCGCGCCTGTCGGCCACCTCGATCGATTACGCGGTGATGGAGAAGGCGTCGAACGTCTTCTCGATCCCGGTCGATTTCCCATGGAGCGACGTCGGCAGCTGGAGCGCGCTCGGAGAGCTCCTCGTCCCCGACGCGGACGGCAACTGCGTGATCGGCCCCTACGTCGGGATCGACACGCGCCGGTCGATCATTCACGCGAGCGGGCGGCTCGTCGCGACGATCGGGCTCGAAGACGTGATCATCGTCGAAACCGATCGCGCGGTCCTCGTTTGTCCCGCCGCGCGCGCCCAGGAAGTTCGAGCTCTCGTCGATCGGCTGCGCGCCCTCGGGCGCCGCTCCGTTCTCTGACGTCCGGTACGCTCGTTCCTCCCCTTTCCCCGCGGTTCCCACGGAACGTGTTCCCCTTTCAAACGGTTTCTCGCCAAGCCGGGACAAACCCGGTTAAAACATTCTGGATCATTCGATTCCGTCGCTCGGAACCGTTCAGGATCCTCGCGTTCGGCCGATCCGTGGTATGCGGCATCGGCGGCGGAGGTCCCTTCCGGGCGGCCGGGAGGGACTTCATGACTGCGGAAGAAAAGCGTCTGATCGCGGCCGTTTCGGCGCTCTTCCTCCTGGGGGGCGCGGTGCGATGGGCCGGCGTCCGATCGCGGATCGACGGCGCCGGGAGCGAGCCGGCGCGCCGCGCGTCAGACGCGGCGCCGGCGGAATGCGCCCCAGCGGATTCGGGGCGCGCGCCGGACGGAGCGGACGAAAGCGCCGATCCGGGGAGCGAGGAGAGTCCCGCTCCGCGCGCCGACAAGAAAGCCGCGGCGCCGGCCGGGCCGATCGATGTGAACACGGGGGATGCCTCCTCGCTCGAGAGGCTTCCCGGCATCGGGCCGACGAAGGCCCGCGCGATCATCGAGTGGCGGGCCGCGCACGGGCCGTTCCGGTCGCTTGCGGACCTCGAAAAGGTCCCGGGGATCGGGCCGAAGACGATCGCGAGGATCGCGCCGCTCCTCACGCTCGGCTCGCCGAGCGGGAGAATGCGCGAGGAGAACGATGAGCCTCGATCTCGCCGAAGTTCTCTTCCAGGCCGAGGTGCTGAGCCCGGACCAGTACCAGCGCGTCCGGAAGCAGAGGGAGTCGTCGGGCGACCCGACGGATAGCTGCCTCACGAAGCTCGGCATCCTATCCGAACAGGATCTCCTCGAGTTCCTCAGCCGCCAGTTCAAGGTCCCGCAGGCCGACCTGAAGGCGCTCGAGGCGGACCGCTCGGTCGTCGATCTCGTGCCCCACGAAATCTGTTCGCGCTTCAACGTGATCCCGATCCGCCGGCAGGGCCGGGCCCTCCACCTCGCGATGGCCGACCCGACGAACATCTACGCGGTCGAGGACATCAAGTTCCTCACCGGCCTCGAGATCCAGCCGGTTGTGGCGACCGAGTCGAGGATCCGCGAGGCGATCGGGACCTATTACGACAACTCCTCCGAGGCCCTCGAGAACCTGATGAAGGACTTCGAGGAGGAAGACGTCGAGATCCTCGACAAGGAGAGCGAGACCGACACGTCGGTGGACGAGGCTTCGGACGCGCCGGTCGTCAAGCTGGTCAACTCGATGATCGCCGAGGCGGTCCACCGGCGAGCGAGCGACATCCACGTCGAGCCGTTCGAGAAGCAGCTTCGCGTCCGCTTCCGCATCGACGGAACCCTCTATACGGTGATGGCCCCGCCGGTGCGGATGAGAAACGCGATCGCCTCGCGCGTGAAGATCATGGCTTCCCTCGATATCGCCGAGAAGCGCACGCCGCAGGACGGCAACATCAAGATCCGCATGCACGACAAGACGGTCGACCTCCGCGTCTCGACCCTGCCGACGATCTTCGGCGAGAAGATCGTGATGCGCGTGCTCGATCAGTCGAACCTGAACGTCGATCTCTCGAAGCTCGGCTTCGAGGAGGTCGCGCGGAAGAACTTCGAGCGCGCGATCCGCTCCCCGTGGGGGATGGTGCTCGTGACCGGCCCGACCGGGAGCGGCAAGACGACCACGCTCTACTCGGCTCTCTCCACCGTGAACAGCCCCGACACGAACATCATGAGCGCCGAGGACCCGGTGGAGTACAACCTCGATGGGATCAACCAGGTGGGGATCAACGAGGCGGCCGGCCTGACCTTCGCGTCGGCCCTCCGCGCGTTCCTCCGCCAGGACCCGAACATCATCATGGTCGGCGAGGTGCGCGATATCGAGACCGCCGGGATCGCGGTGAAGGCGGCCCTCACCGGCCACCTCGTCCTGTCCACGCTCCACACGAACGACGCGCCGAGCACGATCAACCGGCTCATCGACATGGGGGTGGAGCCGTTCCTGGTCTCGTCGTCGGTCCGACTCATCCTCGCCCAGCGGCTGATCCGCCGCGTTTGCTCCCGGTGCGCCGAGGAGTTCACGGCGCACCCCGAGGCCCTGGCGGAGCTCGGGGTGACGGCGGAGTGGGCGGCGACGGTCGCCTTCAAGAAGGGAAGGGGCTGCGACTCGTGCAACGGGTCCGGCTACTCGGGGAGGCAGGGGCTCTTCGAGGTGCTGCCGATCACCTCGGCGATCGGGCGCCTGATCCTCGACCGGCGTTCCGCCGACGAGATCCGCGCGAAGGCGGTCGAAGAGGGGATGCTCACCCTTCGGCAAGACGGCATTCGGAAGATCCAAAAGGGGATCACGACGATCGAAGAGGTCCTTCGGGAAACGTCGGCGTTCTAGCGCCCGCTCATCGAGGAGGAAGGGAATGGTCTCGCTCCGAGTTCTCCTGGAGGAAATGTTGGAGAGAAACGCCTCCGACCTTCACATCTCGGCGGGGCACACGCCGCAGCTTCGCATCGACGGCAATCTGGTGCCGAGCCGGAAGTGCGAGGAGCTGACGCCGGAGATGTCGGTGCAGCTCGCCTACTCGATCTTGACCGAGGACCAGCGAAAGAGGTTTGAAAACGACAAGGAGCTCGATCTCTCCTTCGGCATCCGCGGCGTTTCGCGCTTCCGTGCGAACGTCTACCAACAGAGAGGATCCGTTTCCGCGGCCATCCGGCGGATCCCGTTCGAGATCCTCTCGTTCGAGGAGCTCGGACTTCCGCCGATCGTGCAAGACCTCGCCTCGAAGGCGAAAGGGCTGATCCTCGTGACCGGCCCGACCGGGAGCGGCAAGTCGACCACGCTCGCGTCGATCCTGGACAAGATCAACGACGAGCGGCACTCGCACATCATCACGATCGAAGACCCGATCGAGTACGTGCACCAGAACAAGAGCTGCACGATCGACCAGCGAGAGGTCGGGATGGACACCGGGTCCTTCCCCGCGGCGCTCAAGTACGTGCTGCGCCAAGACCCCGACGTCATCCTGATCGGCGAGATGCGGGACCTCGAGACGATCCAGGCGGCGCTGACGATCGCGGAAACGGGGCACCTCGCCCTCGCCACCCTTCACACGAACTCCGCGGCCGAATCGATCAACCGCATCGTGGACGTCTTCCCGGCGAACCAGAAGGCGCAGATCCAGGCGCAGCTCGCGTTCGTGCTCGAAGGGGTCGTGTGCCAGCAGCTCGTTCCGCGGAGCTGGGGCGGCGGGCGCGTGCTCGTCGCGGAAGTCCTCGTCTGCACCCCGGCTGTACGCGCCGTGATCCGCGAGGGGAAGATCCACCAGATCTACGGCATGATGCAGGCGAGCACGAAATTCGGCATGCAAACGATGAACCAGTCCCTCCTCCAGGCGATTCGACGCCGCCAGCTCTCGCGGGAGGATGCCCTCGATCGGAGCCAGGACCCGAAGGAACTGGAACAGATGCTCGGCCGGGCTGCGGCGCCCGTGCCGGTGAAGGCGTGACGGGGGTTCGGCCATGACGGTGACCTACGCGTGGAAGGGTAAAACGGCGGCCGGCGAGGCGGTGACGGGGGAGACGACCGTCGAGAACCGGAAAGAGCTCGCGAACGTCCTCCGGAAGCGGCGCGTGCTCGCGACCGACGTGAAGGAAAAGAAGGCGGCGGGGAAGAAGCGGAAGCGCGGGTCGATCAAGACGAACGACCTCGCCATCTTCACGAGGCAGTTTGCGACGATGATCAACGCGGGCCTCCCGATCGTGCAGTGTCTCGACACGCTCGCCAAGCAGGTATCGAAGGAGCGCTTCCGAGAGGCGATCCAGCAGGTGACGCGCGACGTCGAGACCGGCTCGACGCTCGCCGAGGCCCTCGGGAAGCACAAGTCGATCTTCACCGACCTCTACGTGTCGATGGTGGAGGCGGGCGAATCGGGCGGCATTCTCGACGTCATCCTCCAGAGGCTCTCGGTGTTTCTGGAGAAGCTCGATGCCCTGAAGCGGAAGGTGAAAACGGCGATGGTCTATCCGTCGGTGGTGCTCACGGTCGCCGTTCTCGCCACCGTATTCATGCTCGTCTTCATCATCCCGACCTTCGCCAAGATGTTCTCCGACTTCGGCGGAACGCTACCTCTCCCGACCCGGATCGTCATGACCCTGAGCGGCGTCCTGCGCGGCCAGTGGTACGTCCTCGTCGGGCTCGTCGCGGCGGCTGTTTTCGCGTTCAAGCGCTACCGGGCGACGGAGAAGGGGAAGCTGAAGATCGACGCGATCCTCCTCCGGATCCCGGCGATCGGGGACATCCTCCGCAAGGCGGCGGTCGCTCGGTTCACGCGTACTCTGGGCACCCTGATCTCGAGCGGCGTTCCGATTTTGGACGGGCTCAGCATTACGGCGCGGACCGCGGGGAACATGGTCGTCCACAACGCGGTGATGCAGACGCGCGTCAGCATCCGCGAGGGGCAGACGATCGCGGAGCCGCTCCGGAACTCGGGGGTCTTTCCGCCCATGGTCGTGCAGATGATCGCCATCGGCGAGGAGACCGGAGCGCTCGACGAGATGCTCGAGAAGATCGCGGATTTCTACGAGCAGGAAGTGGACGCGGCGGTCGACGCCCTGACCTCGATCATCGAGCCGGTGATGATCGTGGTAATGGGCGGCATGGTCGGCGGCATGGTGGTTGCCATGTACCTCCCGATCTTCCGCATGGTCAACGTGATCATGGCGAACCAGTAGGACCGCGAAGGAGGCCGGGCTTTGAACGACAAGGGCCGCCCGAGGGAGGACGCCATCCTGAAACGATCGCTGCGCGCGCTGATCGCGGTGCGGCTCGTCGTCGCTTCGGCGGTCCTGGGGCTCGGGATCTTCTTTCTCCGGGGGGAGTCGGGCGCGGGGCGGTGGAACCGACCGTTCTTCGCCATGCTCGGGATCACGCTCCTCCTCAGCGTCGTCTACTGGATCGGCGTCCGGAAGGGGAGGAACTTCCGTTTCCAGGGGATCCTGCAGATCCTCGTCGACATCGGCCTCGCGACCGGGATCATCCACTACACGGGCGACTTCGCCTCCCCGTTCGCTCTCCTTTATATTCTGATCATTTCCGCCAGCTCGCGATTTCTCCTTCTCCGAGGGACGATCCTCGTGGCGCTCCTCTGCGCGGCGACGCATGGCGCGCACCTCTCGCTCCACCTCCTCCTCGGGAGCGGCGACATCGGGGCCGGCGTGATGGTGCCGGGCGCCGCCTCCGCGAGCGAGGGGAGCCGGCTCTTCGCCCTCCAGCTCGGCCTGTACGCGATCACCTTTTTTCTCCTCGCGGTCGTCTCCGGCTATCTGTCGGTCCGCGTTCACAAGGGAGGGCTCGCCCTCGCCGAAGCGCGAAGCCGGCTCCGGCGCGCGAGCCTGAACACCGACCAGATCCTCCGT
>Ga0105091_10001069_pt1 | contig 11829 bp, 11 predicted proteins | sample PPLLak1March2015_FD_87022 | JGI IMG/M metagenome (GOLD analysis project Ga0105091, IMG submission 87022) | Freshwater sediment microbial communities from Prairie Pothole Lake near Jamestown, North Dakota, USA - PPLs Lake P7 Core (1) Depth... | ecosystem: Environmental > Aquatic > Freshwater >... | reverse complement strand
GGACATGGCTTCCGAGATTTTCATCATCTCATCTAGATCGCTCAGGGAAGCTTTGCCTTCCGAAATCTGGGTCATGATCTCGTACAGGCGCAGTGTACCGATGCGGCAGGGCGTACATTTCCCACAACACTCATTGCGGAAGAACAACAGGATAACCTTGGCCAGGTCCACAACACAGGTGTCTTCATCACAAACGAGCAATGCACCCGAACCAAGCGAGACGCCCGCGTTACGGAACGAATCGAAGTCCATGGGCGTATCCTGCAAGCTGGCTGGCGCGATCGTCCCGCTCGAGCCGCCTGTTTGCACCAGTTTGAGTTTCTTGCCGTTTTTCATGCCTTTGCCATAGATGTCGATCACCTCGCGCAAGGTGATGCCCATGGGCACTTCGATCAAACCCGTAAAGTTGACATTGCCCAAGATGGTGTAAACCTTCGTGCCTGTGCTCTTGGGCGAGCCGACTTCGCGGTACCAGACCGCGCCGTTACGCAGGATGGGCGGCACATTGGCAAGAGTCTCCACATTGTTTACCAGGGTGGGTTTGCCAAACAATCCATAGGTTGTGGGATACGGCGGGCGGGCACGTGGCATGCCTCGCTTGCCCTCCAGAGATTCAATGAGGGCGGTCTCTTCGCCGCAGATATAGGCTCCGGCTCCGGCATGCGGGTGGATATGAAAACTGTAATCCGTGCCGAAAATGTGGTCGCCCAGCAGGCCATACGCCTCCGCCTGCTGGATGGCATGTTCGATGCGCCGGTAAGCCAGCGGATACTCGCCGCGGATGTAAATATAGCCTTCGTGCGCACCGATGGCATAACCGGCAATGGTCATAGCTTCTATGATGCTGAACGGATCGCCCTCGATGATCAGGCGATCCTTGAAGGTGCCTGGCTCGCTTTCATCCGCATTGCAGATGACATATTTCGTGTCACCAGGCGTGCTTGCCACAAAACTCCACTTGCGACCGGTCGGGAAGCCCGCCCCACCGCGGCCCTGTAAGCCTGACTTTTCAACCTCAGCAATCACCTCTGCCGGCTTCATCTTGGTCAGGGCCTTGCCCAGCGCTTGAAACCCGTCATGCAGGATGTAATCCTCGATGCTGCGCGGATCGACAACCCCGGCTCGCTCCAGGACAATACGCTTCTGGACCGGCAATGCTCCGCGGCGGCTACGCATCCAGGCGATCTCAGGAACCAGTTCATGCATCATCGCCAGCAGGTTGGGGACGATGTTCCCTTTATGCAGGTGTTCTTCCACGATCAGATGCACGTCTTCGACTTTGACAGGCGCGTACACGGCTGCATCCGGGTAGACAATCACGAGCGGCACATCCTCGCGCACCCCCACATCACGGATCGTTGATACCGCAATCTGATCCGACAAGCCGAACTCTTCGATCTCCTCGAGGAACGTGTGAAACACATCTTCCGCGCCGTGTTCCAGGCTGGCTTCATCCATTGAGACCAAAACCATCGAGCGGATAACTTTCATCTGTCACCTCTTCTCATCGGGGCCGGTTCCTTTCAGACCACGTTACTGATACTTCGCCAATATCTCCGGCACACGCTCGGGCGTGACATTGCCATAGAGGTCATCATCCACGAAAAAGACCGGCCCAACTCCGCAAACGCCTACGCAACTGGTCATGAGCAACGACCAGTACATATCTTTGCTGGTCTCGCCGGGCTTCAATCCCAACTCATCTTGAAGGGCTTGAATGACCTGACGACCGCCCATCACGTGGCAGGGAGCGCTTTCGCAGAAACGAATGACATGCCTGCCAAGCGGCTGGAGCGATAGCATCTCATAAAAACTGACAGCCGAATAGAGATGGCTGTCCGCCAGGAACACGCCCTTCTCCGAAAAGTTGATGTGGCGACGAATTTCAGGCAATGCCGCGGCTGGTACATAACCCAGAGCGCGGTTGATCTCACTGAGGATGGGAATCACAGCATCCTGCGTCGCCCCGTGTTTCTGAATGGCATCTTCCACGATGCTGGCGATTTCCAATTCTTTATCTTTTACTTCCTGATCCATGGTCTCACCTCGACACCTTCCAGCAATCCTCTCAGATTGTTGGGAATCGGATAGATTCGATGACGAACTCCTCGACAACCCTGTGATCCAGGATATGTTCCCGCACGATCCGCTGGACGACTTCCGGAGTGACCCTTCCATACGTCACGCCGGGCGAATCGCCGAGGATGACCTCCAGGATCGGCTCATGCTTGCACAAGCCGATGCAACCACTCTCGCTGATCGATATATTCTTCAGCCCTTCGGCTTTTACCTGCTGCTGGACCGCCTTCAGAGTTTCAAGCGCGCCGGCTGCGATCCCGCAAGCGCCCAGGCTGACGACCACCTGAACATCGCCAGCGCTCGCTCTACGCTGTTTCTCCTCGATCACTTCTTCTCGAAAGCGGTTCAAGTCTTCAAGGGATCTGATCTTTTTCATAGGGTATTCCTATCCATGATTTCAGTGGTTGTTCAAAGATATTCCCAGGCCGGCTCAGCCTTCTGCAAGCATTCATGGACCTGCCTGACCGCCTGCTTCACCTCGGGCGAGACAGGATATCCGAATGCCACCACTTGCGGCTGGATGCCCAGCAGATCCACTTTCGGCGTGGATTCGCGCAAGGATTGGATCAGGTAGGAGAGCGGCAGGGTGTGCGTGGTCATGAGAAAGGGGTCGTCCAGTTTATCGTCATCGATCAAGCGAACCTCACCCGGTGTCAGGTCCATATCCGCCGCGTCCACGACCAGGATCTGCTCAGGCGCCATCTCGCGGATCTGATGGATGCAGTTCTCCGGAGCAGAACCGCCGTCGAGCACGTCCCAGCCGTCCACCGGCGAACCAAGCAGCGCCTGCGCCAGAAGCGGGCCGGCTGCATCGTCGCCCATCATCATATTTCCAACGGTCACGACGAGTTTGCTCTTCATCAATACTTTCTCACCATCAAATACAGCGCTGGCTCTTCGATCATCTTTTGCAGACATTGAGCCAGTGTGCCGGCCCATCCTGTTTTTGAAGCACTCAGGGCTGAGCAAGAGTCTTTCAAAACTTTGAGCAGTTCGCCTGCATGGCTGTGATTGATCTCGATCTCGCCGAATTTTAAAAGGCCTTCCAGTTTGCGGCGGCTTGTTCCCGCGGGAAGCTGGGAAACCCAATGACGGTAATCCTCGAGCGGAATTTCCATCAAACTTTGGAAGCAGTCCATCACACCCACATGGTGCCCGATTGCGAGGGAGTAGTAGACCACCTGGCGGGCATCCTCCGGGATGTCCTGTTCCTGGTTGACGAACTTATGCGTCAGTTGATAGAAAACCACCCGCTCGGTCATGGGATCATTCTTCTCCCTGGTGGGTTTGATGCACCTGCAAAAGGCGTGTCATGATCTCTGTCAGGCGAGGGTCATCCTGCTGGTCAAGATAAGACTGGATGGTCCGTTTGACATGTTTCGGATCGCTCTCGAAGCTATCCAGGAACTTCTCTGCGATTTGCTTTCCGTACAGATACCCGGCCATGCGGCGCGATTCGCGCTCGATGTCAACGCGCAACTCCACGGGAACCCGCGGATGGCACGGCAGGGCACGTTCCTCCTCGCCCTGGATATGGTGTGTTGCTTTCATCTTTTGTCCCAGAATACCCAGCGCCATGGCAAAGCCATAGATGGTAGCTGCCGGGGTAGGGGGACAGCCGGGGATATAAACATCGACCGGGATGAATTTGTCGGCGCCGCCCCAGACGCAATACAGATCGTGGAAAATACCGCCTGAGCATCCGCATGCGCCATATGCAACGCAAATCTTGGGATCGGGCGCGGCATGGTATGCCCGCAGAGCGGGGACGCGCATCGAGCGTGTCATCGAGCCGGTATAGACCAGCACATCGGCATGGCGGGGGGAGGAAACCACTTTAATTCCGAAACGCTCCACATCGAAGAGCGGTGTGAGGGCCGCGAAGATCTCGATCTCGCATCCATTACAGCCGCCGCAATCCACGCGATAGACGAAGATCGAGCGCTGGATGTCTTTGAGGAGTGCTGCTTTCAGTTGCCCAGCCTGTTCATCCACTTGAATGGCATATTTGCTATGTTCCTTCACCATTTGGTCATTTCGAAAATCGCCGAACATCAGACCTCCTCGCGATACAGGTTCACCACCTTGGGAACATCGTTCTTGCGCCTGCACTCCGGGCAGGTTTCCAGTCGGGAACGCATGCCTGCCAGCGCTTCTTCGGGCATGTCTTTCTGACGGAGCAGCTCGAACACGTATTCAATCTCCTTGAGAGGGGCAAAATAGAGTCCACAGATCTGGCAGGAAACCAGTTTATAGTCGGCACGTTCGTAAAGGTCCTGCTTGTTCATGACGGCCAGCTCAAAGTCCGGGCTGAGCGTGATGGCGCCTGTCGGACAGACCTCCTCGCAACGTCCGCAGTAAATGCAACGACCCATGAAGAGGCTCCAGGTCTGGAATCCTCGATCAAAGTCGGTGGTGATGGTCAGCGCATTTGGCGGGCAGGCGATAGCGCAGGCAGCGCAGGCAATGCAGCGTTCCGGGTCATGGTGCGGCTTGCCTCGAAAGCCCGGCATTTGTTCGATTGGCTCGAACGGATAAGGCAGGGTGGCTTCGCCGACTTTTAGAACTTCTTTGATCAGTTTCAGCATAATGCCAGTCTCCTTTTTGCCCTGGCGGAGGTGCGTTGCACCTCACGAGCGGACTTATCCATAAAGGTATTTCCAATCAAGGTGCAACGCACCTATTTAAGGGGCGAGTCCTTGCGCTCGATGCAATAACGTTCCATTTCCTTGTAAGGTACGATGGTGGCTTTCTTCTTGCGAATATCCACCACGGTGACGCGCTCGGTGCAGGAATAGCACGGGTCGATACTGGCGACGATCAGGGGCGCATCGGAAATCGTGTTACCACGCAACATGTAACGCAGGGAAGGCCAGTTGTTGTAACTGGAGGCGCGGCACTTCCAGCGATAGATTTTCTGGTTGTCTCCCAACATGCTCCAATGGATATCCTCGCCGCGCGGCGCTTCAACATACCCCAAAGCGAACTGATAAGGCTTGTAGGTGAAGCCTTCGGTCAGAACGGGACCTTCGGGCATCTCCTCGAGACAACGCTCGACCATCGAAACCGATTCGAAGAACTCCTCAGCGCGGATCAATGTGCGCGCCAGGATGTCGCAGCCATCTTTCGCGATCACAGTCCATGGCACGCGATCATAGGCGCAGTAGGGATGGATGGTGCGGATATCGCGGGCGAAACCTGAGCCTCGGAGAGTTGGCCCAACTGGGCTGTAATCGCGGGCAACCTGGGTCTCCAGACGACCGATGTTCTGCGTGCGTTGCACGATGTTCGGGGTCTCCAAAAACATGGCGACCAGGCGGCCAGCATCGTCGCGAAGTTCCTTCAACAGTTGCAGCGTGGTGGTGCGTTGTTCTTTCAGAATGTCGCGCCGGACGCCGCCGATCAGGTTGACACCGTACGTCTTGCGCGATCCGGTCAGAAGTTCTGCCATCTTCATAGCCTTTTCGCGGATTCGGAAAAACTGCATGAAGCCCGTGTCAAAACCGACGAAGTGGCAGGCCAATCCCAGGTTGAGCAGGTGACTGTGCAAACGCTCTACTTCAAGCAGAATGGTGCGGATGAACTGGGCCCGCGCGGGCACTTCGATCCCTAACGCCCGCTCAATGGAAGTGCTATAGGCTACATTGTGAGCATAGCCGCAGATGCCGCAAATGCGATCCGCCAGGAAAGTGACCTGGTCATAGTTCAGCCGGCTTTCTGCCAGCTTTTCCATGCCTCGATGAACATAGAAGAGGCGATAATCCGCATCAACGATGTATTCGCCGTCCACATAGAGGCGAAAGTGGCCCGGCTCGTCGGAGGTCATATGCAGGGGTCCCAGGGGAACCTGGACGATCCCTTCGCCTTCCACATTGATGAATTCGTAGGTTTCGTCTTCGGTGGTCGGTTCAGGCCGGTAACGATAGTCCATTGTGTCCTTGCGCAATGGATAAAGCTGATCAGGCCAGTCATCGGGGAGGACGAGACGGCGCTCGTCAGGCAGTCCTACAGGTTGCAGACCAAACATATCGCGGACTTCGCGCTCGTACCAGATGGCCGCGGGAACCTTCGGGGTCACTGACGGGAATTCGGGTTGGTGAGGCGGAATCTGGGCGCGCACCGCCACATACACCTTCTCTTCGTCACCAGAGGGCCCAGTTGTGCCTTCCACCGAAAGGACGTAATAGATTGCGAACTGGGCATTCAGCGGACGCTCGTCATTCGCCACCACAGTCGCAAGCCAGCCACCTTGCTCGTAATAGAGGTTTTCTACCACCTCGGGGAGGCTGTTCAACGGGACAGTGACTGTAACCTGGTCCGGGGCCTGCCAAGATTCATCAAGAATCGAAGCGCCAAACCGCGCTCGCAGAGCTTCGATATATTTTTTGCCAACCTTCGGTTTCTCTTCCGTCAATACCGTCATATCAGGCAGTCCTTTCTTTACGGTAATATATTCGCCAGCGGCATCAAGAGGTTTTGTATGTTCACAAGCATGTTTGCTTGGTTGGGATCCCCAGTCAAGACCAGTCCGCTGGCTCCGTTCAGCAGCGTGATCAATTGAGTGGGTATGTACAGCCCGAGAACCAGGATCAGCACTGTCAGGATCGCGCCTGGTACCAATGTCAGCCAGTTTGACTCACCCTTGCTGACATCATCCGGCCTCTCTCCAAACAAGGTGGATGTAATCACTCGGAAGAAGGCAGCAAATACCACCACTAGGATCAACAGGCACAAGATCATCAGCCACGTGTACCCCGCACCTAAGCCGCTGGAGATGATGAAAAACTTACTAAGGAAAATATTGAATGGCGGCGTGCCAACCAAGGCCAGCGCTCCGATCATCATCAGCACACCGCTGGCTGGAATGGCGTGCAACATCCCCTTGACCCGGTCCAGATTTCGGGAATGGTATTTGATCAGGATGTTTCCCGAAGTGCAGAACAGGAGCGACTTGACCAGGCTGTGATTGATAGCCTGCAACAGACCGGCAAAGATCCCGGCCGGCCCGCCGATCCCAAAAGCCAGCATGATCAGACCAATGTTTTCCGTGCTGGAATAAGCCAGCAGGCGCTTGATATCACGTTGCGCGTACATAAAGAATGCGGCGGCAACCACCGAGATTGCCCCAAAGATCAGGAAAAGGGTTTGGGCAAACGAGGGTCCCAGCACGAGGTTCGAGATGGTCGCGAAGCGGAAGATAATCAACAAGGCGCAATTGAGCAACACTGCCGAGAGCATCGCGCTGACCGGGCTGGGCGCTTCGCTATGTGCATCGGGCAGCCAGGCATGCATTGGAAACAGGCCCGCCTTGGTGCCAAACCCGACCAGCACAAATACGAATGCCATCTTAATGAGGGCAGGGTCGAGCGTCCCTGTATTCTTCACAATCTCGGTCCATAACACTGCATTACCCGGGACCTGCATCACATTGAACGCATCGGAATAGATGAGAACCGTCCCGTACAATCCGAATGCCACGCCCACGGTGCAGATAATGATATATTTCCAGGCTGCTTCAAGCGAAGAGCGATGGCCGTAAATCCCCACCAGAAAAGCCGAACCAAGCGTGGTAGCTTCCAGCGCCACCCACATCATGATGATGTTGTTGGAAGTCACCACCAGGAGCATGGTGAACAGGAACAGGTTGAACAGGCCATAATACGTGCTCAACTTGTTGACATCGAATTCGCCTGTTTCCATATCATGACGCGTATAACCGATGGAATAAAGCCCCACCAGAAAACCTACCACGCCGATGATGAGAAGGAAGATAGTCCCAAGAGCGTCCAGATGCAGCCAGTTGCCCAACCCGAAAATAGGGCCTGAAGTGAGCACGGCGCCGACCGTTACCAAGGACAGGATCAAGACCAGTGTCACGCTGGCCAGATGCGCCCCTTCCACCAAAACACGGCCAAGACCGTCCAGCCAGCGGGCGGCAAAGGCAACCAGAGAAAGCGCCAGCGGAATGAGCAAAAGCCAGATCAGATAAGTTGTTTCCGTCATCGTTGCTTATCCTTTCAACGTGCTCAAGTCAGATGTATCCAAGGTGCCCAAGCTCTTATAGATCTGCTGGCCAAGTACGATCATGATGACTACAGCGAACACGGCGTCTGTGGCGATACCAATCTCAACGATTTCCGGCGCGTTGTAGGCCAGCAGCGCCAGGGTCAGGTGGGAACCGTTCTCCATCAAACAGAATCCAAGCACTTGCTTGAATAAGTTGCGCTGGGTCAAGATGCATAGCACACCGAAGAAGAAGTGCGCCATCGAGACGGCCAGGGCGGGCTTGAACGGTTCCGCAGCTTTGAGGTGGATCTGGTTCACCACGACGAAGGAGACTGTCAGGGCGATTGCGGCAATGAAGAAGGAGAGCGTTGTTCCGATCACATTGCGCGGTTTTTCCGGGTCGCCCACGCGCGTCAAGGCGCCGTAGAGGAGCCAGGGAACCAGCACAACTTTGGTGATAAAGGCGCTGATTACCCACAGGTAGAGCTGCTCTGCTTCATTCGTATACGCCAGCACAAGGAAGATAATCACCAGCACGAGGGATTGCAGGCTGTACATCAACGCCGACCAACGCGGGCGCTTCACCTCGATGACCAGTAAAGAGGTCAGGATCAATAAACCGGTCAAACTGTTGACAAGAGCCACGTTCGACATACGCTTGCCTCCTATTCCTTCCTCAACCCATCCAGACCGCGGCAAACAATCCTGAAAAGAGCGTCAGGAATGCCAGGACTATGAGTACAAACTGGATCTGAGGGGAGAGACGTGATGCAGATGACACTTCGGTCGAGGCTTCGCCGGGCACCGCTACCCCAAAAACCCAGAACAGCCAGGCAAATCCACCGATCGTCTCGAGAACGGCGATCACCATCAATACCATCAACAATGGCTCGTTTCGGGCAGCCGTAAACCCTCCCGCCAGGATACTGAACTTGCTGAAGAATCCGCTGAAGGGAGGCACGCCGCTCACGGCCAGGGTTGCGAATAAGAAACTGATCCCCACTAAGGGCAGTTTCGTCATGATCCCTTTCAAAGATGGCAACATCTTCGTTCCTACCGCATAGCTAAGCGCGCCTGCCACCAGGAAGAAGAGCCCTTTTGCAAACGCATGGTTGAAAATGTGGGCCACCGCGCCGTTGAAAGCCATGGAGGAGCCAAAGATCGAGAGCGACAGCGCCAAGAAAATGTAGGAGAGCTGGGTGATGGTCGAATAAGCCAGCAGTCTCTTCAAATCTCTCTGGGGGAAATACATGAAAAAACCATACAGCATGGTGACCGTTGCCATCACTGCCCCGATCGTTCCGATCACGTGCGGTACGCTACCCGCCGAAATGAGACTGCGGGCAAAGATATAGACGCCTACTTTCACCATCGAAGCCGCATGCAGATAGGCGCTGATCGGCGTGGGCGCTACCATCGCGTCTGGCAGCCAGAAGTGGAGCGGCAATTGGGCGGATTTGCCCCAGGCCGCGATCGATACACCGATGAAGATGATGATCTTGAGGTTATCCGTCATGCCGCTAAGCGCTGAGAGATCAAAAGTTCCGCTTAGAAAGAAGACGGCTGTTGCCACGTACAAACCCAGCGAGGCCACCTGAGTGGTGATAATCGCTTTCATAGCGGCCCTGCGCGCCTTGAGATCATCGTAGTAACCGATCAGACCCCAGGAACAAACACCCGTCAATTCGAAGAACACCAGCAGACCGAGCATCGTAGACGAATACACCAAACCCGCCATAGAGCCGATGAACATGAGCAGGAAGAAATAATATCTGCGCTTGACTTCAGGTTCGGGGTGTTCGCGGTTCCCGGGGGTGAGATAACCCGTGGAATAGACCACGATCAGGAAACCTACCAGGATAACCGCCAAACCCACCAGCGTGCTGACCTTGTCGATGGTAACTCCGAACGCGACGATATTCGCCACGGAGACCAAATCCACGGTGGAAGCGACCTGCCCTGCCATCCCAAGATCGATCAGTACCAGCAGGCTGCACAGGAACGCCAGGAAAGCAGTGACCTGGCTCAAGACTTTGACCCAGCCACGCGGAACGACCAGCGTCAATGCGCCGCCCAGGAAGGGGATCAGGAATGTGGCGAGAACCAATGCGACCATGATTCGTTCCTCCTCACCTACACATTAGCCAGATAAAACACAAAAGACATGATCGCCGCGCCCAGCGCCGTCCAAGTTATGGCAGAGGCTTTCAGGAAGCGTACGCGCGCCATGGCATTCTCCAGCACCGCGACGATGAAATAAAACGCAATAACCTTTAGGAAGAAAACGACCACTGCCACTGGAATGGAAAGTAACAATGGTAGTCCAGGCGATATCAAGTTTACGCTCCCGAATGGTAGGAAGACGGCTAGGAATAAGCTGACCAAGAGCAGTTGTTTCATATAAATCCCCCACTTCATCAGAGCCAGCGACCTTCCGGAATATTCGGTGAGTGGTCCTTCTTGAAGTTCCTGCTCTGCCTCTGCCAGGTCGAAGGGCAACTTGCCCATTTCCACAAAGGAGGCGAATGCGAATGCGAGCATCCCCAGCCAGACCGACGTGTAAAAGGGAATCACGCCGGTTGCTACCTTCGTGCTGATCGTTCCCAAATTGGTGGAACCCGCCAGCAGGGCCATGACGAACAGCACCAGCAATATCACCGGTTCCACCAGCGCTGACACCAAGAGTTCACGTCTCGCGCCGATCCCGCCAAAGGTGCTGCCGGTGTCCAGCCCGGACAGCGAGAAGAAGAACCGCGACAGGGCGTACAAATAGACTACCAGGATCAGATCGCCGACCCAACTGAACGGGGATTGCGCCGTAAAGATTGGGATAATGGCCGCCACCAGAAGCATCGAAACCACTGTGACAAATGGAGCGGCGCGGAAGGTCCAGGTAGCGTTTTCCGGTATCACTTCCTGTCGTTTCATGAGTTTTGCAAGGTCGCGGTAGTTCTGAAGGAGACTGGGGCCGCGGCGGTTGTGCATTTTTGCCCTCATCACGCGGGAAAAGCCGGAGAACAGCGGCGCGACCGCCAGGATCACAAGCGCCTGCAAAAATCCGATGAGAATCATACTGGCTGATATCATGGCATTGTTCCTATCTGATAATCGCAATCAGAAGAATAACCAGCGTGAGGACAATGTACAGGCAATACACGCGAATATCACCCATTTGTAATACTTGAATATGCTGACTTATATACTCCACGGTCCGGGTCGTTGGTTGCCGAACGATGTTTTCCAGGATGGGTTCGATCCGGGTAATCGTTTCACGGACTTGTTTCGACCAGGTGCCAACCACTACTAACCTCTCAACAATGGCCGTGCGCAGCTTATAGATGCCGGGGAACGTGACGGTGATTGGCTGGTTGAAGTTGTTGGCTGTTATAGACATCTTGCTCGAATATCCATAACCGCAAGCCCAGGGATCATTTACAATCCGTCTTCCAGCCCTATAACCTCTGTAAATAACGACCAGGATCACGGGCACAATCAACAGTCCAAGAAGGAGTATCGCAGTGAGTGGAGGAGAAAGCAGAGCTTGCCCATAATTTAATGGATAGACCCAGAGGCCGCTGGCGACCGACTGAGGAGATCCACCCAAAGTACTCGTGACTACCTGGGCAAGATACGGAGTAACAAGCGGCGCGCCTAGTCCCAGGAAGATGCATCCGATTGCCAGAAAAGCCATACCGCTTAACATGGAACCTGGCACCTCGATAGCCTGTCCCACTTTTTCGCTTC
>Ga0105091_10001068_pt1 | contig 11829 bp, 10 predicted proteins | sample PPLLak1March2015_FD_87022 | JGI IMG/M metagenome (GOLD analysis project Ga0105091, IMG submission 87022) | Freshwater sediment microbial communities from Prairie Pothole Lake near Jamestown, North Dakota, USA - PPLs Lake P7 Core (1) Depth... | ecosystem: Environmental > Aquatic > Freshwater >... | reverse complement strand
TCTCAGTGGTTCTGTGGGGGCAAAGGTTATGCTCTTTGCTTCCTTAGATTGAACTTTTTTAACTTCAATTTGATCGTTGAGCCCAACGTCAAGTCTGTTTCGTGCGTAGCCATCAATACGAATTAAACCGTTGCCTCTATCGGTACTTCGTGCAGGCCAGCTTAGCACAGTTGTTTTCTTTCCAAGTGATGATAATTCTAGCGCGTCCCCACTTGTGATGCCTAGACGTTCGGCTACTTTGGGATCCACACGTGCAATCTTTCTTCCTACATCACGTTGTTCTGCTTCTGCAACTTTCAAACTGGTAACCTTAGTATCTTTTTTGGAACTTTCTCCAAAATCTGTGTTATTTCGAGACGCATCATTCTGACCTGGAGGATAATCAGAATTATCACGATTATTACTTGAAATATTTTATCACCAGTACATTCTGTTTAGTATCACACTTAAACATTGTCCCAATACTTGTAGTTTATGAATCAGTAGATTCATCATAGATTGTCTGTCTGCTAACCCATTTATCAAATATATTCATGTATCCTTATTTGCTCTGTAATTTACATTCTAATGATGTCTTCAGTTTCTCTTCTTGGTATTGCTAGCCAAGGCTAAGCAGAGATGACAAGTACTAAATAACACCCATATTGCTGAACGTAGTCTATGCGGAATTCTTTTTATATTATAGAAAAGGATACAATGTTCATATAACAGTGGCGAATATGACAAGAATTGAACATTTTACAAAACTTGATACTAATATTGATAATTTGTACAATAGCATCAAAGAAGAACTTAGCAAGGAAAAAAATCTGAAGATTGTTTCAGAGATCAAAGGTGAGATGAATGGGATGCCTCTTCGAAGCATTACGGCAGTAAACAAGTCTCTGGTAGTACTTGCTGGAGCTCTGAGAGATATATCTGTCTCCATCATTGGTCATCCAAATGACTATGCCGTCGAAGTAACATCAAGTTCATGGTTCGAGAGTCTCTTGATTCCAGGCATCACAGGATTTATTGTTGGAGGGCCACTCGGTGCTGTAGGTGGTACCACAGTTGGTTTGCTTATGGCTTATCAATACGAGAGAAAAATTTGGAAAAAAATTCGTGAAGTGATAAACAGAGAGAGTAAAAGAAAACCAGCAGCAGATGATATAGAACATTACGGAAAATAAAAATGATCTTAGGGCTTTTATTTTTTTTATGAATAGAATATAGTTGGATAGATAGTTCTCTAACTTTGTATCTGATAGTACTCACATGCATTAGTAATTAGTGTTGGAAAGATACATAATTAAAATAAAATACTTCATTAGCTTACGAGATGAAATAGTGAGATCCCTCTGAAAGAAGTGTAGAGGGAGAACACTCTTTGATACCAACTAATAGTCCCTTCGTGTTTAACAATTACTTACAACCTAAGCTGTCCAAAAACAAATTTCTTTGTCACGTCAGCGACTCTTCTACCTAAGGCTCTAGCAACTTTAATATCAGCTTGTTCAATCTCCTGATTTGCTAATCTACCAACGATCCTACTTGGACCATAAGGACTACCACTCTCCGTCAGCTCTCCAACAGAGTAAGGTACACCAATCAATATCATCCCATGATGAAACATAGGAAACATCATAGAAACAGCTGTAGTCTCTTGTCCCCCATGTACTGATGCGGCACTAGTAAATACAGCACCAATCTTTCCTATTAGTGAACCATTTGTCCACAGTTCGGTTGTTCCATCCCACATACTTTTCATGGGTGCAGCCATGTTTCCGAAACGGGTAGGAGAACCAAAAATTATTGCATCATTGTTGGGTAGGTCTTTAATTACATCTTCTATCGGTAAAGTTGGATATCTGTTATTCAGATCTTCAGCTATCTTCGTCCATGCAGGATCCTTGGAAATGACTTCCATCGAGATGTTGTCAGCAAGTCTTCTTATAGTTACCTGAATGTTAGATAGCTCCTTTGCACCATATGCTATCTCCTCTGCCATTCTCGCAGTATTGCCATATCTGCTATAGAATACAATGAGTATCTTTGTGGTCTTTTCATCATTATTGCTCATATTCTGATTAAGCCAAGATAGTACTACTATAAAAATATGCATCAACCTATATTCTTTTGTCAGCACTGCAATTGCTTCTCAAACCAATGTCTACGAAATTGGCTTAAAAAATTGCAGTTAGTCCTTCTGCAATGATTTCTATACCGTATTATACTGTGATATCAGACGGGGAAAGATCAAACCCTTTACAAAGCTATAGTAGAAGCAATATCAACTGAAGTCTCAAAACGGTCGTCAGATGATGAAAGAACGTTCAAACGTTGTGTCTTTCGGTTATAAGGATAAGCGGCAGCTCCTAAAAATTATGCGAAAGTATTAAGTATTCATCATATATTGATGAATTAACTGAATAGCTGTCGATCCTTCTCCTACTCCTGCTGCTATTCTTTTGATCGAACCATGACGTACATCTCCAACAGCAAATACACCCGGAATACTAGTTTCGAGCAGAAAAGGTTGACGATCAAGCATCCAGCCTTGATTTTCAAGTTCGTCTTGCCGTAAGTCTGAGCCAGTCAAAATGAAGCCGTGTGCATCACGTTTGATCCAATCATAAAGCCAGTCCGTATGGGGTTCTGCGCCTATATATATAAATAATCCTGATGCTGGAACATCGTGCTGCTTTCCTGTTTTTGTATTGGTTAGTATGAGTCTCTCTAGTTTATATTCACCCTTAACCTCGGTAATTACGGAATTCAACCATACTCTAATGTTCTTCGTTTCATTTATCTGATGTATTAAATAGTGCGACATCTTCCTCTCTAAAGTATCACTACGTACAATAAGCGTTACCTGTTTTGCATATCTTGCAAAAAATACTGCTGCTTGTCCTGCAGAATTGGCTCCCCCGACTATGTAGATATCTTGTCCCTTGTAGTTTAGCGCCTCTACCATGGATGCTCCGTAATAAACCCCCGCGCCAGTAAACTTGTCTATCCCCTTTACATCATCAAGCATACGATATGTTACACCACAAGCAATAATCATTGTATGACATCTAATCTCTGTTCCGTCTCCTAATTTTGCGATTCTATACTGACCATCAGTACGCAGCTCCACAACTTCCTGTGGTTCTAGAATCTCGGTACCAAACTTAACGGCTTGAGCAACGGCACGTCTGGCAAGGCTAGAACCCGACAAACCTGACGGAAAACCAAGATAGTTTTCTATGTTAGAACTAGCCCCTGCCTGACCTCCAGGTGCATGTCTCTCAACTAACAATGTGTGCAGTCCCTCTGATGAGCTATATACTGCTGCCGCCAATCCTGATGGACCTCCACCTATTACTATCAAATCGTAAAAGGCCATTTGTGCTCTAGTCTTTAGGCCAATTTTTTCTGCAAGCTGTAAATTAGTTGGTTCAGCCATATATGTGCCATCAGGAAAAACTACGAGCGGGAGGTGTAATAATGAGGCATCCAGGTAAGGTTCTGACATGGACATTGCAGCTGAGGAGGCAGTTTTGCTATTATTTTTATTAGAGGTATCATCGATTCTGGCGGAAGAAATCTCAGTGTTGAAATGCTTTTCGCCAGTAACATGAGACTGGCTTTTTGTGTTGATCATTGCCGAAGAAACTAGACGACGAGCTTCTTTAGAATCTTCGATGTCTAGCCATTGATAAGGTATGCCATTTCTGGCCAGAAACTCCTTGGTCTCATGAGATCGGGGCGACCACCTTAAACCAATGACCTTAATGCCCTCAAATGGAGGTCGAAATGAAATCCACCAGTCGTCCAACAGATCATTAAGATGAGGATAAAGATGAACCTCTGGGGGATGCCATGGTTTCATCAAATAATAATCGACGTTGACTTTGTTAATGGATTTCATGACAGCCTCGGTATCTCCATAATCAGTTAGTAGTACGCGCTTTGCATCAGGGAATATATCCATTGTCTTTCCTAGGAACTCAACTCCAGTCATTTGAGGCATCCTTTGATCAGCCAAAAATAGAGCTACTATGCCGTGGCTCAATTTCAATTGTTTTGTTATTTCGAAACCTTTCTGACCAGATCTTGCTTGAAGTACGCGAAACCTATTGCCATATCGCTTGGTCAAATCTCGTTTAAGTACTTTCAATACTTGTGGATCATCATCCACAATCAACAATACAGGTTTCGTACCTGCATCCGCCTCTTATTGTCAATATAAATAGTAGGATAAGAAGGTTTTGTGTGTACAGAAGGTCCTGTTAACAGAGATATTTCCACCTCCTTAGATCGTCAAGTTTAGTATCGGCTTTGACAACGATATTAAAGACAAACAAGCCCATTTGTGAACATATCTGAGATTACACAATCCAGATTGTTGATGCATTGATAGTAATCATCAAATCCTTCAGATCTATCCTTTAGATATTTTATCGTTCTTTCAACTGCGTCAATCCACAACCAAGCTTGATCGAAACCAATCTGTAGCATAGTTTCATCAATCAGAATGGGAGATACTTTGTTACAAGGGTAAACACTTCCGGGATTGAATCTCTGAATCCATTTCCATACTGCCATCCATACTGCCACATGACTTCTTCTTTCATCTTCTATGTATCGCTCTATATATTTCTGAAACTGAGACCTAGAAAATATAAGTACAATGCATACAGTATTGTCTCTGCAGACATTCTCTCACGTTCAAACAAGCTCACGGAATACAGGAGAATATCCGAAGCAATAGTTTTATCAAAGTTAACAGGACCGTACAGAACCTGCCCTTTATATAATTTTAGAGCAAAATTTGACTAACCAAAGATCGTCTTTGCTGTTTGTGAAAGGAGATCTTTATAAAGGAATTAAGATTTGCGCAAGTCCATTTTTTTATAAACATGGACATTATTAGTCTAAAGTAACAGATCAATCAAACTAACAAAATATTAGTGGGCTATCAGTAAATAATTTCTTATATCTTGACAATGGCAGGTCAATGTCTGTTAGAAATCCGGAACTTTATCTTACTAGTTATGAATGTGCTTTAAATTTTAATCAACAATTTTTTCGCAATACTAATACACTAGCTACCTTGATATAATTGCTTAAAGTTCCTAAGCATGTCGAAGGAATATTAATGTGATGACAGATTATATTAATACCTAATACAATGCAAGGACAACTAAGGAAAGGTTTAATTCGAACGATACGAGCTTATAATAATAATAATTTGACCTCAGGCAAATACTTCAACAAAGGAGTAAAAGCACTTGACGCTCCAGATTTGGGCCATGTGGTAAGAGAAACGCCTGACAAGATAGTCGTATTTGGAGATAAGAATGAAAGATATGATATTCCTATATCTGAAATTAAGCAAGTGGGTGCTAATGTCTTGATAGGACTTCCCTCTTCTGAAATTGAAAAAAAATACAAGGTTAGCCGTAAAGAACCATTGCCTACAAGTCGCAAAGATCCTTGGCCAGAAAAAGATCGTATGGTTAATCTGTCTACATACGAAGGAAAATATCCGAAATCCCTTTTCAATAAAGGAGTTAGAGCAAATAATGAAGATGATGTTGGATATATATTAAAAGAAACGGATGATAAGATAGTCGTATTTGGTTATTCAAACCAAAGATTTGATATACCAAAATCCCATATTATTGCAGTAGGGAGAAACGTGATATTGGACATAAACTTTCCCGAGATTTTTCGTTATCAGGTAGATAGAAATGCGCCATTACCTACTGGAGAGCCTATTGAAAAAGTAGTTGATGAACCCTACCCCGAAGATAACTAAATCAAGTATACAGATCATGTATAACTGACGTTACTAATCAACGATAATATTTGGGTGAAGAAAGCCGCCAGGTGGGACGACCAATCATGCAAATCCAAATTCTTGGTTTTTACTGCCTAACCTTAAGTACATTAGCAAACAGTGTTGCACATATCGAAATCCAATTATCTATTGCACAAATCTAAGGATTAAAAAATATCCCTTATTGTAATAAACCTTGGTATACTTCAGATCGTGTAAAAAGAAGATTTGGACTAACCTTCTGTATTGCAATACCCACAATCACAGGAGGTATCACCAAAGTTTTCACACGCCAAGAGACTTCTTTCTCTGCTTATTAATTCTGTTTTTGAACTCATTTAATGTAATATTTACATCAGAGATTGAAATAATTTCATCAGCATGAGGTATTAGATTTCAAGATTGAACCTGAAACTTCAGTGTACTGGATTCCCAGTTTCAAATCGAATTATAGAAAGCATTAAGCACGTGTTTGTTATATTAGATAGTATATACCATATCCAGGTAAGCGTTGTCGACCTTACGGATGGCATTTAAGCCCTCTGTTTTCTTCTGTACAATGTCTACCGTACAGATGGCATATCTACGGTAGATATTATATAGGCGTTAACATTACCGTTCCAACGTGACTTTAGAAAGTACTGTTAGCCTGGCAAAAGCTGGAACGAATTCACTAAGAGCAACTCTACCAAGGAATAGTTTCTTATTTGAACTTAAAAGCTGGGGATAAACTAGAATGGACAATGAATGATAGAAATGGTGAAAGGTTCGTAATGGTTTCAAAGAAAAGGCAGATCTAAAGAAACCATTAGATGATGCTTTTCGGTTTGAGCATTTATCTGCATGATAGTAAAATAATGGGTAGATAGACTACTAAATTATTATGTAATACTATTCTGCTCTATGTTATTGCTAAGAAATAATTTGAAAACTAAAAATAGAAAAGGTTATATTGGTCGTTTGTGATAAACGACCAACACGATGGCTAAAATAGCAAGTTTTCCTCCGGTTCTATCCGTGGTAACGACTGTAACTATACTTTCAATTTTTCTTATGTCATTTGGAATAATCGATCAGTCATTCGCTACGATTCAAACTGATACTAATGCAGGTACCGACCAAGTTCCAAATATTAATGCGTCATCCGTCTTTGATACTCATCAAATGGTGCTTGGGAATAATTTTAAGAATCTTGTGATTTTGATACCAAATGAAGGCCACGAATCGCAAAATATTGGTGATGAGAGTGCAGACCAGAGGCTCATTAATCAACCATATATTCCACAAAGTACGACAGTGCCAAAAGGAACTACTGTTACATGGTTTAATGGCGATGTCGACCATGATCATAAAATCACTCTAACCGGACAAAATAACAACCCAGCATTCGATAGCGATGTTTTTGTTTATAATACCGCATCACAGCCAGTCGTGATGAATAATACGGGAACCTTCGGTTATTTTGAAGCAGACGTGAACAATGAAGATACAGACTATGTCATGAATGGAACAATAAATGTAGTAGATCAACCTGAAAACCCCAACAGCAGTACTTCTGCTGGTAATACCGGAAATCAATCTAGTGCGAATATAGATACAGTTGGAATATTAATGGTGCCAACAGAAGACCTTGCAACTTATACATCAGACTTGGAAAATGGGGGTCTTTCTGTTCTCAGCACTCATAACTTCAATGATATAAGAGGTGGGGATCCACAGACGCTGATTTCCTGGGGAACATCATCTGGTACAAACTCTATTGAAAATGTTATTTCCCAACTAGAGGGAATAACTTCTACACTGCCATATAGTTGACCCTATTACTTTCTCCCAGCAGAAGGGAATAAGATTTTAGTTAGAAGGAACAATAACAAGTAAGTGAACGTTTGAGAACTATAAGTGAACAGAGTTTACGATGGCGTAGCGATAAGGTTAGAGAGCTAGCTATCAAAGGTTATACTCAAAGGGATATGCCAGCATTCGTGGTCTATTGTTGTTATGATTGTTTTTAGTCCTTTCATTTTGTTGTAGGATATTTACTCATGGTTTGGATTCCTACACTTCAAAAGTCTCAGGCAATACCATAACACAGGATCCTAAAATCTATTCCTAGATGATGTTAATTTCAATATCAATACTTTACTACGTAATTTATATAACTGAATTGAAATTCATGGTTGGAAATGGCAAACTGCGATAGATATGGAGTTTCTAATGAAGCAGCACCTTTCGGGGGGGGCTAGTGCATGTTGATAGGTACAATGGGGAAAAGGAGCGAGTACAGGCTGAGAAATAGTGCCTGAATTGTCTTCATGGTCACTAACCTCTTTTTTGTTCTAGTTAGAGGACAACAAAGTTTTGGGCGTGAATATATTAAAAAATAACTAATGACTAATGACTCATCAACCAAGTTAATAAAACTGATAAGCAAAACATTGCATAACTAGTCACTTACTGCTTGAAAGGAGTTGGATTTGATGTGTTTGATGAGCATGCAATACGCATATAGTTGATAGTTGATAGTGTGGGGGGGGAGTAGCAGTCTGTCAATCATCCTGGCTGTCAAACGAGGCAGTTTCGAACTATGACTGAATCGTAAAACTGCATAAATTTGAATAGTAGTGGCGCTAACTAGGACTACGCCAAGCAGTACAATAGGCAGAAGTTGTAAGTAATTGATGAGGGACAGTTCTAACAGTCTGATCCATTGTTAGAATCTGACCATATAGGATGGTCGTCACATAATTGGTGAACAAAATGGTAGCTGTCATGGCATTTGATGTTGATGTCAATAATGCAGGATATGACTTAATGGGACCACATTATAACTAATCTCGTTTTTCTAGCGCTCGAACACTATCTCATTTAGCAAATTTGGCAAGCTGCATTGTTACTTCAACCATCTTCTTCATATCTCTTCCCACAGAAGAAAATAGATGACCAAATATTATGTGATCTGTACCCATTGCCTTAATTTGTTCAATATCACTTTCAATCTGTTCGATAGTACCAGTCATCGGTGTTCTTGTTTGATTAGACGATGAGGAAGCAGATTCTGATACATTTGGATATGAAACCATATAGATACTGACCTTCGAAGGATCCTTATCTGCCTTCCTCGCACTTTCTTTCAATCCATTTATCACCTGCTCAAGCTGTTCTAATGGTCCAAAACCAGCTACTCCTATCCATCCATTTGCATAGTTTACTATCCGTGAAAACGTCTTCGGACTAAATCCACCAAGTAGTATAGGGGGGTGTGGTTTTTGTACAGGTTTAGGTCCTATCTTTGAAGCAGGTATATTGTAAAATCGACCTTTAAATTCTACAACGTCATCAGTCCATATCTTTTTCAATACTTGAAGATATTCATCAGCTCTGGTTCCTCTATCTTTGTAAGGAATACCAGAGGCTTCAAATTCATCCTTTGACCAACCTATACCCAATCCAATAAGAGCTCTTCCATCTGAAAGGATATCAAGTGTCGTAACTCTTTTGCTTAATACTACTGGATTTTGAAAGAACATATCGATGACTGATGTACCTAAAGATATTCGTTCAGTAACGGCTGCAACGTATGTCAATGTAGTCAAAGGGTCAAGCACATTTTGATACACAACTGGAAGTGATCCATCAGGAGAGGCAACATATGGGGTCTGTGGTTTAATTGGCCACAGTAGTCGATCTAATACCCAAACAGAGTCGATGCCTTCTTTTTCTGCTTCTGTCGCTATATAGAGAATATTCTCCGCAGTAACATGCTCGCCAACGTGTGGTAGGAATAATCCGACCTTCATGTAAAATTCTATGAACTTGTACTATTAAAGGGGTTTCAAGCGAGTATCCAAGCGAAGTTTCTTGTCTCGCATGTCTTTTCAATGAATCACGGAAAATCTTCTATATAGAGGATTTTATAATGTAGAAGGCCTAAACGCACATTTTCAGTTTGTATTAACTGCTTGCCTGCTTTCTACACTTTGTATTTTGATACCATTATTAAGTTGAAATCACTTGAATTTGATTTGCTTGATGCGCATGCATACTTGTGTTGCTGATTTGTATACGGAGACGGATTCAGACAAACCCCATCGATGTATGTGTATATTTTAAGACCCGACCACTTGTCAAGCGAAACGATTGAGGGTATCGGCTTCCGCGATCTCTATAATGGGTTTCTTATTTCCATATTTTAGATCGAAAAGACTGTACAAGACACTCTTGAGAGTCTCAATTTCCTTGATTATAATATCTGACTCTCTAGGACTGTTTGATTCTTCTAGCTCTATCTCTAGCTCTTGAATTTTTTCATGCAGCATGTTTTCGAATTGTTAGTATCTTCTAACTCCAAACGCATTTTAGTTACACCAAGCTGTTGTCGTTTGTCGTTAGTTTGACCTAACACCCATTGGATAATTCTTATGGTCCATTGTAAAAACTCTACCTCATCTTTACGATCTACTATGTATAGCGCGTTCAGTTTCACATTGGTTACGTTCTCCACTTCTTTGGTGAGTAATCCAATTCTCTCTTCGATAATTTTTCGGAGTTCAATGAGTTTGTGTTTATGCATGAATCAATAATTTGTTAAATTGCAATATAATCAATGGATTACGACGAGCCGGGGGGGAGAGTGTATTATTGTGATTTGTTGTGATTTATTGTGATTTGTAGGTGCGTCATGGCCTTATTAATGTCTTAAAGGTTGAAGTATAGTCTATAAGCTTGTTCAAACAGATAAAATGTTATAGCCTATAGTAGTTCCAGGTCTCTTAAACGATGAAAGAGACCAGCCCTACTTTACAAGTTTATCAAGCTGTCTTGTTACATCAATTATTTTGTCACTGCTATTGCCAATTGGTGATCGATTGTAATTGAGTATTGCAAGATCTACTCCAATTTCCCCGATTTGTCTCAAGTCGTCTGCTAATTGTTCCAAGTTTCCATTTAACAGGTGTCTGGAATTTTTCTTTTGTTGCTTTTGCCAACTACCCTTAAGCTCTGTCGGTTCAACATAGTCGTCGTCACTACTCAAATCTTCAATATTGGGATAGATAATCGCTGCAATTTCAATTTCATCAGGATCCCTATTCACCTTCAGACACTCCTTTTTTATCATTTCAATATTTGACTTCGTTTGTCTCAACGAATCGCGTATAGTACATATCCATCCGTCAGCATGATTTGCAATCCTTGCAAAAGTTTTCTCACTATAACCACCAAGATAGATTGGGATACGAGATTTCTGAAGTGGTTTAGGGCCAATCTTTGACGGAGGGACTCTATGATACTTTCCTTCAAATTCTACAATATCATTTGTCCATATCTTTTTTAATACTTGCAAGTATTCGTCTGCTCTATCACCTCGATTCCTAAAAGGAATTCCTGAGGCTTGATATTCATCTCTAGCCCAGCCGATTCCTAAACCCGCAATAACTCTTCCATCAGATAAAATATCGAGCGTAGCAAACCTTTTTGATAATATTAGAGGATTGTGAAACAGCATATCAACGACCGACGTCCCTAGCTTAATCCTTTTGGTTTTTGATGCCACAAACGTAAGCGTTTCAATTGGATCAAATATGTACTGCCAGTCATGAGGGAATTTGCCATTTTTACTTCCAGGGTATGGATTCTGTGGATTAATAGGCCATATCAGCCTCTCTAAGACCCATAAAGAATGAAATCCTGCAATATCAGACTTTTCTGCAACTTGTATGATATTTTCTTTCTTGGCATGATTTATTCCAGTTTGTGGTAGTCGTAATCCTAGTTGCATAATTTTACTTGTGATTCATATTATAAAACATGCTACGAGAATTGGTTAAGCAAACGGCAATTCGTTTGATTGACAAACAGTTGATTGAATTACCTACTTGTATTGCAGCCCGGCGCCTAGTATCATGATCTACAATATCAATCTAGTGGCTAAATTTACGATACTGTGCTATAGTATTGTTGCAAATCCGGCATTTGTATTCTCCTTTTTCAACCAAAATAACATTTTCAGCCATCTCTTCATT
>Ga0105091_10001067_pt1 | contig 11830 bp, 13 predicted proteins | sample PPLLak1March2015_FD_87022 | JGI IMG/M metagenome (GOLD analysis project Ga0105091, IMG submission 87022) | Freshwater sediment microbial communities from Prairie Pothole Lake near Jamestown, North Dakota, USA - PPLs Lake P7 Core (1) Depth... | ecosystem: Environmental > Aquatic > Freshwater >... | reverse complement strand
TCCGCAGACAACCATAGGGCTCGGTGTAGTTGGCGGCCTTCTAGGAATCTATGCTGGCGGACTTCTTGCACCGTCGATCCCGGAGCTTTCTTTTATAGGTGGCATTGGGGCAATTTGCGCTGCCATATGGGGTGCTGATGCAGTCCGACGTGTTGCCAGTTACGGTCTTGGTACGGGTGTACCGTCAATTGGTCTGCTCGCCCTTGGTATGGGTATTGTCGCAGCTCTCTTCGGGCTTTCGATAGGTGGAATTGCAGGCCCTATAGTAGCATTCATTGTAGCCTGTGTCATCGGAGTTGTCATTGGTGCCCTTGCTAACAGAGTAATTGGTATGGGTATTCCAGTCATGGAACAGACAATGACAGAGATTGCAGGTTCAGGAACCCTGCTGATTCTCGGATTAAGTGTTGCAATTGCAGGCACCTTTGATTACAACGTAGTAGTTGAAAGCGTGGTCAAAACAGGTTTTATAGCATTGATTTACATCGCAGGCGGTATGGCACTGCTACACCCCTTCAATGCAAACCTCGGAGCTGACGAATCACAGGACAGAACCCTCACATGCGCTTTTGAAAAAGGTGCAGTTTCAATGGTCGTTGCAGGTATAGCATCCGCAGCTGGTGTGGGTATAGGACCGGCCATTGTAACAGTTATTATCGGAACAGTTCTCTGGTATATCGGCTTCACCAAGTACTATGCGCTTGTTAAGAGAGATGCATATGCAGTGGTTGGAACCGGTTTACTGCCCAGTGCGGAGGAACTACAATGAGCATGATTAGAATAGCCCCCGAACTGCATCTGGTCCTGGACCCTGACACCGCAATTGTCGCTGAAGAAAGGTCAGACTCACTTCAGTACTCCATGGAACCTATGTTTGAGAGGCTGGACAAGCTGGATGGGATTGCGGATGACCTCATGAATTCTCTTTCCCCAAGCCTGCCGCTCCTTAATTCATGGCCAGGTCGTGAAAACACGTCCTATATGGCTGGATTCTACAGCAATACTTTTTACGGAGTCGTTGTAGGTCTTGCCGTTAGTGGACTGCTGGCTCTGTTCTTATATGTACAAAGCCTGATGAACGGAGTGGTGTAAAATGGTAAATAAAAGAGAACCCGCACCTGGATGGCCTATCCTGAAGGGTGAATACGAAGTAGGGGACGTCAAGAATTGTGTACTGGTAATTACCTGCGGATCACACCTTCCGGGGAAGCCAGTTCTTGATGCGGGTGCAGCAGTTACCGGATCATGTAAAACCGAAAACCTCGGTATTGAAAAGGTCGTTGCCCACATTATTTCAAACCCTAACATCAGGTACCTGCTTGTAACCGGCTCTGAAGTTAAAGGGCACGTTACCGGACAGTCAATGATGGCTCTCCATGCAAATGGTGTAAAAGAAAACAGGATTGCAGGAGCATTAGGCGCAATTCCGTATGTCGAGAACCTGAATCCAGAAGCACTTGCCCGCTTCCAGGAGCAAGTTCAGGTTGTCAACCTGCTGGATACTGAAGATATGGGTGCCATCACTGCCAAAGTGAGGGAGCTTGCTTCAAAAGACCCTGGTGCCTTTGATGCAGAACCACTAATTCTGGAAATCAGTGAAGAAGGTGGAGAAGAAGAAGAGGGCGCTGTTGTCAGGCCGGTCTCTGGTGAAATTGCAGTTCTCCGCAGCAGGCTTAAAGCAATTGAAGCCCGCATGATGGATATAGGAAACTTGAACAAGTTCCACTCAGGAGTTCATGCAGGAAAGGTTGAGGGCGCCATGATAGGGTTGACCTTAACCATATCCCTGCTTGGATTATTACTGCTAGGGAGGTAATGAGAATGGCAGAAGAATATGGACAAGGCGTTCCAATGATGCTCGCCCCCCAGATGGGTGCGATCGACGCTACTGTTGAGAGCATTCGGTACAGGGCACAGCTGATTGCGAGAAACCAGAAGCTGGACTCCGGGGTCATGGCTACAGGAATGAGCGGCTTTGTAGCAGGCTTCCTCTTTTCATTGATCATGATCATTGGACTCCCGTTACTCGTCTGGTCTTAACTTGAGAGGTGAATAGTATGGCAAAAGCACCAGCAGCATTTGTAGAGCCAGGCGAGTTTAACGAAGTAATGAAAAGGCTCGACAAGATCGACGAAAAGATCGAGTTTGTCAACAGTGAAGTTGCGCAGAGAATCGGAAAGAAAGTAGGAAGAGATATCGGAATTCTGTACGGCGGAGTCATTGGCCTGCTGCTCTTCCTGATCTACGTCTCGGTATCATCAATGTTCATGTAAATGAGGGATCAAAATGTTCAAGTTTGACAAGAAACAGGAAGTTTATGAAGTCGGTGGAGTTAAGTTCGGCGGACAGCCGGGCGAATATCCAACCGTATTAGTCAGTACCATGTTCTATGCAAGGCACAAAATCGTGACTGATGAGGACAAGGGTATCTTCGACAAGGCAGCTGCAGAAACTCTCTGGAACACCCAGGTATCAATGAGTGATGCCACAGGGAATCCCTATGTAAACCAGATCGTGGGCGAAACCCCCGAATCAATAAAGCGCTACATCGACTGGTTCATTGGGATCGACGACAGGACACCTTTCCTTATTGACTCCTCAGCCGGAGAAGTGCGTGCAGCCGCAGCCCAGTACTGTACCGAAATCGGTGTTGCAGACAGGGCAATCCACAACTCAATCAACGCAAGCATTGAGCAGGCAGAAATGGATGTCCTCAAAGAAAGCGACGTAACAGCTGCAATTGTTCTGGCTTTCAACGCAACTGACCCAACCGTAAAAGGAAAGATGGACATCCTTGAAGTCGGTGGTTCCGGACAGACCAAGGGTATGCTCCAGGTCGCAAAGGAATGCGGAATAAACATTCCCCTGATCGACGTTGCAGCTATGCCTCTCGGTGCAGGCGCAGGCGCAACAATCCGCACAGTTCCGACAATCAAAGGAAAACTCGGCCTGCCTGTCGGCGGTGGATATCACAACATGGCCTCAGCCTGGGACTGGCTCCGCAAATTCAAGAAGACCCAGCCTGACCCCAAGGCAATCTACATGCCTACAGACATTGGTACCAACCTGGTAGCCCAGATCGCAGGTTCTGACTTCCTGCTCTACGGTCCTATCGAGAACGTCAACCAGATTTTCCCTGCTGTCGCAATGGTCGACATTATGCTCGGAGAAACTGCCAAGGAACTCGGCGTCGAGATCGCAGACCTGGCAAACCACCCGGTAACCAAACTGACATAAACGAAACGAAGAAAATTGAAAAGAGTCTTAAGACTCAAAAGCAGAGGAGATTTTCCTTTGCTTTTCTTTTATTTTCTAAACTATTGTAGCTTTTTTATTAAATTTAGACGTTTATTCTCTTAACTTCCTGGCCTTATTCTCTTGACTTTTCTGGCCTTATTCTCCCTTCCACTTTCTGGTAAAGTTTGACCCATATTCATCTGTTTTTTATACACAATTCAGGTGGACCGGGTAAATAAGATCACCAGGTAAGCCTGAGAAAACACAATACCCAGGCGAACCGGAGAGAACATGAATCGACCTGAACTAAAAAGATGTGTTCAGGAACCAGAAAGGAAAACGTGGAAAAAATAATATTAAAAGGTTTACGTTAGCATTAAAAGGTTTACGTTACTTTCTCAGGAGAAAAGTCCCTGGCTGGCTAAGTAATTCCATCTGAACCTGCCAGGTACTTATGAATCCACTCCCAAACTCGCTTTCTGGGACTGTTACTGCCTCTGAAGATCGTGAGTTATCAGGGAAATGTTATAACCTGTGAGTTTTTACCCCGCACTCGTGCAGGAACTATACAATCTACTCCCAAACCCACAGCCTTGAAAACGTCAACTGATGCCCTTGAGATTAAATTGGAGTAGGTAATCAAGGTTAGACAAACTGTAAGGACAGGGCGAAATCAATAACGCGATCTTCCAGGTTATAGCAGTCCGATTCATATACCAATTTTTTAAATAACATATTGTAGACTGTCTTAACATATATATATAAAGAATTGTGAACCGATGTCACCTGTTTCTGGCCATTTGTCAAGCTTTTCGCTTAATATTATAAGAAAAATTTAATTAGAATTCGAAAATAAGACCGCGTGTAAAAATCTATATCTGATCAAATCGGGGGATTTATTACCATGCCAACACTGTGAAATATTATACGATTAATTGGCATGTCCGATGAAGTGTATATTAACTCTAATTACCAAGTAATGGTACTAAATAGAAAGATTTAATATTCGGTAGCACTTACCAATACCATAAACTGGGTTCTAAGTAAAAACTTTTAGATTTACAAAGTATCTCGTTATAAAAACGTTTTTTTCTAGCTTTTAAACCGGAAGCCATAAAAAGTCCTGATCTTACGGTCACCAAAACGGATCATAGCATAAAGAGCCAGGAAACCGGTAGTATCGGGTGGAAATATGCTGATCAGAAAGAATATATCCCTGGATGATAAGTACCTTAAAAAGTTACAGCCCCTTCTGGATGCCAATAATGGGAATTTGAGTGCTGCAGTCAGGGATACCATTGAAGTTGCAGATACAGCTCTTACACATCATAAAAGTATTGATGAAGCAATCCAATTTTTAAAAGAAACTCCTGCAAAAGAAGAGTTAAATGATACAATTCAGAACGGAGAAAATATCGTTATAAATAAAACAATGCTCGAATGGCTGTTCAGGTGTACTAGAGGCAGGCTCACAGATGATGAGCTTGTCAATGAGCTTATTAATCCGTTTGAGATTCAGGATATGAAACAACTCGAAGACTACCTGAACAGGGTTTCAAGAAGCTATCAATGGGCAATTCGAACTTCAATAAAATGTGAAGATATTAATAATCCGGAATCTGCACTGGTACTTATTTCCAACTCTACTGTACACAGCAGAGACTTTTTCTCCCAGCTGGTAGCTCATTTCCTTTCCAGATGGAAGCAGCTCGATGTTGAGCATGTTTTCAGGAGATCAAACTCGACCCAGATTTCTTTCAGAAGGAATCCATCCACCTCTCCGAATGAGATTATGCCTGGAATCCGGAAGCATTTTGGATACCTTGATATTTTATGTAAAGAGCTGGATGAGAATACGGAATTCTGGACTCAGCTCATGTATACTTATAACGTTGAGAGGTTCAATCTTGTGACTCTTCACCGGAGCCAGTTTGAAGTTTTTGCAACCGGAGAAGTCCCAAACCCGACAAAAATCCTTGAGCGCCTGTGCAAGCAGTCAGTAAGTGATATGCCCCTTCCGGATTTACTGGTTCATTTCAGGAGAATGTACCTTGCAACCCAGCTTGCCAAGAATATAGAAATCTCCCTCGAACCCGGAAACGAGTCAGTAACCATTTTCCATGACTTCAAAGATGAAAGAGTTGTCCGCAATCTTGTTGAGTACTTCTCGAACATATTCAGGGAAAACGGCACGTCTTTCGAGACTTCCCTGTATTCAAGCATGATTATATTCAGATTCTTCCAGGAGCGAAAAACTGATAGTTCGGACTTGTATTTAATGGAAGAAATGGAAGAGCCTGAATAACCTGAGAAAGAATACAAAAGCTAGATAACAGGCCCAAAAACTAAAAGAAAACTATTAAGGATAAAAATATTAAAAAGATCTCTAAGAGATATTAAAGAAAAAAATTAAAAAGAAATATCTAAGAGATATATTAAAGAGAGCGTTTTTCGTCATCTCACTTAACCTTTTGCAACTCCTAAAGGAAAAACTCTTGCGATCTTACGGGCAATGCCGAGCTCGTGCACGACATTTACCACATCGCTGCTGGATTTGTATACGCCTGGAGCTTCCTCTGCAATTACTGAAGGATGCGTGGCTCTTACTGTAATGCCCTGAGCCTCCAGGTTTTCCTTTATGTTCTGTCCGCGGAACTCTTTCTTTGCATGTGCCCTGCTCATGACCCTTCCGGCCCCGTGGCAGGCACTGCCGAATGAAATATCCATAGCTTCCTTTGAACCGCACAATATAAAGGAAGGGGTTCCCATGCTTCCGGGAATTAAAACCGGCTGCCCTACATCCCTGTATACGGCAGGCACTTCAGGATGCCCTGGAGGAAAGGCTCTTGTTGCCCCTTTCCTGTGCACATACACCTCTTTTTTCCTGCCGTCCACGGTGTGTTCTTCAAGTTTTGCCACATTGTGAGCAACATCATAAAGCAGGTCCATGCCCATGTCGTCCGCGTCTCTACCGAATACCTTTTCAAACGATTCCCTTGTCCAGTGCGTAATCATCTGACGGTTTGCCCACGCATAATTCGCAGCGCAGAGCATGGCCTTAAAATAGTTCTGAGCTTCCCTTGACTGGGCAGGAGCACAGGCAAGCTGTTTATCCGGAATTTCAATTTTATAATTCTTTACAGCCTGAGAGAGTTCTTTTAGATGGTCAGTACAGATCTGGTGCCCTGCACCCCTTGACCCGCAGTGAACCATTACCGTGACCTGGCCTTCTTCAAGCCCGAAGGTTGAAGCAATTTCCTGATCATAGATCTTATCGACATACTGAACCTCCAGGAAGTGGTTGCCGCTTCCAAGGGTTCCTAACTGAGGTTTTCCCCTGTTTCTGGCTTTCGTGCTTACCTGGGAAGGGTCAGCTCCTTCCAGATACCCGTTTGCCTCACAGTGTTCAACATCGGCTTCCACACCATACCCGGCTTCTACAGCCCATTTTGCACCCTCAAGAAAAGCACGGTCCAGTTCCTGGTCGGAAGCCCTGAACCGGCTCTTGGAACCAACACCTGCGGGCACGTTACGAAACAGCTCGTCAGTTAACTCCTTTATATTCGGAACTACATCTTCCTTCTGAAGGTTGGTGCGAATGAGCCTTACCCCGCAGTTGATATCAAAGCCCACCCCACCTGGGCTGATAATCCCTTCTTCCGCATCAAAAGCCGCGACTCCCCCAATAGCAAAACCATAGCCAAGATGGGCATCGGGCATTGCCATGGAATACTTCTGGATTCCAGGGAGGGTTGCCACATTTGCAATCTGGTCGATAGTCCCGGGGTCAATATCTTCGAGTAAACGTTCGGATACAAACAGACGGCCCGGAACCCGCATGTTGGGGATGTGCCCGATAGGGATTTCCCAGTTATTCTCGGAAATCTTCCTGACCATACTTTTTACATCCCCCTGTACATTCTCCTTGCTTAATTCCTCAATAGCTGTATCTTCACTCTCTACCATGATTGATACTCCCTCTACATTATGCTTTATGGATATAACTCTGGAACTACTAATTTACTTTCCGTTTCCCAAAAGTCTGCAAATCGCCCTGGAAACGTAATCAAAATACACTGTATCAGGCTGGATTAAGGCTATAATGAATTCTGGAAACGACTGATAATAAGCTCAGTTCGATATAACAAAGTCGGTCTAAATATGACTGAATCAGTTCAGGACTAGATAATTCAACTTGAGATCTTGTAATGCAGGATAGGATAATAATTCCCATACATGAAGATATGCATGGCACGAAATAGTTAGAGAAAAAACAACCAGTACCCGGGATAGGGAGAAAGTTGTGCTCCCTTAAATGTCCACAACGATCTGAGCCTTCCAGCCATCCGCAGTCTTCGAAATTTCTAACTGGTTATAGGTAACAGCCTTGATTTCAGTCTCAAAGGGGTGGCTTTCGGGATAGAACTTTTCGCCCAGTGCCTGAGCTGTTATTGAGTACTCACCTTCTTTTTCCATGACTTTCTCAACCCGAAATTTCCTGAAAACGACTTCATCAACTTCAAAGATATATAGAAGTTCGGAAAGCCAGTCCACAAGCAGGGATTCCAGGTCAGGTGATTTAAGAAAAATTTCTCTTCGGGTCTCTCCCGAGACTTTTTCTGTATCAATCATAACATTGAACATAGCGAGAGCCGAATTTTCAAATACTTCTTCCAGAGTTTTCCCATAAGCCAGAAACTTGATATCTGCAGTGTGTTCCAGATACTCATACTGTTTTCCTTGAGACGACATAGCCAAGTATTGTTTGTTGTGTTACATTAACTTATTCGCCTCAGAAGCCTGCGTTCAGGTCTGCAGGAAATTTCCCTGAACTGAGATAAAAGTTAAGCTTTGAGAACTCTTGGAAAAATGTGTTGTTTAAAAGAATTCTATCATTCGAAAAGGTGCTATCATTCGGAAGAACGCTATCATTCCAGTTTCTTCCAGATATAATGAATTCTCTGGATTGCCGTTATATGGCTTGTTACAGCAATCAGGATGACAGCCCAGCCAAGGACTGAAAAACCTGCAACCGTCACTGAAAAGGCAAAGTTGCCGAAAGCTGCGAGGATTATAACTACAAGCCGATCCGCCCTGCCCATGATTCCTCCATAGTATCTCCCCAGGCTGAGCGCCTGAGCCTGGGTTCCGAGATAGCTGGTAAGCTGCACTCCTACAATTGCCGCAACTCCTATCTGCCAGGGGGCGTAACCTGCAAAAAAAATGCTGCATATAATAAAGACATCCGAGTAGCGGTCGATAACGTGATCCAGAAAGTCACCCCTGGGAGTGGCCCTATTTGATTTCCGTGCAATTACTCCATCAAGAGCGTCAAAGATCGAGTTAAGTATTACCAGGATACCTGCCAGCAGGATGAATCCCCTGGATGCAGGCGAGTAATAAAAACTGAGCCCTGCAAAAAATGCACAGATAAGGGAAGCTATGGAAACTGTATCGGGTGAGACCTCATATCTGACGAAAAAGTCTGCCAGTGGTTCAATAACTTTTGAAGCAAAAGGTCTCAGGGTATTAAATGTCATGGTACTCGAGATTCTTCCTTTAGATGATGTCCGTAATAGAAAGCCGCCCCAGAAACAGGCACCTTATCTTGTTCGGTATCCCGGTTTGGATCTGCTTATTTATATCGTTTCTGTGTTTACCTGCTTTTTATATTTATACTTAAGGCTGTATGGTTATCCGCTCACTCAATAGATAAGTTTACTTATTTTCCCTTCCTGCTGTTGCACGCTTGTGAGAAACGCGGATCAAACGAGCGAGCGCTTGCGATCAAATGAGCGAACGTTTGCGCTAATCAACGAGTGCGGCGCGGATCAAGCGAGCGAGCGCTTGCGATCAAACGAGCGAACGTTTGTAGTTTACTTATTTTCCTTTCCTGCTGTTGCACGTTCGTACAGGTACTTAACTTTACAGGAGTGCTCAAGCTGCGTGATCACGATGTATGCATCCCCAAGCGTTCTCCCGACTGCAAAAGTCCCGTGGCTGTAAACTATAGCGCCCCTGTGCCTCGAGAGTGCATTTGCAAGATTTCCTGCAAGCTCGCAGCTGCCTATTCCTCCTCTGACGACCGGAATCTCCCCAAGGAAGTACTGTCCTTCACTGTCTACGGGCGCAATTACTCCTTCAGGCCCTGCAAGCAGGGATTCTACAACCGCATACACAGAATGAGCGTGAATGATTGCAAGCGCTGAAGTCTGCCTGTAAATCTCCCTGTGTACGACGGCTTCGGAAGATGCAATTATATCCAGGGAAGAGGTATCTCGAATGTCAACCTCAACAACGTTATTTCCTGTGATTTCATCAAGTGCCACCCCTGTCCGGGTAATAAGCATCCTGTCGCCAGCCCTGATACTGATATTTCCGAAGTTGGATTCGACAAGCCCATGTTCAACCAGCTTGCGCCCGTATTTTGCGATTTCCTGCCACATCTTAAGCGGTATATTATACCTTCGGTTAATAATATATATTGCTTAGAAGTTCCCGGTTACGATTTTAAGAAATAGCCTCTAATAATACTTCTTTTCCTCTTAACGTCTAAAAACTCTAAAACAATATCCATCTTATCTGCTTTAATTTTTTGGTGGCTATCTCCTAGAGGTTGCAAACCGCGGTAACAAGGAGGCGCCAGGGGACGCGCTATAAACCTTTCTATTAAGCATAGAGAGCCAGTAAGAAGGGTTTACAAACAGAATGCCAGCATGAAGTGGAAAAGGATTAAGGGATTATTTTAAGCCTGGAAGTTCTCCAGCTGCAAAAACGTTTTCACTCTTTTTTATTGTCCGCATCCGGAAAAGTTACGAGATAACGATTTTTCTACTACAACGGGCAAGGCTTTGAAGATCCGGAGGCCAATTTATAGCGCAAAAAGGAAAGAAAAAATTAATTGCTGTTTTATCATCGTGCCTTCTTCCGTCTCAAAAACAGCCCTATAATGGCCATAATAACAACAACAAAAGCCCAAAATGTGACAGTAAAGGGTTTTATTGTGGCTTTAAAGGGGTTCTTTTTCATCGTCTGCCTCTTCTCTCCCATACCAAATATCGGCCATTTCGATAAGTTCCATTACTCGGGTTTCAAGTAGTTTTTGATGATAATCATCTAGGGATTCTGTGTTATATACCCGGTAGATATCGCCTGATTGGATAGTTATAAGCATGGTTTAAGCCTCCTGGTCTTCCTCATCACAAATACATTTAATTGCCTCGTCTACACTGAGATTGTTCTCCATTGCAATTATAGCAACTTCTAGAGCTTTGCGCCATTGATCTTTGGTTAAGTTCCATGTTTTCATATCGGTTTCGTCTGCTTCTCCTGCAAGAGTATCTTTAAGCTCTTTTATGCTGTTCTGATCGCAGCAAGCTTCTGCAAATTCTTTTACTTTATCTACAGGTTCACATTCATTAAGCTCTACAAAGTCTTTAATCGCATAATCACAGGTTGAGGAAGGACAGGACCACCCGGACCCCTTAAAGCCTCTTTTCCCGTCTTCCCCTGGTTCCCTGGTATAAGTTCGTTTGAGATATTCGCCGCATTTAGGACATACAGGTTTAGGGGTTGCGGTCTTACCATCTGCCTTTTTCTGGCCTTGTCTTCTCTTTTTTTCTGCCATCTGCTAACCTCTTATCTGTTCTAAAGTGGAGCGCAACATAAGATAGTTTCGGAAAAGAAGTATAAAACTATCAAGAAATACTCATATTCTACGCACTTTTAAGCCTTTCAAAACATCTTTCATGTATTTAGTCATGCATCAGTCTAAAACTTAACAGTGAGCCGGAGAATAAGCCCAGATTTCAAATGAGAGATTAGCCCGGGTAAATCTCACAAGTTAACAAAGAAAAATAACCGACAGCAGTAAAAAACCTCTTCAAATATTGAAAATGCGTCGTAAGAAGGTATAAACTATGGCTATTCCAATGACAATAAAAAGCATCATCTCATATGCTTTTTTTGATTCCCTAGCTTCATCATATCCTGTTTGGATCCATTCTTTATTAAAAGGTGAAATTGCCAGCAACAAATAAAAAATCGTGGCCAAAATCACAGTCCATATGAAGCCTAGTGATGTCGCCCCGCTAAGGAACAGAAAAAAACATGAGGTCACAAAAGACAACCATTTTGGATCCATTGCTATTCGGCTACTTGGCAAACATTTTCTCTTATAAATTAATTTTCATTTTTAACAACCTAGATAGGGTCTATTAATTTTTTCTTATTTTGTTCAAAAGGACAATTATTTTGAACATTATTTAATCAATTTTTCAGAAATTTGCCCTTAAATTCGAATCCTACTTTTTCTCTTCGGAGTTTAAGCGTCGTAATTTCTGTTTCGGGATCATAACCCTTTTTAAAATCCTTTATTTTCAGGTTAATTATTTCCTGAGCACCTAATCCGCTTGTAACTCCTGTTAATAATATTGCTTTTTCTAGTGGATCGCAAACCTTTAAAACTTCTTGCAGGTTCCCTTTTGTGGGAATCTCGTAATTCTCCGGCAGTGGTTGCGCTTTCCTTTCAGACCTGGGTATTTTGGGGATTTCAATATCAAAGGCTTTGTAAAAATTGGTAACTCTTGTCATA
>Ga0105091_10001064_pt1 | contig 11841 bp, 9 predicted proteins | sample PPLLak1March2015_FD_87022 | JGI IMG/M metagenome (GOLD analysis project Ga0105091, IMG submission 87022) | Freshwater sediment microbial communities from Prairie Pothole Lake near Jamestown, North Dakota, USA - PPLs Lake P7 Core (1) Depth... | ecosystem: Environmental > Aquatic > Freshwater >... | reverse complement strand
TGGCTTGCTCGGGGCCACGAGCATGGTCGGTAGCTGCCTGCTGCCGCTGCTGATGCAGGCGGGCTGGCTGGTCGAAGCATTTTCACGCCGCGCGCCATCATCGGGCGATGCCCGTGTGACTTGGCGGGTGCTTGGTCCGGCGCTTCTCCCGCAAGGGGAGGAGAAAATCGAATACTGGATTTGCGTTGCCCCCATCTGGGTGCTGCCGCAATATTTTGACCTGCTGGAGGCCTGCGGTGCCCGGCGCGTTGTCGCGCTTTCCTCCACCAGCCTGTTTACCAAGGGAGATTCATCCGATTCTGGCGAACAGGAGATTGCAGAGGGACTGGCGGCAGGTGAAGAAGCCCTGAGGACTTGGGGAGAGGACAGGGGGGTGGAATGGGTGATTCTCCGCCCCACGCTGATCTATGGGCGCGGGAGAGACCGGAATATTGCCGAAATGGCGCGTTTCATGCGCCGCTTCGGCTTCTTCCCATTGCTGGGGCGAGCGGGTGGCTTGCGCCAGCCGGTGTATGTCGGGGATGTGGCGTCAGCCTGTCTTGCGGCGCTGAGTTCGGTGCTGGTCAAGAACCGGGCATACAATCTTTCGGGCGGGGAAACGCTTTCCTATCGCGACATGGCAGGCCGGGTCTTCGCCGCGCTGGGTCTTCGTCCAAGGCTGGTGACGGTGCCGTTGCGGATGTTTCGCTGGGCGCTGGCCGTATTGCGCCTGCTGCCGCGTTACCGGCACTGGTCTGCGGCGATGGCCGAACGAATGAATTGTGACTTGGTATTTGATCACGCGGACGCCAGGCGAGATCTGGGCTATGCGCCCAGACCTTTCCGGCTTGCAGTGGAGGATTTGCCGCCATGAGGCAGTCTGTGCTGCTGTTGCTGGCCTCCGGCCTGCTCGCGTGGGGAGGTATTCGCCTGGTGGTGCTCCACGCGGGGCGGCTGGGTCTGGTGCAGGCACCCAACTCTCGCTCTTCTCATGTAAACTCCACGCCGCATGGAGGTGGGCTGGGAATTGTGCTGGGCGGCAGCGTGGCGGGCATCTGGCTGGGCTGGGTTCAGGGCGGTGTGCTTTGGCAGATTTCCTGCCTGGCTTTTTTGCTGGCGGCGCTTGGATTGTGGGATGATATGCGGAGTTTGCCCGCATGGACGCGGTTTGCGGTGCAGGTGTTGCTGTGCGCCCTGCTGTTGCAGGTGCTCGGAGATTCGGCGCATCTGGCATTGGCCGGCCTGCTGCTATTTGCTGGCGTGTGGTGGGTCAATCTGTTCAATTTCATGGATGGCATAGACGGTATCGCCGCTTCGCAGGCGGTTTTCATGCTGTTGGCCGGGGCGCTGCTGGGGGCGTTTTCTCCGGGAGCCATGGATGCGGCGGAGTGGCTGTGGATGCTGGCGGTTGCTGCGGCGACGCTGGGTTTTCTGGTGTTTAATTGGCCGCCGGCGCGCATCTTCATGGGCGATGTGGGCAGCACCTATCTGGCTTTCATGGTTTTCGCACTGGCCTTGCTTTCGGTGCGCGGGGGCTGGCTTACTTACCCGGTATGGTTGATACTCGGAGCGGTGTTTGTTGCCGATGCCAGCCTCACGCTGTTGCGCCGCATGCTGGCAGGGGAGCGCTGGTTTGAGGCGCATCGTAGCCATGCCTACCAGCGCTTGTCGCGGCGCTGGGGCAGTCACCGGCGCGTGACTCTGCTGGTAATCGCATTTAATCTGCTGTGGCTGGCTCCGCTTGCGTGGGCCTGCCTAGCTTGGCCCCGCTGGGCATGGATTTTCATGATGCTGGCCTATGTGCCGCTGGGAACTGCCATGCTGGCGCTTGGAGCGGGAAAACAGGACTGAGTAAAATGCCGTACCGTTTTAATTCTCCTTTCATACATCGCCACCTTGTCGGCATAGGGCGCGCGCGCAAGCAGGCGCTGATGGTCGCGGTCGATGTGCTGCTGCTGCTCTTCGCCGGCTGGGCGGCCTATGTCTTGCGCCTGGGGGAGTGGTTCGTGCCCAATTCGCGCCAGGCGCTGCTGTTGCTGGCAGCCCCGGTGTTAGCCTTGCCGATTTTTCTGAAATCGGGGCTGTATCGTTCGGTGATCCGTTATATGGGCGAATATGCGCTATGGACCACGGTACGAGCGATGACGCTGGCCGCTATTTTGTGGGCGACGCTGGCTTTTCTGACCGAGATGAGGGGCTATGCCGGGCTGCCCCGCTCGGTGCCCGTCCTGTACTGGATGCTGGGTATTCTGCTGGTGGGGGGGAGCCGTTTCCTGCTGCGCTGGCTGTTGTGGGTGCCCCTGCGCGAACGCTTCCAGGGACGGCAGGTGCTGATCTATGGCGCAGGGGCCGCCGGGCGGCAGTTGGCGGCCTCCTTGCGCCAAGGCAGGGAACTGTTTCCTGCTGGTTTTCTGGATGACGATGAGATCCTGCAGGGCAGCGATGTGGCGGGCTTGCGCGTCTATGCGCCAGAGCAGTTTCCGTGGTTGATCGAGCACTTCGATATTCATGATGTGATCGTGACGCTACCTTCCGTCTCGAGCGCCCGCCGGCGCGAGGTGGTGTCCTTTCTCGAACAATACCTTGTACGGGTGCGCATTCTGCCGTCCCTGGCCGATATTGCCAATGGCAATCACATGGTAAACATGGTGCGCGAGGTGGACATCGGTGACCTGTTGGGGCGCGATCCGGTCGCCGCCGATCCTGCCCTGCTGGGTCGCTGCATTGCCGGGAAAAGCGTTATGGTCACGGGTGCGGGCGGTTCCATCGGTTCGGAACTGTGCCGGCAGATTGCCGCGCTACGACCCGCCCGACTGGTGCTGCTGGAGGTCAGCGAACATGCGCTTTACCAGATAGACCGGGCGGTGCGCTCGGTGGCGGATTGCGAGGTGATTCCCTGCCTGGGCTCGGTGGAAAATGCCAGCCTGGTGTCGCGGTTGCTGACGGAGCATCGGGTTCAGACCGTCTACCATGCCGCCGCCCACAAACACGTGCCTCTGGTGGAGGCCAATATGCTGGAGGGGGTGCGCAACAATGTTCTGGGGACGCTTGCTGTGGCGTGGGCGGCTTTTGATGCAGGGGTGGAAACCTTCGTGCTGATTTCCACCGACAAGGCCGTGCGCCCTACCAACGTGATGGGGGCGACCAAGCGTTGGGCCGAGCTGATCGTGCAGGACGTGGCCCGACAGGCGCTGGCGCAAGCCAGCGGCCAGCACTTCTGCGCGGTGCGCTTTGGCAATGTGCTGGGTTCGAGCGGCTCGGTGATTCCTCTTTTCAAGGAACAGATCGCTCACGGCGGGCCAGTGATGGTGACCCACGCGGAGGTGACGCGCTATTTCATGTCGATCCATGAGGCGGTGGAACTGGTGATTCAGACAGGCAGTCTGACCCGGGGCGGGGAGGTGTTTCTGCTGGACATGGGCGAGCCGGTGAAAATCATCGACCTCGCCCGCAACATGATCCGCCTGGCCGGTTATTCCGTGCGCGACGTGAATAATCCGGAAGGCGATATCGAGATTACTATCACCGGCTTGCGCCCTGGCGAGAAGCTTTATGAGGAACTGTTGATCGCTGGCAGCAATGCCGAGGGCACGCCGCATCCCAAGATCATGCGCGCTGACGAGCCATCCCTGAGCAGCTCTGAACTGACTGACTTGCTGGGCCAGTTGAGGCAGGCGGTTGAGGCAGGGGACGGGGCTGCCGCACGGGACGTGCTGATGAGCGTGGCGAGGGGCGGTACTACAGTTTCTTGAACCCCTCCAGCGCCTCCGCCACGCTGATGTCTGTCACTTCGAGGCTGGGCGGTTGCAGCAATTGATATGGCACTCCCCAGGGGTGCCACCGTGCACGGTCTGATTTGCCAAAAAAACAAAGAATCGGTTTGCCCAGTCCGGCGGCAAGATGCATGGCCCCGCCATCACTACAGATCACGCTATCACACAGAGACAGGCCGGCGATTAGTTCTTCCAGTTGCTGTGTCGGACACGCCTGTATGGGAAGGCTTGCCAGGGCATGCATGATCTGCTGCGCTTTTTCATCGTCGCCGGGATGCTGCGGGTTTGCCTCGTTTCCGGGTGACCAGAACAGCAGAAAGCTTGCCCCGTACAACCGATGGATATTTTGTGCGAGTTCGACAAAGTGTTCCGTGGGCCAGCGCTGGCTCGGCTTGCGCGCGCTGATGTGCAGGCCTATGAGCGGGGTTGGCGTACCTTGCGGGAACAGGTGCTGGCGCAGCGCGGCGGCACGCACCACATCAGGAACAATCCTTAGCAGTGGTGGTGGGGTATCGATACCGAGCGGGGTGAGCATGCGGAAAACGCGTTCTACCTCGTGGCCATTTGCGGTTTCTGGTTGTATCAAGATCTGGTGTGGGGCGATAAATTTTGCCAGCCTCATTAATCGCGTACCCTGGGACTGACCGGCGAGCAAGACATAATCAAAGCGCCTCCGGCGCAATGCCCAGAACAGCTTCAGGCGCTCCCAATAAAGCCGGGCGAGGCTCGTTCCATTTTGCCTGTGTTTGGCTTTGGTGTAGGCGTAAATCTCGTTCACGTCGGAATTGTTCGCCAGGACGGGGGCGTTGTAGCTGTTGACCAGCGTGCAGATAAGGGCATCGGGGAAGTGCTCGCGCAATGCCCGCAACAGAGGCGTGGTGCAGACCAGGTCACCGATGTTGTCGCGCCGGATAACGAGAAAAGATTTTGCGTTTTGGGTCATGGCGCGGTATCAATGGCGTATTTGAGAGCCGCACTTACCCTCGCAGTGAAAGCGGGGAAAGTGAAGCGCGCCAAATGGTCAGTCGCAGCCTGAGGGTCGGGGCGAGGCAGGCTGTTATCCAGCAATGCGCTAATCAGCTGGTCGAAATCCATTCCCTTATCCTCGCGGGGGTCGCGAAATAAATAGCCAGTCTGCTTATCCAGTACGGTTTCCGTGAAGGGGGGGGCATTGACGGCCAATATCGGTGTGCCACATTGCTGGGCCTCGATCACGTTGAGTCCGAGCGCCTCCCTTTCTGGCAGACCGGTCAGCAGGTAATCCAGCGCTCCGTAAACGCCAATCACATTCGATTGTTGTCCCCAGAACCGTACTTGGTGCTTGATGGGGGCAAGCGCCTGCTTAAGATCGCGTACCGAGGCATAACCCCCACTGCCGAAGATTTCCAGATTGACTTGCGGGTGGCGTGAAATGACGGGCGAGAGGAGTTTGAACAGGGCGGGAAACTGCTTGATTGGCGTCAAGCGTGAAACGATCCCGAGAGTCAGGCCCGACTTGCGCTTGAATTGACGAATTGGCAGAAATTTACGATAGAACGGCTCGGCGAGTCCAAACAGCCGGTCGCGCAACTTGCGCTCATCCCAGGTGTAGGGCGAACTGGCAAAAGGCAATGGGTTGCCATTCCCTCGGGCGATGTCGGCAACGCCATAGAATGGGTCCATATAGGTTTGCTGGATCCCGGCAGCCAAAAGGCTGTCTCTCACGTGGCATGAAACCGGAAAAACTGCATGGTAGGCTCTGAACGGGGAGGCATTACGCCCGTAGAGGGGCATGTGCACGATGCCGGTCAGGATGTGATGCCGGGCCAGAATTTCGGCCAGTTTGCCGGTAACGGGTGCGTGTGCAACGACCAGGGATGGTTTGGCTGGCAGATGGTCAAGTAAATCATGCTGGCTGTGGATGGCTACAATTCTTACGCCAGGTGGCAGCAAGGCATTCCAGAAACCGGCTTTCGGATGCACAAATAAAACCACTTCCCAGCCCAACTGAATCAGCGCCTCGCTGAAGAAGCGGGTATACACTTCGCCACCGCCGAAGTGGTGCTGCAGGTTTATCTGGTAGCAGACGGTCGGCATATTTAACGCGTGGAGCGATGGACAGAAAAAAGTGCGCCGACGAGCAACCAGAACAGCAGGGCAATGTCTCGATTGAAGAAATCATCGGTCTGTAGTTTTACCAACAGGCCGACTAACATCACTATGCCGGCGGCGGCGTAGATAGTCGAGCCGCTCCAATTGCGCGTTGTTGCCAACGGTATCCACAGAGAGCGACCAATCGCTACCATCAGCAACAGCCAGGCGGCCATTCCGGGGAGCCCCATTTGCACCCCCATGTTTAGCAAAGTGTTGTGGGCATGGCTCACATACGGATAGCTCTTTGGATAATCCGGATTAAGCAGCTTGAATGCGTCCCGGCCAAAGCCGCCGCCACTGTAAGGTAACGCCGCGATGCTTTTTAAGGAGTCGTGCCATATACCCCAGCGCACATCACTGGTAATTGTATCGCCAATGCCTGGAGTGTCAGGGGCACGATTGGCAACCTGGTTGATGCTGAGTAAGCCGAGCAGCAGAACTGCCAGCATAAATGCTGCGAGTATTTTGGGGATTGACAGGTTAGGGGGGTGCCGCCAGAGCAGCATTGCAGAGAGAAGTGCCGCCTCAACGATCAGTGATACGACCCCAGCCCGGTTGCCGGTGAAATAGACGGCCATGATGTTGGCTGCAACAAGCAGGGCAAGCAGCATTTTCCCCGTTCGGGATGGCTTCGGCATCAGGATTATCTGTGCGAAGATAAACGGTACTATCATCACCAGATAGGTGCTGAATTTTCCGACGCCTATGTTGAGTGCGCCCACCTGGAATGCTGTTCCCTGCAATAGATGCGGAACAGCGTAATAAAACGAACTGGCGACAAAAAACAGGTTTCCGGCAATCAGCACCCAGACCAGGCGCGTAAATCGTTCCACATTCGTGACCCAGGTGGCCGCCAGCACCAGGAGCAGAAAGCCGTAGCCAATTTCGGTCTTGATTTCACCCAGTGAGTAGGCGGGATCGACGGCATACGTCAGGGAAAAGGCCGCCACGATGGCATAAATCATCCATGGCCATACCAGGGGGAATACGGGTTTGATTCGACCGCGCAACGCAAGCCACAGGGTTAATCCGGCCAGAGTGAAGAAAGCCAGATTGCGAAGTGCGACGGTATGGCCGACAGGCAGAACAAGCACATAAATGGCGAATAGTATCGAGACGATGCGGTCTATGAAGGGAGTGGGCGAGCCGCTAAATACAGGGCGGGGGAATATCGTCATGAGGGATCTGGATTGTATTTAACATGCTCGTCCAATGCAGCGAGCAATGTAAGCATTTTATCTTGGTAACTCTCGAAGCTACTCACTTTTTTATTTCCACTGCGCGCAATAGTGTCGCGTTCAAGGTCATGGCTCAGATAGTGAAGCAGCTTTTCTTTTAATTCCAGCGCGTTGGCGAAGGTGGCAACTTCCTTGCCGGATTGCAGATACTGCTGCAAACCTTCGGTCTCGTCGGTGAGCAGGAAGGCGCCCGTAGCAGGCACGTCAATTAACCTTAGATTGAAAGCCGTAGTTGCGGCAGGTTCCCAGGCTGAAATATTCAGTACGATTTTGCTGGTGCGGTACAGTTGCGTGAGCGCTTCTCCCCATATGCCCTGGCCTCTGATCTTGCTGCGAACGGCGGGGTTGAGCAGATTTTTCTGGAGCCAGCCGGGACCATAAATTTCCAGCGGTACATCGCCGAGCTGTTCGATGATGGCTTGACGTCGTGGGTTCCAGGAGCCGACAAATATCGCCTCGTGCTTGAATTGCTGTGGCCCGCTGCCCGGATGATAAAGCACCGTATCTACCCCGAGTGCCGGCAAGTAATTAATATGATCCTGCTTGGTGTAGCCCTCCTGATGGATGCAAAAATAAGCATCGAAGGCATCCGCCTCAGACTTCATCAAATCAAACCACTTGGGGCCTTTCACCCACCAGCCAACCAGTTTCTTGACACCATATTTTCTCTTCAGGTGTTGCAGGAAGCCCACATCAAAGCCGTGTCCACGAATTACGAAAAGGATTTCTGGCCGGAAACTGGCTACGCTTTTTTCCAGCGCCCTCTCGCGGAATCGATGCGCGGTGTCTTTGAACAGATCCAGCCGCCTTAAACTTAAAGCGCGGATAAGTTTGCCCAGGGGCTTGAGCAGCGAGCTATAAATCGGGCCGCGGGCTCCGCTATCAAATCGACCGACTTTGTAGCCGAGTCCTTCCAGGGCGCGCGCGCACGACTCGCCAAGAGGAATGCTGGTTGGCCCGAAGAAATAACTGACTAGAATCTTTGTCTTTTCCGTCATTTTGCCTTGTGAGCCAACACTAGAAACGATGGTGTCGGGCGGTGAGGATAATCGAGCAAAACAAAACGGGTCGAAAATCCAGTCTCCTCAAGCAGTTTTTTTAGATATTTGGGAGAGTATGCACTTTTGTGAAACATTCCATTATGTTCCTGGCTACCGTAAATCATCTGTATAACCGATGACCATCTGGTGGGTTCCGATGAGTGCTTCCATAGCTTGATACATTCCTCGAAATCCGGCACGGAAACAATTAAAAATCCACCAGGGGCCAGCTTGGCGTGCCATTCACGCAAGCCTCGCAAGCCATCGGCGAAGGAAAGATGCTCTAAAACATGGTGGGTTTCAATGAGGTTTGCTGAGTTATCCTGGCAGAAATCTAATTTTAAAATGTCAGCCTTAACATCTGAAATTTCACTGAAAGCATCGACATTAATATAGCCACGATAGTATTTCTGTCCGCAACCCAAATGCAGTTTTAGCCCAGGTGCCGCGCGAACTTGCTCAAGTGCCTGTTTGTGAGCGCTTCGCTGCCAATATCGTTGAATGTTTGCCCAGTGCCGCATTCTGATTTTTATCCCGTTCAAATATTCTTGGTGGTCAGGCAAGAATTATCTTGTCCTGTATATCCAAGATTCTGTTTTACTCGGCTTCGGTTCTATGAAGTAATTGCCTGTTGAGAAAGTGGTAAAGCCTTTCCGCCATGACCGCATAGGACCTCTGTTGCATGACTATTTCTCGTCCTTTATGGGCAGTCTGATGTAGTTCCTTGCGACTCATTGAGTGTATGCGGGAAACCATGGCCGAAATTGCTTCAGCAGTCAACTCGCAGAAGAAGGCGCTACTCTCATTAAACAATGCCTCGTATTCCGGCAGACGGTTGAGTATAGCCGGGATACCCGCTGCGTAATATTCCAGAGTCTTTGTCGGCGAAGAGACAATGTAGAGATCGGTGGGAGGAATCAGACCAATGCCTACATCGTAGCTTTGCAGGGTACGCATTAACTGAGCTCGCGGTTGGGCAGGATGTACGTTGATTCGCTTGTCACCGAGAGCGCGTATTTTCCGGACGGTCTCATTATCGCTTTGGGTAAATACGTCGAGTACAAAGTCACCTGGGGTGGAGGCGAAAGCAGAAAAAATCAGCTCTACATCACGCAGACCATCGATGGTCCCGATATAGACGAACCGTTTGGGACCGGTGATATTTACCGGCGAGGCGGTGGGTGCAATATCTTTAAAGTCGACCCCCATGGGTAAAGGCAGGTAAGGAATGTTTAGCGTGGAGCGAAATCGCTGCCTGAAGGTTTCGGTTATCGGGAAATAAAAATCGCACCGGGCTAGCAGGCTGTTTTCGATGCGATGCCGGATCGCGTATTCAATGGTTTTGCGCAGCCTGGCGCGGCCGGTGGCCTTGGCCTCGTAGAGACGTCTGAAGCTATGGGGAAAGGATTCCCAGAAACCAACACGGTAATGAAAGCGGTGCTGGTTTTTTAGCACGCTACGCAGCGCGCCAAACAGGTTCCTGACGATTATGGCGTCATAGCCGCCGAGGTCGGTTACCGCTTGCAAGCCCTGAAACGCGCCGCGCCGTTTCAGGCGGTGGGGCAGAATGAAGTTGGTCCCGTGAGCTTGCGGAGATCTTTGTTCCCTGGAGAAATAGGCCAGATCAACGTCGCAGTGCTGTTTGAGGTATCCGCCAAATATCCCTTCCACGGCAGAGTGGGTCGAACCTGGACTTTGATCGGTAATCAGGAGGATGCGCACGCTGTTACGCTCTTGGGTTGCTGGCAGGTTGCACAGGGCGGCCCAGCATTTCCATCACACCAGCATGGACCTCCGCCACGCTAATCAGCTGCATGGCGCTGTTGGTGCGTTTCTTCTTGGGAAGATAGGTGCCGCTGCCCAACTGTTTGTGGATTACCCGATGGATTTCCCTGTCCTGATAGGGGCCGATGAGTTGCGGCGATGTTTGGCCGAACAGGCAGATCGTCGGAATGCCCAATGCGATAGCCAGGTGCATGGTGCCGGTGTCGTTGCTGACCAGCAGGTTGAATTGCCGAATCAGGAACGGCAGGTCGGCAATGGCGTATCCGCCGCAGGCATTGCGTATCTTTGCCCGCTGGCTGGTCTGGATAATTTTCTGTGCGATAGCCTGTTCGGTATTTGAGCCAGTAATCACGATATTGATATCGGGTACGCTGTCCGCCAGCTGGTCAGCCAGTGCGGCGAAGTTCTCTGCTGGCCACATCTTGAAGGTATTGGCGGCGCCGACCTGAAAGCCGACAACCGTTTGTGGCTCGAGAGATGCGGCTTTTTGCGGTGCGGCATAGCGGGCTGGCAGGTGCATGCGGCTGGTCAGTCTGTTGCCGCCGAGCCAGCGCACCAGATCCAGACGCTCTTCAATCACGTGCTGCTGTTTGGGGGAGAATTGCCAGGACAGGTAATGCCGGTATTCGCTTTTGGTGGGTGGCTTGAGAATAATTGTCGCACCGCTCAACACCGCCAAGGGAATATCTTGCGGGCCATTCGAGTGGAGCAGCAGCGCAGCGTCCGGTTTCGTCCGGCGCAGTTGCTTCAAGGTGGACCAGAATTTCTTATGGCCGCCATGGTAAATCACCAGATCGTCGATACACTCCAAGCCTTCCAGCAGCGGGGCGATTTTCTTGCCGACAAACAGGGTAATCCTGGCATCAGGGAAAGACTGCCGCAATGAAACCAGAGCTGGCGTGGATAGCAGCGTATCGCCCAGTGCCGTGGTGGAAAACGCCAGGATGGAGCGCAAGGCCGGCGGGGTGGTGCAGGGCTCCGTCAGTCGGCGAATCTTGTTCTTGCTGATGCGAACATAGATGCCTACGACAAGCCGGACGATGAGGTTGTGGATGGGTTTGAGCAAGAAAATGACTCGTTTCTAGGTTCAATCAGGCCGGACTCAATCGCCGCGCAGCCTGGTATACAGCGCACCCAGTCCGGCGTGGCGGTAAGTCCACAGGCGGGAGGCAAACCACATGCCGGGCTTGTCCTTGACGACGATGCGATTGATTTCCGCAGGCGCGGTGCGTGGCGTATTTACTCCCTTGCGTACCGTGTAGAGGTGGGTAAACCCGGCCTCGCGCGCGACGGACTGGTACTGCACATCATAGTAACCTTGCGGCCAGCAAAGATGCTGACTGGTCTTGCCGAGCTTCTTTTGCAAGGCTTCGCGCGAAGCGACAAGATCAGCCAGCAACGCGCCATATCGTTCCGCCGGATCGGCAATCTGTCTGTCCCAGCGGGTATGGGTATGCGTGTGCGAATGGATCTCGCATATGCCGCCGCTTTCCATCTGCTCGATTTCAGTCCAGCGCAGCATGACCGAATCTGCCGCGCCGGATTCAATGCGGCGCATGCATTCGCTGTGCGCCGGGCATTTTGCTTCACTGCGCGGCGTGCCATCACTGATCCAGCCGGTTACTGCAAAAATCACTGCACGCAAACCGTGGTCACGCAGGGCGGGGAAGGCATGCAGGTAGTTGTCGAGATAGCCGTCGTCGAAAGTGATCAGTACGCTTTTTTCCGGTACCGGCTGGCCCGCCAGAAAGGCGGCAAACTGGTGGCTGGAAAGTGCCGTATAGCCGTGCCTGGCGAGCCAGCTCATCTGTGCGCGAAAAGTCTGCGGCGATACGGTGACCAGTCCCGGGTGGGGGCTGACATGGTGGTACATCAGCACGGGAACCGCCGCTG
>Ga0105091_10001062_pt1 | contig 11846 bp, 10 predicted proteins | sample PPLLak1March2015_FD_87022 | JGI IMG/M metagenome (GOLD analysis project Ga0105091, IMG submission 87022) | Freshwater sediment microbial communities from Prairie Pothole Lake near Jamestown, North Dakota, USA - PPLs Lake P7 Core (1) Depth... | ecosystem: Environmental > Aquatic > Freshwater >... | reverse complement strand
CTCGACCAGAAGCAGGGGCACCACGAAACTGCCGGTCATGGTCAGCGACATCACCAGGAACATCACCAGCAGGTAAAAGTCCATCCGGAAGCCTTCCTTGCGGATGCCGCTCTCGGCGATTCCATCCTCCGGCACGTCGGTTGTGGTCCAGACCAACCGCACCGGCGCGCCCTCCTCGCGCATCGTCCAGACCTGCTGATAGACAATATCCCGGAAGACCGCGAGCTCGCCCCCTGCCTTGCGGATATTAAGGTAAACGGTCAACTCCGGCTGTTTCCCCAGATCCACGTCGGCGTCGAAATTCGCGGGGATGATAATTCCCCCCACGGAATCCCCGGCGACTTCCTCATTCAAGGCGTCCAGAGAATCCACCTCCACCAGGGTTAACGTCTCGACATCCCGCAACTGGGCTGTCAGCCGGGAATGGCCCGGGTCATAAACCGACACCCGGAACTTCCCGGTATTGGCCACACCGCCGAAAATCAGCTGGAACAAAAACGAAAGGCCGATCGGCAGGATCAGGCTCATCAACAGATAACGGTTTTTAATGGCGTCGAGAATATCCTTCCAGGCGATGGCCAGTATCGTCCGGGCGTTCATTCGTCCAATCCTTTCCCGGTTAACCGGATGAAGATCTGCTCGAGGGTTGCCTCCGCCGAATGGACGGTGAGGATATCCCCGCGGGCCGCCCATTCGCCCAATTGCTTTCCATCCGCAGGGTTATCCAGGCTCACCGTCCTGTCCGAGCCGTCTTTGAAGACAGCCCGTACAAGCCGCTGCCCGTGCGAGACCTTCAGCTTCTGCGGCGTGTCCATCGCCACGATCCGCCCTTCGTTTAAGAAGGCTACCCGGCGGCAGAGCTGATCAGCCTCTTCCATGTAGTGCGTGGTCAGCAGGATCGTCACACCCTGCGCGGCAAGTTCAGTCACCAGGTCGCGGATCTGGCGGGATGCGGTCGGGTCCAAGCCCTTGGTCGGTTCGTCCAGGAACAGGATCCTCGGCCGGTGCAGAAGCGCCCGGGCGATCAGCAGGCGCTGCTTCATGCCGTTTGAGTAACTGCGGATCGGATCCTTGGCCCGGTCGGTCAACCCGACCTTTTCCATCATTTCCCGCACCCGCCCCGGATCGCATCCGTACAACCGGGCGGCGAACAACAGGTTTTCTCCGCCCGTCATCCGTTCGTAAAGGTTCTGATATTCGAAAACGACTCCGATTTGCGATTTCAGCGCCTGCCGTTCGCGGACGACGTCGCATCCCGCCACACGGGCTCCGCCGGCCGTCGGGCGCAATTGGCCGGTCAGCATCCGGATCGTGGTGGTCTTTCCCGCGCCGTTGGGCCCCAGCAGGCCGAAGATCTCCCCTTCCTCGACCGAGAAGGAAACATCCTCGACCGCTTTCCGTCCGTTGAACGCTCGATTTAAATTTATCGCTTCGATGGTTTTCATGGAACTTTTCCCTGATGGGAGCGGCGCTGGAATGTTGCGGAGATCGTCAGGCTGGGGATTCGGTCAGCGTGTAAATGGAAATTTCTTCAAATCCCACCGAAAGCACCGTGCCTTTTTCAGTCCGGATGAAAAGCCCGATCCCGCCCGTGGCGCTCATCGGATCATGCCCGGAAAACACCTCAATGCCCCCCACGAAAAACCGGAAGACCTGCCCCCGGATCAGGACCCCGATCCGGTTGGTGGCCGGGGCGCCCTTAAGCAGACCCAGCGTCTCCCTCCAGACGCTGGCGCCTTCCACCTCGGATCCCTTAATCCGTTCGAACCGCATTTGCCCGAAGCAGGTGATCGCATAACGATAACTGTAATCCTGCCCGTTGCGGAAAATTATGCCGAAGGTATCCAGCTCCTCCCCGCACAGCATCGATTGAACCGTCACGTCGATGTAGATGTCGGCGGGAAAATCCCTCGGCAGGATTGAAATCAGGGATGTGTACTTCGCATTGACGGAGAAGACGAGCATCCCGCCGGAATAGACGACGGTGCCGGTTTCCGTTTTAGTCAGCCCCCAGCCGGTGATGGCGCTTTCCAGGGGATCGTAGAAAATCCGCTGGTCGGCTTCCTCCGGCCGCAGCGCATCCGGAGTCCGGGTTGGGGCAATGGTCGGCGATTCGGTCGGGATTTCCTCCAGCGTGGGGAGCAGCGACGAGAGCGGCAGTTCGGGGGTGAAGGTCGGCGTGCGGGTGGGCTCGACCGACGGCGTGACCATTTCAATCGTGCAGGCGGAAAGTATCGCCGCCGCGAGCGCCGCAGCGGCGGCGGCCATCCGGGCATCCATCCGGCGTACCGGCCGGCTGGCCGATCGCCGGCAAGTTTCCGGTTTCCATTCGAGAAGGATTCCAATCCGTGACATCATCAAGCGCCTGAATCGGTAGAATATCGCTCTCGCGTCACGGAAGAACCCAGTACGCCACTTCGCTGACACGAACAATGAAATTCGGCGTGTTGACCGAGCCGACAAACAGACCGAAACGGCCTTCGCCGAACGCCGGCTCGCTCAAGTCGGTCAGGAGATGGCCGTTGGCGTACAGCGAAAGGTGCGTGCCTTCGGCCATGAATCCCACCCGGTTGGTCTGGCCCGGACCGGTGAGGATGAAGGCACTCTTGGTCCAGTCCTTCAGATAGTGAAATTTATTGTCGATTGTGCTGTTGAAGAAACCAAAAGCATAATAACCGTCGCAGGCAACCTTCAGCAAATAATTCGGGTTTTGCCCCGGTCCCGGGCTTCCCACCACCAGCCCATAGCGGTCGCGGCCGGAACAGGCGTCCGGCGTGGCCGTCATTTCCAGGTAGTAGTTCGCGAGTTTCCATGCGGTCAGCGTCCAGCCGTCGAAGGCGTTGGCATTCTTGGCGGTCATGACAAATTTATGATCGACCACGGCGAATCGGATATCCGAATCGTCATACAGATACCAGTTGGTCGCGTCGGGAAAATCCGTCCGGTAATCGGGCGCTCCCAGCGTGAGGCGCGGGTCGTCGGCCGGCGGGGTGTGGGAGGGAGTTTGCGTGATCGTCGGGGTCACCGTGGGCGTGGCCGAAGGTGGAGGGGGCACGGTCGGCGTGACCGTCGGAAGCGCACCCGGCGACCCGCCGCCGTTCTCTGTTGGTCCGAGCGGCGTCCCTCCGGCCTGGGTCATCGCGGCCAGCGAGGTAAGCTGCCGGGCCACTTCGGTTCTCACGGCGCTCTCGGATACCGGAGTCGCGGTTCCCAGGCAGGCCAGGGTGAAAAGCAGACTCGCGCTGAGGAGGATGGTTTTTCGGCTCATTAAGGATTCTCCGACGGATATTTTCCTGTCTTTAACTCCAGTATAACGGCCTATTCGGAGGCGGGCAAGGAAGCGTGACAGCCGCGGATTGCACGGAGGGGTAACGGATTACACGGATAAGCCGACTTCCAGCCAATTACCAGGGTGTTGAAAAAAGCTGTTCGAGCCCGCCCCGGCGGGTCGAACCGGGGTACCCGTGGTCTTTGCGGGCGTACCCTGGCCCAGCCCGACCAGGGCGAGACCGCGCTAAATTACCGGTGGTCTCGATACGCAAAAACCGCTACTCGACTACCTTCAATGCCTATTTCAACATCCTGGTAAAAGGTTCCCTTTTCCAATCTTCCCATCGTTGGCGCGGCGGCTGTTCCGGTAAACCCGTCAACCTGTCTTTGGTTGCCTCGGCGTTTTGCCGGCGCCGGGAGTGCCGCCCGCCGGTTGCGCCGCGGGTCCTCCCTCCTATACAATTATTGGTACGCGGAAGGTCGCTGCCAGGCGGGGAGTTCTGCGCCCCGGGAAGGGAGCCGCCATGGAAGTCATCAAGGTTTCCGCCGAATCCAAAACCAGCGCGGTGGCCGGTGCAATCGCCGGGGTGATGCGCGAGTACAAGCACGCGGAAGTTCAGGCGATCGGAGCCGGCGCGGTAAACCAGGCGGTCAAGGCCTGCGCCATTGCGCGGACATTTCTCGAGGGGGATGGATTGAATGTAATTTGCATCCCGTCTTTTGTGGATGTCGTGATCGACGGGAAGGAACGGACCGCATTGCGCCTGGTGGTGGAACCGCGTTAACGAAACCGAGGCGGTTTGCCGGCTGCCTCGGCTTGAAGGAATGCCGGGAATTGGAGACCGCCCCGGCCTACCCGTTCGGCGCGTCGAGGAATGCCGCCTCGAGCGCCAGTCTGACGTTTGCGTTGCGATCGATCTGCTCTTCCGCGCGGCGCAGCGCCGCCAGCCATCGGCGTGCCTGCCGCGGAGTGATTCGTTCTCCGAGTTCGTTTATCGGATTGAGAAAATCGATGTTGGTAAGCTCGGCATCCTTCGAAAGGGTCCGCAGTAAAAGGTCGTGCCCGAAGGATTCCCAGCTCTGCAGCGCCGAACGCAGCGCTTCGCGGTCCTCGGCCGCTTTCTGGGCGGCGGCGAACCGCGCCGCGCGGTTCCCCCGCAGGATCCCCAGCCATTGAGCAAATAACTCCCCGCGGCCGGTCTCAGCCTCCTCCCATGGAGCCTGGTTGATCACCCAGCCCAGCCTGCCGCCCGATAGCCGTGCGAGCACTTCCGCTCTTCCGGGCGGGAGCTTCCAGCGTTCCTGCAACGCCCGGGAAATGACGGATTCCGGGAGCGGCCGCAGGGGAATCACCCGGCAGCGCGAAGTGATGGTCGGTAACAGTTCATCGGCGCTTTCCGCCGTGAGGAGGAGCATGGCGGATGGGGGCGGTTCTTCAATGGTTTTAAGGAGGGCATTGGCCGCGTTGGGGAGCGCGCGGTGGAAATCCGCAAGCAGGGCAATCCGCCGGGCGGCCTCCATCGGCCTCAACATCACCGAATGGACGACCTCGCGGGCGGCATCCACAAGGATTCGGGCGCCGGGTCCTTCCGGACGCAGAAGAAAAAGGTCCGGATGCTTCTCCGCGGCGATCAAGGTGCAGGCCCGGCACTTTCCGCATGGGTCGCCCGGGGCCGGCGGGGCTTCGCAGTTGACGGCCCGAGCCATTTGCAGCGCCAGGGTCCGCTTGCCGATCCCGTCGGCGCCGGTGAAAAGGTAGGCATGGGCGACGCGCCCGGCGGCGATATCCCTGCGCAACAGATCGACCGCGCCTTCATGACCGACGATGTCCCACGGCATGCCGCCGATTTTACCATCCGCCCCTCCTCCGGCTTTCTTCCCACTTGCGGGAATCGCAAAAATCGCGTACATTTGACCCAGAACGAGGGAGAAAAACCCCGGGCGACCATATTCCTTGCATATCAGAAAGGAGTTCCATCAATGGCTAAAGGATTGAGCAAGGCGGAATTCATTGGGAAGCTTGCCGAGGTCACGAACCTGAGCAAAAAGGAAGCGGCTGCCTACCTGGAGTCGGTGGGGAAGATCGTCACCGAGGAACTGAAGTCTCACGGTGAGGTGACCATCCCGGGATTGATCAAAGTCCGTGTATCGATCCGCAAGGCCACTCCCGAGCGCGAACGGATGAACCCCTTCACCAAGCAAATGCAGATGGTGCCGGCAAAGCCCGAACGGCGCGTGGTGAAGGCTGCGCCGGTCAAAGCCCTGAAAGAAATCCTCTGATTTGTTCGGCGTCACAACGAAAACGGAAACACATCTACACCCCCTTGGAGTCGGTGTAATCCATGCCTATTACCACATGCCCGCACTGTCATATGCGCGTCTGGCCGAGACCGGATGGATCCTGCCCGAGCTGCAACGGCCTGATGACGCAGTCGGAAGCCCCCGCGCCCGCCTCGAAATCATCCGCGGCGGTCATTAAACGCGCGGCGAAAGCGGCCGATCGCAAGAGACCGGCTTCGCGGGCGGCAAAACCGCCGGCTCCGCCCAGCGCGCGGGAGATCGAATCGCTGTATCAGGACTATCTCCAGACGGCAAAGGATGTCCGCCAGAGTTCCATGCGCGTTTTCTATCCTTACATCGCGGCGGGGATCGCCGTCGCCGCCGTCGGCATCGCCGTCAGCTTCTTCACCTGGCAGCAGAAGGTAGCGGACGTCGGTTTCGACCGCGTCCCCAGCCCGCTATCCTGGGTGTTAATCTGGGGCGGGGTTTTCATTGGCCTGGGTATCATTGTCCTCGGCGCCATCAAAGGCGACCAATGGGGCCTTATCCAGGCCCGCGAGATCGCCAAGGACCGGAGCGGGTTCCCGGAATTCTACAAGGCCTTTGTAAAACGGTTCTGGCCAGAGGAAGGAATGGTCTCCGGCCCGGCCTTGAATAAATTCCTGGCCTTCCTCGGCCGGAAGTAATTCGATACGATCCTTGACACGGAAGACCGGGGCGGGGATTTTTCCTCCCGCCCCGGTTCTCTTTTATAATGCCTGGATATGCCCCCCACTATGCCGCCGGTCGTCTACCTCCTGCACGGCGAAGATGACCAGGCCATCGGCGATTTTCTCTCCCAGCTGACCGCCAAACTCGGCGACGCGACCACGGCCGAGATGAACACCACGCGCATGGAGCCCAAAGGGCTGTCGCTTGCCGCGCTCCGTGCCGCCAGCCTGACCGCCCCCTTTCTGGCGCGCCGCCGGCTTGTCCTCCTGGACGGATTCCTCTCCAGTCTCTCCACCCGCAAGGGAAAATCCGCCGGGGAGGCGCCGGACGAATCGGATTCCGCATCCGGATCCGCTTCCGATCGGAAGGAACTGCTCAAGGAGTTCCTCGGCTTCCTCCCGGAGATCCCGGCCACGACCGCGCTGGTTCTGGTGGAAAGGCATTCCCTCCCGGCGACCCACGCGGTTTTAAAATGGGCGGAGGAACACCCGGCGTTGGCTTTTGTCCGGGCGTTTGTCCCGCCGAAAGGATCCGCGCTGCCCGGCTGGATCGTTGCGCGCGCCAAGGCCGAAGGCGGGGAATTCACCCCCCCGGCGGCGCAAATGCTCGCCTCCGTCGTCGGGGATGATCTGCGCCTGCTGGCGCAAGAGATCGTCAAACTGCTCACCCATGCCAACTTCTCGCGGCCGGTCACGCCGGAGGACATTGCCGCGCTCACGCCCGAAAGCGTGGTTTCGAACATCTTCGACATGGTGGATAGCATCGGCAACCGCGACGGCGCGCGCGCCATGCGCCTGCTGCGGAAAACGATGGAGCAGGGCAACGTCGGCGGCGTGTTCGCGATGATTGTCCGCCAGTTTCGGCTGCTGCTCCTCGCGCGCGAGGCGCTCGACGGCGGCACGCCCGCCGCGCAACTGGCTTCGGCGCTCGCGGTGCATCCCTACGTCGCCCAGAAGCTTGCCGGGCAGGCGCGGAATTTCCGTCTGGCTGCGCTGGAAGATTTGTACCGCCGCCTGCGGGATATCGACGACGAGGTGAAAAGCGGCCGGATCGAACTTGAGACGGCGATGGAAGCGCTCGTGCTGCAAATGGCATCGTAATATTCTTTTTAATCCACAAATGGCACAGAAGGCACAAAGAAAATATTTGTGCTTTTTGTGCCATTTGTGGTTAAAAAATATGTACCTGGAATCCGATTACAACTTTGATGCGTCGATTGAAAGATATCTCTCGATCGGAATATCGATCGGCGTGTAGACGTAGCCCTGGACGTACGGTTTCACCAGCACGTAAGAAAGGATATGGATGGTGAACAGGACCGGCATTTCCCGCAGGATGATATCCTCCGCCTGCTGGTAGAGCAGGATCCGCTTCTGCGTGTCCGGTTCGATCCGCGCGGCTTCCAGGATCGCATCCAATTCCGGATTGGAAAAACCGCCCTCATTGACGTTCCCCTGGGTATGGAATAGGACATCGGCGAAGTTTTCCGGATCCGGATAATCCGCGCACCAGGCGCTGCTCCACATCTGCCCCCGTCGCCCGGCTTCGATCTCATCCCAGAATTTTTCCGGCTGCAGGTTTTCCACCCGGATCGTTACGCCCAGGTTCTGCTTCCACATCGCGGCCATCGCCGCAAGGTCGCTGCTCAGCGCGCTCCCATACCCCGCGTCCGTGATCGATACGACCGGAAAATCAGCGGCGTACCGGGATTCCGCAAGCAGTGCCTTGGCCGCCGCCGGATCGAATTTCAGGTTTTCAAGCCCTTCCCGCCGGCCGGGCATCCCGGGCGGATACAGGCCGGTGGCCGGCAACGCCGCCCCGTCATAAACGATGTTGACGAACTGCTGCCGGTCGAAGGCCAGGCTGAACGCCTGGCGGACCTTCACGTCGTCGAACGGCGGACGGGTGTTGTCGAACACGATGAACAGCGTGCACATATCGGCTCCGCCGGTTAATTCGGCGTAGAGGGGATTCTCCGGATCGCTCACCCGCGGGACGTCGTACCAGTACACCGAACCGATGTCGATTTCGCCGGATTCGTATAATCGAATCGGAATTCCGGAGAAGAGCCGGATGACGATATACCGGATCGCGGGCGCACCCAGGTAAAAATTATCGTTGCGCTCGTAGACCATCTCCCGCATGCTCTCCCAACCCGCCAACCGGTAGGGCCCGGTGCCGTTGGGCCGGCGGTACCAATCCGAACCGGATTCCACGTTTGTCCGATCCACGACAAACGCCGTCGGATAGGTCAGTTTGGCGAGGAAATACGGCTTGGGCTTGTCGATCGTCGCTTCCAGCGTGCGCTCGTCCACCACGCGCAGGCCGGAAATATGGTCGGCCTGGCCGGAGCGCATCTCCCGCACGCCGACGATGTCCCCGAGGTAGGTCAGGACCGTATCGGAGTCGGTTGCCGGATCCGCGGCGCGCTCCCACGAATAGAGCACATCCTGGGCTGTAACCGCGCGTCCGTCATGAAAGCGCGCGTTCGCGCGCAGGACGAACGTGAACACAGTGCCGTCCCGCACCGAGTAGGATTCCACCAGATCGTTCACCAGCTCCAGTTGCGGGGAGAAGGAAAATAATCCGCTGAAAGCCAGCTTGTCCCCCGAACTGCGGGTCGTTGCGGGATCATAATCCCGCGGATCCGTGCTTTCCCCTCCGCTGAGGTATAACGATTCTTCGCGCGGGTAGCTTCGCTCGCCGGCGTACGCCTTCCAACCGAATGCCAGCGAGAGAACCGCGGCGGCCGCCGACAGGGAAAATCCGCGATGAGAGGTTTTCATTTTTTCCCCCGGACGATCCCGATCATAAGCGTGGCGCCGATCCCGATAATGGGAACGAGGCACAGCCCGCAGATGCATAAAAGGATAAGGTATTCCGTCAGCCCCCAGGAAGCGCCTCCCGCGAAGCCTGCGGATCCCGGAATCGGAGTGAGGGTCGGTGTTCCGGGGCCCACAATCGGACCCGTCGCCGGATTGATGGAAAGCGGTTTGTAAGTCGGTACAACCGTCGAGGTCGGGGTCGGCGCAAGCGCATCCTGCGGCAACGGTTCCGCGCCGACGGATTCGCGCCAGGCCGCATCCAGGCCGTCCACATTGAAACCAAACAGTTTTTGCAGCGATTCATCGGCGGTCATGCCAAAGCCGAGCAATTCGAGAAACGACCGCATCCGCGCGGCATCCCCCCGGCGGATGAGAAAATCAACAACGCTGTATGATTGGTAATAAGCCAGTTCCGCTTTGTCGGTATCTTCCGGAAATCCCCCTCCAAGGCTGCGCAGCGGGAAGATGTCGTTGTCATCGATGGCATCCTGCAGCATCGCCATCCCCGCCTCGCCCGGTCCTCCCTCGCTGACCATCGCCAGCCCTTCATGGACCCAGGAGGGGATCCGCACCAGGCAGGAGAAGGTGAATCGGTCGACTACGTTGTGCATCAACTCGTGGGCGATGGCGGCTTTCCCCCAATCCTCGTATCCCTCCGGAACGCCGAGAATGATGATGTTTTGTTCGCCGTAGGATTGCCCGCCGGTCCATCCCGGCTCATACAAGACGGCATCCCGCATGTCTTCATAACTCGCATAAAGGTACAGGTCGATCATGCCGTCCGGCTGCAGATCGATCAGATCGTTGATGTGCCGGACCGATCCGGCCGCCGAATCCAGCATATCCTCGCCGAATGCGGATCCGCCTTCATACCAATGGACGGTGATCGTGTCGCCCGAAATTTCTTGCCAGGGGTGCTCGGTATCCAGCCATACGATCTCCGACCGCTCGACCAGCTGTTCGCCGCCTTCGGCATCCGTCACGCGCCACTGCCACCAGATACGGGCACCGGGAGGCTCGGATCCGGACTGCCGCATGTCCCAGGTCCATTCCGTCTCCACCCGGGCGTCGGGCGCGAAATCCGGGAACGCCTTGCCGACCACTTCCCCGCAGGTCAGCCGGTCCACGCCGTATTCGAGGACGATCCGCTCGATATCGTTTGGGGCGCTGATTGTCAGTTGAAAGGTGACGGTGTTGGGAAAATCAAGCACGGCGCGGTTGCGGTCGACTGAAAATCCAGCCGGCGCGGCATGGACGGGAACGGGCGCGAGGATCGCCAATAGAACCGTCGCGCTAATAATTAATAGCCATTTTTTAGGCGCGGGTCGAGGTGGATTTTGAAGTTGTCGAAAAGGTTCCATACGCTATCCCTGCCGTCGGATGATGAAAAAGCGCCGGGAGCCTCACATAAAGGATAACGCAGGATTATACGACGGGCTGTGAGTAATAAGGTGATCGAGTAGCGTTCTACGCGTATCGAGATCATTGTCTTGACGCGGGGTCTCGCCCGCCTCAGGGGAAACGCCCTGCAATATCGGTATCCCACGAAGGATACTTGGAAAAAAACCTGGAGAACACAAAATTTGTATAAGAAAACCTTCGTGTTCTTTTGGTTTTCCTTCGTGTCCTTCGTGGAAGAATTAAATTTTGGTAGATTTATTTTCCCTTATCAAACGTTATTCCCTTTCCTTCCTGATACTCCGCCACGATGGTATCCCCGTTCTTGAAATCCCCGCGCAGGAGCCTGACCGAGATCGGGCTTTCGATGTGTTTCTGCAGCGCGCGATGCAGCGGGCGCGCCCCATACGCCGGGTCGAACCCCTCCTTGGCCAGCCACTGGCGGGCCCCCTCGGTCAGGGTCACGGTCAATCCCTGTTCGGACAGCCGCTGTTGGATCTGCTTCATCTGCAATTCGACGATCTTTTCCATATCCTCCAGCTTTAGCGGGGAGAAGATGATGATCTCGTCGATCCGGTTCAGGAATTCGGGGCGGAAGGTGCTCTTCAGCGCCTTTTCGATCTTCTCGTTGGATTCCTCTTCTTCGCCGTTTTCCCCCTTGCGCCGGAAGCCGAATGAACCGGATTTCTTCACGAATTCCGTTCCGAGGTTGCTGGTCATGATCAGGACGGTGTTCCGGAAATCCACCACCCGGCCCTGCCCGTCGGTCATCCGTCCGTCGTCGAGGATCTGCAGCAGCGCGTTCCAAACGTCCGGGTGCGCTTTTTCGATCTCGTCAAAGAGCACCACCCGGTACGGGCGGCGCCGGACTGATTCGGTCAGCTGTCCGCCCTCTTCGAATCCCACATATCCGGGCGGCGCGCCGAACAGGCGGCTGACCGTGTGCTGTTCGTGGTATTCGGACATGTCCACCCGGACCAGAGCGTCCTCGTCGTCGAAGAGGAACTGGGCCAGAGCTTTGGCGAGTTCGGTCTTGCCCACGCCCGAGGAGCCGAGGAAGATGAACGATCCGATCGGCCGGCGCGGATCCTTCAACCCGGAGCGGGCGCGGCGGATGGCATCGGCCAGGGCATGGATCGCATCATCCTGCCCGATGATCCGCTCCTGCAGCCGTTCCTCCATGTGGAGCAGTTTTTCGGATTCGGCTTCCAGCATCTGCGTCATCGGAATCCCGGTCCACTGGGCGACGACTTCGGCGATGTCGTTTTCGTCCACCACCTCGTCCAGACGGTGCTCGGATTCCCACTGGTTGCGCTTGGCGTTGAACTCGGCTTCGATCCGCAGCCGTTCGGCTTTCTTCTG
>Ga0105091_10001060_pt1 | contig 11854 bp, 6 predicted proteins | sample PPLLak1March2015_FD_87022 | JGI IMG/M metagenome (GOLD analysis project Ga0105091, IMG submission 87022) | Freshwater sediment microbial communities from Prairie Pothole Lake near Jamestown, North Dakota, USA - PPLs Lake P7 Core (1) Depth... | ecosystem: Environmental > Aquatic > Freshwater >... | reverse complement strand
TGTCTTCAAAAAATGCGGCCTGGAAACCACCCGGATCATACCGGGTGAATGGTGGAAGCATGACTTCACCCAGGACATTCTAATTGCGCATAAGCCGGTGCCAGCCATTTAACTACGAAAAGTCACGGCGCATATCCAGACGAAAACGTTAATTATAAAGAGACTCGAGTGCTCCCAGATATTGCTATCGCCGCACACGACCTGGCCAAATCCTATCACATATATGACAGGCCCATAGACCGGATCAGGCAAAGTTTATGGCATGGGGAAAGGCAATTCTATCGCGAATTTCAGGCCCTCAAGGATGTTTCCTTCACGATAGCGCGAGGGGAAACCGTTGGCATCGTGGGTCGTAATGGTTCCGGAAAATCCACGCTTCTGCAAATCATCTGTGGAACTCTGGCGCCCACCCACGGTGAAATCGATATCCGGGGGCGGGTCGCAGCACTCCTTGAGTTGGGTGCAGGCTTCAATCCGGAGTTCACGGGCAAGGAAAACGTCTATCTCAACGCCGCCATCATGGGGATGACGGACGACGAAATCAGCAGCCGCTTTGAGCGGATTGCCGCTTTCGCCGATATCGGCTCTTTCATGGATCAGCCGGTCAGGACCTATTCCAGTGGAATGTATGTGCGACTGGCTTTTGCGACTGCCATCAATGTCGAACCCGACATACTGGTCATTGACGAAGCCCTGTCGGTAGGGGATGAAGCATTCCAGCGCAAATGCTTCTCCCGCATTCAGGAAATAAAGAACAAAGGCGGCACCATCCTGTTTGTATCGCATGCCGCCTCCGCCGTGGTGGAGCTATGCGACCGTGCCATTTTGCTGGATGCGGGCGAAATCCTGCTCTCCGGGGAACCCAAACAGGTCATCACGCAATATCACAGACTCATCTACTCGCCGCCGGACAGAATTCAGGCAATCCGGGCCTCCATACTGCAGCAGGCCCACGAGCCTATTTCATCAGAGCAAGATATCGCAAGCCGTGAGAAAACCGAGATTACGGATGACGCTTTTTTCGATCCCCATCTGACCCCGAAAAGCACCCTTGAGTACGAGTCGCGCGGCGCCTTGATTCGCAACCCACGTATCACCACGACCAGCGGCGTGCCTGTCAATGTGCTGGCGCGAGGGAAAGACTACATCTACTCCTACGACGTCCACTTCTCGCAACCTGCGTGGCTGGTCAGGTGTGGCACCATGATCAAGACGATCAGTGGCCTCGAGCTTGGCGGCCTGATGACCCACCCTGTCGGGCAGGGGGAAGCATACATTGCGGCGGACACCACTCTGACGCCGGAATTTCGCTTCCGCTGCAACCTGATGCCGGGCGTCTATTTCATGAATGCGGGCGTGGCAGGGGTCAAAGATGGAGAGGATGTATTTTTACATCGCATTGTCGATGCCTTCATGTTCCGGGTTCAGCCAGAGTCCGACATCACGATTTCCGGGATAGTTGATTTTGGCACCCCCTGAGCTTAGCGTTATTTCAAGCTAAACAGGCTCAGAGCACATCCGCAAACCCTCTCCGTGTTTTCTGGAACCACGCAAAGCCCAGCCAGCCGACAATCACGCCAACCAGCGTATAGAGCCCGAGCATGGGCCAGTCAGGCAGCTTTCCCCAGACCAGCACATCGCGAGCCTGCTCGATGATGAAAGTCAGCGGATTGGCATAAATCAGCGGTCTATATTCCTCCGGCAGGGATGCCACCGGAAAAAAAACCGGGGAAAGGAACATCAGGATGGTCGTAACGATGCCTACAGTCTGTCCGACATCCCGAAGATAGACGCCGAGCGCGGCGAGGAACCAGGATATGCCCATGGTGAACATCACCAGGGGAAACAACACCAGCGGCAGCAACAGTGCGGTCCAGTGCAGCGACAAATTGACCATTGAGTAGAACACCAGCCACACACCCAGGCTGATTACTGTGTGAAACAACGCCGACCCCAGCGAAATCCAGGGCAATATCTCGAGCGGAAATACCACTTTCTTAACATAGCTGACATTCGCAAGAACCAGCGACGGCGCCCGGTTCACGCACTCGGCAAAGAGCGAATAGACTATCATCCCCGCAAACAGCACCACTGCGAATTCCGTCTTGCTCTCGCCGCCAGCGCCCCAGCGAGCCTTGAACACCACGCTAAAAACAAAGGTATAGACGGCGAGCATCAGCACAGGATTAAGAAACGACCACATAATGCCCATCACGGAGCCACGGTAACGTCCGATCACCTCGCGCCGGGTCATCACCCAGATCAGCCGCCGATGTGACAGCAGGCTACTGATGAGCTGTAGTGGAGTTACCTGAAATTTTTGCATATTTTTCTAATTCACTGGTCATGGATCAAGAGCAATGGTGTTTGCTGGCATTAATGGGATAGTATAGGCGGGCTCCCAGCCGGTCTTGTCACCATAAATAGACTGTTCTGCAAAAACCTGCTGCACTTTCCATGCACCGTCTTTTTTTCCCATAAGATATTTAAACATTCGACCATTCGTTTTTTGCCCGAATAACAGTTTATCCATCTTGCCCAGTCTTTTGGGATTGATCGCTGGCTCAGTTGGCGTGACATTTCTAATGTGAGTAACTATTTCTGCCGAAACGGCACCAAGTTGAATGGTCTTAACAATTTCACGCCGAAAAATTTTTGGAGAATGTTCCCTGTCACGCCAATTTTCAAGAGCCAGTCTTTCCCCGTCCAGAAGGCTATTACGCAGGTTTGCATCCATTCGATATTCGGAAGATTGAATATATTGCAAGGAAACCCGATCCCTCCAATCCAGATAATCCCAATAGCTACGCAAAGCGGCTTCTGGAGAAGAGGTATCAATTGCCGGAGAGGGTACAGAAACGCCGGCACCTCCTTCCGCCATGGCGATGGACGATGCGATAGAAAACAGGCAAAGGACAACCATAACTATTTTTTGCAAAAGTTTTACTACACTCATTATATTTTCCTCCCATATGCTCCACATCTTCCGCGAAGCCCATCCATCATTCCAAGCAGCATCATATAAAAATTCGTGCGGCGTTCCGCAAAGAAAATTAGTGTGATCGACGTCTTGACAACGGCACGCAGCATATCCTGAACAATCCAGAGGAAAGGGGTGTAATCGCGCTGATACAGCAGGATACGATTTCTCATGATGTAGTACTGTCGCAGGGGGTTATCGTGTTGATAAATTGAGTACGAATGCCCAAAAAAGGGAAGTCGCCTCACCCGATTGCCAATCCGGTGCCACATCACTGCATCGCATACGCCATAGAGCAAAAGTTGCTGCTGCCTGGCGCGGAAACACCAGTCCATGTCCACGTTATCTATGAACAACCCCTCATCCAGCATGCCGACTTTTTCATAAACCGCAACGGATGCCAGCATCCCCGAGGACACCAGAAAATCCGCGCGCACAGAGAGGCCATCGTCGCAGCGGAACTGTTTCACGCCAAACGCTGAGAATCTCACAAAGGACGAAGCTTTGCCGTCGCGCCGGTCAACCAGCCGAGGGCCGACAGCCGCAACCAGCACACCATCCCGGTCAAGCGTCATCAAGGTGCCGAGTAACTTCTCCACCATGTCAGGAGCTGGTTCGCTATCCTGGTCGAACAGAATGACATAGGGATAGCCCTGCTGCCTTGCCCAGACGATGCCCCGATTCTGCGCAGCGGCGACGCCTACATTCTGTCCCATCTCCAGAACAACGCAATGCGCCGCGCCGTTCTCATGAGTTTCCGGCGGCACAATCATACCCGCCATGCCATTATTCACCGCCACCAGTCCACCCACCTGCGGCGACACAGCCTTCAGCAAACTGGCGAAACAGGCCAAGTCAGGCTGATAGGTCACCACCACCCCGCACACCTTTTGGGTATCAACTCTCATTGCGCGACAGCGGGAGAATATGACATTTCCTGCCGCTCTCTGGCAGGAGAGTGCCGGTACACCCTGCGTTGGACCTGCGCCTTGAATACCAAGGGGAAATTGAAGTCCCAGGTCGTGCTGTAGAGGGACAGATTCGGGTTGAAATAGAAATCGCCGGCATTCAGCAGCGCATGCCATTTGTCGCGGTATAGCGCCGTATCTTCCGGATGAGCATCTTCCGAGCTTGTCCCCCGCGTATAGGATTCATGATGCACCAGTTCGGCATAGGGGCAGAACACCACCCTGTAACCCTTCTCGCCGACCTTCAGGCAAAGGTCCACATCCCCGAACCCAACGGCAATTTTCTCATCGAAACCTTGCGCCTCATCAAACGCCTTTTTACTGATCAGAAGGCAGGCGGCCGTCACCGCCGACACCTCATGGTTGATCACCAGCCCACCCAGATAGCCCGGCTCCAGACGATCATCCGGCAGGCGGAGGAACTTGCCATAATGCTCGGCCCGCCCGAAAGCGCCCACGCACACCCCTGCGTGCTGGATAGTCTTGCAGTCGGGATAGAAAAGCTTGGCGCCCACAATGCCAACCGATGGGTTTTGCGCCGGCTCCATCATCCGCTCCAGCCACCCTGGCCTGATCGCCTCAATATCATTGTTGCAGAAAAGATAATGGGAATATTCCCGTTCCAGTCTGGAAACCGCCCAGTTATTGATGGCGGAAAAATTGAAAGCGCCCTCGTAGCGCAGCACGCGCAACCGGGATTTCAGGGTCTCGAAATACGCCAGCGAAGCCGGATCATCCGAAGCATGGTCGATGAGCACAATATCAAATGCCACCTCGCGCACCGTGCGCTCGATGCTTTCTATGCACTGACGCACCAGCTCCCCATGGTTTTTGGTCGGGATAATGATCGCAACCCTTGCCTGTGGATCCAGCGGATAGCGAATATCGAAAAAATTGAATCCGGGGCCGTCTGAAACCTGCCCGGATTCATGACAGCGTTCCAGATGACGCGTCAACACGCCTTTCGAGACCTCCATCACCTGCTGCATTTTTTGATGACCGGCGGAATTTCCATGGATTCTCCAGCGATAGAGAATCTCCGGAATATGCACAATACAGCCCGCTTTCTCGCTGGCACGCAAAATCAGGTCGTAATCCTGCGATATGCCCAAAGTCTCGTCGAATCCGCCGATTTCCCTCAGCAGATGGGTTCTAAACCCCACCATATGGACAATATAGGGATGGGAACGGAGCAGCTCCGGCGAAAATGCCGGCCTGAAAACATAGTCCATCACCGTCGAACCATCCCCGGAAATCAGCACCTCGTCGGAATAGAGCATATCGGGGTCATCCGCCTGCACGCATTCTGCCACCCGGAACAGCGCCTGTTCTTCCAGAATATCGTCATGATCCAGCAACACCACAAACTCGCCATTGGCAAGGCTCAAAGCCCTGTTGGATGCATGGGATACACCCCGGTTTTCCTCGCCGAGAAACAGTTTGATACGGGCATCCCTGGCCGCGTATTTTTTCAGAATTTTTTTCACATGGGGCTGTGGCGAGCCATCATCCCCGATACACAGCTCCCAATGAGGATAAAGCTGCCCCAGAACGGAGTCGAGCGTTTCCCTGAGCATTCTCTCCGGCGTGTTATAGGTCGGCATCAGAATAGAAATCAGTGGCGGGGCGGACATCCCGGCGATACGCGAGAGAATTCCGGCTTGAGCTGCCTGATCGAATGTACGGCGGTATTTCGCCCATGCCTCATGGCGCTGCCCCGTCATGGGCAAGCGAAGCAGGGCCTGCTTGAGGGCCAGCATCCCGCTGGAACGCCAGATTCTGAATAGTTGCAGCAATGTTGCCGGTGCGTTTCCCGGCTCATGAAGCAGCGGCGACAGGCACCGCATCAGGATTTTCAGCTTCCTGGCCCGGAAACCGACCCAGCGCACCGGGCTGGATAACCGCCAGCTGGTAGATGCGTATATTTCGGAAAGCTGCATATCGCGGGAATGGATGATTTCCAGCAGACGGCCATTCTCCTGGGCTTGCGCCTCCATCTGCCCCTTTTGATGCTCCATCTGCCCCTTTTGATGTTCCCGTTGCGCCTCCAACCCGCGCAGCTCAAGCTCGATTCCGGCCAGCTGCTGTTCCCGTTGCCGCAAAACCTCCCCACTCACCCATAGCTTCAAATGCAGCTTTTCCGACTCTTTCCACATGCCTGACAGCAGCAACTGCTGGGACAAAACCAGCTGATCCCTTAAGCCACGGGAAATCTCTTCCCGCTCCTGAAAACGCTGCCTCAAGGGATATCTTGCATGGTCAACTGGTGGCAAAGGCAAGAGCCGATGGTATTCGGCCACCATTTCACCCGGAGTTTTGGGTTTCAGTTCCAGCAGATTGGCACGCACCCGGAGAATCGCTTCCCTGTTCTCATTGAGGAAATGCAGCTTCGCCTTCAGTGCTGAAGCATTCGGCTCAGTCAAGAAACCCGTCACGCCCTGCTCGATCCGGTCGTAAAAGCCGCCAACATTCGTTGCCAGAACCGGAATACCCAGTTGCATCAGCTCGCTCAAGGTATAACTGAAAGTTTCCGGCCAGATGCTCAACAACAGGCCAAGGTCTGGAGCAATATCCGCCACCAGTCCGGGCAACTCATTCACCTCGTAGAGGGAAACGATATGGACATTTTTCCTGCCCCTGAAATATTCGCCCGGCTCACCGCACCCCAGTAAAAATACATCGGCAAATGAAACGATCTCATCAATAGCCTCAAACAGCAAGGCAACACCTTTGCTTGCGGAAAGCTGGCCGAGAACCAGCACCCGCAATCTGGGATTGGTTGCATGATTAGCGGGCGAGGAAGGATGAAAATCAGGTGCATGTCCATGAGCAATAAACTCGAACTTCAACTTCCCGAACCGAGGTTCAAGCCGAACAAGGTTATCCCTGACAGAAGGAGTTGGCGCGACGATGCTCACATTCCCGGCAGCCAGCAAGGCAAGAAACCTTTCCCGAACCAGAAGACGCGAGGCTCCGGTAAATTCCGGAAATATTTCGTTTAACCGGTTATTCCTTGCGCAATCGGTAAGACGCTCGGCATCGCAGCAACTGCACACCCCCTGATAGTAGAGATTGAGCGCGGGACAATAGGGAAAGTAATCATGGCCGATAACAAGGGTAGGTCTACCCGTTTCAAGAATATCCAGTGAATGTCCAATCAACGACGACACCAGGATTGCATCCACGCAATATTCATAGAGGATTTCTTCGAGAGCTTGCCGATATTCAAGATGAGACGCCGTAGTGGCATAAATCGGCAAGGGGAATTCCCACATTCGCAAAGGCATGCTGTCAAGCACATCGGAATACAGAGCGAGGCCCTCGCCATAATTTCTGCCCTTGCTATATGGCCTCAAAATCAAATTGATTCGCTCGTCATCAGCCGAGCAATAATCCCTGACCCACTGCTCGACGCCACCACCCTGGTTGTGCAGGACATGCAACTGCACCGGCCGGCCATCCAGCCCGGGCGTATTCCTGAAATCCACGCCACCAAAAAACGCCTCGTTTACCGCCTCCCTGGTAGATTCAGGAAAGTAGCCCGCCTCGTCAGCACGTCGTCGCGATTCGGCTACCGCAAGAACATCGTGGACGAAAAGACTGTCCGCAACAACATGCGTATACCCCTGGTCGGCCAGTTTCCGTGCCCAGGCATTTCTATCCGAACCACCATCGCCCTGATGCGCGAGCGCCCGGAGTGCATGTTGAGTGATATGGAAACATCCCTCAAAAAAAGCCGGAACACTAAAATAGCTCTTGTTTGAAAGGGAAAAAAGCAGCCGGTCGATCCTCGGCATATCCTCCACCGAAACATGCCCTGCCACTGCGGGTCCAAACAGGGCGAACCCCGGGGCCGTCGCGCTCACAGGAGAAACCGTACCGATCCCGGGACAGTCATCCGCAACCCTGGCAAGCCGGGCATCCCAGGCAAAAGGAACGGACACACCCGGCTTGACGAGAAAAACGCCGCGCCCATCGACAGGCAGGCACATTTCCATCGCCTTGACAGGATCATTCTCCTCCACGAAATCGAGGGAAACAGGGCGCAAACCTTCTGAAATCACGACACTTCGCAAATCGGGACTATCCGCTACGCCGATGATCAGAAAAATCCTCGAGCACAGCACACTGTTGCGCGCGACCGAATCTATTGTGGTTCGGATGTCGGCAAGGGATGCCCCTTCCGAAAAAACGCACACGGCATCGTGGGCATGAGCCTGAATGATCATTTGAAAATATTTATGAGTTTAGAAATAGAGACACGCAACTTACTCCGGGTGGACATCTTTCTGGCCTGATAAGCCGCCAGTTCCACGTCAACCGCCTGCCGCAGCTCCCTTACCGGATCGGCAGCAACAAAGCGCCGAATCAAATCTTCATAGCCGGGATGAAGCCGATGCAGCACCTCGAGTGCAGTTGCAACACGGCCATCCTTTTCGGACATGAAACTCACGCCACCGGCATGATAAACGAAAGTGTCCGCGCACAACAGATTGAGCCACCCCTGCTGGCTGGCCCGCATGCTGAAATCATTTTCCTCGCCATAGCCCTTGCCAAAATTGCCGGCATCGAACAGCCCCACCTGATCCATGCATGCCCGCCGGATATACATGCAGAAACCGACCGCCGTCGGGATCTCGACACTTTTGCCATGATTCGCACGCTGGAACATCTCATCCAGCTCGCTTGATTCTATCCCTTCCGGCAGCGAATTCTCGGCGCAAAACTCAGGATAACTGCAAATCGTGGCATTATTCGAAAACGGGGTCACCGTACCGATCTTCGCGGCGCCATAGGCACAGCGGCGAATCCGGTCGAGCCAGTCATTCGCGACCAGGGTATCGCTATTCAGCAGCACGACATCCCGCTTGGGGTGAAGAGACATGCCCAGGTTAACCGACTGAACGAATCCCAGGTTGGACTGGTTACGCAGTAACGTTATGGAGGAAGACGCCGCCAGAGAATTCAAGTAGTCGGCCAGCTCGGGTTCCGGGCTCGCATCGTCCACCACAACCACTTCAAGATACGCTTCCTGGCGGCATCCCAGAACACTCTCGATGCAGCGCCGGGTTTCCGGCAAGCCCCGGTAAACAGGGATGATGACATCGACAATCAGATTGTCTCCCAGGCGCTCCATCTGGGCCGGCAAGCCACCTGATTCTGGATGTCCAAGCCTAGAATATTCGCGCATTTCAGCTCATTAAAACCATGTGATATTTTGAGTCCAGCTCACGTGCCACCCCGCAACCGCCAGCCGAAACCAGTGCGTTCCAGCGCTTCACAATAAGCTGCTTCCAGGTTGCGAGTATGACTTTCCATATCTGTCAGAGGAGAAGAAACGATACATTCACGAATGTCATTCTCAAGTCTTTTCCGGAACAAATTATCGCTAATAACCTGGCAAGCAATCTCAATATAACCGGATTCAGTCGTAGCCACCGTATCCCTGAGTCCGAGATTCGCCAGAATACTGTATGAAGTACGTTCACTGTGTTTGTTTCCGCACAAAGTCACCACAGGCACGCCAGCATCCAGCGCTTCCAGGGTTCCATTAACGCCTCCATAGGGAAAAGCATCCAGAACAAGATCGATCACCTCATATCGCGCCTGATTCATCTCGTCCGCCCCCCCGTAGGGAACGAAAATCACCTTTGCCGGATCGATGCCAGCCGCAATCACCCGTCTCAGATAACTTGGCTTCGCCTCGTCCTGCATTGGCGAAAAGGCCAGCAATGCATGTGGCGCACGCTCAAGAATGATTCGCCATGCCTCCAGACAGCGCTGGCTCAATTTCAGGATGTTATAAAACGCTCCAAGCACAATGGCATCGGAGGGGATATTCAAAGCGCCCCTTGAATAATTATGCTTGCTGGCAGAAACGATATGTCTGTAAGGGTAAACACAACCTTTCATGCGCAACAGTGTTTCAATCAGGTATTCCTGGTTTTCAGGCGTATCGGCAAAATGATCCGTCAATTTGAAATCTATAGTGTCCATTCCAACCGCACCTGCGCTGGCGACATGCGTAATCTGAACCCGCGCAGGCTTGAAGGCCAGAATTGCCGGCCGTGCTCCCCTGGTATGCGTTGAAAGATCCACCAGAATGTCCAGGTTATCCCGCGCAATCAATTTTGCTGCCTGTCGCTCATCCATCCCACCCAGACTCACAAACTTATGGCTGGCCTCCCTGAATTTTCTTGTCCAGTCATCTTCCTGGTCGGTCAGCGAATAGCAATGGATTTCGAAATTAGCCTGATTATGTCGGGAAATTGCGGGATACATCATCTTGCCCATGACATGATTTCGAAAATCACCCGACAGATAGCCCACGCGAATCTTGCTTGCTTTCTCGAGAACGTTGCCCGCGAATATGCCCAACCCTTTATGACGTTCTTTAATCAACACATTGTATCGTTGGTAAAGCTTGAACAATATCTCCTGGTCTATATCGAAATAAAGGACTAGAAACAGAAGCTCTTCCAGAGCATCGATCAGGGCATTGGGATCCCCATCCAACTGGACATGATGGAACAACCAGGAGAGGTAAGCCATCCCCTTATCGAACTCACCCGCATACTGGCAAGCGACAACCCCATAAAGGGCGCGCTTGAAGGATGGCTGCACATTGCGCTCGAATTGGCGGAAATTCTCCAGCCATGCTTCGATCCTGCCAGCCGCAAACAGGGTTTCGCCCAGATGGTGATAGGCCATTTCACAATCCGGCTTCAAGTTTAGGACACGGAAGAAATGCTGTTCCGCCCTGGCCCATTCCCCTTTATCGAAATGGATAACTCCCAGATTGAAGTGCGCCTCCCAATGGCTGGGTACCAGGACAAGCGTCCTGAGATAGGCATTAATGGCTTCATTCAGCAGCCCGGCCCTCTGGAAAGCTACGCCAACCTCAAACTGTAGCGCAGAGTCCGGCACCGCCGCGACGCGCGCCAGCACAGCGCCACCTTCACGCCCCCTGCCAGCCGACATGAGCGCCTGCCCAAGACTCAGCAGCCCTTGCGGCTGATCGGGCTGCAAGCTTAGCGCCTGCTCGAATGCGGCGATAGCCCCGGCAGTATCCCCCAGCGCAAGACAATCCGCTCCCAATGCCTGGAAAGCTTCCCTGAAGCGCGGATTACATACCGTCACGCGCCGCAGGCAATCAATCGCCTTAGCCGTATCGCCGCGCTCCTCCAGCAATTTGGCATACAGATAGCTTGCGCTGGGAAGATCCGGCTGGTCCTCCAGCAACTTGCGGTAAAACCGCTCCGCATCTCCCGGCTGATGCGCCTGATGAAGACCGATTGCCTGGCGCAACAACTCCCTGCATTCAGCCGCCGTCAACAACCCCTGCGCGAGTGAATTCCAGCCCTTTTCATCCAGCGCCTGACGATAGGCTTTTTCCAGGTTGCGTGTATAGGCGTCCAGATCTGCCACACCGGAATGTTCCACGCGTTCCCTGACGGCTGCACGGTTTTTTTCGCGCAACAACGGGTCGCCTGCCAGCTTGCAGGCAATCTCGACAAACTCCTCCACGCTGAAGGCAATGGTTTCCCTGATGCCGACATGCATCAGAATGCTGTACGACGTTCTTTCGCTATGGCGCTCCCCGCACAAGGCCACCACGGGCACGCCCATATCCAGCGCAGCCAGGGTCGTGTCGCCGCCGCTGTAGGGGAAGGTATCCAGCACGATATCCACCAGCTGGTAGCGCGCCCGGCTCAGCGCGGCGCTCCCTTCCCGGAGAATGAAAACTACCCGCTCCGGCGCGATGCCGGCAGCGCCGGTCTGACGCAGGAAACTTTCGCGGTCATTGGGATTCGTGGGCGAAAACGCCAGCAGCCCATTGGGCACGCGCTCCAGGATGCTACGCCAGGCCTCCAGGCAGCGCGGGCTGAGTTTATGGACCGCGACA
>Ga0105091_10001059_pt1 | contig 11866 bp, 10 predicted proteins | sample PPLLak1March2015_FD_87022 | JGI IMG/M metagenome (GOLD analysis project Ga0105091, IMG submission 87022) | Freshwater sediment microbial communities from Prairie Pothole Lake near Jamestown, North Dakota, USA - PPLs Lake P7 Core (1) Depth... | ecosystem: Environmental > Aquatic > Freshwater >... | reverse complement strand
CCATCGTCAATCTTCTGATTAATCATGCCACGCAAATGCGGTACCGCATAGCCGTTCTGGACTCCGGCAACGATCAGACCATTTCGAACGTCAGGGCCATGCGGGGCAAGATCGACTCGAGCTATGCCGCGCTTTATTATCCCTGGGTGCGCGTCCTTGACCCGATCACGCGCACGGAAATCAACCTGCCGCCCAGCGGATTCGTCGCAGGGATTTACGCCCGCAACGATATCCAGCGAGCCGTCTACAAAGCGCCGGCAAACGAAGTGGTGAATCTGGCTATCGGCTTTGAACAGCTGCTCAACAAGGGCCAGCAGGACGTTCTCAATCCCGAAGGCGTCAACTGCTTCCGCTTTTTCGAGGGACGCGGGTTCCGGCTTTGGGGTGCGCGCACCGTCAGCTCCGATCCCGAGTGGAAGTACGTCAACCTGCGCCGCTATTTCGCGTATCTGGAGCGTTCCATCGACAGGGGGACCCAGTGGGCGGTATTCGAGCCCAACGGCGAACTTTTGTGGGCGAATATCCGGCGCACGATCGAGGACTTCCTGCTCAATGAGTGGCAATCCGGAGCACTCCTCGGGGAAAAGCCTGAAAAGGCCTTCTTCGTCAGATGTGACCGCTCGACCATGACCCAAAACGATCTGGATAACGGCCGGATGATCGCTTTGATCGGGGTGGCCGCACTGCGTCCGGCCGAGTTCGTAATCTTGCGCATTGGTCAGTGGACCGCGGACCGCAAAAGCTAGGTCCCTGAACCAAGGAGGATCCGATGGCTGAATTACGTGACCGACCTTACGTGCAGTTCAACTTCCTGGTTGACCTCGGAACCGGCAACACGGACGGCCCGGACGCTGGCTTCCAGGAATGCAGCGGCATCGGCATGGAAGTGACCGTGGCCGAATACCGTAACGGCAACGAGCGGGAGAACAGTGTCCGCAAAATCACGGGTCTCAACAAATCGACTGACGTCACGCTGAAGCGGGGCGTTATCGGTTCGCTCACCCTCTATCAGTGGCTCGACCAGATTCGCAATGGAGACCAGAAGAACGCCTTGAGAAATGTCGTGATTCAACTCCAGAACGAAGATCATTCGAAAGTCGTCCAAACCTGGAAGCTGTTGCGGGCGAGAATCATCAAGCACACAAGCGGTCCCCTGAATGCCAAGGGAACGGACGTGGCGATGGAGGAACTGGTGCTGGCGTACGAACGGTTGGAAATGGAGTGACCCGGTGATCGGATACACAAGGCGCCTGCCAGGCATCCGTTTCGAGGTTGAAACACCGCCGGTGGCTGAAGTGCTGCCGCGCATGGATGTCGCCCTGTTCGTTGGGTTTGCCGCCTGCGGCCCTGTCGACCAGCCGGTCCCTGTGGAGGATGCTGACGAGTTCCGAGCCATTTTTGGAGAAGACCTTCGGTTAGCCTGGGACGGTGATCGAAAGGAATGGAGCTTCGCGCGACTTGGCGCGGCGGTCAGGTCCTTCTTTCAGAACGGCGGCAGGCGGTGCTGGGTTATACGTGTCGCCGAGCGCCCTGTCATCAACACGTTCGGTATCCCCAACCTGTTCAGTCAGTCTGGCGAGAACATCACCCAAGCAAGAGCACGCGCTAGTTCCCCCGGAAGTTGGTCTGACTCCTGTAGCGTTTCGACGCGGCTGGTCAGCCGACCCATCGAGATTCTTAAAGCCGATCTCAAACCGTCGGCACGGGTCGTCCTCCGATATCCCGGCGATCTAGTTGCGGGAGACATGCTCCGTGTCATCTGGTCGTCAGATGGTCCTGCCGTCCTGTTTACGGTCAGATCCAAGGAGCCTTGGCCGCGATCGAAAGGGCAGGCTCAGTCATGGACAGTGACCGGAGACAACGCGATCTGGTTCTCCTGGCCTCCACCCGAACAGGAGGATGGCGAGCCGATCGTGGTTCCGAAGCCGGGGTCTGCACCCTCGCCTAACCGTCCGCTCTACGCCGAACGCCTGTCATTTGACCTTTACGTACGAAAAGGCCTGCAGACACCCTTGAGGATGCAGAACCTGGCCTTTGACCCGGCACACCCTCGCTTTTGGGGGAACCTCCCGTCCGACGAGGACTTTTTCCGGGGAGCAGAATCCCGCTCAGAAGAGACTCCCCGCGAATCCTTGCCGGAACTATGGCGTGAGTCGGCGGAGATCCGCTTCCCTCTGGCCTGGAGTCGGGATTCGGCAGGCGTCTATTTCCCCTGCAACATGCCGCCCTCACCGCGAAAATACCTCTCTCGGGAGTCGACGCTCGGCACACCTCTGGAGAGGGATGGCCTTAAGGAATTCAAGGCAGTTCTTTTTCTGGACCGGCAACCCTCCGATGAATCCGATGCGGGTGAGGATGAGCCTACTGAAGAGCAGGAGAGGCTGGCCTTCCAACCGGTCTCAACTCTGCTTGATGAGGCTGATTTTGTACGCTTCTACCACGAGCCGCGGCGTGCTCTACGTGGTATTCATGGTGCGTTTGGCGTCACAGAGGCGACGATGATCTCCGTGCCGGACGCCGTTCACCGGGGTTGGTCACCGGGCGAGATCGACGAGCCGGAACCAGCGGATGAGTCTGAAACGCCACTTCCCATCCCGCAGCCGCCAACTCCCTTTGCCGATTGCACGGCCAACAATCCGTCTCCAGCCGCGCCGTCGAAAGAAGCAGACGAGAAATTGGCCGGACGGTCGGCCGGATGGATCATGCGACCGATCGATGAATACTCCGCGGACGATCTGCTCGCTGTCCACCGGGCTCTGATTCGCGTCTGCGCCGCCCGGGGAGACTGTCTGGCGGTGCTCACTTTTCCCGAACACTACCGCCAGGACGCGGTCCTTCAGCACGTCGCCGAATTGACGTCAGCGAGCGAAAGCACGATTCGCGGTGTCAACCAATTCCAGCCTCATGAAGCGTACGCTTTCAGTTACGCCGCAGTCTACCATCCATGGTTGGTCGAACTGGATGATTTGACTAAGAGGGCGCGGGCTAATCCTCCTGACGGCGCTGCCTGCGGCACCTTCGCCCGCCGCGCGCTTGAACGTGGTCCGTGGATCGCTCCCGCCAATGAGGTATTCACTGGTGTGATCACCTTGTCGCCGGCCATACCGGAAAGCGCCTTTCTCGATCTCCAGGACGCTCAGGTCAACGTCATCCGACAATCCCCGCACGGTTTTCTGTGCCTGAGCTCCGACACACTCAGCCAAGATCCCGATACTCGCCCGATCAATGTGCGCAGGCTGTTGATCCTGCTCCGACGTCTGGCTTTGCGGGTGGGCGCCAGGTACGTATTCGAGCCCAATGACGGCGCGCTGCGGAGAATGGTGCAACGCGGGTTCGAAGCGGCCTTGGCGTTCATGTTCGAGCGGGGAGCCTTCGCCGGCGCCCGGCCTGAGCTCGCCTATCAAGTCGACGTTAGCACCGTCGCAGACAGCCTGCTTGATATTGATCGAGGCAGATTCAGAGTGGATCTCCGCGTAGCTCCGTCGCTGCCAACGAGATTCATCACCATTCGCCTGATCCAAGCTGGAGACCGGGCGAGGATAAGTGAGGGATCCTGACAATGGCCAATCCTCTTCTTGAAGCCGGCTATGGATATCCATTCTCCGCCTTCAACTTCGCGGTAGAGATCAACGTGCCCGGTATAGCAGCGAAAGTCTGCAGCGCCGCATTCTCTGATTGTGACGGAATCGACATGACCATGGAGGTCAAAACCATCCGGGAGGGGGGAAATAACACGAGCCAGATACGGCTGATTGGAGCCGTTACCTATGGGCAGGTCACGCTCAAGCGCGGGATGACTGCCAATTTCGACTTGTGGCGGTGGGTCAACAAAATCACCAGTGCCGAGGCCCGCCAACTGCGCAGCGAGCTTCGCCCGGACGCCGAAATTGTACTCTTCGCGCAGGACGGGACCACGGAACGCGCTCGCTTCCGGCTGAAGCGCTGCGTACCCACCCGTCTGAAGGCGCCCGCCCTGAACGCCAAGGATGGGGTGGTCGCAATCGAGGAATTGCAGTTGGCGTATGAGTCCCTCGAGCTCAAGACATAACTGCTGGGAGTGCGGTCGATGCCCGACGAAAAGACTCTGGAAAAAGCCGAACTGAGGCAACTGGATCCGAGTTTTGCGACAGAAATCAACAAGGATAAGACCGTCCAGGTCCAGTTCAATCCCGAGAGTCTGAAGGTCAGTTTCGCCAATCAGATCGTTCCGCCCAAGGGGGCCAATGACGGGAACGGTGGCGCTTCCACCCTGTTCGTCGGTGCCGGAACCACAAAAATGACCGTCCAGCTGTGGTTTGACGTCACCGCCCCGCTCGCCCAGGGCGAGAAGGATGTTGATGACGTGCGCCGCCTGACAGAGAAAATCGCTTACTTCATCACCCCGATAGAAGGGGACAAAAAGGGTGAATTCCTTCCGCCGGCCGTTCGATTCATCTGGGGGTCCTTCCAGTTCGACGGGATTATGGATGCGCTCGAGGAGTCGCTGGAGCTGTTTTCGAACCAGGGGAAGCCATTGCGGGCGTCGCTGAACATCAGCCTGTCGCAGCAGAGGATCACCAAGTATGCCTTCGGGTCAAAAGGCAGCAATGCCGCGTCGAATCTCCTCAGTGGCAGCCCTCCCGGAGTACGTCAGGTCGCCCAGGCGGTTACGGGGGCTAGTCTTCAGTCGATCGTAGACAGCTCCGGGACAGGCCTGAGTTGGCAGGAAGTCGCGGCCGCAAACAACATCGAGAATCCCCGCCTGCTGACGCCCGGTCAAATCATTGATTTTAACGTCCGGAGATAGGTTGAGCATGGACAGAGGGTCAGTCGTAATCAACGAATTCGAAGTCATACCGGAAGCACCGCGAACGACTCAGGAGCAGCGGACGCCGGCCCGCGAGGCAGTCAATCAGGCCGAAATCCGGCGTGAGGTCGAGCTGGTTCTTCGGGACGAGTGGCGCCTGGCAAGGCGAGTGAGGGCCTACTAATGGGAGGTCTTTCCTTAAACAGGTTTCGAGCCGCGCGGCCGGCGATCGCCATAGACGGAAGGGACAACCCGACTCTCAGGGGAGGCCTTTTGGAGCTCATGGTCCTGGAAACGATCAGCGGTCTGTACCAATGCCAGGCCACCTTCGGTAATTGGGGCGCCGTCGGCAGCCGAGCTGACTTCCTTTACTTCGACCGCAAAACGCTCGACTTCGGGAAAAGGCTCCAAGCAAAACTGGACGAAAGCGCTATTTTTGACGGGCGCATCACGGCCCTCGAGGCACACTTCCCGGCCGGCAGCCCACCGCAGCTCAGTGTTCTGGCGGAGGACCGGTTCCAGGATCTGCGCATGGTCCGGCGCACCCGTTCTTTCAGCTCCGTGAGCGACGCCGACATCGTACGTCAAATCGCCACCGACCATGGGCTGACTGCCACGGTTGATTTGCCGGGCCCCACCCACCCAGTAGTTGCGCAAGTTAATCAGAGCGACCTGGCGTTTCTGCGGGAACGAGCACGGGCGATGGATGCGGAAATCTGGATGGAAGGCGATGCCCTGAACGCCAAGACTCATTCGGCCCGCAATGGCGGCCCCATCCGCATGGCTTATGGCGCGCTCCTCCGGGAGTTTTCGGTGGTGGCCGATCTGTCGGGACAGAGGACCAGCGTGAATGTGAGTGGATGGGACGTTGCACGTAAAGCGGCGTTCCGGCACGAGGCGACGGAGTCGGTGATCAGCGCGGAACTGGATGGAGGGGAAAGCGGCCCTGGCGTGCTCGCCTCGGCTTTTGGCCCGCGCAAAGAGGCTCTGGCCCACACGGTCCCTCTCAGCGGCCAGGAGACTCAAGCAAGGGCAGAATCCTTCTTCAAAATCAGCGCCCGTCGCTTCCTGACAGGCCGCGGCGTGACGGAGGCCGACGCAAGGTTGCGGGTGGGTACTCAAGTGGAGCTGGAGGGCCTTGGTCCTCTCTTTAGCGGCAAGTACTACGTGGCGGAAGTCAGACATACCTTCGATGGGACGTTTGGGTTAAGCACTGAGTTCCTGGCCGAACGCCCAGGGCTCGGCCGAGCATAGGAGGGGCGTAATGGCTGCCTTGCCGGCGCTGTTTGAACCGATCCCGTTAGACGCGACACTGGATGAGCGCGTGCCTAGCGGCCTGGGTGGCCGATGGTATGGTGTCTACCCCGCCTTGGTGGTCGACATCAAAGATCCGGACGGTCAAGGCCGGGTGAAAATCACGCTCCCCTGGTCGCCCGACACCGGAGGACAACGGTACGAGGCTTGGGCCCGGCTCGCTACGTTCATGGGCGGGAACAACCGGGGCAGCTGGTTTGTTCCCGATACCAACGACGAAGTGCTAGTGACCTTCGAGGGCGGCGACCCCCGGCGCCCATACGTTATCGGCGGTCTCTGGAACGGGGCCGACCGACCGCCCGAATCGATGGATGGCGGCGGGAACAACTATCGGAAGGTGCTGCGGTCACGAAACGGTGTGAAAGTCACGCTGGACGACTCGGACGGCCGGGAGCAGATGATCCTCGAGACACCGGGAGGGCAGAAGGTCACCCTGAAGGACGGGCCGGGCGCCCTCCTCCTCGAAGACAGCAACGGGAATTCGATGAAGCTCGAGACCAGCGGCATCACCATTACAGCGGCGGCTAAGGTGACGATCAATGCCAGCACGGCTGAGATCTCGGTGGGGATGTTGACCGTTAATGCCGGGATGTCGAAGTTCAGCGGGGTAGTTCAGGCGGACACTGTGATCAGCAACAGCGTGATCAGCGCTTCGTACACGCCCGGCGCAGGGAATATCTGGTGAAACACATGGCACGCCACGAAGCCCTTTGGACTACACCATCTCCCTTTTGGCCGCTCAGCCCGCAAGAAGCGGAGACGACTGTGTACACCGCCTTCCGGCAGCCGGCAATTCTCCGTTTCACGACTGATTCCTTCATGGAAGACTTCCTGGCAACGCTCCAGACTGACCCTCTCAAACTGAGGGAGTATCGGGCAAAGCCCGAGTCCTGGGACGGGCGGGCGGCCACTCCGGAAAGCGTGGAGCGAGTGGAGGGATTCCGACGCCGGCTGAACAAGCAACGGTTGGCTCGCGAGCGTCAACTGGCCCTTTCCGGCAAAGCTGAAGTCGCCGAGACAATTCTTTCCTCCGCTTCCCAGACACTGCCGCTCAAGCTGTTTCAGCCCGCACATCAACGATACTACCTGGTAGCCGCCTGCCTGGTGTGCGGCGTGGTCGGCCTCCCCAACCGTTCCTTGAACAGCGAGCGCCAGGAACGTGTCTCTTACGTGGTTCGACGGCTGGTCCCGCGCTCGTCCCCGGCCGGAAAAGTGGATCCCTCGACCTGCGATGAATTCGCGTTTGTGAGCGGGGCGGACGAGAAGCGATGGGAGCCGATTGGCGGGCGTCGCGATGTCCTTGTCAAGGGTGAGGAACAGGAACGCCTCTTTCCGGTCACGTACCAGGATTACGACGGCAGGAAACGACGCCTTTTCGCCGGGCTGGTTCCGGTGACCAAGCGAGACGTTTATTTGAGCGCGAGTGACGGCTCGAAAACTGAAACCAAGATCGATCCCCGTCTTGCCCTCCTCAAATCACGTGTCCTCGGGCCCTGGCAGGAGATTCTCAACACGGCAGAGAAGACCCGCACCCTCGTTGCGGACCCGCAATTCTCGGGCGACCATGAGAAAACCGCCGGCCTGATCGCCGGTGCGCAAGATGATATCCAGGTCAACTCGTGGTATCTCCTGCTCGATTTCTCAAATTCGCTTCGAGCACTCCTGCCCTCTCTCGCAGCAGTCGTCGACGGGAACGCATCGGAAGACTCGCTCTCGAAAGAGGAAACGGACGTGCTCAAAGTCCTGCAAGAGACGATGTATCGTCCGCCGCATGCAATGTGGAGATCGCTCGCCTCGGCGTTGCGCGAAATCCAGACTTACGCTTTTCAGTTGGAAACGGTGAAGCAGAGATACAAGGCGGGTCAAGCCAATCCCGGATGGCCCGCGTTCCTTTTTGCTTTCGGCAGTCCGCAGATCAAGGCCTTCGAGGTGATGCCGAAAGGAGGGCTGGAAGGGCTTGAGGCATTACTCGTGAAGGCGTTCGCGGCGAATGCCATGCCTGCGGGTGTTCCTCCACTGCCCGAAGCGGCCAGGCCCGGTGTCGACACCGGCCGACCGGCCTGGTTCACGATCCGGTGCGTGTATGACCACCCCGAGTGCGGTCCCCTGGCCACAACTGTCGTCAGCGATCCGTCCGCGCCCTTTCAGCTGGCTGGCTTCTTCGATCCCGAGGCGCCGGCGCGGCCCATTCGTATCATGCTCCCGGTCGACACAACTCCAGCCGGTCTCCGCAAGTTTGATAAGAACACTGCGTTCGTGGCTTCCGATATCCTGTGCGGACAGCTGAAGTCGCTGGGCAAGCTTTCGTTAGGTGACCTGGTGCGTTCCGTGCTGCCGTTTCCCCTTCATAAGGACCTGTCGATCGACGACTCGCCCTGCAAGGACAGCCAAGGTAACAGCCAGGGCACGGTCTGTTCGCTGTCCATCCCGATCGTCACCATTTGTGCCCTGGTTCTCTTGATCATCATCGTGAGCCTGCTGGACTTCGTTTTCCATTGGCTTCCGTTCTTTAAGTTCTGCTTCCCGCTGCCGGGATTCAAAGCAAAGGAGTGAAAGTATGGCCGCAGACGCCGGCCGGCTGTTTGGACGTGGCATCAGTTTTCCTCCGCGCATCGGGCCGGGCGGTCGCATGCTCTGGTCCGAAGGCGAAGCGAATGTGCGGGAGTCGATCCGCGTCATCCTGATGACGGACCTGAAGGAGCGCGTTCGGTTACCGGATTTCGGCTGCGGACTTCGACAATTCTTGTTCGAACCTAACACCGCTACCACACAGCGCCTGATCCAGGACCGGATCACCAAGGCCTTGGAGCTATGGGAGCCTCGCATCTCGCTGGAGTCAGTGGAGGTTCGAGAAGACCCACAAGACCCGCAGGCTGTGGTCGCAACAATCAGTTACAAGCTGGTGGCCAACCAGGTGCGCGAGCGCCTGAGCGTAGGGGTCAGACTGGGAGGCTAACCGCCGAGGAGGCTAGTCGTGCCGTTAACGATTCCGACTCTTGACAATCGCGGGTATCAAGAATTGCTCGAGGAGGCCCTTGCCCGAATCCCGGTCTACACTCCGGAGTGGACCAATTTCAACGAGAGCGACCCAGGAGTCACGATCATCGAGCTTTTCGCTTTTCTGACAGAAAGCCTTCTCTATCGCGCCAATCAAATCCCGGAGCGGAACCGCAGACGTTTCCTGAAACTGTTGGGCATCCCTTTGAAGGCTTCGTCCTCCGCCGTCGGCATCGTTGCCTTTACAAACGAATCCGATAAAACGTTCCCCCTGCGACGAGGAGTCGAGGTGCGAGCAGGCGCCGTTCCCTTTGTCACGCAAGCGGGGCTGGACGTGCTTCCAATCGAGGGACGGCTCTACTACAAGCGGTTGGTGTCGAACCCGTCGAACCGGGTGAAAGAGTACTACAACCAACTGTACGCCTCTTACGCAGGCGCCCGATTGAGCGAGGCTGAGCTCGCCCGCTTCTCGTATTACGAGTCCGTTCCCTTCGATCCCCGGGTGGGCCAGACACTCGACTTGAAAGACACGGCCGATTTGTCGCTCTGGCTGGCCCTGCTGGCGACGAAAGCGGGTCAAGACGACTATCTTGTGAAGGTCCGCGACGAAATCGGCGGGAAGACCATCAGTCTTGGGCTGGTTCCAGCTGTGGCCGAGGCCGGGCGCAGGTTGGCACCCGGGGGGCGCACTAACCAGGAAGGTCTGGACGTTCTCACATATCGGATACCCGTACCAGGTCGCTTGTCCGGGGACCGTAAACCCAGCTACCGGACGCTGGTCGCCGACTACACAGTCGATATCCTCAGCGAACCCGGCGTTGTGCAGATCACACTCCCCAAAGGGGACGAGCTGAAGCTGTGGGATAACCTGGAACCTCTGGAGGCGGGCGTCGGCGAATTCCCCCCCTCGCTCTTGGACGAGGCGGATGAGGATCGACTGCTCACCTGGCTGCGAATCCAGGCACCCGGGGCAACGGATGCCAAGATCCTGTGGGCGGGGATCAACGCCACCCTGGTGAAACAGCTTGGACACGTCTCCGGTGAGGTACTGCCCCAGGGCAGCGGTCAGCCGGATCAAACCGCCCGGCTGTCGCGCACTCCGGTGATTCCCGAATCAGTGGAGCTTTTAGTCGATCACAACTCCAAGATCACCAGGTGGAAGTTGATCGACGATTTGACCAACGCGGGACCGGAAGTCCCGGTCCCGGACCCGAAGGACCCTCCGGGCACTCCGTATAAAAGCAAATCCAAAGTCGAGGTGTTCGCAGTGACGGCTGAATCCGGAGAAATCCGATTCGGTGACGGCATCCGCGGAAAGCGCCCGCCCGCCGGGGCAAAGCTGCGCGTCAGTTACGACTATGGCGTGGGACGTGAAGGGAACGTGCGGGCAGGCTCGATTTCGTCCGGACCTTCACTTCCTGAAGGCGTGACTGTCACTAATCCGGTGGCCACTTGGGGCGGTGCCGAGGCGGAGACTGTAAGCGAGGGTGAGAGGCAGATCGCCGCATACCTGCGGCACCGGGACCGGCTGGTTAACGAGGAGGATTTCAGGACCATCACGTTGCGCACTCCTGGCGTCGACATCGGCCGCGTGGAAGTCTTGTCCGCCTTTAGCCCCCTTCTGCCCTCCAACCAGCCCGGGGATGCCCCGGGTGTTGTCACACTGATGATCGTCCCCAAATACGACCCGAAGCGCCCGCAGACCCCGGAACCCAGTCAAGAATTCCTGGACGCAATTTGCGCGTACCTGGATCCGCGCCGCCTCGTGACAACGGAGATCTACTTGCGCGGGCCAACTTACGTGGACATTTGGGTTTCGGTCGGATTCAGCGTCTCCGCCGGCGCTACAGTGTCAGAAGTGCGTGAGGATATTCGCCGCGCTTTGCTCAAGTTCCTCTCTCCTCTGCCTCAGACCGACGAGTCCCTCCCCGGCATTCGCAATGAGAAGGGGTGGCTCCTCCGCAAGGACGTAGTTGCGCTGGAGTTGGCAGCGATTGCCAACCGCGTGGCCGGAGTTCTGATGGTGGACGATGTGAAGTTGGCCCGAGGGAGCGCGGAGGCGAGCACTTCGGTACAGATGAAGGGGCTGGAGTTGCCTAGAGTGGCCGGCCTCGCCGCCACGGTGGGAGAGGCGCTCGACCTCGATTCTCTGCGCCCGGCGCTTGCCGCAGCGCCGGCCGGGGACCAGCAGGTTGCCACACTACCGAAAACCGGTTTTGTGCCGGTCCCGGTAGTGCCCGAGGAGTGCCGGTAAATATGGACGCCAATGGTACGCGGTTTCATCTGGTGTTGGGGGACGATTGGCAAGACTGCTACGCCAAGTCCAGCGATCTCTCGTGGGACCCCGACAGTCACGAACTGCTTCTCAAACCCGTCGTCTACCAGTTCCGAACCTCACCCGCTGATCGGTTGCCAGAAGTTACTGACCGCCGAGGCGCCGCCTGTGATCGCTACGGCAACTACTACTGGATAGGGGAAAACGACTCCCAAATCCTGGTGTACTCGACCGGAACTGAGGGTACCTCCCTTTTCTGGCCTCCCGGGCAAGTTGTCGAATGCTCCCCAGAGGGGAGCGCGGCGTTCGGGCCGTTGGGCCGGCCCACTCCCCGGCAGCGATTTGCGGGCCTGACCGTAACAGGACGCCACTTCCTGGTTGTCGGTGTTCTCTCGCCGCCCGGGCTCCTGATTTTCGATCTGCAGTCAGGTGGGCCTCCTCGGCAACTCTTCTGGCCCGATGGCGTTCGATTCGTTCCTTTCGATATGGCCCCT
>Ga0105091_10001058_pt1 | contig 11868 bp, 6 predicted proteins | sample PPLLak1March2015_FD_87022 | JGI IMG/M metagenome (GOLD analysis project Ga0105091, IMG submission 87022) | Freshwater sediment microbial communities from Prairie Pothole Lake near Jamestown, North Dakota, USA - PPLs Lake P7 Core (1) Depth... | ecosystem: Environmental > Aquatic > Freshwater >... | reverse complement strand
CACTTACAGATGCAAGCGTTCAGAGCTTTATTTTCAATTTAATATTCGTTGGGATATTATGGCTATCAGTGTTTGTGAATGTTCATTTGATTTACCTGATTTTGCCATTTTCTCTTATCGCATTATACGCTTCAATTCCGCCCACTTATACAGGCAGGTATATTTTTCCTTTTGTGACGATCCCGTTCTACTGTATGCTGTTTTTAGGGGCTTGGCAGCTTTCAAAGAAGCCCAAATATTCTATTTTTAACATACTTTACGTATTTGCAGCATCAATAGTGACCATGCTGATTTTAGTTTGGCTTCGCGATCCATTTAATTTTAAAGAACCCGTTTGGCATCTGGAGCAATTTATAAATATAACCAGACAATGGAGTTCTCCATACGAAGCAAATTTAGATATAATTTACCCCTATTATTTTCGGGTGATTTACATAATAAATCTTTTGTGTATAGGTTTATGGTTTATCGCACCTTACCTAAAGGAGTTTTGGAGCGGGACACTTAAAAACAATTCGCCAGTGCAAGAGGGTGAATACAGACGGCCGAAAATTGACCCGGCGATGGTAGTTGTGGCGGCAATGACAGTATACATGGCATACAGGTCGCGGCGATTCATTCCGATTGCGGGTTACGCAACCTGTCCTGTAATAGCGGTTCTTATAGACCAGATTATTCAAGCAATTGCAGCTTCAAAATATTTTCATAAATCCGGAAGGGCGGCACTGCCCCGGATGTCTTCTGGAATACAAAATATTTTAACAGGCACAGCAGCGCTGATTGTTATTGTCTTAGGGACAGCATGGGGATTGAAATTCAAAAACGTATATATGGACCCATGGCCTACTGATAGTAAACTGAGTTCAGCTTTTATGAGGATGACAGCATCAGCGGCCAAACCGTTTGATGCATGTGAATTTATACGCCAAAATAATATGCGCGGCAAAATGTTTAATTACTGGACCGAAGGCGGTTTTATCGCATGGGGGCAAGACCCTGATCCTGATGGTCATACGCCTTTGCAGCTTTTTATGGATGGTCGCGCCCAGGCAGCTTATAACTATAATGCGTATATTCTATGGTCAGAGCTTATGTCGGGAGGCCCGATTCCGCAAAAAGCCAGGATGAGAAATCAAAATCTGGTTCCTGAAGATTATGCTCAGATAGGCACATGGTTAGACGAACGACTCAAATATTATAAAGTTTGGGTGGTTTTAATGCCAAGCAATCAGTTTGAAACACCATTCGTAAAAGGACTTGATTATTGCGCAAGCTGGAGAATAGTTTTCCTTGATGATAAACAAAAATTATTTGTAGACATTACTACGCCTCGGGGGCAGGAGCTTTTCAATGGAATTGAGAATGGAAACACAAAATACCCTGACGAATATTTCCGAAATATAATGATTTCACATAATTCAATGGTTGATAATGATGCAAGCAGGCTTCAAAAGGGATTAAACTGCGCATTAGACGCATTTTCTCAAAATCCCACGCGCACGCCGATACAGCTTATACAAAGATTTTATGAGATATATCCTCAATTTAGACCTGAAATAGACACTTATTGGAAGAAATACCTGGATGATTATGAAGCTAATAAGCAGAAATATCTTAACAGCGACGGCTATTATTTCAGGGCAATAGGCGCTCTTATGGCAATGGGACATCTTGAGCCTTTTGCTGCTCAGCAGAAAAATAATGAGCTGCTCGCGCATTTTGAGACGGAAAGAGCTGAACTCCAGCGGATAATCGAGCAGATGCAGTATAAACGATGGTAAACAGAAGATTATGAATGAAAACACAAACCCAGGGAATGGTATGGCCAATTGGCCCCTTTCAATCAGTGCATTTTTCCCCTGTTATAATGAGCAGGATAATGTCGAACGCACGGTTCTGCGCGCAAGCGAGGTGCTCGAAAAACTAAAAGCAGATTACGAAATCATTATTGTCGATGACGGCAGCTCAGACCAGACTGGTGCAAAAGCAGACGCAATCGCGGCCAAAAATAAAAAAATAAGGGTGGTGCATCATCCGCATAATCAAGGATATGGTGCGGCCCTGCAATCAGGCATAAAGGCTTCAAAAAAAGAATTGATTTTTTTCACTGACGGGGACGGGCAATTCGATTTTGAAGAAATAAAATTGCTTTTGCCCGTGATTAAGAGAAATGACATTGTCTGCGGTTATCGATTGGACCGCAAGGACCCCTTAATTAGAAAGCTCAATGGATGGCTGTGGACTAAACTTGTGAATCTGCTTTTTGGAATGCACATTCGCGATATTGATTGTGCATTTAAACTTTCCAGGGCAGAGATTTTTGAAGGTATGAAGCTGTCAAGCGCAGGCGCCCTCATTAGTGCTGAGATATTAGCCAGGGCGACAAGAAGAGGTTTCAGGATAGCAGAGGTTGGTGTTCATCATTACCCGCGGACAGCAGGCAAGCAGACGGGGGCAAGCCTTAGGGTTATTCTGCGTGCATTCAAAGAACTCTTTCAGCTTTATAACAGGATAAGAAAAGGTAAATAGAAGTTCGAATAAGGATTGATGGGTAAACTTAAAAGAAAGACAAAAAAGAAAAGCACGACTAATCTTTTCGTATACGGCTCATTACGTGATCCCCAAATTTTCGAATCGGTATGCGGCATGAGTTTTACACGAAAAAGCATCAAGGCGGATGCTCATTCTTTGCTGGCCGAGCCGGTTTTTTTGGCCGGGCACAGAAAAGTAAGCCCGGATAATGTGTATTTTTATGCTGTAGAGTCACCTGGCTCAAAAATCGAAGGTTTTGTGATTCATGATGTGCCAGAAAAGGCAATGGCCGAAATCGATCGTTATGAAGGCAAGCGTTACCAGAGAGAGACCGTCAGAGTCCATACTGCCCATGGCTTAGTTACTGCTCAGGCATACCTGGTCAGCCCTGAGGCGATGAAAAAGCATTTTGGCGACAGATTTCATGTTAATCTTATTCACGAACTATGGCTTCGCAAGAGAATAGATAATTTTCTTAAAAAGAGGACAAGGCCCGGAGATAAAAGCATTGACGCGGAATTAGAGCGTCTTGCCGAGAGAGAGCTTCTTGCGACCACTGAGCGCGACCTGGTTATAACACATTATAGAACAGATGCAGTAAGTGATTATTTTTTGGAACACGAGCTCAACAGGCCAAGGCCCAGCATCAGGCATTTATATCAAGATAAGCAGGCCTCCAAATATATCTATAACTATCTTGCTTTTGTGGTCAAGCAGGTGCTGCTCAACCAGTTAGATGAAAGAATTCAGTCGAACTTTCGGTTTGAGCTTGAGCATATGCGATCATCAGAGCGGTATTTTAAGCGTTCGGTAAGTCTTTTAATAGGACTGCAGATAATTAATAATAATATTTCAGCCGTCGAGATGATTGTCAGGCAATGTTTGAAAACAATGCCTTTTGATAAAAACGATTTGATAGATTATGTGAAATACGCAGTCAGGGCAGCCAGAAGTTTATTTGACGCAAGGGTAGTTGAAACTCAGCTTAATTCAATCCGTTCAAATTTTCAACCCGGCCTTGTGCCCATGGGGTGTGAAACTGAGCTTAGCAATGTCGGCGCCGCTTTTGTTGAGCCGGAATTAGAACCTTCTCAAAAAGATGATCCGGTATACGATTGTTTCCGGTATTTTCATGATTTCCAGCTTGATATTTTAACCTGGAAGATGGGTGGGTATATCGATGACCATAGCGGTTCAACCGAGAGAACGAGGCGCCAGGGTTTTCTTGAACTTGCTCCCGGGAGATTAAATGTGGTCCTCGAATTATCCAGGCCTGCAACGGCCTGTCCCTGGCTTTTAAACCAGCTAATAAATGAGATAACGGCATTTTGCAATGTTAAACCGCATAGTTTACATCTGTCTTTCCAGATGAGAAAAATGCAAATCGGCAAACAAAAAGTCCTTCCGCTTGGATTTGTAAAATGTCTTCTTGTTCTTGGCGGGGGGACAGAAGTAAGTAAAACAGGCAGACTTTGGATTTCTCGAATGGGCCATGACGAGATTCAAAGCCGGGAAGAGCTTGTTTTTGCAAGGACAAGTCAGCGCCAATGGTTTGTCGGCGGGGCCGATATAGATGCCGGCAAGACGCCTAAATCGGCTACTACATACACTCAGCAGTATAAATTTATACGCCTTGAGCAGCGTGCAAATTACGAGCCGCTGATAATGGGCCTTAAAGGACTTCAGCTTGCCTATAATCCGGCCGACTATCTTACTGCCGAACAGTTGAAAAAAAGCCCTAGATTACGACGTGAATACGAAGAATTAAAGACATGGGCATCGAATCCTGCAAGAATCGAACAAAAAATTATAACGAAATTTCTGAAAGTTATTCGTGATGGATTAATGAATGAGGCTCACAATAAACCTTCGCACAAGCTGCATTATATTGAATGGGCGCTTGGCGCCATTGATATGCGGCTTAGAACATTTAATGAGCAGATAGCAAATTCATAATTCTTGATTTTTAATCTTGGATTTTAATTTTTCTATAGCAAATCTGGCGACATCATTATGGTCAAATGCTAAATCTTTGGGAAGATTGTTGATATCGAACCATTTGGCCTCAGCAGCATCATCTCCCCCTTTTATCCTGTCAAACCCATCTTTTATTATGCCCATATAAGCCACAGTGATTTGCCTGCCTCTGGGGTCCCGGCCGCATTTGCCGAATGTATGCATCTGCTCTAATTTAATACCGCTTAAACCCGTTTCTTCATGTAATTCCCGGCTAACAGCATCCTCGAGTTCTTCATCAATATTTATAAAGCCGCCGGGAATTGCCCATTTTCCTTTATACGGCTCGTTGCCTCTTTTAATCAACAACAGCTTGATTGATCCTGGTGTGACTGCGAATATTATCGCATCAGCAGTTACCATAGGCCTGGGCCATTCATAAATGTATTTGCCTTTTTTATTCATAACCAACAGCATAATTAATTTTGAGCTTATAAGCAATTGCCCCGATACGTGAATAAGCATAAAATAGAGATATGCTTAATGATGAAACAGCTTTAAATAATTTAGTTGAAATATCAGAAATAAAGCTTGCAGATGGCTGGCGCGGCCGCGTGTTATTGCGCTTCGGCAATAAGCAGCTTTTTTCAGCATCACAATGGGAACAGCTCCTGAGGCAGCCTGAAAAGCTTAATGAAAATCCTTGTCAAATCCTCAAAATTAATGGGCTTAATAAAGTTATAGTCAAATATCTCGATAACAGCACACAGGCTGTTATAAAACGGCGAATTCCAAAAGGTGTAAGGGGTTTTTTCAGGTCGATACAGAAACCGCATTCCGTGCGTAATTTTATAAATACTCTTAAAATCATAAATTGTGGTATTCCTGCAGCGTTACCGTTGGCGGCGGTCTATTACAAGAAGTTTTTATTTTACAGTAAAAGTATATTTATAACTGAGTACAAGGACGGGGTAACTCTGTATGATTATTTAAAAAATATTCAGACCATGCCCGACAGCCATTATCAAGTGATGCTCAAGATATCGAAGGCAATGGCAAAAATATTCGCACAGCTTCATAAAAATAAACTCTGGCACAGAGATGCCAAGGCAAGCAACTTTATAATTGAGCAGTCCAAAGATGGAGAATATCAGGTTACAATTATTGATGTAGATGGTATTAAAAAATATTTTACAAAAAGCCGGTCCAGGCAATTGCAGGGGCTTTGGCAATTGGCAGCTTCATTAATGGAATTGCCGGCGCTTACGAGAACAGATTATCGCCGTATGTTCGAGATATACTGTGATGAGGTGATGATTACCAGGCAAAGACGAGGTCATATATATAGATGGATGGCACAAAAAGCCGCGGCAAAATATCGATTTAAAAAAGCTAAAAAGATACAATGATTGAAGAGCCAAAAAATATTTTGATTATCAAACCAAGCGCATTAGGTGATATAGTTCTTGCCTTGCCGGCGTTATCTGCGATTAGGAGAACTTTTCCGAAAGCAAAAATCTCGTGGTTAGTCCGGTCCGAGTATGCTGATTTATTGACGGGGCATCCTGACTTAAACGAAGTTATTCTCTTTGACAGACGGTTTTTGGGTAAGAGCTGGTATAAGCCGAAAGCATTTAGTGAGCTGCTGAAATTATTACGTCAGCTTAGAAAAGAGCGGTTCGACTTTGTCTTTGATTTTCAGGGTCTTTTTAGGACAGGATTCATGACCTGGGTAACCGGTTGCGGCAGACGATTCGGAAATGCGGGGGCAAGGGAATTTGCGCATTTGTTCTATACGCACAAAATTATTCACGATTCTGCATGCGTTCACCTTGTTGATTATTATATGAAAATGGCGGCAGCAGCGGGTGCTAAAAAAGAAAAGGTGGAATTTAAATTGCCGCAGGATCCAAAAGCAGATGAGACTGTGCAAAAGATACTGCAAAAAAACAGTTTTAATAGCGGTAAATATGTTGTGATTTTACCAGGGGCGGCACGGCCTGAGAAACTTTGGCCTATTGAACGGTTCACCCAATTAGCTGATAAAATTTCATCTCAATTTGGATTATCGATTATAACGGCCGGTTCTCAAACAGAGCAGCCTTATATTGAAACCCTTAAAGCATCGGCAAAGTCAAAAATTGTGAATCTGGCCGGACAAACTTCATTAAAAGAGCTGATAGCCTTATTAAAAGGTGCTTTTTTGGTAATAAGTAACGATACAGGCCCTGGTCATATAGCGGCCGCATTAAACGTACCACTCGTAATGATATTCGGGCCTACAAATCCCGCCAGATTACATCCCTACAGAAAGCCTGAATCTATAGTCGGCACTGACCTAAATGCTATGGGTATGAAAATCGAAAGCTTCGACCCGAAATACGGTATGCACCATATCACCGTCGAACAGGTGTTTGAGAAAGTTTGCCAGCAAATTAGTAAAAACAGCTTATAACTTTTTTCTCTCCACGCTTTCAGAATTTCAGCGTAACCGTCGGCATTTTGTAGCAATAGACCCAGTATCTGGATTCGCTCCACGCCGATTCGGTCTCAAATGGCCGGCCCGGGAAAAGCTCCCGTTTATCGGGCACAAGCTGCAATTTAATCTCCAGACACGAGATACCGACAGTCAGGCGGCGGGGGATAAGGAACTCATCGTCGCGCCATCGACGATTACTTGTGATTATGTTGTGTTCCGCGGCGCCAAGTTCTCCGGCTTTTCTAGGGTCACTGTAAACGCACGTATTGCTGCCGGCCGTGTACCACAGGCCTGCGTATCGCCAATCTCCTGCGCCTTGGGGCCGTACCCACACATTCGCCCGCTGGTTGGGATATACATAATCGAATTTGCGCCGCAGCATCACCCCGATATTATTGGCATCGAGCCGAACCTTGAACTGGGATATTCCTTTGGTCGCCCGCACGAAATCCTTTTCGGCAGGGAAAAACTCTCGTGAACCGTAATGATCCGGCCCCCACTCATACCGGGAGACCAATTCGTACGGCTTTGAGTCCGGCTCGCAGAGATAATTATGTGACACGATATCGTTGGGGTCGCAGACACTAAACTGGTCGGTAACGATAAGCGACGGTGAATCAATTCCATACCAGTAAACCACGCCGGAGTAATGCTCAGTGGAATTATTTTCGCCTCCGTGCTCCAGTCGAATCACCGCTCGCCTGCCAAAAGGAAAAAAGTCGGCAATGAGGAATCGATAAGCCGAGTTAAGCAGATCCTGTTTGTCTTTAGTTTTCCCTGCTTCGGCTCCGACGGGATGGCCCGCAAAGGGGATAGTCATATTTCGTCCGCCCCAGTAGTCGCCGCCGCCGCCCCATTCCTCGGTGCCCGTGCCCCAGCCCTGAGGCGTGTTGCTGTCGTCAAAGAAGAAACGGGGGTCGCCTTCGAGCGTCTGTAATCTGCCTCTGTGAGTAAAAATCCAGCTCATTCCCACAAAATTTCCGCTCCACGGACCGCCTCCCTCGACGTTTGCCGTATCGAGAAAGGTATTATCGAGACCCGGGACTGGCACAGGGTGGTCGGTATAGGTCGCATGGAAATACGCGGCGTGGTTGACGGGGTTGGTATAAGGAACGGTGCGGATTTCCCATTGTATGCCTCGCAGATTAGTGTTTTGTTTGTTAAGGATGTCAATCCTTGCGCTGCGGAAAAACGGCATAGGCCAGTAGCACGACAGCTCAACATTCTTCCCGTTGTAACGAATCACGGAGGGGAAACCTTTGACGAGGTATTCCCGATCGTTGTTATTGTAAAGATGCCCGGCGCCGAAGAACAAGTCAACAGGCGCATCGACTGACGGGTGCTTACGGCCATCCCATGTTATGCGAAGACGCGCCTTTCCGAAATCGTAAGCCTGCTCACGGCTGACGATGAACTTAATCGCCCGTACCACAGAAGGCTTGTCATCCAGTTTTGCGATGATTCGAGTTTGATTGGGCCTCAGGTCAACTAAACCGCTCAAAGTTGTCACGCCCGGACCTTTTGGGCCGATGTCGGTCCCAGATCTGTTTATCAGGGTCAGCACCTGCGGATCCGGCGGCTGCTTATCCCAGGATTTTAACGGCTGAGAAAGATTTTCAATTCCCTCAGGGAAGAGGTGATATATGTAGTACCCTGTTCCGTAGAATGTTCGGGTGTAAGCAATTCGCAGCGAGTCCTCGAACGCCAAAGGTACCCACATCAGGTCGGCGCCTTTGGTGATAGACCATGTCCACGTGAGCGGATGGGGAAACAATTCCCGCGGGATAAAAGTGGTGTCGCTGAGCTCTTTTTTGGCATTGACAGGGTCAGAGGTGGCGGTCTCGCGAACCAGAAAATCGTTTCCATCGATTTCGTAGTGCCAGGGGCTGCCGTGCCAGTGGTTGGTCCTCATGAAATAGAGCACACCCGGGCCTTTGACATCAAGAGCCACGTTAAACTCATCGGATTGCTGGTAGAGAAAATGGCTGGCGTCGGCTGAGCGGTTGTTTCCTTGGCGGTCGTAAGTGCTGCGCATATAGGCCCGAACCCCGATGCGCTGGTACGGCAGACGGTCCCACATCAGATAGCCGTCAAGTCCCACCGGAATCACCGGCGGTTCGGCGGATTGCGTCAATTTAATATGGCCTGCCTGCCTGCCGATGTCGTCGGCACAGCTAATCAACGCGGTCGCGGCCGCTGCTGCAACGATGCTTTGTACAATTCCGCGAATCATTTATTTTTTATTATCCCAACTGCTTTAGCGTATCGATGCAACGTTCGCAGACGTCTGGCCGTTGACTATCTTTACCGACAGAGGGCCAGTAATTCCAGCAACGCTGGCATTTTTGATAAGGACTTTTCCGGGTAATGACCTCGAGCTGACCTTCGATTTTTTCTAACTTCGCTTCGCTTACAATGCAAAGCGCGGCGAAATTCTTGATGCCGAATTGTTCGATTGCTGCTGCATCTTCACCGCCGCAGCGTATGATGACGCTTGATTCCTGGTTGCTGCCGATGATTTTATCCCGCCGCAGGGGCTCAAGTGCCAAAAGGACAGTATCACGAAGGGACATAAGTTTTTGCCATTTTGGTTCATTTGCCTGCCAGTCAATCGCAGTATCAACCTTGGGCAGCATAGCTAAATGAACGCTTTCTGCATTTTGTGATTTATGCTGTATCGCCGCCCATGTCTCCTCGGCAGTGTGAACAAGAATTGGAGCAAACAACAAAGTTAATGCATCAAGAATTTTATAAAGCGCAGTTTGGCAGCTTCTTCGTGACGGGCTATCGGCGGGGTCGCAGTATAATCTGTCTTTAAGCAAATCCATATAGATACTGCTCATTTCAACAGAGCAGAAATTATAAAGCAGTCCAAAAACCCTGTGATATGCGAAATCTTCGTATTCTTTTGTAACCTGAGCGATTAATTTTTGCAATTGCTGCATAGCCCATTTATCGATTTCAAACATTTTGTCATACGTGACTGAATTTTTAGCCGGGTCAAAATCGTAAATATTTCCAAGAAGATACCGCAGGGTATTACGGATTTTTCGATAAGCGTCCTGAGTTTTGCCGATTAGCTCATCGTTGCACCGGACGTCATCCTGATAATTTACACTCGATGCCCACAGACGCAGGATATCTGTGCCGTATTTGGCGACCTCATCCTGGGCGATTGTATAGTTGCCTAAGGACTTGGATTGCTTAATACCTTTTTCATCGACGACAAAGCCGTGGGTGACGACTGCCTTAAAGGGCGCTTTGCCGATTGCGCCGAGCGCGGGCAATAGCGACAATTGGAACCAGCCGCGATGCTGGTCGCTGCCTTCGAGGTAAAGGTCAACAGGGAGGGGCCAGCCGATTTTTTGAACGACGTTATACCAACTGCAGCCTGCTTCGAACCATACGTCGAAAATGTTTTCTTCTTTTTTCAGAGTTTCAAATTCGAAGCCCGCGGGCAGTTTGAAATCCTCGCCAAGAATCTGTTTTGGTGAATCAGTAAACCAGCTATCGGAACCTTTTGAGCCGGTATATTTTGAAACAGCGAGGACTGATTCCTTTGTCAAAAGCGTCTCACCCTGAGGATTAACGAAAACAGGGATGGGCAGGCCCCAGCTTCGCTGCCGGCTGATGCACCAGTCGGGACGCGATTCGAGCATGCCTTCGATGCGTTTCCGGCCCCAATCGGGAACCCAGCGGACATTTTTTACCGCGTCGAGGGCGAGGCTTCGCAGGGTTTTGCCATAATCAGGCACTTCTTTATCAACGCCAACGAACCATTGCTCGGTTGCGCGGAAGATGACGGGGGTTTTGCTTCGCCAGCAATGAGGGTAGCTGTGGGTGATTTTCTGCTGCTTGACGAGCCAGCCGGTATTTTTGAGATGATCGATGACTTCCTGATCAACTTTCAGGACGTTTTTGCCGCGGAACATTTCGGGGACAGTTTTATCGTATGAGCCGTCGTCCTTGACGGGAGAATAGATGGCAAGACCATTGGCCTGGCCTGACATATAGTCTTCCGCTCCGTGTCCGGGGGCGATATGGACAAGGCCTGTTCCATCTTCGGTTGTTACATATTCAGCGAGGATAACTTTATAAGCATCCTTATCGGTCGGATTCTTTTCGACAAAGGGGTGCTGATAACGGAGTCCTTCGAGTTTTGAGCCGAGGATTTTAGCAGGGCTGATTTTATATTGTCCTTCGCTTAATCCCGCTGCGGCGATAACCGCCGGCATACGATCGCTTACGACGACCGATACATAACGCTTGTTATTCAATTGATAATCGACGGTGAGATATTCGAGCCGGGGGTGAACAGCTACGGCGAGATTGGCGGCAAGAGTCCAGGGCGTAGTCGTCCAAATCATAAAGCATACACGGGCATTTTGCGCCTGTTCCTGGGAAACCAGGCCGAGCTCGATTAGACGCAGGACGCTGTCTTTGACAACAGGGTAATTGACGAAGATACTGGGTGAATCGATATCCTTGTATTCGAGTTCGGCTTCCGCCAGAGCGGTGCCGCAATCAATGCACCAATGAATGGGTTTTAGCTGTTTTTTTACAATTCCTTTGCCGACAAGTTCGGCGAAGATTTCGAGAATGCCGGCCTCGTATGAGGGCTTGAAGGTGAGATATGGATTTTCGTAATCGCCGATGGAGCCGAGCTGCTGAAATTGCATTGTTTGTATCTTGACGTATTTGCTCGCGTATTTTTTGCACATCTGTCGGATTTCGAGCTTGGGCATAGTCTTGAATTTTTCGCCAAGTTCGGCGATGACCTTGGACTCGATGGGCAGGCCGTGGCAATCCCAGCCGGGGATGTAAGGTGCGTCGAAGCCGGACATTGTTTTGTAGCGGATAACGAAATCCTTGAGCACTTTGTTGATGACATGCCCCATGTG
>Ga0105091_10001055_pt1 | contig 11875 bp, 10 predicted proteins | sample PPLLak1March2015_FD_87022 | JGI IMG/M metagenome (GOLD analysis project Ga0105091, IMG submission 87022) | Freshwater sediment microbial communities from Prairie Pothole Lake near Jamestown, North Dakota, USA - PPLs Lake P7 Core (1) Depth... | ecosystem: Environmental > Aquatic > Freshwater >... | reverse complement strand
CTAGAAAGCGACATATTTCACATATTTGGAATTGAAGAATTAATCATCAAGTGATGGATATCTAAGCCTATTCTCAGTTTATTCAGATTTATCTTATAAGTATTCGATAATTATTCGTTCAACTCTATTATGGATGGAAATACGTTTGTCTACCGTTGACTGAAATTTGGGCCAGAAAGGAACGTTGGCAAATTATCCCCCAACTCATTGCAAAATTTGACCTTTTTCTAAATTCATTGTTTCTTCTTCCTTGGGCTAATTTGGATACCGCCATGTATTGCCTATTGGGATTTAGTGAAATGACTTCGGCATCCAAGTAATTTTTGTTTAGTATCGAAATGATAAGCTGCTCATATCGTGAGCTAACATCAAAAACGAGCAGTCAATAAGGTAACATAATCTAACGCTAATTCATTATCCCAAATACTTGACATTCATTATATGATCAACATTTGAGACAAAAATTATTCCATCTCCTTGTTCACCATTCTTCCCGGATCTTGCAGATTCTATTATAGCCTCTACGACTTCTTTGACTTGGGAATCAGGAAGGACTAATTCAAATTTGGCCCTCTGGATTAAGTCATAAGATACAGGTTGACCTCTCCACTGGAGGTGAAGCTCCCTAGTCTTGCTCCAACCCATCACAGTTGATATGGTCATCCCTGCTACACCCATATTCCTTAGACGCTCCTTTATAAGAGGCATTCTCTCTGTTCTTACGACTGCGTCTACCTTTTTCAATATGACTTATTCCGAGGAATTAGTTTATATTCATTTATTAAATGCGCCACACAAATGGTAGTTGAATGACCGGCACCGAACTAGATGATCTCTGCAACCAGATTATCCAATCCGATGACTCTATAAGATTTGTAGGTATCGCCGACAAATATGGCAAGCAAGTAGCTGTTAAATACCGAGACGGTCTTGTTCCCTACTTGAATCAGACAGAGTCAGAGATATATTCCATTGATACTGTAATGAGAATGAATAGTAGGATGGAAATGGAATCGAAGCTCGGTAAGGTGATTTATTCATTCACACTATATGAAAACCTTAAACGTGCCACTATATACACTGGAAATAATGATTATCCAGTCTTAATGGTATCCTTCGACACTCGTTCGGATCATGACAACATCATACTAAAAAAAATATTTCCTATTGTGAAAGCAAAGCAATCTAAAGAATGAGCAGATTAATAATGTATTCCCAAACAGAAGAAACCTTAAGTAAGGTTGCTCTTCTTTATTAGAATTTAAGGGGTAATGATATATGGGTCAAGTAGAATCTACGAATGAGACATTAGCGCAAATTTTAATACAGAGGCGTCAGGCTGTCAATAATTTGGTTGAGCAATTCAAGGGCCTAGTAGGAAAGAATGCGTCAAGCGAAGTTATAATCCCTCTTTGTATAACACTTGCTGAAGAACTTGCCAACTTTTATCGGTTTTTTGACCTTGAATCAAAAATGATAAATGCTCTGCAGAAAGAGATAGAGGTATTGGCTCTGGCCATATATCAAGCAGAGAGCAAGGAAGAGGTAAGTCGAGTAATTGATACTATATCTAAGGATCTTTCTGGTGTCCTAAAGAGTTCAAGTATAGAAGAAACAGTTAGTTAGTCTAAAAATAGATTCTTGTACAAGTCTAGACCTTCATTAGTCGCCTAAAGCTTCTTGTCATTACATTTCCAATCTTAAATGGTTATCAGTAACTTGTCTTTAGAATGATTCCAATTTTCAATGTGATTCCGCAATGTTTCACCTTCAGTAACTCCTTTCAATAGGTTGTCTCTTGAAACGTGTCCCATGGCCTCTCAAAAGGTATGAATACCTTAATGTATTCCGAAATGGTCGTCAATAGACAAACAGAAGTTTACTGTCTTGTGAAAGAAGCAAATAACCCGCTATTTACTTTTGTCAAATGGCTCAACTTTGCGAACTCAATAATTGGCTCATGATCATTTAACGATCAAAATTTACCTTCGCCTGCATTCTACTTCACGCCTCCAACTTTTATGTCGCTCAAATGTGGGGGTCTAATTCTGACACTATTTCTACGAATTGCAAAAAGTATTGCCTCAATTAATTCTTCAGCTTTCGCTCTAGGAATTGCAACAATAATCCTTTCGTTACGATTTCTTCCTCCCACTATTCCGTGAATCATGCCCAGTCCGGCCACGTTACTTAACGCTGACAATTCAAATTTGACTGCCAAAGTAGAGTATGGTCCTTCTTCTAATTTTATGCTGGTCATCATATCATATGGAATACTTACTTTGCCCCCACCGAGATCTGATGAATGTTGTTCAAATACAATGATTCTCTCGTTGGTAGCGTAGATGATATTGGGGATTAAGTAGGAACCACCAGGCAGCATCCGTGGTTGCAATGCAACAGCGAGCACCTTTTCACCTCTCTTAAGCACCCTTTGGATATCGCGAATTCGATCCAGGTAAGAATGATCCTCACGCTGAATCGAATTAGCATTAGCTCGCAAATAACGTGAGATTTTAGGAGTGCCTCGTTCCGCTATTGAGCCTTGATGCAAATCACTGTTTAGACTTCTACCTATACAAATTATTTAAGGGATATGAATAATTTAACGAGGAAAGTTGAACCTTAATTCTAACCCAAAAATAGTTTTGGTTGGAATGATGCATTGGTGTTCTGATATGGTTTGATATTGTAGCTTAGTAATGATTCTTTTAATAGGAATGCAGTTAAAAATTGTTTTAGTTACAGATAATACTCTTCGATAATAATCTACTAGGCAGTTATTCGTATACTTGATCCTTTTTCATTATACAAACCGGTCCTTTTAGATTCCAGCACGTCAAGCCGTATTACCTAAATAGCTTGTGGATTTCAGACCTGAGAGTCACCAGAGTGTCACCAGAGTTTCACTGATATAACATCTAGTTGTAATTAAATTATGGGTATCAAAATGTTAGAAAGTATTTCAGTAACAAATTATCCTAGGCGAAAATCATGAATTCACAGAGCATATGTTGAATAAATTGAATAAATGATTTGTATAGTGAAATAGCGGATAACTTTGTGGTACCAAATCAAATTCTTGTTTTTTCTCCTAAATTGTCATCTAACTTTTTACATGAAATTCAAATCCAATACACTTATGGTACCTTCTACATAATATGTGTCACATGAAAGTTGAAAAGAAGATTGACAAGAGTGGTGAGCTTGCGACTATGAACGCCCTACAAGTTAAGAATAGTATCAACAGGAGCACAACTGCAATTATGGTCATTGGGGCATGTGAAAATCACGGCGACCATATGCCGTTTGGAGCGGATTTTATTTTTCCGACTGAATTGCTTAAGAGAATCGCAGTTAAATTAAAGAACGTGATAATTCTTCCCTACATTCCGTACGGTCTAAGCTCACATCACAGTGATTATCAAATGACTATCAGTCTTCAATCTCACACCGTAGTAAGGATAATTCAGGATATTTGTCAAAGTCTAATTAAGAATGGAATTCAGAGGATTCTGATCATAAATGGTCATGATGGAAATATTGCACCAATAGAGGTCGCTTCAAGGTGTGTAAAGAACAGGCACCCAACAGTAGTAATTGCCTGTATTGAGGCTTGGTGGGCGCTGGTTGGTCAATCTAAGCACAACCTTTTCGACGTCTGGGATGGATTGGGGCATGGCGGAGAAGCAGAGACTTCTGCAATGCTCGCCGTGAGACCTGACCTAGTGAAAATGAGTAATGCGCCCAAAGATATGATACCGAAGTTACCAACCAAGGTGAGGATCTATTGGAAATTTAACGAACTTTCAGATACTGGCACCACTGGAGCCCCGAGGAAAGCAACCGTCAAAAAAGGAAATGAAATTGTGGAAACACTTGAAGCTATTCTGATATCATTTCTAAATGAAATGGATAGGAATAGATGGAAATATGGAATATCGCGTAAACAATAGAGTTTACTGTTATCAATTACTCAACCTCTTTCCATAAGTCTATCCTTGGCCCGATTCCAGAAGTCCACTCGGGAGATGCCACTCCAGGTATTAGAATTAGTGATTGAAAGGAATTTCTGTAGAACTCCCAGTGATCTCTTCCTAGCGAATAAGTTGAACAATATTTGGTGAAACCAAATGACCTAACGGCAAACGTTACATACTGCATAATAGCGGCGAAATATTATGAACACGCTTTACAAATGCTAGAATATTATACTGAACCTCTCGAAAATGTAAGTAATTAGGAAGCTAAAGATTATATATTTTACGCCCGTCTATAAAATAAATAATAAATTGTCATACCATCCTAAAGGAAGTGATTATGATACCTACGTAACAGACGTTGATGCCAATCGAAGCATAGGTTTTTCAGAAGAATTACAGCGTATCGAGTTTCTTCAGTTTAGGTACACTGATCTACTTGGAAAATTTCTAGCTAAATACGTGATGAGCGATTATGACGAGCTCTACGGATTCTTAAAGAAAGGTATAGGTCTTGACGGCTCCTCAGTAAGAGGGTTCACGGAAATAAATGAGTCAGATCTTCTTCTAGTCCCTGACAGACATACATTAAGATTAAATCCATTTTTTACTAACTTCACCCTTGGTTCGGTAATTGCTAACGTTCACAAAGGCTTTGGTTTTGGACGCCTATCCAAAGACCCAAGATTCGTCTCCGAAAACATGGAAGAATATCTCGCAGAGTCAAATTTGACATGTCAAATTGGGCCCGAAGTGGAATGCTTTGTCTTTGATAATATTTCTTTTCAGGATAATCTAGAGAATGTTATTAGTGCACAGAGTTATTCCATCGATAACGATAGCGAATTCGTCGCTAATTCACAATCTTCCACGTCAAATATGATTGTCTCTGAGGAGCAGTACGGTGTAGGGAAGTATCCAATAAATAGAAAGGGAGGGTATGATGCACCTCCGTTCCAAGATTCTCTCGCAGAATTTAGGTTCGAAGTTGCCAATTTACTGAAGAAGTATTACGGGATAAAGGTTACAAACCTGAATCACGAAGTGGCTAGCACAGGGCAGATAGAGATTAATTTTTTGCATAGCAAGCTAACTGATGCTGCTGACAATGTTCAAATCTACAAGGATGTTGTAAGGAACGTAGCCAAAAGACACAATAAAATTGCAAACTTCATGCCGAAACCCTTGTTTGATGAGACTGACCCTACAGGTGCTAAAGCGGATAATGGTTCAGGAATGCATGTGAGCGTAAGTCTCTGGGATAAATCCCCGTCTTCATCCTCCGCAAGCCCCAGACACCCTTCTTCCAGTAAGACCCTATCTAGCCAAAATATCTTTTTTGACAAAGACGATCGATATGCCAACATTAGCCAGTCCGGCAGATATTTTATTGGGGGCGTCCTGGATCATTCGAGATCGCTAGTCGCTATAACGTCCCCTACCGTCAATTCGTATTACCGAATGGTTCCTGGGTTTGAAGCGCCAGTTTACATAGCCTGGTCTAGAGGTAATAGGTCTGCGATTGTGAGAATACCTATTAACGACAAACTTAGTAGAGAATCAAAACGTATAGAGTTTAGGGCACCAGATCCCTCTTGTAATCCGTATTTGGCATTCTCCGCTATCGTTGCCGCCGGTTTGGATGGCATGAGGAAAAAAATTGATCCTGGAGATCCAGTTGATGAGAACATTTACAAGATGTCTGATTCCCGAAGAAATGATTTAGGGATCAAATCAGTCCCAGGGAGTCTTGAAGAATCCATTGCTTCACTGAAAAGCGATCAACTCTATTTAACTAATACGTGTTTCAATGACGAATGCCTTGAAACGTACATCGACCTTAAGGAGGATGAGATTTCTCGGGTTCGAGGATTTGAGGGAAAAAGAGAATCGAAACTGCAGCAGTTCTATATGTACTATGATGTATGAGGCATTCTCCTATGTAGATGAGGCAAACCCAGCACATAATCTCGATCACTTTTAATTCAGGCGGATTAAACTTGCGACCTAATAGATCCTTGTTCGAATCCGGATTGAACCCTCGACGGCTGAATTTGGTACCCTTAGACGGTCAAAGTATTGAAATGATGTTTGATATACACTCAGGTACCTTGTCTGATCAGGATACACACGGGCTAATGACTTTGAATTAAGTTTGTACATGACGAATCGGTCACATCTTGCTACATATCGTTCATTCAAATAATCGTCCTTGAACTAAGTTTTAAAAGACACTTCTCAAAGACGGCTTCAAAGGTATTAAATCTTCGATTTGCGTACTTGATTATGTGTAGAGGTTTGTGTCGCCGCGAAACGAGGTAATCAAGTACTGTGACGGAGAGAAGCATTGTTCATTCGTCGCCGATCCTGAGTCGGGAGAGATTATTTGCGTCGGCTGTGGAGCCGTTATTGCAAACAGAATGATCCAGACTTCCCCAAGTTGGAACATAACTCATCAGGATGCGCAGAATGTTATGTGGGATCGGGGAAATGCTTCTTTCTCATTAAATTTGCCTTTCACGAGTCAATCTACAGTGATAGGCAAGGAAAACCGCGATGCATCAGGGAGACGTTTGGATCCAAGGTTGCATGAAAAGTTGTCGAATTTGAGAAGGTGGGACCACATTCTGCAGTTTGACTCGGAAACTAGGAACTTAAATCAAGTGATCTCCTCACTTAGAAAATGTAAAGAAAAATTACGATTGCAGTATTCAGTCATTGAAAATACCGCGTGCATCTATAGAAAAGTTCAACATTATAGGATGATAAGGGGAAGGACAACTCAAGCAGTACTCGCAGCATGTGTATACATTGCTTGCAGACAGGTTGGTATTCCAAGGACTTTAAATGATGTAGCTAAGGCCAACAACATTACGACTAAGGAAATCTCTAGCGCATATCGGCTAATAGTATTGAAGTTTGATCTGAAGATGCCATCTATAGACCAGATGCACTACCTGGTTAGACTCGCAAATTCTACGGGCGTCGGCGAAAAGGTGAAGAGGCATTCTATAAAGATAATGAATGAGATCATGAAAAAAGAAATGTCTGCCGGCAAGGATCCTATGGGCCTGGCAGCAGCTGTACTTTACCTAACCTGTCGTCAATTCGGAGACGACACCAAGACCCAGAGATATTTTGCAGATGTTGCCGGCGTTACAGACGTTACAATCAGGAACAGATGTAGTGAGCTACGAACTGAAATAATGACAATGGGAGAAGGCTGACAATCATGAATACTCAGAAAATACCTCATTTTACCGTAGTGAAGTAATACTAAATTTCAGAGATATCGCCTCTCCCCTCCTGTGCTACATTTCTTGCACAATATTGGCATGATAAGTTCGATTGAAGACAGGTACTACCTCACGGAAAAATGACGAGTGGGATTCCTTCCTCAAACCCATAAATGACGGACTTTTATTTCGTGCCATGTATCTCTTGGAGGCTAAGACAAGCAAGCAATACCCTACTCTCATCCATCTATCTCGCTCCTGCAATTTTGCGAACTGGCGATCTCATTCAAACAGCCTGCTTTGAAGCATGAAATATCGATTGTTTTGTATCCAATTTTGAAAGTACCCCTTTCTTTAGAATAGGTATTCTCCGAACTCGCTTCACAGTTGGAATGTTTGCGTAGATCTGCTCATATCGATGAATGAAATTGTGTGGGGCAATTTTTTTGGGCACCTCGTCTTCATACCAATCTACGTTTATGACATGATTATTGGACAAATCTGTTAGCTGGTGAACGACTTGTTGGATTTCAGATGGAAGTACGTGTAGGAGAACCTCGCAGGCAAGCACTAGGTCGTATCTATGATTAGCGGCGTCAGCAGTATTCAGTGATTGAATATCCGATACTATAAATTCCAAACGTTCAGCTTTCTTACCGTCATTTTCGTCAACAATTGTTCCACCTCCCCCTTCTAAATGGAGATCCTCAACGTATTGCTTAGCATTTCTAATCTGGTCAGATGACATATCAACTGCCACGTACTTAACAATTGATTTGCCGAAGCTCTCAAGAAGCAATCGAGTGATTCGACCGAATCCGCAGCCTACCTCTAGAACGGACAACTCTATTGGCCTGCCTTCAGAATTTGACGTAAATATATTACTGGTTAAGTATTCGATCAGCATTCGTTCTTGTAGTTCAAATTTGTTATTGTACTTAAAATTATTCTTGTAAACCTTTCCTTGCTCTATCCAGTAATCTTTTGGGTTGTATGAAGCTGAAGACATATCAAAATCATCTGCTAACTACGACAGTGCCACATGGAAAATCACTTGCAATACCAGCGTTACCCAAATCCAACTCTAAAGCGTGATGCCTGGTAGCGACCGAAGCATTAGAGTCAATCAGCTCATAGGTCAAAATTCTCTCTCTCCTGATAGACCATCCCAAATCAACATTTTACTGTTCTCTCCTTTTTGGGCGCCTTTTTAACAGTCCTATCAATTACGAAAGGATCTTTACTGCATTGCAATCTATACCGCGTGGTCCTCGTTGAAAATCCTATCTTAATTACCATTTGACAGGATGAGTGCAATTTCTTTCAATTAAAGATTTGCGTTCAAAGACATCACTGACCAAACATTTTAGTCTATCTTCTGTTACTTGTGAAATTCTGACTATCTGGACCTGTTCCGTATCTCCCTGTCCACTAAAGGAAGGAAAGTGCTTTGTAAAAGATCAGAGGATATTCTCTGGCTTATACCTGATAAGTTCCCCTTCTTTCTAATAAGCGTAAAAGATGACTGATCTTATATTCGGCGATGTTATAGAGCTCATAGATGAAGGAGTGCACTCTCGAGAATTAGCACACATTTGCTGAATTTCTAATAGTTCGGTACGCTGGCCTGATACGTGCATATTTTGGGTAGTTACATATAGTACTGCCGAAATCAATCCTAAGATCAAGGCGATCGCAATTGTCAGTCTAACCGTACTGATAGCCATCCGATAATAATGAAAGCTAAAATTATCCTTTAGCAAGAATGTAAAAGGACGTTGACTATTTAGTGATTCAAGTTTATGCTTTCAAGACAAAGCGAATCGGACGCTGGCTTTTGAAAGGGTAAAGAGGAATAAAGAATTTCGCATTATGAGCTGGCTTATATCCTCATGGTCCGCTGTATCGCTAGTGATATCTATATATACGATGATAGCCTATCTTTAACATGAAAACTCTAGAATTAATTAGGCAAGAAAGTTCTACAGACAGCTCTTTATTCAAACTAAGAGCAACCTCTGCGCTAGTCATATCCATTGTGGCAGATGCTCTAGATTATTTTGCAGCCCCTCTCTTCGGAATTCCAATTTTGGGAGATATATTAGATGCAGTGATCGTTAGTCTGCTGTATAATATTACAAGAAGCAAGATTTCTACAGCGGTAAATATGATTGAATTTGTTCCATTCGTTGGCGATTACATTCCAGTGTATACTCTGTCAACACTCATGTGGATCGCAAAGGAGCTGAAAAGCAGTAAGAAACACACTAGAACAGAAACCAAAATGTTGTAATAATTCTGATGAGCTTTTTCCTGAGCAATTAAAAAGACAAAGGCTCACGACTCACTTGATATAAATTTATTAACGATTTTTTTTATCATTAAAAGTACACAAACAGATCACCAAGTGAAGCAGTTTTTTTGGGCCTCATGAAAAAATAATAGAGTCGTCGAAGCCTCATTTAGTATTTCTATTTTTATCTAAACTATGTATTTTCTAGATCATTCGTAATCGCGAAAGGCCTTAATGTTAACACCGGAAACTCGTAAGGAGGGCAAACATTTGCTAAAGGGGTCCAATCGATTATCAAGATGCTTGGAATGGACCAGTAAATTATCTTTAAAGTCCGGTATTACCTGTAAGGGTAGACTTCTTGCCTTTAGTGATTCACGAAGTGAGCAGCGAGCTATGTGTCAGCGATTATGACGGTTACCAATTTTAATACTTGTAATTCCAAGAGCGCAAACAATTCCAAATCTGGTGTTTATGTTCATATCACCTCAGAGATCGGATACAAACTTTCTAAATAGATGAATCAATGGCTATTCCTCAGGCTGAGGAGGGTTGCAAGGTCTGTGATTCTACATACTATGTATAATCTGGCAAATCTCCTGAAAAACCGAGAAGGATCATATGTAGTAGTTGAAAAGTCGAGAAATTTGAGTCAACGCAGACCCTGTTGATAGTTGAAGACGCCTAATAGATGAGGAGGCATCTTAATAGCTCTTGGAAATTGGGCTTGTTTATTTTATCGATGACGCTTTATTCATAGTGCTTATGGTAGACATTAACTTTAAGCACCTTCGTAGATGCAAAAAAATAGTCGGAGCTATATGACTGCACGTGACATCATTTCATAGATATTTCCTTTGTCAATAACAGTAGTTCCTGTATTTCACTATAACATTTGAATGGTAGACTTGTCGCCTGTTAAGATTTGCTATCTTATTTGAGATGGTTTAACCTAATTTCTATTGCGTGATTAAGTCTAGCCTGCACATACTGAGCCATAATGGATTCAATTGTATTATCATTTGTCGAACCACTAAAGGGCGCGCGAGGTTGTTGAATACCAAGCTCAGTCGGTGGGACTAACGATGCTGACGAGGATTCCAACGATGGACTGTTAACACTATTCTCGGCTACGCCATCATCATCTCCTCCCCCGTTTTGCACTGCAATAATGTTAACCGCATTTCCATCACCCTGCAATTGGTTCGCTACATTCTGACAAAGTATATTAGTTGAAAGAATTCCATTACCACAAGCATTTCCTTGTGAGAGAGCTTGATTGTTATTTTCTCCACCGTTGCTCTCCCCGCTGTCGCTATCATGTCCTCCATTATTATTATCATCATCGTTCCCACTATTATCATTTTCATGACCCTCATCATCATGGGTATCGTCATTATCACTATTTCCTGATCCAGTTACTTCAAATGATGAATCTTCAGTAATAGTATTGAAACCATCTTTGGAAACCTTTACCTTTACCTCATACGTTCCATACTCGGCGTCATCAGATATCTTTACATCGAAATTAGCCTTTCCGTCTTCATCTGTCTCATCTTTGGCAGTGGTCGAATCGGTTTCTGGAGGATATACCGTAAGTTTAGCATCAGCTCCAGCAATGTCATCGTCGGAATTACCATCTTTTGTTACGGTAACGGTGATCTTCTGAGTGTTTCCTCTTTCTATTTCATCATCATCTACATCAACTTTAACATTTAGGTCGTCTACTGCGTACACATTTTTAAAATTGTCAAATGATACTGAGCCTACAACTAGAAATAGTGCAAGAACAGTTATCGCTATCCAGACACCGGGGATCCCAGACCTTTTGGTGCACAATGATCTATACATTTTTGTTTCTTACTAGTGCTATTGTGGATCGATTGTAATAAAGAGTAAGCACAAACAATCAAGTCATTATTCACATATTTATTTAAACGTAGTCATACCAATATAATAATTGTATACAAGTAAACCCTTCAATTTGCCTAACATTTTCTATTGGTAGATATTTCTTTAAGGAAAGTTTGAAAATTCATTGAATAAATAATCAAACCGCACGAATCCGAACTTGATAGATTTTTTTATTCAAGTGCGACAAACCTTTCTCCCACTATTCTCTACAACGGCATTGACGTCAAATCCACGTTACTATATAAAAGTAACACAACAAGATTTTTGACCCTTTCATACACTTGGAAAACTACTCAGTCGACCTGAAATAAATTTACGAAAATAGTAATATATTTCCCCTTAATATCGTACTCAATACTAACAAAAATCAGAAAGTATTCAAATCTCGGATATCGGATGTATGTGTTACTTGAATACTATCCCTTCAAAACTCGACCCAATACAAAGTTTGG
>Ga0105091_10001054_pt1 | contig 11882 bp, 15 predicted proteins | sample PPLLak1March2015_FD_87022 | JGI IMG/M metagenome (GOLD analysis project Ga0105091, IMG submission 87022) | Freshwater sediment microbial communities from Prairie Pothole Lake near Jamestown, North Dakota, USA - PPLs Lake P7 Core (1) Depth... | ecosystem: Environmental > Aquatic > Freshwater >... | reverse complement strand
GTGGATAATATAGATATGTTCCGCATCGTTGATATCCGGCTTCGCAGGAATTTTATCGACTGCATGGTAGGTGTAGGAACAGTGATTTTGACTACAAATGACAAAAACCAGCCTGAGTTTGAGTTCAAAAAGATCAAAGATTCCCGCGAGCTTTATGACGTTATCAAAAAAGCCAGCCTCACCGCCGACCGCAGAACTAACGTCATACATATGGAATAGTTTTTCATTTATTATTTCTAATTTTTTATTTATTATTTTAAACAGCTTTGTCATTCCCGTGAAAACGGGAATCCATTTTTTTAATTATGGATACCTGCCTGTGCAATTATGGCAAATAAAAGTTAATGGAGAATTTTTATGAAACGCATTGGATTTCTTTTTTTCTTAATCATTTCAAATATGGCTTTGGCGGGGCAGGGATGGTGGATGACCGAACCGGTGTCTTTAATCCAGACCAATCTGCGGGAGACCGACTCCAATCTCGACGCAAAGGCGCTGGTTAAAGAGCTAAAAGATTTTCCGGCCAATACGCTGCTATTCAGCTTCGGCGGTATCGTCGCCCATTATCCCACAAAAGTCCAGTATCACTATCCAAGTGAATATCTGCCCGCAGGCAAAGACCTTGCGGGCGATGTCCTCAGAGAAGCGCATAAAAACGGTATCCGCATCATCGGCCGTTTCGATTTTAGCAGGGCACGAAAGCAAGTTTTCGATGCTCATCCGGAATGGTTTTATAAGCAAAAATCGGGCCAGCCGGTTTTCGATGATAATAAATTATATAACACCTGTATCAATGGCGACTATTATCGCCAAAAGGGTATTGAGATTTTGACGGAGGCCCTGGACCGCTATGAAGTTGACGGCCTGTTTTTCAACTGGTTCGGCAATATAAATATGGATTATCGGGGACAAATGATCGGATTATGTCATTGTGATATATGCGAAAATAAATTCAAAGAAAAATACAACAGGCCGGTTCCTGATGCCGCGGATGACCGGTACAGGGATTTTATCTTTCAAAGCGCTGTCGAAGTCGCGAAAATGTATGAGGATTTAATTCACACAAAACGTCCCGGCGCACTATTTATGACTTATATCGACCAGCACACAGATGCGCTTGTGTCGGAGGCGGACTTTTATAAGTGGCGTCCATTGCCGCAATGGATTTATACCGCAAGCGAGCAGGTCAATAGCGCACTCAATATCAGGCCTGACAAAATGTCTTTCGATTTGGTGATGCCGTATCAGGAAATGAAATACCGATTTGCCTCAACGGCAGGAGCCGGATTGCGTGCCTTGTTGTATCAAAATATGGCGCAGGGGGCATTTCCAGCGTTTGTCTGCTTGGGGACATTTGACCAGCCCGACAAAACCGCGCTCAAGGCCGTCCGGCCGGTGTTTAAGTTTTATGATAAATATAAAAAAGATTACGTGGGCCAAAAGAATGCCTCACGCGTTATTCTATACGCTGGCTCCGGACAGGCATCACACCGCTGGTCAAACGATTATCGCGGTTTCTTCCGCCTGCTCAGCGAATTGCATGTCCCTTTCAAAGTCACCGATAATATAGCCGATCTCAATTCATTAGATATCGACCTTGTCATCGTATCGCAGGGAGCAGTTCCCGATGAATTAGTCCCCTATATCAAGGTGGGCGGCAAAGTTTTGCTCGCGGGCGCTGCTCACCCGGGTTTGGATTTCGCCAAAAAGGTCAAGCTCTGGGACAATACGACCACATCTTATATGAGAATTGCTGACCATTCGATTTTTCCATCCTTGAAGGATACGGACGTTTTGTTCTGCGAGGGAAATTACCTTGAACTGGAACCGGCGCAAACGCCCTTAACATTCATTCCTCCAAGCCAGTTTGGCCCGCCGGATAAAGTCTCAGCGCTTACGGAAAAGACGGATAAGCCGGGATTGATTATTAAAACAGTTGATAAGGGCGAGATCGCTTTTATTCCTTGGAATATCGGCGACCTGTATTATCGGTTCAGCAACGATAAGCACAGGATGTTCGTCGGCGACCTCATCGATTATCTTTTACCAAAGCACGAGCGCCAGTTAAAAACCAATGCCCATCCATCCGTTGAGATAACAGTAATGAAGCAGGAAAAACCAAAACGGACGATTGTTCATCTTATAAATCTCATCGGTCACTCCGGCACGACATTTTTCGATGCCGTCGAAATGAAAGATATTTCAATCGAGCTTAAAGGCAGATTCAAAAAAGCCTCAACAATTGACGGCCAGAGTATCCCCGTCAAAATTACCGAGGGCTTTACCCGTTTCACTGTCCCATCGTTGAACGAGTATCGCGCCATTTGCCTTTATGAGTAAAAACGAATGATGACGCAAAAGACCTATATATTAAAGTGGTATCATGGTTATAATCCAAAGTATCTGTGGTTCTTGAGAGGGATTAAACCTGACGGTTCTTTTTATGGAGAGATCAGGAAAGATTTGTTGCAAGGAGGGGGTACTTGGATTTTTGTAGAAGGAAAATTGTCTACTGATGATTTTGATAAGTTTCATAAATTGGCTAATGAGATTCGAAAAACAGAATTTATTCCATCAATGCATTGGACTGGACTTTTAGCAGAAGGGCCAATTGGCGAACCAAATCATCCTATCCTTTATCATTATTCAGAAAATAATCAAAAAACGAATGACAAAATTTTTGAAGCAGTTATAAATCTATTGAAACCGTATATGAAAAAATTCTATGACAAACTATAACAATGATGGAGAAATTATGAAAACTGTATTAACGATTTGTTTAGCAATGATTTTATCAAGTGCTTGTTTTGCATCTGAAACTCTAATGACAAAAGATCAGGCGAATGAATGGTATAAGGAAGTCGGCTGGTCTGTCGGGTGCAATTTTACACCGAGCACGGCCATAAATCAGCTTGAGATGTGGCAGAAAGAAACCTATGACCCCAATACTATCGATCGCGAGCTTGGCTGGGCAGAAGATATCGGCTTCAATACCATTCGCGTATATCTGCATTACCTTGTCTGGCAGCAAGACCCAAATGGATTCAAAGACAGGATGAAAGATTTTCTCGGTATCTGCGAAAAGCACAAAATCAAAGTGATGTTTGTTTTGTTCGATGACTGCTGGAATGACAACGCCAAACTCGGCAAGCAGCCCGCGCCGAAGCCCGGCGTGCATAACTCAGGCTGGGTGCAGTGTCCCCGGTTTAACGAAGTCAATGATGTATCGAAGTATCCTGTTTTTGAGGGATACGTTACCGATTTATTAAAATCATTCAGCAATGATAAAAGGGTTATCATTTGGGACTTATATAATGAGCCGGGAAATAGGCACACACCGCAGCAGCAGCTGCCGTTTTTGAAAAAGGTTGTCGAATGGGCAAGAAAGGCAAACCCGCAGCAGCCGATGACTATGGCCGTCTGGACTGGCGGCGATAAATACGAAGAGATTAATAAATTCCAGTTGGATAATTCCGATGTCATCAGTTTCCATAATTACTCCGGCTTGGAGCAAATGAAAAATGATATCAATAAATATAAAGCTTACGGCAGACCCGTTATTTGCACTGAATATATCGCCCGCGGCGCCGGCAGTAAATTCCAAACGCACCTGCCCGTTATGAAAGAAGCAAACGTCGGCGCGATTAACTGGGGACTTGTTTGGGGAAAAACCAATACGATTTTCTCCTGGGGCTCAAAGCTCAACTCCCCTGAGCCAGCTCTCTGGCACCACGACATCTTTCGCAAAGACGGCACGCCTTTTGATGCAAATGAGATTGAGGTGATAAAGAAAGTGACAGGCAGGTAGTAGCACGGGCTTCCAGCCCGTGTAAATACGGCCCAAGCCTGCCCTGCCTGCCCCTCGAAATCCGTTATCGGGGGTAGCGAAGCCGAAGGGATGGCCGTGCCACAATCTATAGACAAAGTCGCCTCTTTGATTTATAATATCGCCATGTTTCTATTAACGAGAGAATAAAAAAAAAGAAAGAAGGAGGTTAGAGCAATGAACAAAATAAGAATTATCGGTTTGGTAATCTTAGTGACAACAATCGGCCTGGCCGGGATAAGCTGCGGCGATACAGTAATAGGCAACTGGGAGGACAGCAATGATGAATGGACAGTGCATTCTGAGGCCCCCGAAGGGACGACTATGCACCCGTTTAAAGGGAATGCCACACTTGGTAATTACAGCTTGAAGCTTAATGTCCCTACCGGCTGGCAAAAGGTGATTCAGTGCGACTTATCGAATGAGACAAAGTATCTTGAGGCTCTTGGAAAGGCCAAGCAGTTCTCAATCGATGTAACATTAGTTGCAAAAGAGTGGACCCTCGGCTCCGGTTGGATAAAGCCTCTCGAATGCATCGTCGTACAGGATGATATGGGCGACTGGCAGCAGCTTGAACCCACCGCCGATAGTGATAATTCATGGAATGGAACAGAAGATAAAAAAACCACAATAACGTTCGATATTCCGCCGCAGACACCGCCGGATTTGACACGCGGAGTCATCATAATTGTTACTCAATACGATGCCGTGGAAAAGGCCGGCAGCTTCTATTATGACAATGCCAGATTGATTGTCCCCGGCGCCGAGCCCAATAAACCGGCCGCACCTAAAGCCGCTGAACCAAATAAACCCGCCGAAGCAAAGCCGGCAGCCGAACCCAAAAAGGCCGCCGAGCCGAATAAAACGAAATAAAAGCTGAATACAGAATACAGAAGACACAATAAATACGAAAGCCCCCAGATTTATTCTGGGGGTTTTTGTTTTGCAAAAAATGATTATTATTTTTCGAGTTCAAGCAATTTCTTTTTTGTGTTTGTGCCGCCGGAAACGTTTATATCTTTGATAGAATTTTTTGTAAATCGGGCAAATCGGCGTGGATAATTTGCCAGATAATTTTAAGATCAATCCCGAAATAATCATGGATTATTCTGTTTCTCAAACCGACAACTTTATGCCATTCAATTTCGGGATGTTTTTTCTTGAATTCATCTGGCAGGCGATTTGCGGCTTCGGCTATAATTTCAAAATTTCTGACAACGCATCAATTGATTTACGGTCATTTGAAAAATCTTCGAAGGTCAATCCTTTTATATATTGGAAAATTCTTTCGATTGATTCAAGAATATCACTTAGCAGCAGATTTACTGGCCGATTAGACATAAATCAATTCCGGCTCAATATATTTCATTGCCTTTGGAGTGACTGCCCTTGTAGATACGAGATCAACGTGTGTACCGAGCATCTGCTCGATTCTTTCCGCCAGCGTCACAAAATCTAATCCGATAGAAGGGTCAACCTCAACTAAAATGTCAATGTCACTATCCGCTCGCTGGTCACCCCTCGCGTATGAACCGAATAATGCCATTTTGCTGACTTTGAATTGTCTTTGCAGCTCGTTTTTGTCTTTAGCAAGTGTCTTTAAAATTTCTTCTTTTGTAATCATTTCAATTTCATTATAACTTAAAACTTGCTATGGGGTCAAACCACATTCTGCAAAACAAAAGAGACTAAAAGCATTCTTCAAGTTCAAGCAATTTCTTTTTGGTGGTTGTGCCGCCGGGGGCGGAGAAGTTGCCCAGTGAGCCGTCAGCGTGCACGACCCGATGGCAGGGGATAATCAAAGGCACTGGATTTTTAGATAACGCGCTGCCGACAGCCCGGCCGGCGCGGGGGCTGCCAATCGTATTAGCTAATTGGGAATAGCTGACTGTTTTTCCTGCCGGAATTTTGGCGCAGCCCCAAAGCACTTTATGAGTAAAAGGTGAAACGCTGTCAAAGCCAATTGGAGCATCAAATTTAACAGCCTTGCCTTCAAAATATTCAATTATTTGTTTTTGAACATCTCTCAAAAGTTTGGGGTCGTATTGGGCATCTTTTAGGCCGTCGAGGAGTCTTTTTTGAACGTCCGGGCGGCTTTTTAATGGCAAAATCGTCCGTATCAGGCCTTTTTTTGATGCTGCCAAACCAAAGTAACCCCATTTTGTCTTGAAAATCGTATATTTAATTTGATTCATAATCTTACCTAATTTAACATTTTAAATTTTAAGTATTGTCTGTTTTCCGTCAAGGATTACACAATCCAAAGAGTATATACGTAATCGGATGTAACTTATTCATTTTAGCCGCCAAAAACATTGACGCAATGGCCAAATTATGATAGAAATGCGGGTTTGTAATTTTAAACAGGTAAGCAGTTTTGTGCCCGCTTATTTTTAATCGAAAAAGCAGGGGCAGGTGGAAATTTTGTCTTTAGAAGACCTTAGAAAAAAAATAGACGACATTGACAATAAGCTTGTCGAGATTCTAAACGAGCGAGCCAGGATTGTAATTGAAGTCGGCAAGCTCAAGAACCAGACCGGCAAACCTGTTTACGCGCCTGACCGCGAAAAGGAAGTGCTCGAAAAAGTAACAGCTCATAATAAAGGTCCATTGCCGAATAATTGTTTGCAGGCCATATGGCGCGAGCTGATGAGCGGGTCTTTTGTGCTGGAAAGACCTTTACGGGTGGGTTATCTTGGGCCCGCCGGCAGCTACAGTCATACGGCAGCGCTGCTGAAATTCGGGCAAAGCGCTGATTACGAACCTTTGGTCGATATTCGCGGAGTTTTTGACGAGGTCAGCAAGGGACATTGCGATTTAGGTATTGTGCCGATTGAAAATACCTTGGGCGGCGGCGTCGTTGAGACACTCGATGCACTGGTGGATTCAGATGTAAAGGTGTGCTCCGAGATTTTGATGGCGATTCATCATAATCTTTTGGCAAATTGCAGTTTGGAGCAGATTGAAAAGATTTACTCGAAGCCCGAGGTTTTTACGCAGTGCCGCAACTGGCTTGCTTCGACTTTTAAAGAGGCAAAGACTGTTGCTGAGCCATCGACGGCAAAGGCCGCACAAAAGGCAGCCAAGGAAGCAAAATCGGCGGCAATCGGCTCGGCTATAGCGGCTGAACTATATGGATTGAAAATCGTGTGTGAAAATATTGAAGATAATCCCAATAATGTCACCAGATTTTTTGTTGTAGGACGTGAAGACGCAAAGCCGACCGGCGAGGACAAAACCGCGGCGATATTCAGCACGGCCCATAAGGCAGGGGCGCTTGTCGATGTGCTGGAAGTATTTAAAAAATATGATGTGAACCTTACTAATATAGAATCGAGGCCCAGCAAAAAAAGAGAATGGGAATATTATTTCTTTGTGGATTTTATGGGCCATCACGATGATGAAAAAGTTCAGAAGGCCTTCGATGAGGCACGAAAACACTGCCTGCAGCTATCTGTGCTGGGCAGCTTTCCGAAGGCAACAGAAATTTTAGGATAATATAGGAGAAAAGGATGCGTAAATCATTTGTAGCAGGCAACTGGAAGATGAATACAGATGTTAACAGCGGCGTAAAACTTGCTGAAGGCGTAGTTTCGGGCTGTAATGACTTGGCAGGTAAAATCGATATAGCTGTTTGCCCGCCATTTGTTTATCTGCAGCAGGTCGGCAAGGCACTTCAAACATCGCATATCGCCCTTGGCTCACAGGATATTTATTTCGAGCAGAAAGGCGCATTTACCGGAGAGATTAGCGCCAGCATGCTCAAGGATGTCGGCTGTACCTATGCGATTTGCGGCCATTCGGAAAGAAGACATGTTATAGGTGAAACCGATGACCTGATAAATAAAAAGGTTCAGGCGGCGATAACTGGCGGGATTTTGCCGATTTTTTGCGTAGGTGAATTGTTAGATGAGCGTAAAGCGAATAAGACTGCAGAAGTGGTGACACGGCAGATGAAAAAAGGGCTTGCAGGATTGACGGAAGAAAAAATGGCAGCAGTAACGGTTGCTTATGAACCAGTATGGGCGATAGGGACAGGGCTTACCGCGACTCCGCAGCAGGCGCAGGAAGTGCATGCTTTGATTCGTAAATTACTGGCAGAGATGTTTGACAGAAAAATAGCGGATACTATCCGCATTCAATATGGCGGTTCGGTGAAGCCGGATAACGCCCGTGAGCTGATGAACCAGGAAGATGTTGACGGGTTACTCGTCGGCGGTGCAAGTTTGAAAGCAGATGATTTTGTGGCGATTGTTAAAGCCTCAGTTTGATTGTAAAAAGTTTAACGAAATAGGGGACATATTATGATATCAAATGGAGTATTGGCGGCAAACATAGTAATGAGCATTCTGGCGGTACTTTTTGTGGTTGGCTCAGCGGTGCTTATTCTTGTTGTATTAATTCAAAAAGGCAAGGGAGGCGGACTTAGCGGCGCTTTCGCCGGCGGTATGGCAAGCAATATTCTGGGCAGCAAAACCGGTGATATACTCACATGGGTAACCATCAGCTTAGCCAGTTTATTTGTTGTTCTTGCTCTTGTGCTTGACAAGTGGTGGCGCCCGTCAAGGAGCGGTCCTGAGTCAACGCCTGCACCTATAACCAGCACTGATACCGGGCAGGGCACAGGCCAAAATGGCGGGCAACAAGAGGCCCCCGAGACACCCAGTCAGGAACAGCCCGCACAGAATTAATTTGTAATAAATTTAAACTGCGGCAGGTTAATTAGAAGGCTGAAAATATGATAAACAGTATGACCGGATATGGTAATGCGGAAGGCCGAATTGGCGGCACGACTTATATTGTTGAAATCAGCACGGTGAACAACCGTTATTTTAAACCGACAATCAGACTGCCGGAGACGCTCAGTTTTCTTGAAAGCGATATTGAAAAAGAGCTTCGAAAAGACGTATCCCGAGGCACTGTTAATTATATGCTCAGGCAAAAAGGTGCCCCGGCAGAATCGCTATTTGAGATAAATGAAAAGGCATTAACGACCATCCTTAAGCGTTTAGGAAAGATAGCGCCATCGGGCGGGCTGCAGCGAGAGCTTGATATGAGCGGATTACTGGCCTTGCCGGGCATTTTGTCGCCGGCTGTTCCCAGCGGCAAAGAAGCCCAGCGTATACAGCAAAAAGTGCTTATGGTTACTAAACAGGCACTTAAAGGCCTTAAATCAATGCGTGCCGCGGAAGGAGAAGCGCTCTCGAAAGACCTTGAAAAGCACTGTACGGCGATAAAGAGCGCACTTAAGCAGATACAGACTCGAAGCACGGCCGGTCCCAAGCAATACGCGGAAAAACTTAGAAGACGAGTTGAAGAGCTGCTTTCGGTCGCGAAACTAAAATTGAATGATGAGACTGTGGCACGTGAAGTAGCGATTTTTGCCGACAGGGCCGATATATCCGAGGAAATCGCCCGGCTCGATTCACATCTTGTGCAGTTTGCAAAGGGATTAAAAGGGACAGGCATGCAGGGCGAAGGACGAAAGCTCGATTTTATCTGCCAGGAGATGCTTAGAGAGGCCAATACAATCGGCAGCAAGGCGGCTGATTCTGATATTGTGCACCTGGTAGTGGATATAAAATGCCGCATAGACCGAATCAAGGAACAGGTCCAAAACGTGGAATAGCGATTTCGGATGAGCAGGTCAAAAGGAATTATAGTAGTAATAAGCGGGCCCAGCGGCGTCGGTAAAGGGACGATTTGCAGGCAACTTGTTAAAAAGATAGATGATGCGTCTCTTAGCGTTTCAGTAACTACCCGGCCGAGAACGCCAAAAGAGGTAGACGGCAAAGATTACTGGTTTGTCAGTAAAGAAGAATTTGGGCAGCGAATTGAAAATGGGCTATTGCTGGAGCACGCCGAGGTATTCGGCAATTTTTACGGCACGCCTAAGGACAAGGTTGAAGAGGCGGTTGCCAATGGCAAAGTTGTAATTTTGGAAATAGATGTCCAGGGCGGGTTACAGATTAAAAAACTGTATCCGGACACTGTAATGATATTTATACTTGCCCCGACGGATAAAGAGCTTGCAGGCAGGCTTCACGGCAGGGGCAGGGATGATAAAGAAGCGGCAAAGCGGCGGCTCGGACAGGCATCGAATGAAATTGCGGTCGCAAAGCAGAATTATGAGCATTTGGTTGTGAACGATATGCTCGATATTGCGGTAAATGAAATAATAGGAATAATCGAAAAGGCAAGGAAGAATAATAGAGAATAATAACAAATTTGGAGCCAATGAATGATTGAAGACCTGAAAGATATCGAATTAGTAAAAAAAGTGGGCGGAAGATTCAAATTGACCGCGCTTATACAGAAACGTTTGATGGAATTGATGCAGGGGTCAAGGCCTTTGATTGAAGATACGGAAGGCATGAACCAGCTCCAGATAGTCATCGAGGAAATCAAGCGGGATAAGATTACGATTGACTACGAGCACAGCGATATCGATAAGCCCGGCAGTGTCGTATAACTATAACGAAAGCTATGGCCAAACAAGACACAAAACTTGATGGCATAAAAATTGTGCTGGGGGTAAGCGGAGGTATTGCCGCATACAAGGCAATTGACCTCGCCAGTAAAATGACTGCTTGCAAAGCTGAAGTAAGGACTGTTTTAACCGACAGCGCCGTTAAACTTGTAAGCGCCAAGAGCTTCGAGGCAGTTACAAATGGGCCGGCCCATACCAGCATGTGGGAGCAGCAGGAATTTAAAATAGGACATGTTAATCTGGCTGACTGGGCGGATATTATTATAGTTGCCCCTGCTACAGCCAACATCATAGGCAAATTCGCCAATGGCGTCTGCGATGACCTTCTCAGCACGATGCTTTGTGCCTGCTGGGCAAGGCCGATGCTTTTTGCCCCGGCAATGAACGATAAAATGTGGTCAAATCCGGCAGTGCAGGAAAATGTTAAATTTGCCCAGAAAAACGGAGTGAAAATTATTGGGCCGATGGAGGGCAGGCTTGCCTGCGGATCCGAAGGCGTAGGCAGGATGGCTGAACCGCTGGAGATTTTAGAAGCGGTTTCCAAAATTGCAGAAGAAATTAAAAACAAAAATCAATAGGTTATCTCAGAATGTATTCTCGAAGGCGGCGGCGCAAACTTCAGTTTTTAATTACGGCCGGGGGGACGCGAGAATATATTGACCCCGTTCGGTTCATTTCAAATGCCTCTAGCGGCAAAATGGGTTATGAACTCGCACAAGCCGCACTTTCAGCAGGACACGAAGTTATATTGATTACAGCACCAACAAATCTAAAGCCGCCCGGAAGAGCCAAATTAATCAATGTCGAATCGGCAGGCGATATGTTTGAAGCTGTTAAAAATAATTTTGGAAAATGCGACTGCCTGATTATGAATGCGGCGGTATCTGATTATACTCCCGCAAAATTTTCCCCGAAAAAAATAAAAAAAAGCAGCCTAATAATTAATCTCAAGTTGAAAGCAACTCCAGATATTTTGAAATGGACCGGCAATCACAAGAAAAAAAATCAAATGGTAATTGGTTTTGCCCTGGAAGACAGAAATATAAAATCAAACGCCGAAGAAAAAATGCTCGATAAAAAAATCGATTTGATTGTTGTAAATAAGCCGGAAGTAATCGGAAGTGAAAACTCTAAAATTTGGGTCAAAAAACCAAAAGAAAAATGGCTGGAATTTCCCGTAATGTCAAAAAAACAGCTTGCCCGCGGGCTGATAAGAATAATTGAACAATCATTTCAGCTGGATTAAGTAGAATTAATCCAATCCGAGAAATAATAATAGTTAAACTTTTATCCCGAAAACTGTTTTGAGCCAGGTTTTGGCCATAAGGTGCGTGCCTGCAACAGTTGGGTGAACGCCGTCGGTAGCCCAGTAGTTAGGAGGGGCATTTTTGACGGCCTCGTCAAAGGCCGACTGGAAGGAGACGAAAACAGTTTTAAATTCGCCGGCAATTTTTTTAGCCGCGGTGCGATAGCCGTCAAAGGCAGGGAACCATTTTTCATTTACTGAGCCGCACTTTAAAACAAATGGCTCACAGATTACAATCGTGACAGATGGCAATGCCTTTT